>Ga0310810_10001102_pt1 | contig 27606 bp, 26 predicted proteins | sample NCmetagenome_FD_207641 | JGI IMG/M metagenome (GOLD analysis project Ga0310810, IMG submission 207641) | Soil microbial communities from experimental microcosm in Duke University, North Carolina, United States - NC | ecosystem: Engineered > Artificial ecosystem > Soil microcosm > Unclassified ...
TCACCAGCGTAGCCGTGGCGGTTGCGCTGTCGCTGTCCCGTTCGGGACACCGGTCGCGGTGAGCCTAAAGAATGAATGCCGTGATCGTTGGATGGTGCCGGAGGTGGGAATCGACTTCCTACGCTGATCGCCTGCGCGTTGCGTCGCTTCGTTGAACCACCTGCGGCTTGGCGATCAGTCCACGTCGCGGAGTGTGGCGAGGCGCAATTCAAGGTCGGCTAACTCTTTGGACTGTTCGGGCGTCAAGGCTCTTCCGGTTACGACAATTCCCTTGAGCTCCGTGATCCGCGTCCTGAGGGCCATCGCTGCAATGGAGTGCTGCAGTTTCTCGAGGCTATCATCCAATTCATCGGTCATGGCAGTCGCCGTGCAGCTAGCTTAGTTGGTGCCGGAGGTGGGAATCGAACCCACACTCACCGTTAGGTGAACGGGATTTTGAGTCCCGCGCGTCTGCCAGTTTCACCACTCCGGCCTTGGAAGTACGAAGTTTGAAGTACGAAGTACGAAGCAAAGGAACTTCACCAGAATCTCTATCTTCCCCTTCGCCTTGACCTGTTCCACGAACTGCTCGAGCTTCTGCTCGCGCTGGCCCGAAATCAGGAAGTTCCTGATCTCTGCCGATACTTCCGCGAACGGCACGGTCCGCGGCGGACGGCGCTCGAGCACCTTGATGATGTGGAAGCCGAACGGCGTTTCGACCAGCGCGCTCGTCGTGCCCGGCTTCGTCTTGAACGCCGCCTCCTCAAACGCCGGCGTCATCTGACCCTTGGGGAAGAAGCCGAGGTCGCCGCCGTTCTGCGCGCTGCCGGTATCCGTCGAGTTCGCCCGGGCCAGGGTCGCGAAATCGCCGCCCGCCCGGAGCGTCTTCAGCACGGTCGCCGCCTTCGTCTTCGCCTCGGCCTTCTGCTCCGCGCTCGCGTTCTGCGGCACGCCGATCAGGATGTGCGCCGCGTGCACGCTGTCGCCCTGCTTGAAACGGTCCGGATTCTGATCGTAGAACCCCTTCACTTCGGGATCGGCGACGACCACCTTCGAGTTGACCTCGGTGTCGATCACCTTCGCGACCTCGAGACTCGTTCTCGACTGCGCCTTCAACTGGTCGAGCGTCAGCCCCTGCGCCGCGATCCCCTGCTTGAACGCCTCCTCGGTCGGAAACGTTTTGCGAATCTCGGCGAGCCGCGCATCGACGTCGGCGTCCGGGATCGCCAGCTTGCGCGCGCGCGATTCCTGCGCGAGCAGATGGTAGGCGACGAGCTGTTCAAGGACGCCCCGCAGCACTTCGTCGCGTTTGTCGGGTGGCACCGGGCCGCCGGCGCGCGCTTCCATGCGCTTCACCGCGTTGTCGAACTCCCAGCGCTCGATCGTCTCCCCGTTCACGCGCGCGAGCACATCGGGGATTTGCGGCGGCATCGGCTTGGGGGCGGCCGGCGCGCCAGGCACCCCGGGCGGCGCGCTGGGTGGCGGTGTTGCAACGGCCGCCACCGGCTTCGGCGCCTCCGCCTTCTTGCAGGAGATCGACGACAGCGCAAGCGGCGCCAGCACGAGCAGTGAGAGGATCCTTTTCATGAGCGCTTCATCATAACAAAGGCGAAAGACAGTCAGGCCGAAGTTCGAAGGCAGAAGAGAGAAGTACAAGGCAAGTGATCCACGTACGCAGGATGGACGACGTTGACGCCAACCCGAAGCATATGCAGGGCTTACCACGGCCTTTGAGCGGCGGCGTCCTTGCACCGACGCGGGCAGGAGGTCGCGACGCATGGCTGCGCTCGGTGGAAAGTGGCAGTGGATTGCAGGAATTGCGGTGGCCGCCTGCCTTGGAATCGGGTCAATTGCGCAGGCGCAGCTCTTCCGTCCGTTCTCGGACCACCGGACAGCACTCCTCGAGGGTAACTGGCAGTCGTGTCGCGAAGCCGACGGCACATATGCCGAGCGTGTCTACGATGGCAACTGGGCCGGGCTTCCACCGTTCGAGTTCCATATGGGCCCGTTTCACGAGTTCGCGCTCTACCGCGGGATTCAAAACGACCATCGCGACCACGCGTCCGCCGAGAATCTCCTGAAACCCTACAGTGTAGAGATTCGGGCGAATGCCGCCCGGCAGACGTGGGACCTGGAAGGGCTCCGCCTCGAGGTCGCGCTGGCCGGAGGATCGCGTGAGGATTGCGAGAGCTGGTACGTGACGCTCAAGCGCTCCGACACCTCGGCCGTTTCGCACTAGTACACTCTCAACCCAACGCGAGAGAAGTACTTAGACCGGACCCTGCACGCGGGCACGGTCGGCGTCGCCGTACGGAAACATGGATTTTCGGCCATTTCCCGTCAAAATGTGGGCGGAATCTGCTATACTACGAGGACTGCTGGCACGACACAAGCCTTCCATATAGCGCTCCTAACAGGGGGAACCGTGACATTTGAAGTCGGCGACAAGGTCATCTACCCGAATCATGGTCTCGGGATCGTAGAACGCATCGAAGACAAAACCATTCTGGGCACCACCTGCGGCTTTTATCATCTCCGCATCGTCGCCAACGACACGACCGTTCTCGTGCCCGTGAGCAACGTCGACGGCGTCGGCCTCCGCCGCGCCATCAGCGATGACGATGTCGAGCGGCTGTTCGGTCTGCTCGGCGACGGCAAGATCGACAACCACCAGAACTGGAAAGGGCGCTTCAAGGACAACTCCGACAAGATGCGCAGCGGTTCGATCTACGAAGTGGCGGACGTGCTCAAGAGCCTGACCTTCCTCGCCAAGTCCAAGAGCCTCTCGTTCCGCGAAAAGCGGATGCTCGATCGCGCCAAGTTCCTCATCATCTCGGAAGTGTCCGAAGTGATGCGCGAGACCGCGGCCGCCATCGAAGGCAAGGTCGACAGCGCGCTCGAGCGCTGCTTCACCACCAAGGCTCGCACCGCCGCGCGGGCGAAGGTCGTGGTGAAGGCGGCCGTTGCCCGTCCTGTCGCGACCGCGAACGCGGCGGCGCCACGACGCGCTGCCCGCGCCTCCTAGAATTCTTAATTCCGAATTCTAAATTCTAAATTCTCAATTCAAAAGCCCGCGTGACCGAAAGGTCCCGCGGGCTTTTCGCTTATTATCCCCTCCACGTGATCATCGCGGCCGTCCGCTCGCTTGCCACTTACATCGCCGTGTCCGTTTACGTGCTCTTTGCGGCGCCGATCGGCATGCTGCTGGACATGGTCTTCGGCTGGAACGGCGTGCTCTACATCTTCGGGCACGGCGGCGTCCGTCTCGGCCTGGCGCTGGCCGGCATCAAGGTCCGGCTGGCCGGTGCCGAGCATCTGCCGCTGGACCGCGCCGCTGTTTACTGCGCCAACCATCAGAGCAATATCGATCCGCCGGTTCTGTTCACCTCGCTCCACCCTCGCATGCACATCGTCTACAAGGCGGAGATCAACGCGATCCCGCTGCTCGCGCGCGCGTTCCAGCGCGGCGGCTTCGTGCCGATCGAGCGGCGCAACAAGGAAGCGGCGATGCGATCGCTCGAGGCGGGCGCCCGTTCGATCCGCGACGGCAATTCATTTCTCATCTTTCCGGAAGGCACGCGCAGCAAAACCGGCGAGCTGCTGCCGTTCAAGAAGGGCGGCTTCCTGATGGCGCTGAAGGCACAGGCTCCGATCGTGCCGGTGGCGGTGTCGGGCGGCACCGACGCCATGCGGCGTGGCAGCAAGATCATCCGTCCGGCGACGGTCAGCATCCGCGTCGGCCGGCCGATCGAAACCGCGGGGATGGAGATGAACGACCGCGACGTGCTGATCGCCCGAGTGCACGAGCGGATTGAAGCGCTGCTGGCCGAAGGGCCGATATAGACTCACAACATGAAGGGCTTAGGGCTGAGGGCTGAGGGCTTCGCCAAGGGCTTGGTCCTCGCTGCGTCGACCCTCGCTGTCGGAGCGCTGGCGCAAACACCCGCGCTGCAAGCGCCATCGCCGCAGCCGCCGCCGCCGACGTTCCGCACCGAGGCGAACTACGTCCGCGTAGACGCCTATCCCACGCACGACGACCAGCCAGTGACGGATCTCACGCAGGCCGACTTCGAGATCCTCGAAGGCGGCGTCCCGCAGAAGATCGAGCAGTTCGAGCGTGTCGTGGTTCGCGGCGGCATCCCGCAGGATTTGCGGCGCGATCCCAACACCGTCGAAGAGTCGAGGCAGGCGGCGCAAAACCCGCGGGCCCGCGTGTTCGTGCTGTTTCTCGACGTCAACCATGTCAGCATCGAGGGCTCGAACCGGATCCGGAAGCCACTCGTCGATGCCCTCGATCGGCTCATCGGCCCCGACGATCTCGTCGCGGTCATGACGCCCGACATGGCCGCCCGTGACATCGCCTTTGCGCGCAAGACGACGACGATTGACGGCATCCTCACGCGGTATTGGTACTGGGGCCAGCGCGATCGTTTGAATTCGATCGATCCGCAGGAGGAGCAGTACAAGATGTGCTATCCGGGCCAGCCGCCGATGACGTGCCCGGACGGAACGACGGTCGACGATCGCGGCGTCGCCGACGAGATGATCGAGCGGCGCAAGGAGAAGGTCACGATCGACGCGCTGCACGACCTCGTCGCCTATCTTCGCGGCGTGCGCGAGGAGCGCAAGGCCGTGCTCGCCATCTCGGACGGCTGGCGCCTGTTTCCGCCGCATGAACAGCTGGCGCGCAAGGTGACCTGCGACATCCCGCTGCCGCAGGTCGGTGTCGATCCACGCACCGGCCGGCTCACCGGGCGCACGCCGTCGACCGGGTTCAACGGACCCGATCCCGACTCGTGCGAGCGCGACCGCATGGATCTCGCGCGCCTGGACGACGATGCGTCGTTTCGAATCCTGCTGGACGAGGCGAACGCCGCCAACACATCGTTCTATCCGATCGATCCCCGGGGCCTGGCGGTGTTCGACGAACCGATCGGGAAACCCACGACGGGCCTGCCGCCACAAGGCTCGACGACGATCACGCCGCCGGGTGTCGACGCCGCGAGGCTCAATTCCCGTCTGGAGTCGCTGCGCACCCTCGCCGGCGCCACCGACGGCCTCGCCATCGTCAACTCGAACGATCTCGCGCGTGGCCTCAAGCGTGTCGTCGACGACCTGAGCTCGTACTACCTGCTTGGCTACTATTCGAATGGCAAGCTCGACGGCCGGTTCCACCCGATTTCGGTCCGTGTGAAGCGGCCGGGCGTGAGGGTGCGTGCGCGGCGCGGATATCTGGCGGCGACGCCGGCCGCGATGAGCCGAACGCCGACGGCCACGGCCGCGACTCCGATCGAGGCGGCCGCCGCCGCCGCGGCCCACGCCGTGGAGGCCGCGATTGCGCCGCTCGCCGGTTATACGCGCGACGTGCCGCTGCGGCTGCAGGTGGCCGCGGGGTGGAAGCCGAACGACACGACGTCCGCGGCGATGTGGGTCGTCGGGGAGATCGGCGGCATCGCGACAATGGGCGACAGCTGGACCGACGGCTTCGACGCAACCGTCACGCTGACGACGACGGCGGATGCGACGGTAGGGAGCGGACGCATGACGGTGCCTCGCGGCGCCCGGACGTTCCGCCTGGCAGTGACGCCGTCGCAGCCGCTCGCCGCCGGCGAGTACGTCCTGCGGGTCGGCGCGCGTGCGGGTCCGGCGTCGATCCCGTCGCGCGAGGTCGCGCGCCTGACCGTGCCACAGGCACCCGAGGCGATGGGCGCGCTGTTCGTCCGGCGCGGCGCCTCGACGGGGAACAAGGACGTGCCGACTGCCGATCTCCGGTTCAGGCGGAACGAGCAGGTACGTCTGGAGATTCCGATCACCTCCTCGAATCCGCTGACGGCGCGCCTGCTCGATCGCACGGGCAAACCGCTCGCGGTGCCGGTGACGGCCGCGGTCCGCGATGATGCCGACGGCTCACGATGGGCGACGGCGCAGCTGGCGCTCGCCCCGCTGGCGCCGGGGGACTACGCGATAGAGATCACGGTTGGGGCGGGGGCAGATGGGGAACGGCGGATGATCTCGGCCTTTCGCGTCGTCCCGTGACCACGATCAACGCAGAAACCGCTGAACCCGCGGAAAGATATTGCTCTGCGTGTTCCGCGAGTTCTGCGTTGTACGTTGTTACGCGCCGCCGATCATGAACGTGAGGGTCCACGGTTTGAGCGACTGGCCGTCAGTGCCGAGGATGCCCTCGAGCAGATCCACCTTCAGCGTGCGGAAGCGTTCGAGCGGCTTCGCGAATTTGATCTCGAGCACGCGGTTCGCGCCGGAGTACTGAAACGTGAACTCGGCTGGCGGCGTCACAGGCTCGCCGCGCTCGACGCTTTGCGACTCGAGATAGTGCGGCTTGATGCGGCCTTTCAGCGTGGCCGCATCGATGTCCCGCGAAAACTGAATCCTGACCGTCGTGCTCTGCGAGACATCGGTCTCGTCTTCGGTCGGCGCGCTGAACACCACTTCCGGCGGCGGTCCCGCGGGCACGCGGATCGGCTCTTCGTCGGTGTGGGTCTCGGTCGGCGGTTTGGCGAGGGAGAGGCTGCCCGCCTCGGCATCGAGCAGCAGGAGGCCGCGCGACTGCTGCATCGTGCCTCGTACCGTCAGCCATCGCCCCGTGTCGATCCGCGCGTCGAGGCCGAGCTCCATGTCCTTGCCCGCCGCGTCCTTGACCTTCGGCCGCATGTTCGTGATCCAGAGCGCGGCATCTGTCGAGCGGAGGACGAAGTCGTAGCGGCTCTTGCCGGGAGCGTCAGGCATCTCGCCGAGCAGATTGCGTCCCGAGAACTGACCGGTGATCGACACCTTCTGATCGAGATACCGCGACGGGTTGAGGACGATCGCGCGGATCGACGCCTGTGCCGGCAGCACCGCAGGGGCGACGGCCGTGGCGACGATCGCCGTAACGTCGCCGGGCCGCGGCCAGGGCGCATCGGGATCCATCTTGAACGTCTGGCGCAGATCGTAGGTGCTCAGCCGGATGTCGTCCGCTTTCATCCGGCCGATGTCCCAGAACTCGCCGCGCACTTCGTCGAGGCCGTCCGGCGCGGTGCCCTTGAACAGCAGATGGATCGATCCGTTGTCGTCCGAAAGGCGCAGCTGATCCTTCTCCACGCCGACCTTGCCCACGATCAGAATCGGCCGCCCATGGAAAAAACCGGGATAGGCGAGCAGCGTGGCAAGGTTGGTCGCGCGCCGTGTCGCCGGCTGCGCGTCAGATAACGAGCTGAGAGCCAGAACCACACACGACGTTGAACGCAGAACTCGCAGAATTCGCTGAAACAAGCGCTGCTGCGGGTTCAGCGTGTTCTGCGTTGATCGTGGTGCCATTACATGACTTTCTTCTGTGCGGCCCTGGCCAGAACGACAGCGAGTGCCACGAATAGCAGGGCGCTGGCGATGTAGCCGCTGGTCCCGTCGTGCAGGAACGGCAGCGCGTTGCCGATCGCTTCCGGTATCCCGATCTTCCCGGTGCCGACCAGCACGGCGTACAGGATCCCACAAAGTGACCCGCCGGCGATCAGCCCCGAGCTGAACAGCGTGCCGGCGCCGACTTCGGAGTCAGCCGCCGCCCCCATCTTTCGCTCGACGAACGCGCGGACCAGGCCGCCGGCGAAGATCGGCGCCGTCGTGGCGATCGGCAGGTACGAGCCGACGGCGAAGGACAGCGAGCGGACGCCGCACAACTCGAGCGTGACCGAGATGAACACGCCGACCAGCACGAGCCCCCACGGCAGGTTCTGGTTGAGCAATCCCTTGATGATCGTCGCCATCAGCGTCGCTTGCGGCGCCGGCACGGCGGCGCTGCCGATGCCGAACACGCTATGCAGATACAACGTCGTCCAGCCGATGACCCCGGCCGATGTGATGACGCCGATGATCAGGCCGAGCTGCTGGTAGTACGGCGTGGCGCCGACGATGTACCCGGTCTTCAGATCTTGAGACGTCCCGCCGGCGTTGGCGGCCGCGATACAGACGACCGCGCCGACGCACAACGCAATCGGCCCGTATTTGTTGCCGGTCCATCCCAGCGCGACGAACATCAGGCAGGTGAGGATCAGCGTCGCGATCGTCATCCCCGAGATCGGGTTGGACGAGGTGCCGATGAGGCCGGTGATCCGCGACGACACGGTGACGAAGAGGAAGCCGAAGATGATGACCAGAATTGCCGCCAGGAAATTCCCCTGCGTCGGCATCTTCGGCGCGACCGCCAGGAAGATCGCCAGCAGCAGCGATCCGCCGATGACGAAGGCCGTCGGCATGTCGCGCTCGGTCCGGAGCGTCGCGCCGGTCCCCGCTCCTGCGCCGAAATCCCTGATGCCCTCGCGCGCCGAGGCGACGATGGTCGGCAGCGTACGCCCGAGTGTAATCAGGCCGGCGGCGAGCACCGCGCCGGCGCCGATGTAGCGGATATAGGCGCTCCAGAGCTGCGCCGGGGCCATCTCGCGAATCAGAAACGGCAGCCCGGTTGCCGGGTTGTTCGCGAAGTTCGGGTGGATCGGCGGGAACGGCACGTTGATGTTCGCGCCGAGGATCGACAGCAGCGGCAGTAGTACCAGCCACGACAGGACGCCGCCGGCGAACATCGTGCCGGCGATGCGCGGGCCGATCACATAGCCCACGCCCATGTATTCAGGCGAGATGTCGACGTTCAGCGTCGCATTCGGAAACTGGCTGCCTCGCGGCGTCGAGTAGTCGAGCTCCTTCGCGAAGACGTTGACGACCCATGACAGGGCCTTCCAGATCGCGCCGACGGCCACGCCGGCGAAGACCATCGACGCCAGCTTGCCGCCGCGCTCGCCCGCGATCAGCACGTCGGCGCATGCCGCGCCTTCAGGGTACGGCAGCACGCCATGCTCCTTGACGATGAGCGCCCGGCGCAGCGGCACCATCATGAGGACGCCGAGGATGCCGCCGGCGAAGGCGAGCATCGCAATCTGGTAGTAGTTGAAGTAATCCGGGCCGTCGGGCGTGAGGAAGATCAGCGCCGGGATCGTGAAGACGACGCCGCCGGCCACCGATTCGCCGGCCGAACCGATCGTCTGGACGATGTTGTTTTCCAGAATGGTCGAGCCGCCGAGCTTCTTCAGCACCGAGATCGCCAGCACCGCGATGGGGATGGACGCGCTGACCGTCAGCCCGGCGCGCAGGCCCAGGTACACCGTCGACGCGCCGAAGAGCAGGCCGAAGAGCACGCCGATCACCACCGCTTTCGCGGTGAACTCGGCGGGCGACTGCGTCGCTGGAACGTAGGGCTGAAAGCCGGGCTGATCCATAGCGCGGATATTAGCATTGCGGTAGCCGGGCCCGGCGGGCGATCCTTTCAGTGTGTCGCACGCTCGCGTCCTGCTTGCAGGTCTGTTCTGCGCCGCCGTCTCCGCGGTCTGTGCCGGCTGCGGTGGTTCGACCAGCACCACATCACCGTCACCGGCCGACACGACCTGCACCTTTACCGTCACGATGACGTCCTTCACGTCTTCGCCGTCGCCGGTCCAGGGCCTCGCCTACGCGTCGTTCTTCTCGACGAAGGTCTTTCCGCCGGCACCTGACGTCTACCTTGTGGATGTCAACGCGGGACCGCCTGGTTGCCTGACGCCGTGGACGGCCGTGTCTGCAGATACCAGCGCGGTGCAACTCTCGCCGGCCGCCGGCCGCGGCCGCGGTCAGGTGGAACTGTTCATCCCCGGCAACAGCGGTGCGGCGCGGTCGACGGTGGTCCTCATCGCGGGGCAGGCGGCCACGATCGCGCAGGCGGGCCGGTGACGCGTGCGGCGGCCCGGATTTGTTACAATCAGCCACCGCCTTGTGAAAACACCGAACAAAGGGCCGTCGAAGAATCCACCGGGTAAACAGAGCACTGACCAGGTCTCGGAGCTCACGACCAACCGGCTTTCCGTCTACCTCCGCTGCCTCAACGTCCTGGAGGATGCCGGCACTCGCACGATCTCGTCGCAGGCGCTCGCCGAGCAGTTCCACCTGAACGCAGCACAGATCCGCAAGGACCTCGCCTACTTCGGCGAGTTCGGCGTTCGCGGTGTCGGCTACTACGTCCGTGATCTGAAACGGCACCTGCGCCAGATCCTCGGTCTCGATCGCAAGCTGCGCGTCGCGATCATGGGCGCCGGCAATCTCGGCCTGGCGCTGGCCGACTACCCCGGCTTCCGCCAGGAAGGGTTCGAGATCGCGGCGCTGTTCGACACGCTCAAGGAAAAGGTCGGCCAGCAGTCCCGCAGCGGCGTGCCGATCCACGACATCGGCGATCTGAAGAAGGTCGCCCGGCGCGAGGGGATCCGCATCGCCGTCATCGCGGTGCCAGCGGCCCACGCCCAGCACGTCCTCGGCCTGGTCGTCGCCGCCGGGATCAAGGCGGTGCTCAATTTCTCGCCGGGGACGCTGCAGGTACCGCCGGACGTGAAGCTGAAGAGCGTCGACCTGACCGTATCGCTCGAGAGCCTGTCGTTCTTCCTCGCGCAGGGCGATGGCGAAGACAAATAGGGCGCCCAGGCTCTCGCACGTCGATGCGCGCGGGCGCGTCACGATGGTCGACGTCGGTGAAAAGCCGGCGACCAACCGCGAGGCGATCGCGCGCGGCTCGATCACGATGTCGCGCGAGGCGCTGCGGCTGATTCGCAGCGGTGCCGTCAAGAAAGGCGATCCCCTGCAGACCGCCCAGGTGGCGGGTATCCTCGCGGCCAAGCAGACCTCGTCGCTCATCCCGCTGTGCCATCCGCTGCCGCTCTCGAGTGTGAACGTCGAGCTCAAGCCGAAGGCGCGCGGCTACGACATCGAGGCCCGCGTCCGCACCACGTCGCAGACGGGTGTCGAGATGGAAGCGCTCACCGCCGTCGCCGTCGCCGCGCTCACCATCTACGACATGGTGAAAGCGGTGGACAAGACCATGGTGATAGGGGACATCAGGGTCATGATGAAGAGCGGCGGGCGTTCAGGGACTTATAGGAGACGCTGACATGAATGTCGTCGTCGCCGTCATCAGCCCCGCGCCCGCGTGGGTGATGCCGCGGCGGTTCGTCGAGCAGCTCCGCCGCGATTTTCCGCAGCACACCTTCCTCGACGCCTGGGATCGCGACACGCTCCGGCGTCTGCTGCCCGAGGCGGATGTCGCGTTCACCCCGTTCATCGACCGCGACGTCTTCGCGTCGGCGGCCCGGCTTCGGTGGGTGCAGAGCCCGGCGGCCGGCGTCGGCAGTCTGATGTTTCCCGAGCTGATCGCGAGCGAGGTCGTTCTCACCAGCGCGCGTGGCATCCGTGCCCGGTCGATCGCCGAGCACGTGCTCGGCGTCACGATTGCGCTGGCACGCCGGCTCCCGGCCACACTGCGCGCGCAGGCGGCGCACCACTGGGCACAGGAAGAGCTCGAAACCGAAACACGCACGCTTCAGGGCCAGCGCATGGGCATCATCGGTCTGGGCGCCATCGGCCTCGAGGTGGTGAAGATCGCCGCGCCGTTCGGCTTTCGCGTCTCGGGAATCCGCCGCCGCGCGGGTGAGCCGGTGCCGGACGGCGTTGACGAAGTCTGGACGCCGGACCGCCTCCCAGATCTTCTCGCGCAGAGCGACGTGGTCGTTCTTGCCGCGCCGCATACACCGGAGACCAAACGGCTGATTGGCCGCGCGCAGATCGATCGCATGAAGCGGGGCGCGCTGCTCGTGAATGTCGCCCGCGGCAAGCTCGTCGATGACGAGGCGGTCGTCGAGGCGCTGCGCGACGGACGGCTGGGCGGCGCGGCGCTCGACGTGTTCAGCCAGGAGCCGCTCGAACCGTCGAGCCCGTACTGGGATCTGCCGAACGTCATCGTCACACCGCACACGTCAGGCGCGATGCAGGACTACTGGACGCCCCTGGTAGCGCTGTTTGCCGACAACCTCCGCCGCTTCGAAAAAGGCGAGCCGCTGCGTAACGTTGTTGATAAAGTCGCGGGATACTGACATGCGGCATACAAGGCGGGACGGACAGGTGGGGCTGGTGGGCCGGGTAGTTGGGGTAGGTCCGGTGGGTCGGGTAGGTCTGGCAGGTTTTGCCGCCGCGGTGATCATCATGTTCGCAACGCGCGCTCCGGGTTTCGTGCCGTCGGCACAGGCCGCCCCCGCGGACCTGCCGATGTACGGCTATCAGATAGTCCAGGTCTATCCGCACGATCCGAAGGCGTTCACCCAGGGACTTCAATTCGTCGATGGTGCGCTGTACGAAGGGACGGGCCAGGTCGGGGAGTCGTCGATCCGCAAGGTCGAGCTCGCCACCGGCAAGGTACTGCAGCGCCGCGCCGTGCCGGCGCCGCATTTCGGCGAAGGGATCACTGTCTGGAAGAACGATCTGATCGAGCTCACGTGGCAGACGCACGTCGCGTTCGTGTACGACCGCGTCACGTTTGAGCCGAAGAAGCAGTTCAAGTATCCCGGTGAAGGCTGGGGACTGACGCAGGACGCGACGTCGTTGATCATGAGCGACGGCTCGGACGAGCTTCGCGTGCTCGATCCCGTGACCTTCGCCGAGCGTCGGCGCATCAAGGTGACCGCGGGGGGCGCGCCGTTACGCGAGCTCAACGAACTGGAGTACGTCAAGGGCGAGATTTTCGCCAACGTCTGGCAGACCGACTACGTCGTCCGGATCGCGCCCGACACCGGCAAGGTCAGCGCCTTCATCGATCTGCGCGGCCTGCTGACGCCGGCTGAGCGCAGGACCACCGACGTGCTCAACGGCATCGCGTACGACGCCGAGCACGATCGCCTGTTCGTGACCGGGAAGTGGTGGCCGAAGCTTTTCGAGATCAAGGTGGTCAAGAAGGGCGGGTAGGGCGGGTCGGGCAGGAGGGCGGTGGATCCGATCGAGGCGCTACGACGAAAGCGCCACGTGTTCGAAGACGACGCCGGCGTCCGGACCGGTGCCGCGCTTGCGCACGACTTCGCGTCCCTGAAGCGGCTTGTCGTAGAACGGTGTGCCTGGCTCGCCGCCTTCTTTCGTTCCCGTCGTCAGATACACATCCTGAACCAGGCCCTCGTCCAGCAACTGTCCGGCGAGCGTGCGTCCGCCGATGCAGGAAAGGCGCTCGATACCGAGGTGCCGCAGTTCGTGGAACGCGCCGCGGAGCCCGGACGGATCGTCCATCACGACCAGCGTGATCCACGGGCGCGTCTTCAATGCATCGCGCATGGCGTCCGCGCCACCGGACACGGTGATGATGATCACGCGCAGCGCCGGCACGTTGAACATGCGTCCCGCGTCGAGCGGGATCCCGCCCAATGTGGCGACGACCTGGATCGGATGGCGCGGCAGCGCCATCGCTGCTCGCAGCGCCACCAATTCCGGCCGCCAGATCGACAGCACGGCGTGACCGCCGGGGATCGTGCGCGCACCGGCGAGCACGGCGTCCGCCGCGACGCGCGACAAGCCCTCGTAGATCAGGTGCTTGTCCGCCTCGCCGCCGCCGAGTGACGACGGGTCGGCTGTGACCGTGTTGCCGTCGCGGGACTGCACGAAAACCAGGTTCGTCGACGGCAAGCCGGCCGGCGCCGTGGGCGAGACATAGAACAGGCCATCGAACATCGCCCGCGACCAGGCGTTGCCGATGACGGCGAATTGCTCGCCGGCCTGATCGCGCTCGGTCGCCAGCGGCGCGATGTCGGCCGCCCGCGCCTCGGACATCTTCCGAAGCTCGTACTCGTCGAACGTCATGCGACGGCGGGTCCAGAAGGACCCGGCCTGCATGTCCATGTCATGCCGGTCTCCGCGTGTAGGGCGGGTCCTTTGGGACACGCCGCTCCGCCGGTGGAGGTTCGATGTGAATGACGGCGTCGGCGATCTGCGGATAACGGGTTATCAGCTTGTCCTTGACGACGTGCGACAGCGCGTGCGCCGCGGTCAGCTGCATGTCGGGCGGCATCCAGACATGCAGGTCGAGGAACACGTGATCGGCCGATCCGCGTGTGCGGATCTTCTCGCAGCCGACGACCCCCGGCACACTCATGACGACGTCCTCCAGATCCGCGTCCGAGATGACGATGCGATCGCTGAGGATGCCGGTGGTCGCTCGTGCCACCTGATAGCCGGAATAGCCGATGAACCCGGCGACGACGAGGGCGGCCAGCGGGTCGAGAATCGGCACGCCGAGCCGCGCCCCGACGAGCGCGGCGATGACCGTCAGCGACGACCAGACGTCGCCGCGCGTCTGCATCGCGTCCGCCAGCAGGACTTCGCTGCCGAGCCGCTCGGCCGCGCGCGATTCGTACGCCACCACGCCCAGATTCACCGCGACGGTGACGAGCATGATCAGGAAGCTGGCGGTCGAGATCTCGGACGGCACCGAGCGGCCGCTCAGATGGTTGAACGCGTTGCGCACGACCTCGATCACGAGCAGCAGCAGGAACACCGTGACGGCCGCTGCCGCCACGGTCTCGTACTTGCGGTGGCCGTACGGGTGATCTTCGTCCGGCGGCTGCTGCGCCGCTCGCACGCCGACGAGGCCGGCGACGTTGGACGCCGCATCCGTCAGCGAATGGAAGCCGTCGGACAGGATGCTGATCGCGCCGCTGGCATATCCGAACGCGATTTTCGCGACGGCGACCGCCAGGTTGAGCAGCAGGACGAGCATGAGGACGCGGGAGACGTCCGCGTACCGATTGGGGCTGAGGGCTGAGGGCTGAGGGCTCTCGGATGCGCGCACGATGATTGTCGTAGCCTTCAGCTTTGAGCCCTGAGCCCTTAGAATACCCGTGCCGTCGGAACCGGCCACCAGCGGATCTGCACCTTGCCGATGATGTATTTCTTCGGCACCATGCCCCAGTGGCGGCTGTCGGAGCTGTTATTGCGATGGTCGCCCATGACGAAGTCGTAGCCTTCGGGGATCACCTGCGGCCCCCAGTCGTCGTGGCTGCGGTACTCGCTGGCGACGTAGTCGTCCTTCAGCGGGATGTCGTTCACGTAGACGCGGCCGTCGACGATGCGCACGGTGTCGCCTTCCTCGGCGATCACGCGCTTCACGAAGGACTTCTCCGGGTTCAGCGGGTAGTAGAGCATGACGATATCGCCGCGGCGCGGCTCGCCGATGCGGTAGACCAGCTTGTTCACGATCAGGCGGTCCTGATCCTCGAGCGTCGGCGCCATGCTCTGGCCTTCGACGCGCGCGACCTGAAACAGGAATGTCACGATGAGCACGGCGTAGACCGCCGCCGACATCAGCGTCTTGACCCAGGCGACGAGCTCTTCTTTGACCTGCGCCACGCGGATGTTCGAGGTCGGCTGGCGAAGATCGGGGCGATCGGTCGCCGGTCGCCAGTCGTCAGTCTTCGATCCGACGGTAAAAGGCCCCTCCGCCGACTCTCCGACGGGCGCTTGTCCGGTTGCCGCCTGATGACTATCGACTGACGACTGATGACTGACGACTGCCGACTGTTCTTCTTCTTCCGTCATAGTTTCAGGTACTCGCGAAGCCGGCGCGTGTGCGTGCGGCTGACCGGGATCTCCGTCGCTTTCTCGTCCTTCATCCGCAGAATGTAGTTCCGGCTGAACCAAGGCACGATCTCCTTGATCTTGTTGATGTTCACCAGATGCGATCGATGCACGCGCCAGAACACCGTTTGATCCAGCCGCTCGTGCAATTCGTCCAGCGTGCGGTAGTTCGATGTCCCCGCGCACTGGCTCGTTACTACCGTAATCCCTTCGTCGGCCAGCGAGGCGTAAATAATCTCTTCTGACTGGACGAGCAGAAACCGCTCCCCGACTTTGATCGCCAGCCGTTCTCGCCGGCTCTGCCGTTCCGCGACCGCCTGGACGATCTTCTCGAGGTCGGCGCTGTTGACGTTCCCGCCCGGTTCGCTCGGCGGCCGATCTGAGGCGATACGCCGGCGGGTCCGATCGACCGCCACTTCGAGCCGCGTCTGATCGACCGGCTTCAGCAGGTAGTCGACGGCATTGACCTCGAACGCCTCGATCGCATGCTGATCGTACGCCGTGACGAAGATAATCTGCGACGCCGCCCGGCTGTCGAGCAACCGCCGGGCCACTTCGAAGCCGGTGAGCCCCGGCATCTGCACGTCCAGAAACACGACATCCGGCTGAAATTTCTCGATCGTCGTCAACGCTTCGACGCCGTTGCCGGCCTGGCCGAGCACCTCAACCCCGCCGATCTGATTCAGCAGATAGCCGAGCTCGTCGCGAGCCAACTGTTCGTCGTCGACGAGAACCGCTGTTAACAAACTCACAGCTTTCGGCTCTCAGCTTTCAGAAAGAGCGACGTGACTTTCAGAAAGAGCGACGTGACCCGGTCGAGTTGGGCCAGCCGAGGGCTGGAAGGCTGACAGCTGATAGCTGAGAGCTGAAAGATGATCATGCCGTGACCCGCTCGGGCAAGGCGATCTCGGGAATCTCGACGCTGACGCTGGTGCCGTGGCCGGGCACGCTCGTCAGTTTCAGCTGGTAGGGCGCCCCGTAGATGGTGCGGAGGCGTTCGTTGACGTTGCTCAGCCCGATACCGTCCCCCATCGCGTGCTCGAGCCGCTCCTCGGTCATCCCGAGCCCATCGTCGTGTACCTCGATGATCGTATGGCCCTCGCAGACGCGCGTCGTGATCGTGATGCGGCCGCCGCCGACCTTGCGCGCCAGGCCGTGCTTGATCGAGTTCTCGACCAGCGGCTGCAGAAGCATGCTCGGCACGATGACGTCGAGCGTCAGCGGCGCGATGTGCTTTTCGACCTTCAGTTGCGGGCCGAAACGGACGACCTCGATGTCCAGGTACTCGTCGATCGAGGCGAGCTCCTCGCGCAGCGTGACGAAGTGATCCGTGCTTCGCATGAGCCGGCGGAGCAGCCCCGACAGCTTGGTGATCAGCATCCGGGCCGTGTCCGGCTGCGTGCGGATGAGCGAGGAGATCGATGCCAGCGTGTTGAAGAGGAAGTGCGGGTTGATCTGGTTGGCGAGCGCTTCGATCTTGGCGGCGAGCAGCAGCTTCTCCTGCTCCTGCAGGCGATGCTCGATGCGCGCGTTGTTCCAGATCTTGATCGGCGTGGCGACGCAGAGGACGGACGCGAACAGGACGACCAGCATGCGCCAGGACCACGGCGGGTTCGGCGCCAGCACGAACAGCCGGTGATGATCGCTCCAGCGGAACCCGAGCGCCTGACCGAGCATCTCGAGCGCGACGGGCGCGAGCAGGAGCACGACCTGCCAGTCCATTTCGAGCGACCGGACCATGCGCCACGCCCGGCGTGGGACGCTGGGAAAAATGAACGGCGAAAAGTGCCAGATCGCCTCTTTGGGGCACAGTTCGCGCAGGCCGCCTCCCGCGAACCCGCAGCCGACCGCAAAGGGCAGCGCGGCCCACTCGCCGTTGAACAGCGGCGGGACGCCGACCATGGCGCCGACCGTCGCGCCGGCATACGGGCCTGCGACCAGGCCGACGAGAAACGACCCCTCCATCGTCAAATCGAGCGCGTCGTAGCCGAGGAGGAGACGGGCGATGACGCCGAAGAAGAGCGGGATGCCGAGGCTCAGCGCGAACGTCAGCCGGTCGCGCCAGGCCCGCCGCTCGAAGATCAGGATTTCCCGGAACCGCCGATAGCGCACGAGCATGGTCGCCAGGGCGGCCGTGGCCACCAGCTTGACGACGAGCGTCGTGAGCAATAACTGCTCGGCGGTCAGGAACTTGGGGCCTTGCATGGTTTACATGATCTTATCGGCCAGATAAACTGAGAGCAATGGCTGTGATTCGCCCTTTCGTCGTTGGTTTCGCCACCACGCTCAAGCATCTCTTCAAAAAGCCGATCACGGTGAACTATCCGGAAGAGAAAGTGCCGATGTTCCCGAGGTTTCGCGGCAAGCAGGTGCTGATGCGCGACGAGAACGGCCTCGAGAAATGTGTGGCGTGCGGCCTGTGTTCGGCGGCCTGCCCGGCGGACGCGATCTACCTCGAAGCGGCGGAGAATGACGGCAGCGTTCAGGCCGGCCCGCGCTACGCCTCGGTCTACCAGATCCACAAGACGCGCTGCATCTTCTGCGGTTTCTGCGAAGAGGCCTGCCCGGTCGGCGCGATTTTCATGGGCAAGGACTACGAGCTCGCCGTCTACAGCAAGGCGGACTTCGTCTGGGACAAATCCGAATTGCTCGTCCCGGCTGCGACCGAGGCGCCGGGACTCGCGCAGCGGGGCAGGTAGGTCACCCTCAAGACCTACTGAGATGCAGATAGGCGCGCTCGGCGACGTTCACGGCGAATTCGACACCGTTCAGCTCATCATGCAACGGCACGCCGACGTGCCGCTCTGGGTCTGCGTCGGCGACGTCGCAAGCAACGATGGCGAGTACTTCACGCCGGCGGCGCCGCTCTATTTCATCAAAGGGAACAACGAGGACTTCGACGTGCTCGCGCAGGCGATCGGCGGGCACGCGCCGGCGCCGCTGCTGCACTACCTGGCGAACGGCGGACCGTACAGCGTCGGTCCATGGCGCGTCGCCGCCCTGGGCGGCACCTTCGCGCCGAGCTGGTACCACACGCCGCCGTCCGCGCTGCCGCCGTCCAAGGGGCGCAAGATGTCGGCCGCGTCCTTGAAGCTGGGCAAGAGCCGCGACGACAAGCGGCGCCATTTCGTGCGCGACGAAGTGCTGGCGTGCAAGGCGCTGTCGAAGATCGATCTGTTTCTGACGCACGAGGCGCCGCGGCCGTTCTATCCCGCGGGCCGGCGCATCGACGCGGGGAAGACGGTGTTGAACGACGTGCTCGCGGCCATGAGGCCGAAACTCCATCTCTTCGGCCACCACCACGAGTTCACCGACACCATCAGGCAGAGCGTCCGCTCGATCGGCCTCGATGTCGTGACGAAGTCCTATCTGCTCATCGATGCCGAGACGTTCAAGACGGAGCGGCTGGACACATAGCATTGGGTGATCGGGTAATCGGGTAATGCGTGATTTCATCGAGGCGCTCGAAGAGCGCGTGCTCGTCTGCGACGGCGCGATGGGGACGATGCTCTACGCGAAGGGCGTCTTCATCAACAAGAGCTTCGACGCACTCAACCTCACGCAGCCGGAGCTGGTCGGCGAGGTGCACCGGGAATACGTGCGCGCGGGCGCCGACGTCATCGAAACCAACACATTCGGCGCCAACCGCATCAAGCTCGGCTCCTTCGGCCTCGCGGATCGCCTTCACGAGATCAATGAGCAGGGCGCCAGGATCGCGCGTCAGGCCGCGCGCGATCCCTTCGACGGAGCTCAGGGCAGGCACGCCTACGTCGCCGGCGCCATTGGACCGCTCGGCGTGCGCATCGAACCGTGGGGAAAGATCGGCGTCGACGAGGCGCGCGAGTACTTTCGCGAGCAGGCGCAGGCGCTCGCCGACGGCGGTGTGGATCTGTTCATCCTCGAGACCTTCCGCGACCTGAACGAGATCGGCGCCGCGATCGACGCCGTACGCCTTGTGTCCGATCGGCCGATCGTCGCGCAGATGACGACCGAGGAGGACGGCAACACGCTCGACGGCACGCCGCCCGAGCGGTTCACCCCCGATCTGGAATCGCGCGGCGCCACGATCATCGGGCTGAACTGCGCCGTGGGCCCGGCGCCGATGCTCGACACGATCGAGCGGATGGCCGCCGTCACCTCACGGACGCTCTCGGCGCAGCCCAACGCCGGCCAGCCCCGCGACGTCGAAGGTCGCAACATCTATCTGTGCTCACCCGAGTACATGGCCTCGTACGCGCGCCGCTTCGTGCTGCACAACGTCCGCCTGGTCGGCGGCTGCTGCGGGACGACGCCGGAGCACATCCGGCAGATGAAGGCGGCGGTCGGTGCGAGCGCGTCGGCCGTCGCTCGCGCCGCGAGCGACGGCGGCACGGCTTCAGCCGAGCAGCCTGTTTCGGCGAAGCGTCGCACCGTTGAGCCTCCGGCGGTGAGACCGGTCGAGGGGCCGCTCGCGCGGGAATCGAAGTCGCGGCTGGCCCACGCCATGGCGCAGGGGAATTTCGTCGTCGCGGTCGAATTACTGCCGCCGCGCGGCCACCAGACCGGGCAGATGGTTGAACGCGCGCGGCGCCTGAAGGCCGGTGGCGTCGACGTGGTCACCATTGCCGACGATCGGCGCGTGGGCGCGCGCCTCAGCGCGCTGGCGCTGGCCGTCCTCATCGAGCAGCAGGCGGGGGTCGAAACGCTGCTCCAATATGCGTCCCGCGAGCGAAACCTGATCGGCATCCAATCCGACCTGCTCGGCGCGCACGCGATGGGGTTGCGGAACCTGCTGCTGGTCACCGGCGATCCCGGCCGCGTCGGGGACTATCCGGATGCAACGGCGGTGTTGGACGTCGACTCGATCGGGCTGACCAACGTCGCGTCGCGGCTGAACCGGGGGTGTGACGTCGGCGGTCAGGCGTTCGGCGTGCCGACCGCCTTTCATCTCGGCGTCTCGGTGAACCCGACCGCCGATAACCTCGACGAGGAGCTCCGCCGCTTCGAGTACAAGGTCGAGGCCGGCGCCGAGTTCGTCGTGACGCGGCCGGTCTTCGACCTCGGGCGTTTCGACCAATTCCTCAAGCGGATCGCGCACGCCCGATTGCCGGTCGTCGCTGGTCTGTTTCCGTTCGAGAGCGCGCGCAACGCCGAGTTCATGGCCAACGAAGTGCCGGGGAGCGCCGTGCCCGAGGCGCTGCTCGACCGTATGAGGCGCGTGGACGGCGGGGACGCCGCGGCCGAGGGAATCCGTATTGCGCGCGAGATCGCGGGTGAGTTGAAAGGCCGGGTGCAGGGTCTGCAAGTCTCGACACAATCTGGTGACATCGAAGCGGTGCTGGCACTCCTCGATGGACTTCATTGACGGAGCAGAGGTATAGTCGCTCCACGGCGTCCCACGTGGGCACGCAGCTTGAACGTTTTCAACTAGTTAGCGGGTTCTTTTCCCGCTGCTGAGGCAACTGAATGGCCCTTTTTGAGCCACCTCGTCCGGGGGATGGCGAAGAGATTGTCGGGTCCGACGCCGCCACGCGGGCGCTGTCGGTGACGGCCGTCGAAAACGAATTCGTGTCGCGCGTCTACGAGAACATCGCGTGGTTCTACGATCTGACCTTCGGCCCCGCGCTTCACCCCGGTCGCGTCGACGCGATCGAGCGGATGGGGATTAAGAAGGGTGATCGGGTGCTCGAGGTCGGCGTCGGTACCGGGATCAACGCGGCGCTCTACCCGTCGGACTGCGCGGTGACCGGCATCGACTTCTCGAACGGCATGCTGGAGAAGGCGCACGATCGCATCGCGCGCAAGGGCCTGCGCAACGTCCGCCTGATGCAGATGGACGCTCAGAACATGACCTTCGCGGACGACAGCTTCGACATCGTCTATGCGCCGTACGTCATCAGCGTCGTCCCCGACCCCGTCGCGGTGACGCGCGAGATGCACCGGGTCTGCCGGCCGGGCGGGAAGATCATTATCCTCAACCATTTCCGCAGCAAGAGCCGCCTGGGTTCGTGGCTGGAAAAGATCATCGCCCCGTTCACGCTTTATCTCGGCTTCAAGTCCGACCTGGATCTGCCGGCGTTCCTGGTTCAGGCGAACCTGAAGCCGGTGTCGATCAAGAAGGTGAACATCCCGAGGATCTGGTCGCTCGTTACTTGTATCAAAGAGTAAGAGTTCCAAGGTTCCAAGGTTCTGGGGTTCGCTGGTTCGAGCGAGGTTAGCGCTGGAGCGAGTCGAGCTTCGTGCTGATCACGGCGAAGCCGTCGGCCGATTCGGGCGTTGATCCGTTCGACGACTTCGGCCGTTTCCGTATCCATTCCAAGTGCGAAACCTTAGAACGGTTCCTCTATCGAGTTGCTCTGCGGCGTGAACAGCTCGGCGCCGTTCTCGGTGATGTGCATGTCGTCCTCGAGCCGCACGCCGAACTCACCCTTGATATAGATGCCCGGTTCGTCGCTGAACACCATCCCCGGCTGCAGCGTCAGTGCCTTTTCCCACCCGAACATGTTGTTCTTCACCAGATACGGCCACTCGTGGCCGTCCATGCCCATGCCGTGCCCGAGGCGGTGCGTGAAGTATTTGAAGCCGGGGCCGTAGCCGTTGTCGATGACGACTTTCCGGCCGGCCGCGTCGATCGCTTCGAGCGGCACCCCCGGACGCGCCGCGTCGAGCGCGGCCTTCTGCGCCTGGTGCACGATGTCGAAGACCTTCTTCATCTTGTCGGTCGCCTTGCCGAGCACGAACGTCCGCGTGATGTCCGACTGGTAGCCTTCGACGGTGCAGCCATCGTCGATCATGATGATCGTGCCTTCGCGGATCGTCTGCGGGGTGATCGAGCCGTGGGGCAGGGCGGTGTACTCGCCCACCTGAATGCTCGCGAAGCCCGGGAAGCCGAGCCGGCTGTAACCGGCGCCGATCAGGCCGCTGACGTCGTTCTGCGTCATCCCGGCTTTCAGCGCCTTGAACACGGCTTCGTAGCATTTCAGCGTCGCCTGACACGCCACGCGCATCAAGTCGAGCTCGTGCGCGCTCTTGATCATCCGGCAGCCGGCGACGATCGGCGTGGCGCTGACGATCTTCATGGCCGGCGCCGCACCGGCGATGCTGTCGGCGAAGACGAACTTCGACGTCTCCTCGATCCCGATGCGTCCCGACGCGATGCCGCGTTCCTTGAGCCCGGTCGCGACCCGCTCGAACGGGCTCTCGTCTTCCTGCCAGATCGCGACGTCGGTGTGCTCGACCGGTCCGCCGGCGAGCTGCTCGCGCGTGCGATCTTCTTCGAACGCCGGCGTCACGATGTAAGGATTGCCGACCTTGGGAATGACGACGGCGGTCAGACGCTCGCTGTTGCCCCAGCGGATGCCGGTGAAGTAATTCAACGACGTGCCGCCGGCGAGGATGATGGCGTCAATCTTCTGCTCGGTCATCAGCCGCCGCGCCTTCTCGAGGCGCGCGCGGCGCTCGTCGGCGGTGATCGGCTTGGCCAGGCTGCGCATCGACGTCAGCGCCGCGATGCTCGGCGGCACCGGCCCCGCCGGTGCCTCACTGCCGCGCCGCTGCGCCGCCACCGGCACAACCGACAGACCGGCGCCGACGCCGGTGAGCCACATGAAGTTACGTCTCGTCAGCATGAGAACTCCAGGATGCGTGTCATCGCAGGATCACGCGCGGTGTCGAGAATGTCACCGGCGCGCCTGCGTCGTCCACGGCCGCGAAGCTAAGCTGCGTGCTGCCGCTGGTGACGCCGGGGTTGAGGAGCCAGCAGGTTGCCGCGCAGGCGTCGGTCTGGGCCAGGATCGACGCGCTGCCTGGACCACACGAGTTGAACTGCGCCGCGAACGCGGCGGCGGAATAGACGGAATGGTTGATCAATGTGCCTGCGGCGTTGAAATCATCGCTTGACCAGCTCGTGATCCGCAGATTGCTCGAACCAGCAGAGACGGTGACTCCCAGAGCCCAGCTCGGGCTGGCCAGGCAGCTGAGGGCCGTGGCTGCCGAACTGGCCGATGGGTTGGGCAGCGCGGTTGCCGTCGGCCCCGTACGCCCCTGGACGCCCACCGCGTCCCACGCCTGCGTGATCGCACGTTCGACGGTGCTGCCGGCGCCGTACAGATCGCGCGCTGCCTGAATCGTCGCGACCCTGGTCAGCGCGAACGTCGAGCTGGACGGCATCAGCGCTGTCAACGCGCGGAAGAACGCCTTCTCGATCTGCTCGCGGTTGACCGCACCGACCCCCTGGACGCTGAGTCCTGAGGTGCGGTTCGTGCCGCCCTCAATCGCCAGGTAGAAAGCGTGGCTGGCGATCGTCGAGTTGGAGTGCGGATCCGCGCCGATGACGCGCTTTGTGTAGTGGTCCGCCGGCGGGTTCGAGAGCGACCGAATCAGGACGGCGCCGGATGGCACCGACAGGTCTTTGCCGATCACGTACGATGCCTGAAGCGCGCTGTTGCCGGGCGTCTGGAAGAAGAACGACGTCGATACGCCGACGATGTCGGAGAACGCCTCGTTCAGCGCCCCGGCCTCGCTGTACGGGAAGCCGTTCAGCCGTGCGGAGTTCGCCGTGACAGCATGCGTCAGCTCGTGCGCGACGACGTCGAGCGCGGCGGAAAACGGCTTGACCTCGATGTTCGGGTAGAACGTGCCGCGCGGCGCCCCTTCGCCGAACACCATCGCGCCGCGTCCGTCGGCCAGGCACGTGGAACAGAAAAACGCATTCAGATAATACAGACCGATGACCGCGTCTGGGGCGGTCGAGATGTCCTGGATGCGGACGGGGTGCGTGATCATCGGCATGCGCAGGTCGCGATTGTCCAGACCGTGCCGGCCGAATCGTTTGGCGATGAAGTCGTAGTACCAGCCGCCATAGACGTGAGCATCGACCACGGTGCTGTCAGCCCAGTCGTTGTCGCTGTCGCTGGCGATATCGTTGGTCGTGAATACTGTCTGCCGATTCAGCGCGCTCAGGGTCCGCGCCAGGTTCCCTTTCATGTCGTAGGTCGTGACAGTCGCCGGCCTCAGTGGATCGTCGGCGACGAACGTTCCAGACACCGACTTGGCGCTGACCTTCTTGACGTCGCCGTAGGCGCCTGTGCCCTTGCCGACTTCGCTGAGGAAGTCGCTGAATTGCTGCAGCAGGATGCCGGTGTTCGCGTCGACGTACACATTGACGATTTCGAACCCGACCAGCGCCTGGCCCCGATAGGCGAGGTGATAGCCGTCCGACAGGGGAAGCACCACGAGTTCCGCGACAGCCTCGGCGTCAGATCGAGCGCGACGTCCGTATGGAGCGTGCCGAAGACCGAGACCGTGCCGTCCGGCGCGCTCTGGCGCGTGATGTCCCCGCCGACAATCCGCACGCCGCGCAGGTACTGATCCAGCCGCTCGTGGACGCGATCGGGCAGCAGCGCGTCGCGCTGCACGTCGCTGACGACGAGCGCGCGATCCCGGATCATGCTGTCGACGATCGAATCGATCGCGCGCAGGTCGGCGGACGCCGCGCGCGTGGCGGCGAAGGTTGTGGGCCTCCCCTGTGCGTTCGCCGCCGTCGCGGCCGCCAGCGTCAGTGCCGCGGTTCCGATCCAGCTCACCAGTGAATGCGTCGTCGACAAACAACCTCCGTGCGCCGGGACAAGGGTGGCGCAGTGGCGCCGTTATTCTGGCACGGCAGGTGTCGCCCGCGGCAGCGCGACCGCGAGCGCCTCTTCGAGCGTCGTCACCGGCACGAAGCGCATCGTGTCGCGTACCTCGGGCGGCAGCTCCGCGAGATCCGGTTCGTTGAGCGCCGGCAGAATGAACGTCTTGATGCCGTGACGCCGCGCCGCCAGCGCCTTTTCGCGGATCCCGCCGACCGGCAGGACGAGGCCGCTCAACGTAATCTCACCGGTCATCGCCACGTCGTCCTTGATCCGCTGACCTCGAAGCGCCGACACGATCGCCGTCGCCATCGTCACTCCGGCTGATGGGCCGTCCTTGGGGATGGCCCCGGCCGGGACGTGGATGTGGAGGTCGTGGGTCGTGAGAAAGTCGGCGGCCACGCCGAGCTCCGTGGTGATCGATCGGATATGGCTGACCGCGGCGCGCGCCGATTCCTGCATCACGTTGCCGAGCTGACCGGTGAGGGTGACATTACCGTGTCCCGCGGGCAACAGGCTCGCCTCGATGAACAGCACGTCGCCGCCACTCTCGGTCCAGGCGACGCCGGTCGCGACGCCAGGACGTGAGACGCGAAATGCGACCTCGTCGTGGATTTTCGGCGGGCCGAGATAATCGGGAATGCCTGGCGCGGTCACGACGGTTGCGTCGCCGGCGCCGGCGGCCGGATCGGCGGCCGCGACACGAGCGGCGATCTTGCGCGCGACCGCACCGATCTGGCGCTCGAGGTTGCGGACGCCCGCCTCGCGCGTGTACTGCGCGATCATCCGCCGGAGGGCGGCGTCTTCGATGACAACCTGATCGGCGGCCAGGCCGTGCTCCTCGAGCTGCCGCGGAATCAGATACTGGCGCGCGATGTGGACCTTCTCCTCTTCGGTGTAGCCCGCGAGCGAAATGATCTCCATGCGGTCGAGCAGCGCCGGGTGGATGGTGCCGAGCTGGTTCGCCGTGGCGATGAAGAGCACACGCGACAGATCGACGTTGATCTCGAGATAGTGATCGCGGAAGGAATGGTTCTGCGACGGGTCGAGCACCTCGAGCAGCGCCGCCGCCGGATCGCCCTGAAAGCCGCCGGCCGTGATCTTGTCGATTTCGTCGAGCATGAACACCGGGTTCATCGCGCCCGCCTGTTTCAGCGCCTGGACGATGCGCCCCGGGATGGCGCCGATGTACGTGCGGCGGTGCCCGCGGATCTCGGCCTCGTCGCGGATGCCGCCGAGCGAGATGCGCACGAACTTCCGGTTCATCGCGCGCGCGATCGACTGTCCCAGCGACGTCTTGCCGACGCCGGGAGGCCCGACAAAGCAGAGGATCGGTCCCTTGATCTGCGTGCCGCCGCCGGTGGATTCGCTCGCGGCGCTCTGAGGCTCCCGAAGGGTGCTTTGCCGCGACTTGAGCTTCTGCACCGCGAGGTACTCGACGATGCGTTCTTTGACTTTGTCGAGATCGTAGTGGTCCTGATCGAGCACCTGGCGCGCGGCCACCGGGTCCAGCCGATCCTCGCTGGTCGTCGACCACGGCACGTCGAGCACCCAGTCGAAATAGGTGCGGATCATCTGGTACTCGGGAGAGGCCGGCGACATCCGCTCGAGACGCTCGATCTCCTTCGATGCGACAACGGCAACCGCTTCGGGCAGCTTCGCCGCGGCGAGACGCGAGCGCAGCTCGCCAAGCTCGGTTTTCTCGCCCTCCCCGAGCTCGTCCTGGATGGCCTTCAGCTGCTGGCGCAGGTAGTACTGCCGCTGCGCGTCGGTCATCTCCTGCTGCGCGGCCGATTCGATCTTGCTCTTCATCTCGAGCAGGGCGATCTCGCGCCCCAGCGCGCCGGCGACCGCGTCGAGCTTCGCGGTGAGAATCGGCTGCTCGAGAATCTGCTGTTTCTCTTCCGGCTTCATGTCGAGCAGGCTGGAGAGCAGATACGCGAGGCGCAGCGGATCGTCGATGCCGGCCACCAGGCCGCGCAGCTCCTGCGACAGTCCGGTCGCGAGGGACAGGGCGCGTTCGATCAGCTCGTGCAGCCGCCTGACGTGCGCGTCGATCTCGAGGGTTTTCTCCACCGGTTCGGGCGCCGCCGACACCATGGCGCGCAGCGAGACGCCGGTCCTCGTGATCACCTCCGCCTTGCCGCGCATCAGGCCTTCGACGATGACGTGGACGCCGCCGTTCTGGACCTTCGCCATCTGCCGGATCGCCGCCACGGTGCCGATGCTGTGGAGATCGCCCGCGTCGGGCTCGTCCTTGTCGTTGGTCTGCAGCGCGAGAAAGATGAGGCGATCGCCGGCGAGCGCGTGGTTCACGGTCTCGATCGACATCGGCCGGTTGATCGCGAGCGGCTGGAGCGTCAGCGGGAAGACGACGGTTTGACGAAGCGCGAGGACGGGCAGCTCGCTCGGGTAGGTACGTTCGGGTTCGGTCGCCATAATCCGAAGCGAGGATGGCATGCAGCGGGAACCGCGTCAAACCGACAATGCCGGCTCGACCGCGGGCTGTCGTGTCGCAGCCCTTTAGGGCTGCGACAGGCGCAGGGCTGAAGCCCCCTGCGCCACATAA
>Ga0310810_10001103_pt1 | contig 27595 bp, 42 predicted proteins | sample NCmetagenome_FD_207641 | JGI IMG/M metagenome (GOLD analysis project Ga0310810, IMG submission 207641) | Soil microbial communities from experimental microcosm in Duke University, North Carolina, United States - NC | ecosystem: Engineered > Artificial ecosystem > Soil microcosm > Unclassified ...
CTCTTGAGGCCACGGACAGTGTGGTCACCATCGAGGTTGCACAGTTCCGCTCGATGACGGCGCGAGGTGGAGTTGCGTCGGGTGCCTGCCCGGGCCGCCCTCGGTGTGCAACTCATCAAGGCTGACGACGAGCGGCAACACGCGACGACGGGTCGCGTTCACCGAGGTGGCCCCCTCCCTCTTCCGGGCCATGGCCGTTGAGCGCACCCCTCGGCCTCACACGGTCGGTTCACCCGGCCCGCTCTCGTCGACCATAACGAGCCATGCGAGCTCCTCATCCACGGTGTACGGGTCGCCCTCGGGCTCGTCGTCCCACACGACCGGCTCGTCGCCGTCGTAGTCGTAGGTCATCGCAGGCCCCAGAAGATGAGGCCGATGATGACCACAGTGGTCACGACCACGGCGATCGGCGTCAAGGTGTATCGCCTGTCGAGGCGTCGTATACGCCGTTCGAGATCGGCCCTCGTGTCACGTGCCATCACACCGACCCCTCGGCCCGTCGACCCGCCCGGTTGATGATGTCGTGGATGCGGCCACACGTGCATTGCTTGTCAGCCCACACCTTGCCCCCGTAGAGGCGAACCCCCTCGACGGCGTGCCGATCACACCACGCCACCGTGCCCCGTGCCACGCCGTCATCGTCGAACCGATGACCGACCACAGTGGCCTCGTCAAAACACCCGCGCATCGCGCAGAAGCGTCGTATGCGTCGACGGTTGCTCATCGTCACCTCACGTCAACTTGATGAACGCCAACACGACCGACACGAGTTGTACGACGCCCAGGGCGGCGAAAACGATGACGAGGCGGTTGATTGCCCGTACATGTTTCTCGTGAACGGCGATGACGTTGTCGAGCATCTCGGGCGTCACCTGGTCATCCACTTAGGTCCACCTCTTGCCGTGCCGTCGCTTGTCGATGACGGGTACGTCGGGTCGCCGTTGCCGGGCCCGGATGAGGACGGTGCGGGAGTGGCGAGGACAGAACGGCCACGAGCGAGGCGCACCGTCCACAGTGAACGTGAGCCACACCGTGGCCCGCTCACGACAGTCGCCCTCGACACAGTGCCACACCGCCCCCGCCACCCCCTGAGCCGAATCGTTCATGCAGCCGATTCCCCTTGTTCAACGACCGAGGCCCGGCCCTAGTCGTGGGCCACCCACCACGCCGCGAGTCCGATGATGGCGAGGATGACCACGAGGACGATGAGGAGAGCGGCCCTCGTTGAGTCCGAGGTACGGGTCGACACCGTCCCGGTCGGATACTGCCCCCACACGCCATCGAACGAGCCCCACCCCGATCGGTTGCCGTAGCGGTCGATGGACTGGCCCCACCACGAACCGGTGCCCGCCGGCGCACCCGAGGTGGCCGAGCCCAGGCCCGCCACGTAGAGGGCCCCGCCGTCGGGTGTCCACTGTGCGGTGAGGGTGCCCTGCACGATGCGACCACCGAGGTTCTCGGAGGCCCCCTCACCCGACCACATGGCCGACATGCCGCCGGCCCACCATGAATGCCACACCTCACCGCCGGGCCCGACATAGAGGAGGTCCTGACGGTTGATGTCGAACGGGCAGTTGAGTAACACGGCCCCGTCTCCTGTCTGTCGTACGCGACCCCGGTTGCGCCACTGCTCGACCGTCTCTCCCTTGAGGACGCTCAGGAGGGCCTCTTTGTTGTCGACACTCGTCGACTGGTCCCGGTTCTCGCTGAGGTGAATGTGCCACAGGTGCGAGGGGTCCGAGGTGGCCGGCACCCCGTACCGACAGTCCCAGCCCTCTACGTAGGTGTCGGTGTTGGCTTGCCCGTAGAACTCCCGCCACCCATCGAGCCTCTCGTCGTGCAGGTCCTGAGCCGAGGCGAGGAGACGCTTGGTGTACCGGGCGATGGTCGTGTAGTTGCCCGCCTGTGCGTCGGGGAACGTCCAATCGATGGCCCCGCACATGTCGCCCGGGCCGCCACCGTCGGGAGGTTGGTCGCACACCGAGTAGTCGTTGCGCGGGAGGGCGTTACGGTAGTTGTGATAGCCGGGTTTCGATGCGAACGTGCCACCGAGCTTAGTGGACGGTTCGAGCCTCTGTAGCTCGCCCCACAACCACCACATAGCGTCGGTCGTGTGCGAGGGCTTACCACTGCCGTACGTGGCGGGTATCGGTAACCACCTCGACAACCACCGCAGCAACCGTCGCCACCACACGTCACGGGTGATGGCCGGGCATAACCCGACCACCCCGCGTCGGTCGATTGACTTCATGGGACTAGCCCCGGGCGTGCCGGGCCCGTACCCAGGTCACGAGAGCGGCCCCCAGGACGACGAGGACAACGCCCACGCCGAGGACGCCCCACGTCTCGCCGCCCGGCCCCGTCACCGGGAGCTTGCCCGTGGGCGAGGGTGAGGGCGACACGCTCACCGAGGGCGTCACCCCGTCACTCGGTGTCGGCTCGGGTGACGGCGGTGCGTACGTATACATCATGGTCGTTTCCTTTCCTCGCGGGGCCTACCCCCGTGGCTCATTCTCCCCACGTGCCGGCTCGGGCGTGCCTGGTGTCCGATGTTGACAGTCACACCAGGTGTCCCGGCGGCCGCAGTGGTCGCCCTCGGCGCACTTCTTGCACACGAACGTCATCGGTCCTGCCTCCTCTTGAGATAGCGCTGCCAGTCGACCTCGCCCCAGGCCGCCGTTCCGATGACGGCGACCATCCACGTGAACCACCACGCCCACGCCGCCGGCACACAGACCACGACCACGGTGACCGTGACGAGGGTGGCGTAGAGGCCGAGTCGGATATAGGAACGAAACACATAGGACTCGATGGGATCGCCGTCGAGGTTCGCCGGGGGCGGGCGACGTCGGTTACTCATCGGGTGCCCTTCCATTCGGCGAGCATCACCTGAGTGACGCTGTAACCGTGTGTCCTTGAGCGGTGCCTCAGCATCGCCGTCCGGTCGTTGGTGGACAGTCCACAGTCGGGGCACGTGCCGGGCATCCTGGGTCGCTTGACGCCATGGGTGATGGCGAGGTGGTTCGGCAACGAGCGGACATCGACCATGGCCCGACACTCGGGGCATCGCTTGTCCATGCGGCCACCCTGTCTCACGGGTCGCTTACGCGGGGCCTCATCGCGGATGAGGGGTCGCTCCCGCTCGTCGTACGCCCGGCCCGCCTCGGTGGCGAGGGTGAGGCACGCCGCCCACACCGGGAGGTGCAGTCCGCAGAGGTCGAGGGCGACGAGGTCCCCCGGCGTGTCCACACCGAGGCTCACCACGAGCGTCGTAATGGCGGGCCGCTCGACGCCCTTGAGGTGGCACGTGTCGCAATAGCCAACGACCCGGACGTCACGACTCACACTCTCTCCGTTCGTAAGCCGGGCCGTGTGTCCGAGGGTTGTGTGGGCCCTCTTGGATGGACACACGGCCCGGTGCTCATGGTGCCGGTGCCCCGGTGCGCCGGGCCGCCTCGTCGAGCTCGCGTTGGTAGTCGACGGTCGCCACGGCGGTCACGAGGGCGTGGGCCACCGGCCCGGTCATCATGAGGGGCGCGTCGGTGATGAGGTGGTCGTCAAGTTGGTCCCGGTAGAACGTGACCGGGGAGAGCTCCTCGGCGAGGACGCCGACGACGACCCGCCCGGTGCGCCTCATCGGATTCTGGGAGGGCCTCGTGTTGAGCCACGAGGGGTCACGCGAGTCGGTGGCCCAGGACTCGAACGCGAGGGCGAGGCCGCACCACAGAGGGTCGGCCCGGGTGACCGCGACGGCGGTGTTACGCCGCTCGATGACGACCCGTAGGGCCGACAGGACGATGACGGGCCCGGCCCGCCACGTGCTCGCCGCTACCGGCAGGCGGACGGACTCAATGGAGTGTCGCTTCACGGTCCGGTAGTGCAGGGCGTAGAGGGCCGGGTCGACGTCTTCGGTGCCGTGCCACCCGTCGCGGCCGTAATCCCACTCGACGAACCGTAGGGCGACCATGAGTGGCGTGTCCCTCACACCCATCGTCACCGCCTCACGCCGCATCTCAGACCACCGTCATCCGTTAGGCGTAACGGTTGCAGCACAACGACGTTACGGGGGTCACGGCCATGAATCGCTTACCGAGAGGGCCTCATGTCTGCCGGAGCATAGTCAGCGACGTGGCGGCCATCCTCCTCATCGCCATCGCCATCGGCCTGCTCATCGTGGGCACTCTGTGGCTCATCAGGTGGTTCTACGGATAGCGGCGTGACCGCGACGTAGGCGTCGATGAACGGGCCCATGAGACGCAGAGGCAGGGACACATACCAGTCCTCGGCCCGGCCCCGGCCCACTCGCTTGTGAACGAGGATGCCGGTACGCCACCTCGACCGCACGACCTGGTCGGCCATCTCGTCGACCGCCTCGGCGAGGTGGATGCGGGCGTGGTTCTTGATACTCACCACGAACGGCAACCCCCGTACGTCGCCCGTGTCGGTGCGCTGCCTCGACGTGGTCCTCGGCCGCCACACGTAGTACCCCCGGGCGGTGAGCCATGCCACGACCATCGCCTCGGCGACGTAGCCCTTGCGGGACGCCCGGCTCACGTCTTGCCCGCCCGTGCCTTGAGGAGGGCCGTGGACGCTTTGGCGTAGAGGGCGAGGCTGAGCATCGCCACCACGTGCCGACCGTCCTCCAGGCGGACGAGGAGGGCGACCGAGGGAACGCCGTCGACCGGGGCGACCAGGCCGATCCTCTCCACGTCCCCGAACGGTGGATCGATGACGTCGGCCCACGGGTCGTCGAGGAGGTCGGCGGTGACGGTGAGGGTGTCGCTCATGGGTGTCCTCCACAGTGGAAACAGTGGTTGGTCCCCAGGGAGGGGGACGCTCTCGATGGTCCTCACCCGAGGTACCTCAGGGCGATGATGATGGCCCCGACGCCCGCCACCATGAGGACGCTCACGATGGCGAGGACGGCGAGATGGTCGACCCGGTCGGCCGTGTCGTACGTGTCCCGCTCGATGGCGTCGAGACGCTCCTCGACGCTCTTGGTCCACTCCTCGGTGAGCCACCTCAGGTGGCCGTACACCGACCAGACGAGGTCGTCGGTGCTCAGGTCGAGGGGCGAGGCCGACACGGGCCGGTCGTCCTCGACGGGCACGACAGCTAGCCCCGGGACGAACTCCTCGGCCGGCGTCTCCACGGTGTAACGCTTGCGGGTCATACTTCCTCCTCGGATCGAGGGCCCCCACACAGGCCACACAGGGTCGAGACGGCGTCGGGGCCGTACCGGACGACCGGGCCCCGGCACAGGGCGCAGGGACCGTTTGGGCGGGCGGGTGGGGCCTCGAAAACGCGGTCGACCCCCAGGGCCCGCACGATGAGGTGGACGGCCTCCCGCTCGGTCGGCACCGGGCCCCGCTCGAACGGGGTCGAGGCGTGACCGAGGCACAGGCCCCGCGAGCTCGCGAGGTCGGCCTCGACGGCCCACACCGTGGCGGCCGAACACTTGCGGCACCGCCGGGTGGCCCGGGTGAGCACGAGGTGTTTCACGAGGCGACCCGCCCGTAGTAGTTCGGGTCGTGGGTAAGGCACCGGGTAACCCCGTGGGAGGCGAACTCGACCACGTCCACGGTGGACCCGCACACCTCGCACCGGTTGACCACTTGACCACTTGCCCCGGTGTTCTGTCCCCCCCTAGGGAACCCCCCAACTCGGGTGGTAAGTGGCTCGCTCGGTGGCAAGTGACTCGGGGCCTCTTGCCCCGCCTCGTCGAGCATGGCCGAGGGCCGCAGCATCCATCGGGCGGTCCGGTTGCCCTCCTCGCCGAATACCTTGACGAGGCCGACGTCGGCCCGGGCCCGCCTCAGCGAGTGCTCGGAGAACCCCTCGACCTTGCCAGCGGCGACGATCTCCACCCAGGACATCGGGCCGGCCCTGAGGAGGTCGACGAGGAACGCCGATTCGTACTCCCGGGCCCGCCGGTCGGCCGCCCCGAGCTCCTCGTCCCCACGACCCCGTCGGGGCCCGTCGAGGAGGCCCTGTGCGTCCTCGGTGGATGCCCCCCGCCAGTCGAGTACGGGCAGGCCCTCGGCCCCGGCCACGATGCCGTACCGGAGGCTCGGCGGTGGCTCGGAGAGGTTGCCCTTGACGCGGGCGAGGACCCGGGTGCCGGGGTCGTCGGGGTCGGGGGCGACGAGGAACCCCGCCCGGGCCGCCCCGCTGAACCCGATCGATCCGTTGCCCCGGTGCACCGCCTTGACACCCTGCCCGCCCTTGGTGAGATGTCTGATTCCGATGACGGCGGCCCGTAGCCGCGAGGCGAGGGCAGCGAGGGGGTAGAGGGCCTGCCTCACCTGCATGTCGTTGTGGCTGTCGAGAGTGGACGAGAGGAATGCCGCGAGGGGATCGAAGAAGATGACCCGGGCCCCGACCTCGACCGCCCGCCGTTCGAGCGAGGGGAGGTCGTCGGTGAACGAGAACGGCCGCTCGGGGGTCGCCCCGTGGGGGAAGAGGGTCACGTAGTCGAGCCGGGCCCCGGCGGCGACGAGACGGGGCACAATCGTGTCCTCAAGGTCATCCTCAGCGCTGACCATGAACACCGGCCACGGTCCATCGTGGAGGGTGCCGTCGGGCATCGGGGCACCCGAGCTCCACCGGGCCGCGAGGTCGACCGTGAGGACGCTCTTGCCGTCGCCCGGGTCGCCCTCGATGAGGGACAGCTTGCCGAGCGGGACGTAGCCTCCCCAGGCCCACTCGACACGGCGCATACGGACGTTCGCGGCCACGTACGCCGCCACCTCCTCGACGTCGCTGAGCGGGTCGACGTCGTCGAGGGAATAGCCCGCGTCAAGGAGGTCACTGACATCCTTGCCGTGCCTCGGTACGACGAGCGTCACCGAGGCGGCGTAGGGCCGTAGCGAGGCGGCCACCGTGCGGGCGTGGGCCCGCCCCGGCGGGTCGTTGTCGGCGTAGACGATGACGTGACAGTCGACGAGTTGTTCGGCGTAGTGGCCGAGCCACGAGCCGGCCCCACCGACCGAAGTGGTACCGAGGTGACCCTCGGCGATGAGCCGGTCGGCGTCCTTCTCCCCCTCGACATAGTGGACGGTGACCCCTGCCGAGCGTGCCCAGTGAAGGGCGGGTAGTTGGTAGAGGACACGCTCGGCAGGGGACGGCAGGCGGCCGCGTACCCGGAAGGTTTTAGGGTTACGCCACCGCTCGACCTCGTACGCGACGGTGCCGTCGACGTGGAGGTACTGATAGACGATCTCCGGCTCGCTCTTACCCATCAGGTCGCTTGTGGACAGACCCAGGGCGGTCATCACCGCCTCGGCCGTACACCCCGCGTGACAGTGGACGATGATGGGTTGCCGACGCCCCTGATTCACCATGAGCGAGGCCACGTGGTCATCGTGGGCGGGACACCGTGCGGCGTACCCGCTCGGGAGCTTGCGTACGCCGTCGAGCTTGCCGACGAGGTCGTCTAGGTTCATCTATGCCCCCGCGAACGATTCGCCCACGATGCGGGCGAGGATGTCAGCCGACCGAGGCGGCGCGCCCATCGAGTCGTACGCCTCGTCGCGGCGACGCTTGACGACGTCGAGGAGGGCCATGGCCGTCCACTGTGTGCGGAGATGTTCGGCGAGGGCACTACGCGTCACACCGTCCCTCCTGAGGAGAATCGTGAGGCCCTCGATGATGCGCCCGTCAACACCCGCCCGGTCCCAGCCCCACGCCGAGGTGACGGTCCACAGGGCCGCATCGAGGGCGACGCTGTCGAGCCGGTAGGCCCGTTCGAGGGCCTCGACGGCCATGATGCGGGCCCGGCCCCCGCTGCCACCGACCGACCACCCGTGTGAGGCAACCATGTCGTTGATGGCCACGGCCACCGGCTCACCCTCGATGACCCGGGCCCGGAACCGGCCCAGTGTGGACAGTCGGGTAGCGAGGCCGACCCGGCGCAACTTCGTAGCCACCTCGGTCACCGCCTCGACGGGGGCCTCGTCCTCGATGAGGTCGGTGATGGCGTCGAGGAGTTGGTTGGTCAACGCCCTCACCTGGTCGGAGAGCTTCACCGCCTCTTCTAACCGCATCTCAGTAACCCGCCTCGTCCTCAGTGGCCGGACCCGCCGGGTCGGTCAGTGACCGCCTCGTCGCGTCGGGGGTGTACTGGCGTGCCGTGGGCGTCGAGTCCGACCGCCTCGACGACTCGGCCATCTCCTGGTCCTTGTCCCGGAAGTTGCCGACCGTCTCGGCGAGGAGCTTGTCGAACAACGCCCGGTTGTCCTCGACCCACGCCGTCGCCTGCTTGCGGTCGTAATCACTGACGACGTCGAACGAGGCCCCCCGACCGGCGGCCATGATGCGGCACACGACCGCCTTGCCCTGTGGTTCGTCCCGGAACGTCTCGTGCTGCTTGCTCCACAGGAGGACGTCCTCGAACACCTCGCCCGCATCGCGTCCAGTGAGGACGATGACGGTGACCCGGGTCGCAGGCTTGACCCCGAAGTCCTGGGTCTTGATGGCCTCGTGCACGCCACCCTTGATGACGATGACGACGTCACCGAGGTACTCAACCGCCTTGAACGAGCGGGGCGGAGCGGGGTTGCCGAACTCGTAACTCATCGTTGCACCTCCATGGATGACCCCGGGCACGTGTCTCGTGACGCGGGGACGTGGGGCCGGTAGTACGGGCACCACGGGCATAGGGGGCCGGGACTGGCGGCCACAGTGGACGGATGGTCGACCATCCGGAGTGAGTCGAGGCGGGCGACGGCGGCGTCGGCCACGGCCCGGTCGTACCGGGCCCGCCACACCCAAAGGTCGGCGAGGGTGCCGTCAACCGGCAGGTAGGCGAGGGCGACCCAGGCCACCGACTCACCGGCCACGTCGAGGGCGGCCGCGTAGAGGTTCACCTGGGTGACGTACTCGACCCGGGGGCCGTCGTGACGCACCCGCTTGAGCTTGCCGGCCGTGGTCGTCTTCCAGTCGACGACGGTGCCGGTCACCCGGTCGTACAGGTCGACCGTGCCGGGGACCCCCCGGTAATTCACCCGACGCTCGACCTCGAACCGGCCCGAGCCACCGTCGAGGCGGCCGAACACCTCGGCGAGGGCGTGGTGGGTGCCGGTGCCGACGAGGGCCCGGCCCGGGTCGGTGAGGTTGACCGGGCGGGTGCCGGCGAGGCGGTGGGCGAGTTGACGGTCACAGGGCCGGCCCGCCTCACTCATGCCGACGGCCCCCTGTGTGGACCGTGGGGACGTCAACGCCCCGAGGTTGAGGTGAGACCTCAGGGCCGCCTCAAGGGCGTACGCCTCGGCGTCGTGGGCGGGCGTCGGTGGGCGGGGGTCGCCCAGGTCGACGGAGAGCGTCTCGATCGGCCGACGGGTGACGACCCGACTCACGACCGGCCCCGCCGGATGGCCCGCACCGAGTACACCGTCGAGACCACGGCGTAGCGCCGGTAGGTGAGCGGTTCCTCGTCCCTCAGCCGGGAGACATCGAGCCGCTCGGGGTCGGTGCGGACGAGGCGGACGAACGGGGCCCCGTCAACGAGGCCGATGTCGGCGTCGTGGAGACGGAAGAACGAGAGGAGCTCATCGCGGGCCTTGACCCGCCGAGCCTCGGCCTCGTCCCGGGCCTCGGTGGCGGCGAGGTACTCCTGGGCGGCGTCGACGGCATACGAGTCGAGCTCGATGGGACGAGAGGTGTCCACGGCGTGAGTCCTTCCCCCGCGAGGACCCACACAGAGGAGAGGTTTACGCCCACGGGGCGAGGCCCGCAACTGGCCTCTACGACCACTACTGAGGCCCCAGGGACACCCGGTGACGGGTGAGGTGAGGGCACCGAACACGAGAGGCCGTCGCGTCCCCCAGGACCCCGAGACGTGGCAACGGTCGGAGGCTCGTCCACCGTGGACGCGACGGCCCCGTCATCGAGGGCGGTGACCATCGACAAAGACTCATCGAGATTGTCGGCCGACCACCGGGGGCCCAGGGCAACGGTGGGTGACTCGTTTGCGGCGTGCCATGCCTCGGTTCCCCCGGCCCCCCGGTGGGGCCTCACCTCGGTCAACGAGGCCCCGACCCAGGTGGTCACGGGCCGCGTCGGGGCGACGGGCCGGTCGTTGGGCAGGGTGCCGGGGCCGTCAGTCAGACACCCCCGGCGGGGCCGCCGACGCGGCCCGGAGAGGGCGAGCGGGGAAGCGACACGCCCCGTGTCAGTGGTCCCCCCGCTCGCCCTCTTGCCCTCGCTCGGACCCACTTACCACGTGAGTTGGTGCCTCCCCTTAGGGGGCCCACAAGGGGTGGGCAAGGGGGCAAGTGCGCAAGTGGGGGCCTAGGTCACAGGTCTGTAACGATGCCTTGCTCAGGGTCTTGACACGCTCATCGCCCATTAGCCAAAGTGCACATGCCCGTTCCGTTCACCCCACAAAAGCTAACGACCGAGAGGACCATGAGATGAGCATCGTAAGCGAGGACGCCCGATGACGACCACCTACCTCATCGCGGGCCTCTGTGCCACGGCGGTCCTCGGGGCCGTCGTGGCGGCCCTCGCCGCTCTCATGTTCGACCACCCCACCTCGACCACCCCGACCGACCCGACCGCCCAGGAGGACCCCTTATGACCACCTCGACCGCCATCGACTACACCGCCGACATCGCCGCCCTCGTCGCCGAGCTCCGGCTGAGGGACACCGACCCCGCCTACGCCGACGCCCCGGTGTTCGACGTCTACGCCCGCATCTCCCGCCTCGCCTCCTCCCACGACGAGGAGAAGACGCCCCGACAGGTGGCAGCGTGCCTCAAGAATCTCCTCGGCCGTCACGCCCGCCTCGGCGAGGTGCAGGTCGACAACAACCGCTCGGCGTGGAAACTCGTCGGCGGCAACCGGCCCGCGTTCGAGGCGATGCTCGTCCGCATCGAGTCGGGGGCGGTGCAGGGCGTCCTGTGCTGGCACGTCGACCGACTCGCCCGTCAACCGTGGGACCTCGAACGCCTCCTCCGTCTCGTCCTCCAGCGTCGCGAGCGGGAGGCGTTCCTGGTCGCCTCGTGCCACGGCGACCACCTCCTCTCGAACGTGTTCGAACTGAGGATGAAGATGATGTTCGCGGCCCAGGAGAGCGAGGCTAAGTCTCGTCGTATCCGTGACCTCAACGCCCGACGTCGTGAGGCGGGCGTCCTCGTCGGCGGGGCGTCAGCGTTCGGCCACCGCAACGAGGGTGAGCTCATCTCCGACACTCAGCTAGCGGCCGAGCGGGACGCGGTGGCGTGGGGTATCCGGGCCCTCATCGCGGGACGGTCCCTCGGGTACGTCGCCCGGGAGTTCAGCACCCGGGGCCTCCTCACCCGGCGGGGGGTGGCGTTCAACGCCCTCAACGTCCGCTCGTGCCTCTACCTCGCCCGGCACGCGGGCCTCATCGAGCACGAGGACGAGGAGCTCCGGCCGATGCGCAACGCCGACGAGGTGGCCATCGTGACCCGCGATGAGTTCCTCGGCCTACGCGCGATGTTCGCCGCCCGGGAGGGCACCAAGGGCCGTACCCCGGGCGACCGGGCCCACTTCCTCTCGAACCTCATCCGGTGCGACGGGTGTGGCCGGGGCATGAGCGGGTCGACCATCAACACGTGGCTCGACGCCGACGGTAACGCCCGTCGGGTGTACCGGTGCCGGCCGCAGAACTGCCGGGGCGTGAGCGTCGACGCCGACGTGGCCGAGGAGTGGGCCCGGGTGGCCGTGGTGGGCATCCTCGCCTCCCCCGACCACGCCCGGACCATCGCCCGCAAGTCGCGTCGGGTGGCCGAACTGGAGGCCGACATCGAGCGGGCCGAGTCCCGGGTCGCCCGCCTCATGGGACTGGGCCGGGTCAACCCCGACCGGTTCGAGTTCTACGCCGAGCAGGCCGAGGTGTTCGAGGCCGACCGTCGCAAGGCGGTCGAGGAGCGTGACGCCCTCGTCGCCGCCGGGGCGGGCCGCACCGCCCGGGCCCTCACCGAGGCCGACCTCGAACGCGAGTGGGCCGAGGCGACGCCGGCCGAGCGTCGGGCCCTCACCGCACAGGCCCTCCCGGAGGGGTTCCACGTGGCCCGTACGGGCCGGGCCGGGGCGAGGTGGGCCGACCCCACCCGACGGTTCGCCGTCCCCCGTGGCGTCGCCACCGCCCGCCTCGCCGAGGAGGCCCGCCCCGCCTGCCCGTAGTCCCACCGACCGTTGACGACCGGGTCACCTCTCCCCCCTCGGGAGGTGGCCCGGTCGTCCCGCGTGAGGGTAGCGGAAACGGCCCTGAGCGGCCCGTACGCGGCCGAGGATGGAGCGGGGTGGGTAGTGGACGGGGGAGACGATGACGGCAGGGAAGACGGGCGACGAGAGGCGGCGACATGTCGACCTCGCCGACCACCTCGGGTGCGACCCCGGGGCGGTGCCCTTCACCGAGGCACAGGCGGCCGTGGTGGCCGAGGTCCTCGATGAGGTGCGGGCCCGACGGGCCCGACGTCGCACACCGTGTGCGACACCTGAGGCGGCCTAGGCCCTAGCCTCGGACAGCAACGAACGCCCCGACCGGGTGTCATCGAGGGCCCCGGTCGGGGCGTCGTCTTGCCCCGGCTCACTCGGCCGAGGACGTCTTGCCCCGCCTCGTCGAGGCCTCGGCCCCGGCGACCAGGGCGTCACCGGCCACCCACGCCGAGCCGGACCAGTGCGAGTGTTGTGTGTCGGCCGTGACCACGTATTGCCCGGTCGTCCACGCGGTGGCAGGCGAGGCCACCACCGAGGTGAGGGCGGCCCGGTTCGCCGGTACGACCGCCCCGGCGGGGGTGTAGCTACCGGGGGCACCGGCCGTCGCCCCGGTGGCGGCGATGGGTGCCGGGTCCCAACCTCCGTTAGCGTGGTCGGCCACCATTCGGGGCCGGGCCGCTTGTGCGGCCGCCGTACCCGCACCCACGTCGAGGTGGGTCGGGTCGGGTGAGAATGTGCTTGGCATGGTTGTCTCCCTACTCAGTTGTCGTTGCACGCGCGTCTAGCCTGGCGCGGTTGCCGGGAGCATTTGCACGGCCATCCAGTGAACAGTGACGCTCGTCGTACTAGACGTGGCGTCTATCTGGCGAACGTTGGCGGTGAATCCGGTCGTGCTGATAGAGGTCGGCGTAGCGACATAGCTCGTGCTGGAAACGCTCGTGGTAACGACCATCGGTGGCTGTGTGAACCGTCCCCCGGTTAAGTTGACAGCGACTGAACCAGTAATGGACGCGGTCACCGCGACAACGGCGGTACCGACCTGCATAGCGAACGGCATCGGACGTACTGTGCCGTTGCCCGCAACCTCGACTGTTACCCGGCCGTCCTCCCAGACGAGAAGTTCCGACATCGTGGCCCCGGCACTATACGTTGTCACGGCAGCGGCTTGACCCGCACAACGAAAAGCATCCTCTTTCGCCGTACCCGAAACAATTCGACGCACCTTAAACGCCCAACCGTTAGGCGTCGTCGGGTCACCGACCATCATGTGTCCATTAGGGACGGTAATGCCGTTCTTCCATAGCTCTAGTTTGTCGGCGAGTGCCTTGACGTCCCGGGGCACGTCGACAGTAGACGCCGCGTCGGGGTAGGGCAGACCGTAGAAACTCGTTGCTCCCATTAGCTTTCCTTTCCTCTACCCGCCCGCTGTCGACGGTGTCATTTGCACGGCCGTCCACGTCAGGGACACGGCGGCCGCGAACGACCCGGTAGCCGTGGAACACACAAGGGTGCACCCGGTCGGCGAGTTGGATTCGACCCGGGCCGCATAGACGCACCCGCCGTCTGTTGTGGACACCGACACGGTGACGACCGGTGCGACGCTGAACTTGCCGACCGGATAGGTGACCGTCGCCGACACCGAAGCGGGTGTGTCGTACGTAGCCAACGTGGACGACGTCGGTAGGACCGCGACCCCGGCGGACATGGCGTAGGGCGGGCCGGGCGGGCCCTGGACACCTTGGGGGCCCTGCGCACCGGCCGTCCCCGGGTCACCCTTGAGACCTTGCGGCCCGGTCGTACCCGCCGGGCCCTGGGTACCGGTGTCGCCCTTGAGCCCCTGTGGACCTGTCGCCCCTTGTGGACCCTGCGCACCCGGGCTACCCGTCGCCCCCTGCACACCCGGGTCACCCTTGGGGCCTTGCGCCCCGGTCGTACCCGCCGGCCCCTGTGTGCCGGTCGCACCCGCCGGGCCTTGCGTGCCGATGTCGCCCTTGGGTCCCTGGGCACCGGTCGTGCCGGTGTCGCCCTTGAGGCCCTGGGCACCCTGCACACCGGGGTCACCCTTGGGGCCCTGCGCACCCGTGGCCCCGGCGGGCCCTTGCGGGCCGGTGTTGCCCGTAGGCCCCGGTGTCCCCTGTGGCCCTTGCGGACCCGTCGCCCCGGGCGGCCCCTGTGACCCGGTCGCCCCAGCGGGGCCCTGTGGACCCTCTGGGCCGGGAGGCCCGTCACCGCCTCCCGCCGACGTACCCACGAGGCCGATAGCTATCACACTGTCCCGGTCGAGGAGGACCGTAACCGTGGCACCGACGGTGGCGGTGAACCCACCCAGAGGCACCCCGTCCATCGGGCCGCCCGGGAGCATAACGTCGAGTGTGGACGCATGCACGGCGATGACGGTGCCTGTGCGCATGATGACGGCCCGCTCGTTGCGGGCGTACGGGTAGACGTCCTCCGGTCGGGTCACAGGGCCACCGCCCGGAGGGTGACGGCCGTGGCGAGGGAGGGGAACTCGAACTCAACGGCCCGCACCGAGTACGGGCGACCGTAGAACGTCACCACGTCGGTCCCCGCCTCCAACCACGGGGCCGGGAGGATGGGCATCGAGGTCCACGTGTCGAGCTCGGACAATCTCGACCTGAGGAGTTGCTTGGCGAGGGCGTTCGCCTGTGCCTGGGTCGTGGTGACGTCGCCCTCGACCCGGTCGGTGATGACGTAGGGCAGGTACCACGGCGGGAGAGGCTCGCTCATAACGTCGCCCCACACCGCGACGCCGACGAGGCCGATAGTGTCACTGCCCCGGGTGACGAGGACGCGGGCCTCGGTCGGCGTCCGCACGTGGTGAGCGGTGCCGCCCTCAGTGAGCCGACGTTCGACCACGGCCGAGGGTGAGGGCGGGTCGGCATTGCGGTCGACGGCCGTCACGTCGCCCTCGTCGATGAACCTCAGGGCGTACCCGAGGGCGTCGCCCGTCTTGAGGCACACGTCCCACGAGCCGGCCCCGAACTCGGCCACCGTGCCGGCCGGCACAGGCACCGCAGGGACCGTCGAGACGTCGGTAGTCCTCTGGGTGAGGGCGTTGGCACACGCGGCCGCCACGAGGCCCCTGAGGGTGCCCGTGAGGATCGTGTCGGCAACGTAGGGACGCCCGTTGAGGACCTCGCCCGGGTCCCTCGCAGTGACGATGGCCCCACCCTGCCCGCTGAGGTCCTCGCTCACGTCGGTGACGATGAGGACGGGCATGCGGTAGATGATGGGTTGCACCGTCTGAATACCGACCGTGCCACGTATCCACATACCGGCCCTCAGCCACGTCGGGAGACGACCGATGTTGACGGTCATACTCCGGGGCACCGGTTGCGAGGCGTCGTCGGTGAGCGAGGCGGTGACGGTGTCGAGGCGGCCGATGGATGCGGCCGAGGCGTTGACCGGTTGCGTCTCGTACGCCTCGACCTTGAACGCCACGGCCACCGAGGACACCTTGTGTCCGGCAGCGGGGAGAGGGTTGACCGGGGTCCTCATGGCTCGATGCCGGTCGGTGAGAGGTACATGTCGTTGTATGTCTCGCCGAGGAAGTTGAGGGACAGTCCACTCGGGGCCGGCACGCCCGGCGGGAGGCCACCGTAGAGGAGGCTCGTCGCGGCGGCGTTCTGGGTCTGCACCCCATACGTGACGGGCCGGAACGTGGCCACCTCGCTGAGGTCGACCTCGACAAAGTCCACTGTGAGCACACACGAGCCGGACGAGGCGAACCGTGACTCACTCACGTCGAGAGGAGTGAATACCATCTCGTCGAGGATGACCCGACACTCGCTCGGCACCCGGAGCGAGACGGGGTTGCCGGTCGAGAGGGCATAGAGGACGGTGTCCCGCTCGGCGTGGGAGTAGCACAGGAAGTGGATCTGCCCGGTCGACCCGGACCGTACGTCACCGGCCGTGACGGCCATCGACTGGCCGATGATGTAGTACGGGGTGACCCGGCCCGCCCGCACCCGGCCCGTGACGTCGATGACCCGCACCGAGGCGTACCTCAGCCCGGGGAACACGACGTCGCGTATCCACGGTGTGCCTCCGCTCGACACGGCCGGCACGGTGGCCGAGGTGGCGAGGAGGACGGTGCCGGTCGAGTCGTACACGTAGTACGTCGTGGCCCGGTCGAGGGGGTACATGTAGTCGGCGTAGAGAACCGTCTCGGTGGCGTCGACCACGAACGACCCGGGTATGTTCGTCACCCCTTCGTCGCCCTCGTCGAACCGTCGGAGGGTGATGACGTCGACACCCGCGAGGCCGGTCACGGTGACGACGTTCGCCTCGCTCATCGAGGTGGCCGGAGCGACGGTGATGGCGACGGCCATGGTCACAACCTCCCTCGGTGGCTCGTGGCGGCCACAGTGGACGACACGACCGACTCGACATCGCCCTTCAGGGCCGCCCGGATGGGACGCGAGTCGAGGTAGAGGCGGGGCGAGAGGAACACCGACGGAACGACCGAGGGGGCCGGGGCGACCGGGGCCGACGAGGCGGCGTTGACGTTGAGGTTGATACTGCCGTTGCCCGAGATAGCGTCCTGCACCCTCTTGGGTAGACGGTTGAACCGGGCGTAATTGGTGTTGAGGTTGACCTCGACATCGATGGCGGCCTCGCGGTCCCGGGCCACGTGGTTGATCGCCGACTCGGCGGCGTTGATGCCCGTCACCTTGACCTGTGACTCGATGTCCTCGGGGGTGGCGAGGAGGGTATCCACGTAGTCCTGTGCGAACTTCGTATTACCCCCGAGCTTGGTGGCCGTGTCATCGAGGCTCTTACGTTGCTTGCCGTAGTCGGCGATGATGTCGTCGGTGGACTCTCCCGACGCGGCCGCGTCCTTGAGGCGGGCGTCACGCACCTTGACGATGTTCGCGGCCTGCTCCCGGATGAGGGCGTCGTTGGTGCGACCCGCGTCGGTGGCGAGGTCGAGGGTGTGCTTGTTCTCTTTGAGGGCCTTGTTGAGGTCCTCAGTAGTCCTGGCCTGTGCCGCCTGTGCGGCCCGGGTGTCACCGAGGGCGGCGTTGAGTCCGTCGAGGGAATTGACGAGGGCGTCGAGATTGGACTGTGCCGCATCGAGCTCGGTGTTGAAGTGTTGCCACACGCCGGTCGTCTGATTCATCGCGGCACCCTGGGCATCGGTGGCATCGTTCACCGAGAGGAGCGCTCGACCCAACTGGAGTTGCGAATACTCAGCCTTCCCGACCTCGGTTGTCGTCGTGCCGATGGCGTTGACGAGAGTGGACACCGAATCGGCCGCGTCGGTGTTCTTGTCGTGGAAAAGGTCCTGTTGCGCCGAAGCGAACGTCGACGACTGGGCGAGGAGGTCGGTGGCGTCCTTCTGTTGCAGGATGCGGGTCACCAACTCATCGATATTGACGCCGAACTTCTCGGCCACGTCGAGGGCCCCGGCCTCCTGTAGTTGCTTGACGACGAGGGCCCGGTTGTTGCGGTCGAACGCCCCGGCTTGCAGGTCGAGGGCCTCCCGGAACTGTTTGGTAGCCTCCTCGGCCTCGTCCTGTTTGGATGCGAACGCCGCGAGGAGCGAGGCCCCGGCCACGAGGGCGAGGCCCCACGGGCCACCGATGAACGAGGTGACCGCCGACGTCGACCTCAGCAACCGTCCGGACTCACGGCCCGCCTCGGCGTTGCGCGTCTTCATGTCGTCGAGCGTCTCGTTGAGGTCGGCGAGGGCAGGGATGGCGGCGAGGGCGAGGATGCTCATGCCGGTGAGGCCGGTGCCCAACTGGGTGACCGAGGTGGACGTCTCGCGTACGCCCTCACGGAGGGCCTCGACGCCCTTCACGCCCTCCTTGTTGACGTCGACGTTGACCTCGACCTTGCGGTCGTGCAGACCCTTGAGGTCGGCGTCGAGCTCCTCGACGTTCGCCTCGGCCCGCTCGGTGTCGACATTGACCTCGGCGGGAGGGAACGCGAGGACCGTCTTGATGGTCCTCTCCAATGTGGAGAGCTCTCGCTGGGCGGCCCGGGTGTCGACGTCGAGGACGATGCCCTCGGCTATCTCGTCCCGGAGGGCGTCCACCCGGGCCCGCGCCTTGTCGATAGCCTCCTGCCTCACGTCGATATCGACCCGCTTGTGACCGAGGTCGTCCACCTCGGCCTCGAGACGTTCGAGGCCCTTGGTGGCTGAGGTGGCCTCGGCCTCGATGGCGTCGAGGGCGGTGGTCATCGGTTTGAGGCCCGCTGCCACGGTCGAGGTGTCGGCCGACACCTTGAGGACGAGGTCGTCACCGCGTGCCATCGGCAACCTCCCTCAGGAGGGCCCCGACCCGTTGGTTGATGCCCTTGAGGTCGGTGCGGGCGGTGGGCCAGAAGAAATACCCCCGGGTGCCGAGGAAGGGCTTGAACTGTTGCGTGGTACGTCGCCGCACGAGGTACCCGTGACCCTTCCGCGAGCGGGTGACGTACGAACGCTTGCCCCGACGACGGCCGCCATACTCGGCCCCCTTGCTGAGGACGGCCGCTAGCCCGCTGAGGCCCACGGTGACGGCCATGCCGGTCGAGGTGGTACTCACCGCCACCGTCGGCCCCACGATGCGGCACGCTCCGCCCACGGCCGAGGCCCGGCTCTTCATATGGGTGGCCATCGGCTCGACGATGTCGCGTATCTCGTCGGCCACGGCGTCGTCAATCTCCCTGGGCCACAGGGACACCCGGCGGGTGAGGGGGTCGAGGCCGAGGACCTCGATGGAAGCGCTCATGCCCTCACCTCCTCGGGCCACGTCTCCTCGACCACCGGGGTCGGGGCGAGGAGGTCGAGATAGGTGGCGATCACTTGCGGGCCCTCCTGTTCGAGGGCCGAGGGGAGGACACCGAGTCGGCGGGCGAGGGCGACGAGGAGACGGCCGTACGACCCGCTCGGGTAGGGCGGTCGACCACGGGTGCGGTACGACCCCTCGCGTCGACACAGTGGGCGTCGAACTCCTGATAGGACGGATAGGCCCCGTTGAGCGTCCCGGTGCGCCGGCCGGCGATGTAGGCGAGTTGGGCGAGCGTGGTGAACGAGGTCGGCGTGGTGAACCACGACCGGTCGTGTTCGGCCTCCCATGCCCGAATGTCGCGGGCGTCGGCCTCAATCTGGACGAGGGTGCCGTCGTCCATCTCGCAAACGAAGGACTGTCGCATGGTCACTCCTATGTGGGCGGTGACGGGGGCCGTCCCGAACTGTCCGCCCGGTCACCCGGGAGGGCCCCCGTCGGGCTAGTCGTCGTACTCGAACCGGGTCCGACCGTCGTGGCCGTGGACGCGACGGGCCGCCTCCATGCCGTCCCATACCACGGTTGACCGGTCGGGGCCCCGCCACCGGATGACGGTCACGCCGTCGTCGAACTCGACGCCCTCGGCGACGTCACCAGTACCGGATACGCCGCTGATGTCCTCGTCCCGTTCGAGGTGGAACCGCCGGCTCATGACGATGCCTTGCTCGTGGCGAGGGCATGGGTACCGGCGGCCCAGGCGAGGCCGGACCAGTTGAAGTCGTACGTACCCACCGTCATCTTCTGTCCGGTCGTCCACGCGGTGGCCCCGCTCGCGGCGACGTAGCCCAGGCCCGCGAGCTTGGCGGCGTTCGTGGCGTCTGACGCGGTGACGGTCGGCTCGGCGGGGAACACGTCGCCCGGCTTAGTGGCCGCCTTGTTGGGCAGGACGTTGCCGACCTCGTCCACCATGGCGTACTTGCCCTTGAGGGGGAGCGTCGCGGTGAACGTGGCGAACGACCCGGAGGTCGTGTTGCCGACGTTGTCCGGCGGGGCGAGGGTCACGGTGCCGGTGAACCCCCGGCCCAGCGGTACCCCGTTCTTATCCGTCTTGGGGTAGTAGAGGAACGTGGCCTCCTCGCCATCGTGTTCGAGGAGGAATAGTTGCAACGAGTCGGCCGACTCGACGTCCTGTACGCCGGTCAACGAGAAGTTCCACACCCGCTCGGTCGGCTCGGAGAACGTCCCCGATGGACACAGGGTGTTGAGCGAGACGGCGTCGCCGCCGGTCGACGTGAGGCCCGCCTGAGTGACGGAACACTCGAACGTGTGCGTGACGCCCTGGGCGTCCTCGACCTCTAGCTTGACCCACCGCACGAACAGCGGCGAGATAGTGGGTGCGGTCATTGTGTGTCTCCCATGCATGCGACCACGCCGGCCGTGACGGTCACGCGGTAGGCGGGGTAGGTGAGTTCGGCGACCGTGGACACGGCCGGCTCGACCCGGACAATGGCGAGGTCGGGTCCCGCGAGGGCGGCGAGGACGACATCGACGGCGTCGTCGAGCTCGACCTGTGCCTCCTCGGTGCCGTCCCGGCGGCCGATGATGACCACCGGGACGGCGAGGGTGACGAGTTGCACGTCGAGGCTCAGCGTCGGCCGGTCGACCACAATGGCCGGTGGCCCCTCGATGTCGTCGGGCTTGAACGTGTAGACGCGCCACGGCACCCCGCTCAGGTGCGAGGCGATGAACCGCCGGGCCGAGGAGATCACGCGACCCCCCAGACCCACGCCGCGTCAATGTGTTGTTCGAGGAGACGCTCGACGTCCGGGTCCCGACTGAGGACGCGGATGACGCCGAGGTCGTCCCACGACGCCACACCCTCGGGAGAGAGGCGACGCTTGAACAATCGCGAGGCGAGCAGGAGCACCGCCTGGGCCACCTCGGGGCGATGCACGGCCGAGAGGTTCACCCGGTCGTACACCCACGCCCCGGCCGCCTCAAGGCAGGCGGCGAGGATGGCCTCGTTGGCGGTGCCCTTCATGTCGACCATCGCCTTGAGGGCGTCGAGATCGGCTCGTACGGCCATGATGGCCGTCCTTACGGTCCGACGTGGACAGCACCGTTGGGGGCCGGTCGGTAGTACCCGACATAGCCCGCGTAGGCGACCTGAATACCCAGGACGCTCGGCTCCACCACGGACAGTTGCCCGACGACCTGCTCGTAGATTTCGAGACCAAGTCCATTGAGGACCCAGAAGGTGTCGTCGGTGATACCCGGGGTGACCACGAGGTTGAGGCCGACCGGGTTGCCCGCGAACGAGGTGACGCTCATCCCTCCACCCGAGGCGTTCACCGGGTTGAGGAAGGGGAACGTCGGGGTGCCGGTCGACGAGGACAGGGACCCGAGGCGGGCCCACCCCAGCGGCCCGGCGGCCATATGCGTCGGCAGTGCCCCCGTCTGGGTAAACACCATGCCGGCCGCCTCATAGATAGCGGCGATGGTCGTCTCGGCGTCGGCCCCGGCGGCGAGGGTCACGTGTGACGTGGACGCCGACATGGCCGAGATGGCCGCCCGCTCGGTGGCGTAGGAGTACCTCGCCGCGAGTTGGTTGACAATGACGTCCATCGAGGCGGTGCCCCAGTCGAGGACCTGCCGGGCCACGTTGACGTAACCGCCCAGTGTGGACAGGTCGACGTTGTCCGAGGACAGGGTGAACGGCTGAGATACGAGCTCGTCCTTCTGGTTGGTCTGAGTGCCGACGCCCGTGGCGATGTTCGGATCGTTCAACCGGGGCCGTCGGAAGCTAGGGCCGCCCGGAATAGGGATCGTCCCCAGGGCACCGACGAGGGGCCGCGAGGAGTTGATGAGGTTGATGAGCGGGCCGACGATCGGCTCGGGGAACACGCCGGTGAAATTGCCCGTGGTGATATGCGCGGCGGCCCGCACGTACCGACGGATACGGTCCTCGGCGGCCGCTTTCTTGCTCGCGTCCTCGCCGATGATGGTGGTGAGGTAGTCGGCGAGGTAGGCCCCGGCCGACCGGTACTCGACCGCCCCGGCCGTGCCGCCGATGGTGGCCCCGGCAAGTTGGGCGAGTCGGTTCTGGGCCGCCTCGTCGAGAGTGGACTCACGAGCGAGGACGGTGAGTTGCCCGTCGATATCGCCAACGCGGTCCTTAGCCCGGGTGATGATCTCTAGTTCGTTGGTAGAGAGGTCGCGGTTCTCAGAGGCCGCCGTGTTGCCGAGGTCCTCGATGAACGAGAGCTTGGCGTCGCGTTCCTCTTTGAGCTTGGCGAGCATGGCATCAGGCATGGCCGCCGCCTTTCAGGTCGAGAGTGGATAGTTCTCGACGTCCTGAGAGGGTGGCCTCGCGGCGGTGGCCCGTACGGGCGGTGGCCTCGACGGCGGTGGTCCGGCCGTCTCTTGTGGTGCGTTGTGGACGATGCTACGCCGCTAGCGGGCGTCGCCCCGGACGATCGTAAGCGTCCCCTCCAGGGCCCGCTGCCAGTCGGCGTCGGCCGTCCGGACGTAGAGGTCCCAGGAGTGGGCCCCCTCGTCGGGGGCGAGGAGGGCCGTCTCATCGGCGTCCATGGACAACGTCACGGTCACCCCGTCCGGCTCGACCGTGGTGGGTATCTCCACCGTCACCGGCTCGGTGTAGGGGTTGATGATGGGGAACGTCTCCCACGCCGCCACCGCCTCGGTGATCGGCACCGGCTCGGCCGGCGAGACGAGGGCGTCGGCGACGAGGGTGAGCCGGTAGTCGTCGTAGAGGCCCTCGCCGAACGTGAGGACGACCCGCACCCCCTCGGGCCGTACCGAGGCGACCCGCATCGGCACCCCGTCCACATACACCCGGTCGCCCGCTGAGATGGTCGAGGCGGCCACCGGGGTCCCGGGGGTGTACCGGACGTAGGTGGCCGACCACGCCGCCCCGGTGGCCACGGTGACGTCGTACCGGTCGGGCCTGGTCACAGGGACCGCCTCAGCCGGTCGAGGGCCCCCCGACGGAGCTCGGCGAGGTCGGCCCGCACCGCGTCGAGGTGGGGCGTGCCGACCAGGAGCTCGGGGCCGGCCGACTCGGACGCCTCGGCCTCGTGGTCGGCCTCCCGGACCGCGAGGACCTCCGCCCCCCGGTAGGCCCCCTCGGGCACGATGCCGACCCGTCGCAAATGGACACGTTGCCGGAGGATGATGCCCTCGTCGTCGAGGGCCGAGCGCATCGGCTCGAACTCCACGCTGAGGCCCTTGTGCGACTCACGAATCATCTCGCGGGCTTTGTCGGCGTCGGCTTTGTAGAGGCGGAACGAACCGTAGGCCCCGTCCGCCTCCTCGAACACCTGACGACCGAACCCGATTGTGTTCACGAATCCGTTCTCGTGCTCGAACGAGAGGAGCACACGGTTGAACGCGTTGACCTGAGGGCCGAGCATGCCCCGGACGAACCGCTCACGCTTGACCTTGTGGCCGTCGTACTGGTCGACGAACGTGGCCACCTCTCCATAGGGGACGATGCGGCCGTACACCGTCCGTCCGTCGCCATCATCGGTGACGTCGCGTACCTCGAACGTGGTCGTGAATTGTCTAACGTGGACAGCCATGGCTCACACTCCCGGGTTGCGGTACTCGCCGACGAGGGCGATGTCGTCGATGGGTGCCGGGGGCAGGTGTTCCATCACCCTCGCCTCGGCCGGCGTGATGACCCCCGCCGCGATGAGGGTCGAGTAGATGTTCGCCCGTTGCGCGACACTCGGCTCGACGAGTTGTTCCGAGGCGAACCGCACGTACGTCCCCCGGGCAAGGGCCCAGTTGCCGAGGGCACACGCGAGGTTGTACGCGATGGGGCGCAGGGTGGCGCGCCAGAAGTAGTCGAACGTATCCTCCACCGTGGAGTACGTGAGGCCGTCGTTGACCGGCAGGCCTACCAACCACAGTGGAACGCCGAAGCACGAGGCGATGCGCTGCTCATCGAACATCCTCAGGTCGAGCAGGCCCACATCAGCCGGCGAGAGGTTGAGCGGGGTGAACGTCAGCCCTCCACTGAGGACGGCAGGGAGGGCCCCCCTCGTGGCCGACGCCTCGGCCCATGATTCCTTGACCGCCTGTGCCTGCTCCTTGGTGAGCTTGGCCTCCGACTGAAGGACGGCGATCGGAATTCCATTCTGGACGGCGAGCATGGTGCCCCACCGTTGCATCGCCTCGGCCGAGAGGAGGTTGCGCCAACACGCCTCCATCGGACCGACCCCGCGCACCGTGCCGGGCCACGTCTGGTACTTCACGTGGAGGATGTCCTCCCGGGCGATGTCGAGGCCCCCCACCGAGTACAGGGGCAGGCCCCCGACGCCCGCCTCGACCTCGACATAGTCCGGGTTGAGGACGACCCACCGGGCCACAGTGCCGTCGGCGTACCGGGCGGTGGGGACGATGAACGTCTCGCCCCGGTGCAGGAGCGAGTTGACCGCACACTGCATCGCGTCCACAAGCGACGTATAGATCTCCGGCTCGGGGTTCTCCACCCACGGTGGCGGGGCGATGGGTACGCCGCCCTGGGTCACCTTGAGTCCCATGGTGGCCAGTGACCGCGAAATGAGGTCGGTGCAGGCGAACACAGTGGACACCCGACCGGCGAGGGAGGCACCGCCCATGAACGGTTGCGGTCCCCCACCGGCCGAGAGGGTACCCGCCTCGAAGAACGGTGGTTGCCACCCGCCGGGCCACCCCGGCCACCGGGTGGCGTGGGGGAATCCGTTGTCCGGAGTGGACGGTATCCCGCCGACGGGGAAGTCGCCGGGCCCACCGATGACAGTCTGTGTGTCGAGGCCCTTGTTGCTACCGACGAACGACTTGGGTCCGGCACCCCAGGTGTACCCGCCACCGGGCCCGACCTTGCCCGTGGTCGTGTCACGGAACACCGTCGAGAGGACGCGGGGGTCGGGCGGGACCATCGGCCCGCTCGCTCGTCGCATGAGTTGTCTGAGTCCCATCGTGACCCTCCCTAGTAGACGGCGACCCCGGCCCCGTCGTCGTGTTCGAGCGACCAGAGGGCGGCCGTGGCGGCGATGAGTTGGGTGGGCGGGGTGGCCGTCTTCCTCGACCACACCCAGCCCGAGCCGGTCGGGGCCGAGGTGGCCGCCACGGCGTCGGCGACGAGGGCCGGCACGGCCGCGAACGTGACGGTGCCCTCGGCCACCCGCTGGGCGAGGTTGGCGCAGGCCGAGGGATAGTCCCCGTACTTCATCGGGAGGAGCTCGACGTCGTGGTCACGGGCGGCCCGCTCCATCAGGTCGAGGATGTTGCCCCGGGCGTCGTAGGCCACCCCCCTTGGCTCGTAGGCGGACGAGATCTCACCGAGGCGGTCCGGGAGCCACCCGGCCCCCGGGCGGGCGTCGACGGGTACCAGGACGGCCCGACCGTCGTCGCCGTGGTAGGCCGCACACAGGGCGGCCCCCGAGCGATCCCACGCCGCGTCCACTCCCCACCCGATCGGCCGGCCGTCGGTGGGCGGGGGTGGCACCGGCACGGTGAGCCGGTTCACCGCCTCCTCGTCGAGCACCGTCTCGGCCGCCGTCTCCGACCACACGCCGAGTCGCTCCCGCATGAACGAGCGTCGGCTCATCGAGACCAACTCCCGCTCGACCCCGTCAGCGAACAACCGACGGCCATAGGCGGGGTTGGTCGCGGCGTGGATGCGCGGGTCGCGGTGGTCGACCGTCTCGTCGGCGTGCCACTCCCAGTACGCCATCCGATCGGCCCGTCCACTGTGGCCACGGCGACGCAGGCCGAGGAGTACCTCAGATTCGTACGTGCCGGCCGAGGAGAGGTACCACACCTGAGGGTTAGGCCGGGCCGCCACCGAGGGAATGAGGGCGGCCATAACGTCGGCCGAGAGGGCGAACGCCTCGTCGAGGAGGATGCAGTCGGGCGAGAAACCACGGCCCGAGGTGCGGGTGCGGGCCATCATTTTGAACCGGGCCCCGTTGTGGAACTCGATCACCTCGCCGCCGGCCATCGTCCTGATGCGACGGACGTGGCGGGCCATCGCGTCGGACTCGCACACGTCGCGCATGAGACGCCACGTCTCCTGGGCGGTGCGGTACTCGTGGGCCGAGTAGATGACCAACTGCTCGCCCCAGAGGAGGATGCCGGCGAGGGCCCGGATGACGACGAGGTAGCTCTTGCCGTTCTGCCGGGGCACGATGGCGCACACCTCGAACGCCGACCACTTGGAACCCCGGGTGCGGGCCGCCTCGGTGACGACCTCGCCCTGCCACGGGTCGAGGGGGAACGAGAGGGCGTCGGCGAGGACCAGGGCGTCACGGTCGACCCGCCCCGAGGGGAGGACTCTCGTGGTGGCCCGTTGCGAGCCGAGGAGCTCAACCGTGCCGGGCACGGCGTCGCCGCCGGTCGAGGAGCTCATCGACGGCCCCAGGGGGCGGCCCAGAATCCACGCTCGCGGCCGAACGGGCCACCCGCCGTGCCTCGGCCCGGGCCGACTCGTCGAGGGCCTCCAGGCGGGCCACGGCGGCGAGGTAGGCCCGCACGAGCGGGAGGCGGTCCCTGAGGCGGGTCGCCTCGTTCACCTCGTGGCTCAACCGCCCCACGAGCCTCGCGAGCTCCTCGCGGTTACCGCTCACCACGAGTCGGCCCGCCACGTCGAGGGCACCGGGCCGGCACCCCGCTCGGAGTTGCACGACCGGTGGGCCGGCCGGCCGTTGCCGACCTCCCACCGCCTCGACGGGTCCACCGAGGTCGGGGTGAGGTGGTCGACGGTGTCGGCCCCGGGCCGCCCGCACAGGTGGCAGGTGCGGCCGTACGCCTCGAACACCGCCGCGTCGTAGGCGGCGACGTTGGGCCCGTTGACCGGGCGACCCTGAGGGGTGGCGGTGCGTCCCATGAGGACAAGGGTAGGCCCGCTGACTGGTCGACCAGTCAGACTCTGAGGATGGAGCTTCTACAGTGGGCGGTCATCCTCGTGGTGAGCCTCGCCGTCCTCATCGTCTGGGCGGACTCGGACGACCGGCGGCCGCCCCGGTCGTGAGTGAACCGTCCATTCACGTTCTTCACGCTCAGACTGACGGTGGCTCGTTGGTCGCGGGCCACCCCCACCACACAAGGGCGGGGCCGGGGCGGGTGTCTTGGCAGATGCAACCCCGCGCGTGCCCCTCACGGGCCCCGGCCCCGCCCCCGGTAAGGGGAGGTGTCACCTCACGGTACGACCACAGAGGACGAGGCCACACCGGTAACCCGCATTACGGTGCGTCGGCTGGTCCGTCGTAGTACAGGTCCGGTCGCCTCACATTGCCAAGCTGATCACGCCCACACGCGGGGCAATACGGTGGCCCGCCATCTCGGTGTTGAACCAGTCGATGCTGGCCAGGGCACAGTTCATCGATGATGGCGTTCAGGTGATCCCGCGCGGCCTCGTAGCGCTGCTGGGCTTTGGCTAGGTCCATACCCAAGACTAACGACCGAGCACATAAGCGGGCGTATGACCCGCATTATGGTGCGTCGTTGAAAAGCCAGTCCATTACGTCGCGCTGCCACTCCGTGACCTTGACGTTCATGGCGGCTAAGAGCGCTTCAATCGTGTCCGACCTGGAAGGCGACCACCGCGCGGCGTCATCGTCGCGCTCCCAGTCATCATCATCGTCGTCATCCATGCGCTGATC
>Ga0310810_10001104_pt1 | contig 27581 bp, 19 predicted proteins | sample NCmetagenome_FD_207641 | JGI IMG/M metagenome (GOLD analysis project Ga0310810, IMG submission 207641) | Soil microbial communities from experimental microcosm in Duke University, North Carolina, United States - NC | ecosystem: Engineered > Artificial ecosystem > Soil microcosm > Unclassified ...
CCCCCCGGTCTTCCCGCTGCCACGCGAGTGTGCCCGCCACCCATGTTTGCATCACGCGCAGGTCGCGATCGAGGACGACGAGGTCGGCAATGGCGCCCGGCGCAATGACGCCGAACCCCTGCAGTCCCAGCGCGCGCGCCGGCGTGGTGGCGCAAACGATGGCGGCGTCGGTCAGGCTGAGTCCCACTTCGGAGGTCAACTTCGCAAACGCGCGGTCCATCGTGAGCGCGCTGCCCGCAAGCGTCCCGTCGTCCAGATACACGGCGTCGCGGACGGTGATGGAACGCCCGCCGATCGTCGCCCGCGATCCGCGCGGAAGGCCCGATCCCGCGGTGCCGTCGGTAATCGCCATCACGCGCTCGGGCTTCTTTGCGGCGAGCGCGACGCGCATCATCGCGGGATGGACGTGCACGCCGTCACAGATGAGCTCCGCGATCACGTCGTCGGATTCCAGGACGGCGGCGGCAAGGCCGGGGATGCGGTGGCCGATCGGCGTCATGCGATTGAACAGATGCGTCGCCTGCCGCGCGCCCGCGCGGATGCCTTCGATCGCCTGCTCATAGGTGGCGCCCGAGTGTCCGAGCGAGACGTGGTGTCCGTGCGCAACGAGATCGCCGATCAACTCGATCACGCCGTCCACCTCCGGCGCAACGGTGACGATGCCGACGTCGGGCCGCGCGGCCGCGATCTCCGCGAGAATGTCTTGCCCGGTGAACGCGCCCGCCTCCGCGGCTTCGCCGCTTCGGCGCGCAGAATCGTGCCGCGGAGCACGCAGGCACGATTCCGGCTGCGCTCCCTTGTAATCCGCCGAAATGAAATTGCTCTCGAGATGCGCGGGAAGCACGCGGGCGCCGCCCGGCGGACGCGACGTCCGCGCGGCGCGCACGCCGTTGAGCATCGTCCGCAGCGCAAACGGGTCGCACGCGATCGACGTCGGGCAGAACGCCGTCACGCCGAAGCGCGGCAGGCGCTCCGCGATGTCGGCAATCGCGCTGCCGCCCGCGAGCGCGTCCATGCCCTCGACGCCATGGACGTGCACGTCGATGAAACCGGGCAGCACGTAGTGATTCGCGAGATCGAACCTGAGGCTGGGCGCGGCGGCGGGCGCGGCGCGTCCGGCGTCCGTGATGCGATCGCCCTCGATGACGAGCGCGCCGCCGGTGAGGATGCGATCGGGCAGGACGAGGTCCGCGCCCTCGAGCAGGATCATGCGGAAGCGGCAATCGCGAGCCGCGCCGCGCCGAGCGCGATCGCGTCGGGACCGAGCGTGGAGAATTCCACCCGCAGATCGGCCGTCGCATCGGCCGGAAGGCGGCGCGCGCATTCCTGGCGAACCGGATCGAGCAGCAGATCGGCGGCGGCGACGCTGCCGCTGACGACGACGACCTCCGGATCGATCGTGGCAGCCAGGGTGGCGACCGCCATCCCGATGTACTTCGCCGTATCGCGCACGACCGAGATGGCCACGCCGTCGCCGCGCCGGGCGCCGTCGAACACGTGATGTCCTGTGATGGCGTCGAGGGAGCCGCCGGCGGCCTCCAGCACGGCCGACCGATCCCCGGCCTGGATGCGCCACGACAGCCGGCGCGCGATGCCGCGTGCCGAGACCTCCGCGGCCAGGCTTCCGAGCTTCCGGTAATCCTGGCGCTCGACCGGATTCAACGCGAGCCACGCGGCGGCGCCGGCGCGATTGTGCGCGCCCGCCCAGGGCTTTCCGTCGAGCAACACGCCCGCGAAGACTTCCTCGCCGATGTGCAGACAGACCGCGTGTCGTGCGCCCTTCGCGGCGCCCACCCATTCCTCCGCGGCGACTGCGGCGGCGCCCGGCGTGCAGCGCACGACGATGTTCACGCCCGCGACTGCGACGTCGGGCATGTCGGCCGGACTGGCGATGCCGCCGATCTCCGGCGTGTGGCCGTGCGTCACGGCGACGATCGCGTCGGCCGCGTCGGCGCCGGAGCCCGTGCCGAGGATCCTGCCGCGCTCATCCGCAACCACCGCGCGGGCGTCGATGCCGGATAGATCAAGTCCCAGGCTGAGCATCGGTATGCCACTCCACCTTGCGCCGCTCGAGCGGTAGCGCGCGCGCATCGGCGCCACGAAACAGGTCGCGGTCCATTCTCGTCAGGAGCTTGCGCAGCCACCGCTCGTCCGGGACCGAGAACACGATGACGCCGGCGCCCTCCTCCGGCGGAAACGCGCGATCGTCGAGGTAATCGCGGTCGAGGGTGACGAGGGTTCGTCCGAGCTGGCGCGCCAGGCGGTAATGCTCGATATCGCGCGCGCGGCGGAGGTCCTCGTGCTCGAGCACGAACAGCACGTCCCACGCCAGTCGCTCGCGCATGAACTGGATGACGCCGAGCGGAATGTTGGCGTCGGCGTACACACGCGGCTGGCCGGCTGAAGCCTCGACGACCGGTCCGAGCTCCGACGAGAGCGTGCCCATCAATTCAAGACGGAAGGCGGAAGACGGAAGGTGGAAGGGGGAAGGCGCAAGTGCGTCACCGGTGTCTGTCCAGCTCCGCGGGTTCCGCCGTGAGCCTCGCGTCCTTCGCCGCTTTCGCCTGCTTCAGCAGATCGGCGACGAGCGCGTCGCGCCGATGCACCAGCTCCCGCCGCGCGCGCCGGTTGTGCGTGGATCCGACGGCAAACTCGCAAAAGAGCGGAAAGGCGATCGTCGAATCGCAGTACGCGACGACCGTGTCTGGCAGCACGCCCGGATTGACCTTGCCCCAGCTCACCGCCTCCGCAGGCGTCGCCCCGGACAAGCCTCCCCAGACGACCTGGTCGGTCGTGATCTGGATGAAGTAATCGTTGCCGCCCTTGGGAATCCCATAGACCTCCCACAGCGTGGGCTGTCCCTGCAGGTAGAAGTTCTTGGGCGATCCGCCTCCCAGAATGACGCAGCCGTTCTTCCTGCCGGCAAGGATGATCGCGCACACCTCGTTGACGTCCTTATTCGGATCGATCATCAGCGTGCTGCCGTTCATCAGCTCGTGGTACGCGATGTTCATGCCGATCGAGCTGTCGCCTGGCGACGACGTGTAGATCGGCACGCCGCACTGGGCCGCCTTGGCGACGACGGAGTAGTCGACGCTCGCGGGATTGCGCTCGAGCAGATCGAGGCCGAGGCGGTAATGAAGCTCGGAGGTCGACATCGGACCGGCCAGCTTCGCGCGGACGAGAAAGTCGCGGATGTAGGCGTCGGTCTCGAGCAGCACACTCGCGGGGAAGAGAACGTCGTAAATCCGGATGATGCCCTGCTCGTACAGCTCCACGTCGTCGAGGAACGGTGAACCGCGATGAAGGGTGAAGTTCAGGGCGTAGTGGAGATCGTGATAGAGATTCGCGCCGGTGCTGATCATGAAGTCGATCAGGCCGCGCTCCATCAGCTCGATGACGCACCCGCCGAGGCCGGCGGGCGTGAGCGCGCCGGCGACGGTCAGTCCGATCGTCGTGTCGCTCTCGGGGGCGAGCATCTTGTCGGCGAAGATATGGCAGGCCTCCGAGAGCCGGCCGGCGTTGAAGGCCTGGAAGCCGCCCTCGATGAGCTGACGGACGTCCGGGCTGCCCTTCGGCCGGTAATAACGAATTTGTTTGCCTTGCAGATACTGCGCGGGGCCGTGGCCCGGCGTGCCGGGCGCTCTGTGCGGCATAGGGGAAGAATAGCCTCAAACCGCACTGTTGCGAAGCAACATTCACTCCGATGTACTTGACAGAGCGGGGCCTGCGGAGCGACTGTAGGCGTTCGCCCAATTCCGAATGACCACCGACTGGAACCCGGTTCTCGTCTGGACGATCGCCGTCATCGTTGTCGTCGCCGGCATTCTGATCTTCTGGATCGCGAGCCGCGGCAAGCGGATGCCGGGCGAGCACGTTTTCCGCGCGAGCCGCTGGAGCCGCGGCAACCACCTGTTCCCGACGCAGGTCGCGATTTCGCCGACCAGCGTCGTGCATTACACGCCGACGTGGTTCGGCCGGCGCGAGCAGTCGATCCATATGGCGCACGTCGCCTCGGTGGAGATCGACACGAACCTGTTTTTTTCGAACGTGCTGATCGAGACGAGCGGCGGGTCGGATCCCGTACGCTGCCACGGCCACCGCAAGCGGGATGCGATGCAGATGAAGAGCCTCATCAGCCAGTTTCAGTCGGAGTACTACAAAAAAGGCGGAGGGACTCAAAATGCGTGATGCATTCGACTATGTCTAACGCCGACAACCTCCTCGATCGGCGCGCGGATCCGGCCGACGTCGCGGCGAAGTTCCAGGCCCTCGTGCAGTCGCCGCTGCGCGCCGGTATCCTGCGCTTCATCTGCGCCCGGCCCGAGGAGACGTTCGACGTCGAGGCGCTGATGCAGACGTTCGGCCGCATGCGGCTGGACGTCGAGAACTGCGTCCGCGAGCTCGTGGCGTTCGGCATCGCGAAGAAGATCACGGTCCCGGGCGGCGGCGCGCCCAAGTACGGTTTCGTGCCGCCCGACAACGACGTCCTGCACGATCTGCTCGATGAATTCGTCGAGCAGCGCGCGACGGTCAGCAGCGAGGATCGCTCGCCCGCCGTCCAGCGCTTCCGCGAGATGATCGGCAAGGACGAGAAGATGCTCGTCATCTTCGAGTGGATCCGCACGGCCGCGAAGTCCGACATCTCCGTGCTCATCCTCGGGCCGACCGGCTCGGGCAAGGAGCTCGTGGCGCGGATGATTCACGAGTTGAGCCGGCGCGGCACGCACCGGTTCCAGGCCGTGAACTGCGCCGCGCTGCCCGACACCCTATTCGAGTCGGAAATCTTCGGCTACGAAAAGGGGGCGTTCACCGGCGCGCACGACCGTAAGCCGGGCCGTCTCGAGCTGGCGAACAACGGCACGCTGTTCCTCGACGAGATCGGCGACATGTCGCTGATGGCGCAGGCCAAGCTCCTGCGCGTGCTCGAAGAGCGGCGCTTCGAGCGCCTCGGCGGCAACACGTCGATCGAGGTGAACTTCCGGCTGATCTCTGCGACCAACCGGCCGCTCGAGCAGTTCGTCCGCGATACGCGGTTCCGCGAGGATCTCTACTACCGCGTCAACGCGTTCTCGATCCGGTTGCCGTCGCTCCGCGAGCGCGCCAGCGACATTCCCGTCCTCGCGCAGCGGTTCCTCGCGCGCTACTGCGCCGCCAACGGCCTGCCGCTCGACGGCAAGTCGTTCGCGCGCGACGCCGCCGAGCAGTTGATGCAATATCACTGGCCCGGCAACATCCGCGAGCTCGAAAGCACCGTCTCGCGGGCGGCGCTGTCGTCCCCCGGCCGCGTCATCCGGTCGCAGGACATCGAGTTCCTGCATGCCGCCGAGGCGCCGACCGATACCTCGCAGGAACGGCTGCCGTCGCTCGCCGACGCCGAACGCGCCCACATCGCGCGCGTCCTGGAAAGCGTGAACTGGAACAAGAAGCAGGCGGCGGCGGTCCTCGAAATCAGCCGTGGGACGCTCTACAGAAAAATCGTCGAATACGGCCTCGAGGAAGCGCCTCCCCCGTCCCGAAACAAAACAAACAAGGCGGAGCCATAGGGCAGGAAATGGAACCCGCAGGTGATTCAGCCTGAAGGGGTTGTCTCCAATTTCGGCAGCGATGTTCCAGAACAGCACAGATGCCGGCCGCACGAAACGCATCCCTGATTACCGCAGAGCTGCAGACGTTTTACTAACCGCCTTTGTTACAGTTCGTTAGACTGCTCTTACAATCCTGACTCTACCGGCAGACGGATTGCAGGTTTGCGCGCCTACGGGCGCAAGCCCGGCACCCTGCGCATGCGTCGATTCCTTGTTCTCGCGAGCCTTCTGGCGGCATGGGCGTCGGCGGCGGACGCCGCGTCGCACGCCGGGAACGGCAAGCTCGATAGCGAGCTGCGCCAGCGCGCCGGTGCGCCTCGCGGTCGATCGCGCGTCATCGTGCGCCTCGATCCGGGCGCCAGCGCCGACGCGGCGATTCGCGGCCTGCGCGGCATCGTCGGCAGGCGCCTGGCCTCGATCTCCGGCCAGGTGGCCGACATCCCCGACTCCGCGCTCGACGCGCTCGCGCAGGCGCCGGGCGTCGAAGGCATCAGTCTCGACCGACGCGTGCAGGGCACGCTCGAGCGCACCGGCGCGACCATTGGCGCCGGTTACGTGCACGACGCGCTCGGCTTCGATGGAACCGGCGTCGGCGTCGCCATCATCGACTCCGGCGTCGTCGCCTGGCACGACGACCTCGAAAGCGATCGGGTCGCGCGATTCGTGGACTTCGTCAGCTTCCAGCCGTCGCCGTACGACGACTACGGTCACGGCACGCACGTCGCCGGCATCATCGCCGGGAGCGGCTACGACTCCGGCGGCCGCCGCCGCGGCATCGCGCCAGGCGCCACGCTCCTCGTGGAAAAAGTCCTCGACGCAGCCGGCCAGGGTTACATCAGCAACGTCATCGCCGCCATCGACTACGCCATCGCGAACAGGCAGGCGCTGAATCTGCGCGTGATCAATCTGTCGGTCGCGGCGGGCGTGTACGAATCGTACACGACCGACCCGTTGACTCTTGCCGCCCGGCGCGCGGTCGAAGCGGGACTCGTCGTCGTCACCGCCGCCGGCAATCTCGGCAGAAAAGCGTCCGGCGAACCGCAGTACGGCGGCATCGGGGCGCCCGGCAACGCGCCGTGGGTGATCACGGTGGGTGCTTCGAGCCACAACGGCACGGCCGACCGCTCCGACGACACCGTCGCCGGCTTCAGTTCGCGCGGCCCTGGCGCCATCGACTTTCAGGCGAAGCCGGATCTCGTCGCGCCGGGCGTCGGCATCGAATCTCTGGCCGACGCCGGCACGACGCTCTACAACACGAAGCCGCTCATGCGCCTCTGGGGCACCGTGCCGACGGCGACCGAGCCGTATCTCTCCCTCAGCGGGAGCAGCATGGCCGCGCCCGTCGTCAGCGGCACGATCGCCCTGATGCTGCAGGCGAATCCAGCGCTCACACCGAACCTCGTCAAGGCTGTTCTCGAATTCACCGCGGAAGCGCGCCCCGAGTACGACGGCCTCACGCAAGGCGCGGGTTTCCTGAACGCGCGAGGCGCCGTCGAGCTCGCCCAATCGCTCGCGACCGGCATGCGGACCCTGCCGTCCGCGTCCGCCGATCCGACCCCGTGGAGCGCCCACGTGACGTGGGGCAATCATCGGATCGGTGGCGGGAGGCTCGAGGCCTCGGGCAGCGCGTGGCGCACGGACGTCATGTGGGGCAGCGCTCTCACGCCAGACGGCCGTCGCGTCGTCTGGGGCACGGCCGGTGAGTCCGGCAACGTCGTGTGGGACACAGGCACCAGCGAGAGCGACAACATCGTCTGGGGGACGGCCTGCGGCGGCGCCGACTGCGACCCCTCGCCTCTGCTCGGGGCAGGCTCCTCGACTTGGCGCGGGGCAACTGAGACCAACGACATCGTGTGGGGCGCGAGCACGCTCGACGAGGCCGACGACATCGTGTGGGCGCCCGTCATCAGGCGGCAGTCCCGCATCGCCCTGCTGAGTCTTCCGCAGAAATGAAGCCGCTCCCCTTGGCCGCTCGCATTTACGTTGGCAGCATCATCGCCCTGGGCGCGGTGCTCCTCGTCGTGTTCTTTCCGACGCATTCGATGGAGCAGCCCTGGCTGTTCCTGACGCTGCTCCTGCTGTCATCGATCACGTCGGTGTTCAAGGTCAACCTCCCGCTGGCGCGGCGGTCCTCGACGATGTCCGTGTCGTACGCGGTCGATTTCGCGTCGCTGCTGCTGCTGGGCCCGAATGAGACGATGATTGTCGCGGCGGCAAGCGCGTTCAGCCAGTGCACGTTCCGCATCAAGGAGCGCAACCCGATCCACCGCACGCTGTTCAGCATGGCATGCCTGATCGTGACGGTGCAGGCGGCCGGCCGGATGTACCTGTGGCTGGGCGGACGTCCGGGCATCATCGATACGGTCGCGCTCGCCAAGCCGCTCGTCGGCGCGGCGACCACCTACTTCCTGTTCAACACGCTGACGGTCGCGACGGCGATTGCGCTGTCGATGAAGCAGCCGCTGCTCAAGGTCTGGAACGAGAACTTCCTGTGGAGCGCGCCGAGCTATTTCGTCGGGGCGGCCGCCGCGGGTGCCGTGACCTGGCTGTCGGGCCTGTCCAATCAGTGGTTCGTGCCATTCGCGGCGGCCCCGCTCTACCTGACGTATCGCACGTACAAGGTCTATCTCGGACGCGTGGACGACGAGCGCCGGCACACGCAGGAGATGGCGGAGCTGCACCTGGCAACGATCGAGGCGCTGGCGCTCGCGATCGACGCGAAGGACCAGACGTCGCAACTGCACATCCGCCGCGTGCAGTTGTACGCGGCGGCGCTCGCGCGCGGGCTCGGCATGAACGAGAACGAAATCCAGGGCGTGAAGACGGCCGCGCTGCTGCACGACATCGGCAAGCTCGCGGTGCCGGAACACATCCTGTCGAAGCCGGGTCCGTTGACGCCCGAAGAGTTCCAGAAGATCCGCGCCCATCCGAAGGTCGGCGCCGACATCGTGAGCTCGGTGCCGTTTCCGTACCCCGTGGCGCCCCTGATCCTCAGCCACCACGAGCGCTGGGACGGCAAGGGCTATCCCGCGGGGCTGAAGGGCGAAGAGATTCCGCTCGGCGCGCGCATCCTCTCGGTCGTGGACTACTTCGACGCGCTGATGGCGGAGCGGCCGTATCACAAGGCGATGACGTCGGAGGCGGCGGTCGGGCTGCTCCAGCAGGAAGCGGGCAGGGGGCTCGATCCGCAGGTCGTGGCCAAGTTCATCGAGCTGCTCCCGGCGCTTCAGCAGGAGGCGCTCAAGCTCGATCAAAGCGTGCGGCGTCCCGCCGCCGAAGCGACGGCGCCGAAGGGCGGCCCCGCGACCGGACTTGCGCCCGAGCTCGCGAAGAAGAACGTGTTCGAGGACATTGCGCTCGCGCACCGGGAGATCTACGCGCTGTACGAGATCGCGCAGGCCATGGGCACGAGCCTCGGCGTCTCCGACACGATGGCCCTGATCTCGGCGAAGCTCACGAACCTGGTGCCGTTCGCCTGCGCCGCGCTGTTCCTCTACGACGAGGAGACGGAAACGCTGCGCTGCCGCTTCGCGACCGGCACCGACGCCGACGTCATTCAGCAGGTCGCGGTCCACACGGGTGAAGGTCTCACGGGATGGGTCGCGCGGAACCGCCGCCCGCTCGTGAACGCGCGTCCGAGCGCGGACCTCGAGGCCGGCGGGCTCCAGCACCTGTCGACGTCGCTTCAGTCGGCGCTGGTCTGCCCGCTCATGTTCAACGAACGGTTCATCGGCACGCTGTCGGTCTATCACACCGACGCCGCCTTTTATCGCGACGATCACCGCCGGCTGCTCGATCGCGTGTCGGAGCAGGCCGCTGCGGTCATCAACAATTCGATGCTGTTCGAGCAGACTCAGGAAGACTCGCTCACGGATCCGCTCACGGGACTCCCCAATACGCGGTTCCTGTTCATGCACCTGACGCGCGAGCTCGCCCGCGCCGAGCGGCTCAAGTCGGAGGTGTCGCTGCTGGTCATGGATCTCGACAACTTCAAGGAGATCAACGACAGCCACGGCCACCACGTCGGCGACCGCGCGCTGTGCGAAGTCGCGCGCGTCCTGCGCGCCGCCATCCGGCCCTACGACATCTGCGTCCGCTACGCCGGCGACGAATTCATCGTCGTCCTGTCGGGATGCAGCGCGGACGAAGCCGAGCACAAGCGGCAGGAGCTTCAAAAGAGCATCGACGACGTCTTCTTCGAGGCGCGGCCGGGCAAGCGTCTGCAGCTCGGCATCAGCGTCGGCGCGGCGGTGTTCCCGCAGGACGGCGAGTCGTACGAGTCGCTGCTGGCGACCGCCGACAGCCGCATGTATCAGGACAAGTCGGGCCGCAAGCGGCGCTCGGGGCGCGACAACCATCCCGGCTCCGGCCGGATGCCGAACACACCCGGGTATCCCGACCTCACCGACGTCGACATCCAGCGCGCGGCCGCGGGCATTCTGTAGGTTCTACAGTTCTCCAGTTCCAGGGTTCCAGGTTCTGCCTCACCAGTGTTCGGTGCGGATCTTCTCGCGGCGGAGGCCGAGCGACGCCAACGCGTCGGGTACGTCGCGCAGCATGGCCGGCGGTCCGCACAGGAAGCACGTCGAGTCGGGTGTGATCAGGCGTGAGAGATGGACGGCGCTGGTCCGCCCTCGGGCATGGTCCCATTCGTCCGCTTTGCCCGTGAGCGTCAGCGTCAGATCGAGGGCGCCGCGCTCGTGGAGTATCCGCAGCTCGTCGAGATAGGCAAATTCGTCCGGAGTCCGCGCCGAGTACACGAGCGTCAGGCGTCCGGGCCATTGCAGTTGCAGCGCTTCGCAAATCATCGACCGCATCGGCGCGATGCCAGTGCCGCCGGCGATGAACAGCAGCGGCTCGGGGCGCGGCGGTTCGGGCAGCGTCAAATTACCGGTGGCGCCTCCGACCGAGACCGTCGTCCCCGGACGCAGATCGGCGACGCGCGCGCCGAAACGGCTCGAGCCGTCGACCTTGATCAGAAACTCGAGCCAGCCGTGCCGCGCGGTCTCCGCTGGAGCGGACGCGATCGAATAGGGCGTCGGCTCGGACCGCTCGACCGCGAGCGCCGCGGCCTGGCCGGCGCGATAGGAGAACCCCTCACCCTCCAGCGCGAGGCGAACGATCCTGGTGGTCGGAGTCGCCGGGTCGTTCAACAGCAGCCGCACGGAACCAGAACCTCAACCCAGAACCCGGGGACCGGGGACCGGGGACCGGAGACTGGGGACTGGGGACTGGGGACCGGGGACCGAGAGCTGGCTCTTGACGTCCCTGACCCCGCGGACCGTCCGGGCTACCGCGATCGCGCGCTGCTCCTCCGTCCGCGACGGCACCGTGCCCGTCAGCGTGACGACGCCCTGGAACGTCCTGGCGTCGATGCGCAGCGGCCCGAGCTGCTGATCGTTCAGCAGCGCGATCTTCACGCGTGTCGAGATGGTCATGTCGTCGGTTGCGCCGCTCGTCGTCGCGCCGCAGGCGGTGAGCAGGAGCGCGAACGCGAGAATGAATGGTGCTTCCGCCTGAAGGACGCTACATGCCTGTCGCATGGAACCCTCCGTCGACCATGAGCACTTCGGCGGTGACGGCGCGGCCGGCATCGCTCAGGAGGAAGACGGCGGCGTCCGCGACTTCGGCCGTATCGACGGTCCGCCTGAGCGGCGCGCGATCGCGATACACCTGCAGGATGTTCGAGAACCCGGACACGCCGGCGGCCGCCAGCGTCTTGATCGGCCCGGCCGAAATCGCATTCACACGGATGTTTTTCGGACCGAGATCGGCCGCGAGATATCGCACGGTCGATTCCAGCGCGGCCTTCGCCACGCCCATCACGTTGTAGTTCGGAAAAACGCGGCCGCTGCCCAGGTACGTGAGCGTGAGGATGCTGCCGCCGCCGCGGCGCTCCATCAGCGGAAGCGCCCCCCGCGACAACGCGATGAGCGAGTACGCGCTGACGTCGAGCGCCATCCTGAAACCTTCGCGCGAAGTCTGCACGAAGGGATTCGACAGCTCCTCGCGCGGCGCGTACGCCGCGCCGTGGACGACGAAATCGAGGCCGCCGAAGGCGCCCTCGACAGCCTCGAACACGCGCGCGATCTGGCCGTCGTCGGTGACGTCGAGCGGGAGGACGAGGGGATCGCTCAGTCCGGCGGCAAGATCGCGGACGTTCTCTTCGAGCCGCTCGCCCTGATACGTGAGGGCGAGCCGCGCCCCGGCCGCGGATGCGGCGTTCGCGATTGCCCAGGCTATGGATCGTTTGTTGGCGACACCGACCACGAGGCCGGTCTTACCGGACAGGGCCGACATGGACCCAGTCTATCGCGAGCGTTTCCTTGGTCCGCCGTGGCGCGGCTGGCCGCCGGGTCCGCGGCCGAAGCCCTGGTTGACGCCGGGGCGGCCGCCGCCGCGGTTCGGCCCGCGGCCGAAACGATGACCGCCGCCGCCGTTGTTGCCCGCGCCGCGGCCGCCGGCCGGCATGCCGCCGCGGAAGTTTCCATTGCCGCGGCCGCCGTTCTGGCGGATGGTGAAGTCGGGCGCCTGCCGCTCGATCTTGAGTCCTTCCGGGCGCGGCAACTGCGCGCGGATGAGCGGACGATGCACCGGGCCTTCGTCGACCGGCGCGTCCGGTTGTCGCTCGTCGTCTTCCATCGGTTCACCGGGCGCGTCGGTCTCCGCCGCGGAGACGGTTTCGTCCGCGTCGACACGGCCTGGCTCGGCGTCGCGATCGTCGTGTGGTGCAGGCATGGTATGTCCGGCTGTTGCGGGTAGAGATTCCTCGTCGGTGATGCCGGCGAGCACTTCCTTGTAGAGCGCGCCCGTGGATTCGGATTTCCTGCGGCGCGGCGCCTTGCCGCCTTTGTAGACGTGCTCGGCATCGCACGTCGTGCACCGCGTCTGTTTGACGCTGTCTTCCACCATCGCGACGACGGCGTGATTGGTCACGCGTCGCTCGCGCGGACAGTAATCATCCAATATGTCGCCGAGACGCAGCCGGCGCTGGTCCATTACGCTTCCACTCCCGAATTGTCCTGAAGAGGGGCTTGGGATAGACGATATTGCAGGTGTCTTCAGTCTATCAGACACCGGCGCCCAAGCGCAACAATACCTCGTGCAACTGCCTTTTCTGCTGCACCTTGCGGTGTTCTCTCGCGGCCCGATCGATCCACGCCAGCGCCGCGTCCAGAGGCGCGTCGCGGCCCGCCAGGAGGTCCTCCCGGGTCAGATCCACGGGCTCGTCCGGCACCACCCCGCGCCCTTCGATCCGCACGCCGGTTCCCGTCACGAAATCTCCCCACGCGTGAATGAAGACGTCGCCGTTCGGCAGGCGATCGAAGAGCGCCGGCAGCGCCTGCCCCATCGACGTCTGGCCGAACACCCGGACACGCCCGAGCGACTGGAGGCCTCCGGCGAAGCATTCCGACGCGCTGCCGGTCATGCCGTCCACCAGAATCGCCACCGGCCCCTTGAACGGGTCGACGCGCACGCCGGCCGCATTCACCAGCCTCGGATTGACGGTGAACCGCAGCGGCTCGGCGTCCTTCGTCTTCATGACGCCGAGCACCGCGCGATCGCTTACGAAGTGTCCCGCGAGCCCCATGATCATGACGGCGAGACCCCCGGGATTGCCGCGGAGATCGATCACGATGCCGTCGGCGCCGCGGAATTCATCCATCGCCTTCTGGAACGGCGAGTCGACCGCGGCCATCCATACGTTGAATCCGATGACACCCGCCTTCCCGCCCGCCGGCGTCGGCTTCAGCGACGAGGACACACGGACGACCATCGTGGGCAGGCTGCCAACCGTGACCTGCTGGCCGCGCTCGGGCCGCCGCTCAATGGACTTCACGACCCGCGCGCCGGCGCCGTCGACGAAGCCCACGTTGACCCTCGAGCTGAAACCGCCCCGGAGCCGCACGACCGCAAGGCGCCAGGCTTCGAGCTGCGCGATCCTCGGCGGCGTCGACTCGCCGATATCGGAGAGCAGCGTCGACACCGCGGTTCCGTCGATGCTCTCCACGATCCATCCCGCATGCACGCCGGCTGCCGACGCGCCGCCGTCGGGATCGAGAGACGAGACAACGAGCTCCCGGCCGACAAGGCGGACGTCGAACCCCGGCTGTGCTTCCGAGATCCGATGGTCGTCGACCGTATCCGGCGAGCTCGGAATGACGGCGAAATGAGACAGGCCGAGGCGGCCCAGCATGTCGCGCAGGACGGCCCGAAGCTCGCCTGGCGTCTTCGCGGCGACCGCTTTCGGTCGAAGCTCGGTGCGGACGAGATCCCACTTTGCGGCGTCGAAGGACGGATCGAAGTGCGTGTCGCGGACGATCTTCCAGACGGCGTCGAACGTCTCCGCCGCCTGATATGCCTGCGCCGACACCAGCGCACCCGCGGCCAGGGTGGCCGCGAGCGCTACCCGGAATCTCTTCACTTGAGCAGGGCTTTGATGGGCGCGGGAGGCTCGAAGACCCCCGGATCCACCTTGTCGTACTCGATCGTCGCGAGGCTGATTCTCTGCTCGACGCCCATCGCTTTGGTCGTCAGCGTCGTCGCCTGGACGATCTTGCCGAATTTCTTGTAACCGCCTTCGATGCTCGTCTGCGTAATCGTGCCCATCGGCGTTTCGCGCGTGTTCTCGCTGCCGGCGCGCAGGCCCGTCGCGACATCGTAGTAGTCGATGTCCGTGCTGCCGTCGATGCGCGTCAGGCTGACCTTGTAGCACGGCCGTTCGTCGAACGTGACCTTGTCGAGCGTCTTCACGGTCGGATACTTCGCCGGCTCGCGCAGCTCGGAGTAGAAGTCGGCATCGAGCTTGGCCTGGTCGAGCTCCTTGCCGACCTTCAGCGTCGGTCCCAGCATGGGATTCATCGACCAGCCGTGCGAGCCGTCGAAGCCCTCCGCGATTTCGCCGATCCCGCCGACCGTGATCTTGATCACCTGGAGATTCGGCGCCGAGCCGAACAGCTCGATCGTGCCGGTCATCCCATTGGCGGGGACCGTGAGCGTGCCGGTGCTGTGCATCGACTTCACGGCGAGCACCGCGGCGCGGCCGCCGATGGCTTTCACGTGACGGTTGATGATTTCACGCGCATCCGGCAGCGCGGCCGGCGTCGTCGTCTTCTCGGGCGCTTGCGTGTACGCCGGCGCGAACAACAGCGCCGCCAACGCGGCGACTCTTAAGAACATTGCAGGAACTCCTGAGCAGGCGGGAAGCTGTCTAAGTCTAACTCAATTCGTCCCGGTCCCGGTGGCAGGGCCACCCAAGCTTCAGGCGAAGGCTATACTGAGTGGATGCTGAAGGGATCGAAGCCGGCGATCGTGCAGAAGATCCAGCCTGTCAGCATTCACGGACAGGTTTCTCTCGACATCTACTATCTGGATCCTGACGATCCGCAGGGCCAGGTCCGCCTGGCGCGGGTCGGACAGGAGTCGGTACCCCGAGACATCGAAGCCGGCGATCGCGTCGACCTGCACTACGTCGTCGGCGTCGTGACGCGCGTGACCAAATCCAGTTCCTGACACCCGACCCCCGACACCCGCTTTACCGTTTCCGCCCCCTTACAAACACGTCGACGTTGTCCGGCCTCGGATTCCAGAACGAGAGGCGGATGCGCCCATCCGGTTCCCGTGAGACCACGGCCGGAATCGAGCTCGTCGTCAGATACCAGCCGTCGGGAAGGACCATGTCATTGCGCGGGCGGCCGAAGCTGCGGTGCCACATCAACTGGCCGTCGATGAGGTCATATCGCGCCGGGTCGGTGTAGGTCTCGGAAATTCGGAGCCGAATCGATCCGCCCTTCGGCACTGGTGTAAACGGAATCAGGACGACCTGGGTATCGGGATCGACCCGATCCGGGATATCGATTTTCTCGCGCGCGATGTCGGCGCCGGTGAGGGTCCGTGTCTTGAGCGCTTCTCCGCTGTCCAGGGTCCTGGCGCTCGGCTCCGACACGGTGCTGCCGGCACGGACGACGTTGACGTACTGGTGCTCGCCTTCGCGCGACGCCGTGTAGTCGTGGTACAGCGAGAAGGCGTGGGTCTCGGGCTGCTTCAGGAAGTAGACGATCTCGCGATCCTGGAGTGCGCGCTCGGTCACGCGGATCTGATTCATCGGCCGTTCGGGAGGCGGCGCGTCAGCGGCGACCTGGGGCGTGTTCGACGTCGTCCGATTGACTGTTCCCCGCTCTCCTGGGGTCGGAGCGGTCGCGTGTCTGAGCGCTCTCGCCCTGATCTCCAGTGGGGCTTCGCCCGGATATGGATTAAGGAAGCTCGCGGCGATCCGTCCGTCGGCCTCCTCGATCACTTGCACGGGAACGTTCGCCGCCAGCAGTTCGTAGCCGGCGGGCAGCACGATCGCATTGCGCTTGATCCCGAGCGATCGATTGAAAACGATCGCGTCGCCCTCGCGGTAGTAACTCTTCGGATCCTTGTACGTCTTGAGGATGCGGATCCGGCCTTCGCCGCCATCCGGTACCGGCCGCGCGAGGGTGACCTGGATGTAGTGCGTCTCGAGATCCGCCTCCGCCAGTCCGGCATCCCGCGCCTGACGGCCGCCAATCTCCCGGAACGCCAGCGGCGCGCCGGTCATCAGATCGATGACGGATTCGTCGCGTGCCTCGCTGCCCTTGCGGATCGGATTGAAAAAGTACTTCGCGCCCGGCGTCACCGCCGTCACGTCGTACGTAATGCGAAAGCTGTTCGTCTCCGGCGCGAGCAGCTCGTAGCGCGTGTACTCGTCCTCCGCCCGATTCTGCGCGAGCGATGGCGTCCCGATGGATGTCAACAGCACGAAAAGCAGCAACAGACGTCGCATGGTTCGCACTCCTGAAGACGTACAACACATCCGCGTGATCTCCGCGATTCTCTCTTACGTCAGGGCTCTTCCCCGTGTCTCCGGGATCCAGATCCAGAACACCGCCGCCAGCACGAACGCCGCGGAGCACACGAGGAGCGCGGCGCCGAAGCCGTGCGTGTCGGCGAGCGATCCGACGAGGTACGGCGCCGCGGCGCTCGCGAGCCGGCCGATGTTGTAGGTGAAGCCCTGCGCGGTCGCGCGGACCGACGTTGGATAGACCTCGGCGGTCACGGCGCCAAAACCGCTGAAGTATCCCGTCGCGGCGAACGCGACGCATGGACCGAGAATCAGGAGAGCCGTGGGATTGCGGATCGACACATAGACCGTCAGCAGCGCCGCCGCCGACAGCAAGTACGACACGTAGCTCTTGCGTCGGCCGATCCGGTCGCTGATGAACCCGTACGTGACGTAGCCCACCCACATGCCCGCCTGCATGACGAACAGATAACCGGTGGTCGCCGCGCTGCCCAGGCCCGCGCCCCCTTGCGCGGCGCTGGATTTCAGATAGCTCGGCAGCCAGAGGTTGAAGCCCCACCATCCGAACAGCGTGCACGTGTTCATCAGGGTGAGCACGACCGTCAGCTTGCCGATGCCGCTCTTGAAAAGCTCCGCGAATCCCGCGCCGGTCGTCCGCGAACGCCCCGATGCAATCCAGATTGCGGGCTCGGTGACGCGCCGCTGCACCCACAGCGTGAAGAACGCGGGCAGAATGCCGGCGAAGAAGACCGCGCGCCAGCCGTAGCGGGGCTGGACGAAACCGCTGACAAGAACAGCCGCCGCATACCCGATCGCCCAACCGCTCTGCATCAGGCCGAGCGCCTTGCCGCGATGCGCCGCCGGCCACGACTCCGACACGAGCGCGGCGCCGCTGCTCCAGACGCCGCCCATGCCGAGGCCGAGAAAGACCCGGAGCACGGCGAACTGGACCAGACTGTTCGCGAATCCGCACGCGAAGGTGAACACGGAGTACAGCACGACGCTGAGCATCAGCGCCCGCGTCCGTCCGAAGCGATCGGCGAGGCGGCCGAACGCCACGCCGCCGCCCGCCGCCGCGATGAGCATCGCCGATCCGAGCACGCCGCCCTGCGCTTTGGTGAGGCCGAGGTCGGCGCTGAGGTTCGGCAGCACGAGCGCGAAGAGCATCACGTCGAAGGCGTCCAGCATCCAGCCGAACGTCCCCGCGGCGAGCGCCCGCCTCGCGGAAGGATCGGCCTCGTGCCACCAGCCGAACGGGCCCGACGCCTGCGAAGCGGCCTGCCCCGAGCGAGGCGGCGATCGCTGCTCGCCGCCGAGTCGAGGGGTCATCTCTGCGATGAGCCGCTCGACGTCGTCGTCGTCGCCGACCGCGGCGACTTGCCCGGCTTCACCGGGCGCACGCGCAGAACCGTCATCGACACGGCGTCGCGCTGGCCCGGTTCCTCGATCCGATCCAGGCTGTATTGGCCGTCGCGCAGATAGTTCACGTGCGCCATCAGAAACGAGAAGCCGGCTTTCGACACCAGATTCAGCCAGTCGCCCTGGGCGGTCTCGTCGGGCGCTTCGGTCATGCCGACGTTGAACGTGACCTGCGGATACTGGCCCATCCCCCCGCGTCCGCCGCCGCCGCGTCCGCCGCCGCCGATGCGCCGGCTGCCGCGCGGCTCGCCGGTTTCGGGATCGGTGTAGTAGATCGCGGTGTCCTTGTAGATCTCCTGGCCGTAGACGCTCGGGCTGAAGCCGTACGCCCACTTCCGGTAGCGGGCCTGGCTGCGCAGATCCATCGCGCGGACGTCGGGGTTGCTGTTGATCATCTTCACGATGTCCTCGCGCAGCCCCTCGGTCGCCTGGATCAGATCCAGCTCGCGCGGATCGCGCACGCCGGAAAGATTCGTGTACCAGCCGCGCGTCGACCAGTACGTGCGGAATCCCGGCGGCACGTAGCCGGCGAATTGCTGCACCCACTCGTGCGACGGATAGCCGTGCGGATTCAGGTAAATGTCGGGCAGCCAGTCGCGCCACACCTTGCTGCGAATCTGCGACTCGGGAAGGATCGAGCTGTTGCTCTCGACGTCCTGGCCGAGCGCGCTGTACCGCCCCGCGTGCAGCATGTGGTGCGGCGTCAGCTTCTGCAGGTCGTACGCCATCTGCGCGCCGTCCGGGTTCAGCACCGGATGCAGGATGAAGTTGACCTTCTTCAGGATCTCCTTGTACGACGGGTCGGTCACGAGCAGCTCGCCGAGCTTCAGGATGTGATTGGTCGACGACACTTCGTTCGCGTGCTGGCGTCCGCTGATGAAGATCGTCGGCTTGTAGGCCGTGTATTTCGCGACCGACATCAGCTCGCTCGACACGGGCAGCGTGATCTCCATCAGCGAGATGTCACGCCCGCGGTACGAGTGGCCGATCTTGTAGGCCTTGACTTCGGGAAATGCCGCCAGCTTGCGGATCAGCGCTTCCGATTCATCCGGAGGGATGATCTGGTCAAACGGCACGATCGGGTGCGCCTGGCTGGCGCGGGCCGACGGATCCGGAGCGCGGACGTTGGTCGGGTACGACGCGCCGGTGTTGGGGAGCAGCAGCCGGGCGCGGCCGTCCTTCGTCACGATCGCCACCGCCAGGCGATCGACGTGATCGTATGACAGCTCCGTCTTGTACAACCCCGCTTCGTGCAGCCGCGCGAAGTTGTCGAGCATGTCGGCGGCCCGCAGCGCCTCGCGATCGTCTCGCGGCTCGATCTGCGCCTCGAGCTCGCTGACGCGGTCGCTCTTGACGACGGCGCGGACCATGGACGGCGACGCCCCCTCGATACGCGCAAAGTCGCGCTGCACGCGCGTCGGCCGCTCCTGACCCTTCTCCTTGTAGGAGATCTCGATGCGCGCCCGCGGCGCGGCGTTGCCGGCGTAGAGGACGCGCGCAGAGCCGGGCTGGCCCTCACGCGATGGATGGATGATCGGGAAGACCTTGCCGGGCGCGTTCAGCCGCGCGGCAGTCGCGGGATTCACGCTCCGCCCCATCGCGACGAAGAAATCGAGCGTGTCGAAGTACAGGTCCTCGTGCAGCGACTCGAGCGACGAGACCTGCTCCTCGTCGACGCCGATCCGGAAGTCCGGCTCGCTCATCCAGACTTCGATGTCGAAGTCGCGATGGTACGGCTGCTTGTCGGCCGTCGGCCGGTTGCCCGTCGTCCGCATGACGTAGTCGAAGACCTTCGGCAGCTCCTTCTGCTGATAGACGTCCCAGAAACGCTCCGGATCGGTCGCGATGCGCTGATCGATCGCGCTCTGCCCGTCGACCGTGGCGGAGATCCATCCGGTCGTCACCTTCACGCGCGTCCACCCGGGAAACTTCTCGAGATACTCGCGCTCCACCCATTTCGGGTTGAAGGCGGCCTTGTAGACGACCTGCCCCGACGCGTTCTGCGCCTCGAGCGTATAGACGTCCTTCGGATTGTCGACGAGCTCCATCTGGAAGTTCGCCTTCGGGATCGCCAGCTCGCGCTCGAAGATCTCGTCGGCCGGATACAGCTCGTGGAGCCACCGGCTCGGCACTTCGTAGAACTTGTACTTCTTCGTCAGATCGGGATTGTCGGTGGCGATTTTGATGTAGATCGACTTCGCGCCTTTGCCTTTCAAGTCCGGAATGACCTGCTCGGTCAGCCACAGGTATCCCTGCTTGTAGGCAGACAGGACTTTCACCGACGGATCCTTTGCGCCGGCTTTCACCAGCTGCTCGCGCGCCTGCGACGCGATCGATTTGCGCATGGCCGGCGATTCGCTGAGCCGCGTCTCGAGGGTGACGGCGGATCCCGGTTTCACCTTCGGCAGGACGTCGCTCTTGAACTTCGTCCAGAACTCGTCGACTTCCCACGGAATGTCGAACTTGTCGTCGAAGACGGTGACGGGATCGGTGACGCCCTGGCTGGCCACGGTGACGGTCGGCGTGTCCTTCAGGACCGGCGCGGCCTTCGCGTGCGCGGCGAGGAACTTGTCGAACGCCGGATTGGCCGCCTCGAGGTACACCTTCGCGTCGAACGATTCGATCGTCTTCCCTTCGAGCGACTTCAGCACGTCGTCGATCTCGCGCATCGCGAGGCTCGCCTGCGCGCCGCCGGTTTTCGCGGCGAAGAAGTCGGTCGTGTGTTCCTTGACATCGGCGAACGACAGCCCGCCACGTGCGATGTCCCAGATGTAGGGCAGCCGCCGCGCCAGATACATCGCCGCGGCGTCGGTGCCGCTGGCGTCCGCGCCGGCGACGACCGTGGCGGTGGGCGGGCCGAACGCGCGCGGCACGATCTGCACCGATCCTTCACCCGGCTTCAGATCGTCGACGCGCGCCTTGCCAATCTTCACGAGCTGCCGCACGAGCTCGTTCGTGCGGCCGACGAGGATGGGATTGGGTTCGCCGGCCGCGTTCGTGATCTTGCGCGCGTCTCGCGCCAGCGGCAGCGTGATGCCCGTCGTCTCGAGCCCGAGGCGCGTGGCGATGTGCGCCGCCCCGAGCGATTCGCGCGCGTCCCCGACCACGATCGCCGTCTCGAGCCGATCGGGAATCAGATCGACGTACGAATCGCCGTACCAGCCGTCGATGGAGTAAGCGTTGGCGAGATCGAACGTCTTTGCCGGAATCGGCGCCACCTGCACGCCGAACGGACCGCCGCCGCCCCCCGCTTCGGTCGCCGCCGGACTCGCCGGCGCCTGCGTGCCGCCGCCGGGCCCCGCCCCTGCCCCCTCCGCGCCGGCCGCCTCGCCGCGTCCTCCGCCCGTCGGCGGCTCCGTCGTCTCCACGGGTGGAGCACCCTGGGCAGCTCCCGCACCCCGCGCACCTCTCGCACCCCCCGCACCCTGCGCACCCCCCACACCCTGCGCGCCCCCCGCACCCACTCCCGGCGCCGCCGCGACGCCGCGGCCACCGCGGCCGGTTTCATCGTCCGGCGGTGTCAGCGTCCGCGGGTTCAACCCCGACCGGCGGACCGTTGCTTCGCCGGCCTTGCGTCCGCCCGCCCACACTTCGACGACGGTCGCCGCGGCGTTCGCATAGTTCAACGTGTCGGGCTCGAGGCCGCGGCGATGAGCCACGTCGAGATCTTCGATCGCTTTCGTCGTGCGCACGACGTCGCCCGGCGCCGCCTCGACGCGCAGCGTGATTTGCGAGAGGCCGCGGCGATCGCTGTCGACGAGCATCGACGTCACGCCGCGCACCGTGCCCGGCGCCCCGCGGCTCTTCAAATACGCCGCCGTCTGGCTCTCCGCCTGCGCGAGGCGCGCGCCTGCCGCTCCCCACAGGTGCGGCAGATTCACCGCGAGCTCGTTCGCCGCGTTCAGCGTACCCTCGTCGTCGCCTCCGGCGACCGCGATGCCGTCCGGTCCGCCGAGCGGCGACGGGACCACGGCCAGCAGCCCCTGGCCGGGCTTGAGCGGCTTCAAGTCGATCGCGCCCCGCTCGACAAGCCTGGCCACGAAGGAATTCGATCGTCCGACAAGGATCGGCACGGCGACCGAGGCCGGCTGCGCCACGTCCGGCGCCTTGACGACGATCGGCAGCGTCAGCGCGGTCGTCTCGAAGCCGAGCCGTCCGGCGATGTTCGCCGCCGCCTGAACGTCTTCGACGGACGGCTCGCCCGGGACGATCACGCGAGCCGCGACGCTGTCCGCGAGGCCGTCGCCGTTGGTGTCGCGGACGGCGCCGGCGGCGATGCTGTAGATCGACGCGAGACCCGTCAGCTCCGAGCGCTGGGCGGACGCGCCGGCGCCGGTCGATGCGGCGTGCGAGCCGACAAAGAGAGCGAGTACGGCGATGGCTGGGATGAGGCGTTTCATAGATGTACCTGGATTAGAGAAGAGGACGAACCTGGATTCCCGCGGCTTCGAGCCCCGCGCGAATCCGCCTGGTCAGCTCCGGCGCGCCTGGCGTGTCGCCGTGCACGCATATCGTATTCACCTCGAGCGGGATCTCCCTGCCGTCCGGCGTGATCACAACGCGGTCGCGGACCATCCGCACGGCGCGCTCGACGACGAGCGTGGGCTCGTGAATGACGGCGCCCGCGCGGGACCGCGGCGTCAGCGATCCGTCCGGCTCGTACGCGCGATCCGCGAAACCCTCGGCCGCGACGCGGAGGCCCGCCGCGAGCCCGGCGTCGATCATCGGCGACTTCGGCAGTCCGAACATGATCAGCGTCGGATCGAACGCCTTGATCGCCGCGGCAATCGCGCCGGCGAGACGCGCGTCGCGGGCCGCCATGTTGTAGAGCGCGCCGTGCGCCTTGACATGACGGATCGGCACGCCCTCCGCCCTGGCAATCGCCGCGAGCGCGCCGATTTGCGCGATCAGCGAGTCCTCGACTTCCGCCGCGTCGGCCTGCATCTCGCGCCGGCCGAACCCCTGGAGATCGGCGAAGCCGGGGTGCGCCCCCACCGAGACGCCGTGCTGCTTGGCCGCGCGGACGGTGCGGCGCATCACGCGAGGGTCGCCCGCGTGCGCCCCGCACGCGACGTTGGCGGAGGTGATGTTCGGCATCACCTCGTCGTCGGCCCCCATCTTCCAGGGGCCGAACGATTCGCCCATGTCGCAATTGATGTCGATGCTTATCCGAGGGGCTTCGCCCGTCGGACTCCGCAACACGCCCACTCGCTCGCCGCTTCGCCGGCTCGCTCCGTGGGCGTGGCTCGCTCGCTGCGCTCGCTCGCGTCGCACAATCGTCAGAACGTCCGGGTCGTCAGAATTTCCAGCGCAACGCAAACTCCGCCTGCCGCGAGGGCGCGTTGATGTTCGCCAGCAGGCTCGACGTCTGGCCGAACAGCGGGCGGCCGGTCGCGTCGTTACCGGCGGTGATGCTGCCGCTCGATGTCGCGAAGTTCGCCGTGTTGAACACGTTGAACAACTGCGCGATGAGCTCGACCTGATGCCGACCGCCGAACGTGAAGAACTTCGAGAACCGCAGGTCGACGTCCGCGAAGTCGGGACAATCGACCTTCGTCACCGCCGTCAGGCCACGACTGGCCCGAATCGCGTTGATCGCATCCAGGTTCAGCGCGCGACAGCCTGAGCTCGGCGTGACGCCCGCCGGCAGATCGCCCGTGTAGCCGTCGCCGTTCAAGTCTCCCAGGGAGCTCGACGGACCGAATGGCAGGCTCGAACGGAAATCGCCGATGAGCGATACCTGCATCTGCGCCGGCAGCTGCGCGATGCCGCTGACGACGAGACGGTGGCGGCGGTCGGCGACGCCCCACCGCGGGAACTTCACGTACCCGTAGTGATCGCCCAGCGAGTTGCTGAAGCCGATGTCCTTCGCGTACGCGAGCGTGTACGACGTGAGGAACTGATAGTGGTGCGACATGCGCTTTTCCACCTTCAGCAGCAGCGCGCGATAGGTGTTGTCCGACGTCGACTGCCAGAAACTGACCTGTCCGAACTGCGGATACGGCCTGGTGGCGGGCTGCAGCGGGACAACCGGGATGTTCGGGTCCACCGTGTCGCGATCCGAATACCGGTTGACGAAGGTGAAATCGGCGCTGACGGCGAACTGCGACGCGACGATGCGGTTGATACCGGCGTCGACCTGCTGCGCGTAGGGGCTCACCGTCGCGTTCGACTCCACCGAGATATTCGGCGGCGCGGTCGACACGAAGGAATTCCGCGGGACGCCGTTGTAGGGATCCGGGAACGTCGGGTTGTTGATGACGACCGCCTGCGCCTGCGGCCACGTCAGCTCGCCGAAGTTCTGCAGCGTCCGCATGTTGTCGTAGAAGATCCCGTACGCGGCGTGGATGTTGGTGATGCCGTTGTTCTGCGGATCCCACGCGATGCCGATGCGCGGACCGAAATTGTTGTAGTCGCCACGCCCCGACTTCGGCTGCGCGATGGCCGACGGATCGACGGGGAACGTGCCGCTGCGCCCCAGCTTGGCCTGGATCTTCGACAGGAGAGCCGGAACGTTCTCGTTGAACGAGCCGAGCTGCACGTCGTAGCGGAGTCCCAGATTGAGCGTGATGTTGTTGCGCAGCTTCCAGTCGTCCTGCGCGTAGGCGGCGAACGTTCTCGTCGGGATGTTCGCGTAGGTCGGCAGCGACTCGGTGTACCGCGTCGGCCAGGTGGTCTTGTCGGCCGCGTTGTAGACCACGTCCTTCGGGAACGTCCAGCTCCCGTACGGCGAATTCGTGAGGTCGGCCTGGAACGGGACGTAACTGAAGTCGACGCCCATCTTCCACTGGTGCGCGCCGCCCCAACCCTGCGTCAGGTGCGAGAAGTCGTCCTTGACCTGATAGCGATGCTCCGGACCCATCTGTGCGTTGCCGCAGCCGCCGAGCACGATCGACGGATAGCTGAAGACCGGCGTGCAGTACTTCAGGCGGGCGGTGAAATCGCCCGGCGCCCAGTCGCCGTGGCTGTACGGCGGCGCCACCTCGTACTTCGAGTACGCATACTGCACGCGCACGTCGTTCAGCGTGGCGTTGCTCATCACCCACGTGTGGCTGAGCACCGCGGATTGGCGCGGGACGGCGAAGTCGAAGCTCGCGCTCGGCGAGGTCCGTCCACCGGTCGTGATGATCGGCCGGTATTCGTCTTCGGCGCCCCAGCGGAAGAACAGGCTCTGGCTCGGCGAGATCTGGTGATCCACCTTCCCGTTGTACGTCCAGCGCGTCTGCTTGCTGGGATACACCTTGTCCTGATCGGGCCACACGCCGTGCGTGTTGATCGTGAAGTTCTGCTGCTCCTTCGTCCCCTCATAGGCGACGAAGTAGTGCGTCCTGTCGTGGACGATCGGACCGCCGAGCGTACCCCCGTACTGATATCGGTGATAGGCGGGCTTGTTGGTGCCGTCCGGGACTCCCTGCTGGCGATCCAGCAGCAGTTGCGGGTATTCCTCCGCCGTCAGGTCCGAGTGACGAAAAAAGATCAGACCGGATCCATGCAGTTGATTCGTGCCTGACTTGGTGACGACCGTCAGCAGTCCGCCCGTCGCCAGTCCGTATTCCGCCTTGTAGTTCGAGGTCGAGACCTTGAACTCCTGGATCGCGTCCATCGCGAAGTTCTGGCGCGGCTCGCCCATCTCGGCCCAGGTGTTGTTCACGCCGTCGACGATGAACCCGTTGGAGTACTCGCGCGTGCCGGCGCCGACATTGACGTTGCCGCGATAGAAGAAGCCGCGGATGTTGTCCTGCGACGTGCCCGGCGTCAGCATCGCCAGATCGATCCAGCGCCGCGAGGCGACCGGCAGGTCCTGAATCTGCTGCGTCGACACCGACGTGGAGACGTCGGACTTGGTCGTGTCGACGATCGGCGACTCGCCTGTCACGGTCACCGCCTCCGAGACGCGGGCAGGCTTGAGCGTGAAATTGATGACGGCGTCCTGATCGATGATCAGCACGATGTCGGGACGCGTTTCCACGGCAAATCCCGACAGCTCGGTGGTGAGCGTGTAGCGTCCCGGCGGCAGCGCCGGGATCCGGTAGTCTCCGTTCGTCTGGCTCACGGCGCTTCGACTGAGCCCCGTGTCCACGTTCTTGGCGGTGACGGTCACACCCGGCACGATGGCCCCGGTCTGGTCCTTGAGCGTGCCGCTGATCTGCGCGTTCTGGGCGTACGCGACGGTGGCGGTGAAGATGGCGGTGAACAGGACGAGCGATAGAACCGGCTTCCGCATGCTGCTCCTCCCTGACGAACCTGGCGTGTGTGCGGCGAGAGTAATGACCCACGGCGGCCGTGTCAAGGAAGGACGCCGGCGCCGAGGTTGTCAGAATTCGATGAGGGCGCCGACCGACGGGACGATCGGCAGCATCGAGTCGAACGGCGTCGTCGCCGCGCGCGTCAACGTGTTGATCCCGGGCGGCGTGAAGCGCATGTTGTCGCGATTGAGCACGTTGATGACTTCCGCGAACAGCGTGAGCCGCCGCTGCGACCAGGTGAACGTGCGGTTCGCGCGCAGGTCGAGCCGGCCGTACACCGGCAGCCGTTCGGTGTTCCTGACGTCCGTCACGAAATACGCGCCCCCCGATTCCCCGTAATACCCGGGAATCGGAAAGTTGCTGCCGACGCGCAGCTTGGCGACGAAGCTGGCCCGATCGGAATACCGGTACAGCCCGTAGGCGTTGAGGGTATGGCGCTGATCGAAATCACCCCAGAAGCGCTCGCCCGACACGAAATCGCGATAGCGGTTCCGTCCGTAAGCGTAGGATATCCAGCCCGAAACCCCGCGTCCGGCCGTGCTGCGCTGCATCAGCAGCTCGACGCCCCGCGCGAAGCCGTCGAGCCTGTTCTGGAACACCGCGCTCGCGGATCCGCGGACGACGCGGGCCCCGACGAGCCGCGTTTCGGAGCCGGGCTGGCGAATCATGTCGTGCTCGGCGCGATCGTAGACCGTTACGTTCGCGCGCACCGAGGCGCTCAGCCGGCGCTCGATCCCGACGTCGAATTGATCGGCGCGCTCGGGCCGCAGCGCGCTCCCCGAGACGCCCAGCACGCGATCGAAATCGGGAAACTGCTGATACCGTCCTGCCGAGGCGCGAAGCCGCGTACCGGACGACACGCCCCATTCCGTCAGGAGCCACGGCGACGCGGTCGACTGGCGTGTGAGCCCCCAGCGATCCGCCCGAACGCCAGGCGCAATCGTGACGCGCGCGGCGGGCTTCCACTGTACCGACGCGTACCCTCCCGATCGATAGGCGCCCGCGGCATAGTCGTCGAGCTGCACCAGCGTGATTCGGTTGCTGCCGAGACGCCGCCGCAATCGGCTGTCGTCCAGCCGTTCGACCGATCCGCCGGCTCCAAGCTCCAGGCCCTTCGCGACGCTGACGGTCGCATCGGTGCGGTACGCGAGCTGACGATCCTTCCCGTGATCGAGCTCCAGGCCCGCCTGATTCCGGTTGCGGAAATGATTCTCCGCGGCGAGCACGCGCTGGGTCAGCAGCGAGCCGGGCCGCGCCCATCGCCACGACACCACGCCGACGACCGACGCGTTGATGGCGTCGTCGACGTCGTCCACCTCGTGCTGGCCGGGCTCGTTCTGAAAGCGCGAGTGCCCGGCGAGCGCCGTGATATCGACGCGCTGTCTGGATGTCAGATCGTACGTGGCGCGCATTTGCGCGTCCGCGAAGCCGAAGCTCACGGCGTGGGAGGTCAGGTGGTGGACCAGGAGATCGAGGTACGACTGGCGGCCCGAGATCAGCCAG
>Ga0310810_10001106_pt1 | contig 27563 bp, 22 predicted proteins | sample NCmetagenome_FD_207641 | JGI IMG/M metagenome (GOLD analysis project Ga0310810, IMG submission 207641) | Soil microbial communities from experimental microcosm in Duke University, North Carolina, United States - NC | ecosystem: Engineered > Artificial ecosystem > Soil microcosm > Unclassified ...
AGACCGACGCATTGCCTGCGCCAGGTAATGTTCGAAGCGAGGCGCGAGGGCACATCGGTCCGTTCTACTACACGCCAGGCGTGCGTCTCAAGGAGCTCGGCGTCGACAGCAACGTGTTCAACTCGGCGGGCGAACAGAAATCGGACTTTACCTTCACGGTCGCGCCGATGGTCAACGTGTCCGTGCCGATGGCGCGGCGAGCGCTGCTCACCACGACCCTCGCGTCGGACCTGGTCTGGTACGCGCACTACGCGACGGAGCGATCGGTCAACCCTCAGGTCACCGCACGTGGAGAGCTCTACCTGAATCGAATCACGTTGTTCGGCGAGACCGCGCAGCTCAGCACGCGTCAACGGCCGAACTACGAAATCGATGCGCGCTCGCGTCGCTCCGATGACACGGTGAAGACCGGCGCTCGCGTCGCGCTCACGTCGAAGTTCTCGGTGGAGGTCGCCGGACATCGTGACGAGATCCGCTACGACAGCGACGCGGAGTTCGACGCGACGAATCTGCAGCGCACGCTGAACCGTGACACGCGCGGCGTGCAGCTCACGGCGCGGCACCGGCTGACTCCGCTGACGACGCTGGCCCTCCGCGCGCAGGTGGACGAGGACCGATTCACCCTGTCTCCGTCCAGGAATTCCGACAGCTATCGCGTGCTGCCCGGTGTCGAATTCGCGCCGCAGGCGCTCCTGAAGGGCTCGGCGTATCTTGGCTATCGAAAATTCACGCCAGTCGTTCAGGAGACGCTCCGCCCGTTCAGCGGGATGGTGGGAGAACTCGGTCTCTCGTACACGCTGCTCGGCGCAACCGCGCTCGGGCTGAACTTCCGGCGCGACCTCACCTACTCCTACTCGGAAATCCAGCCGTTCTTCGTTGACACCTCGATCGGCGCGTCAGTCCGCCGCGCGCTCGGAAGCCGCTTCGATGTTGTCGGTTCGGCCGATCGTCACCTCTACGACTATCGCAGTTTCCTGACCGCCGGACTGGACGACGTGGGGCGGGTCGACACCACGTGGTACTACGCGGCCAGCGTCGGCTACCGCGTCGGGCGGGACGGTCGCGTCGGGTTCGGTGCGGCGTACATACAGCGCGACTCGACGATCGCGTGGCGCGCATACGACAACCTCCGGTTCGGCAGCACGTTCTCTTACGGACTCTAGTCATGACATTTTCCGACCAGCTCCCGGCCGTCTCCACAAGCTCAACGCCAGTCGTGCGCCGTCGCGTGAAGCCGCCGTCGGCACGCGTGGCTGTCGCGCTGATTGCGCTGATCGCATCCGCCCACGTCGTGTCGGCACAGTCGACTGGCGATTACATGATCGGGCCGCAGGACGTTCTCACGATCCAGGTCTACGATCAGGCCGATCTCGGTGGAAAGTACAGCGTCGAGGCGGATGGCACGTTCAGCTTTCCTCTGATTGGCCGAGTCAAGGCCGGGGGGCAGACGCTGCGGGCCTTCGAACAGGACCTCAAATCGAAGCTGGCAGACGGCTATTTTCGAAACCCGCAAGTCACCGTCGCCATCGAGCAGTACCGCAGCCAGCGTGTCTTCGTCATGGGAGAGGTCCGGCAGCCGGGGCCCGTTCCATTGACCGGCGGCATGACGCTGATTGAGGCGCTGGCCCGCGCCGGATCCACGACATTCAGCGCGTCTGGCGAGGTCGCGATCGTCCGCACGTCGCAAGGCGACGTGCGCGGCCCGGTGCTACCCGGTCAGAACAGCGGGAGCGACGTGTTCCGCGCATCCATCAAGGACCTCGAGGGCGGGGCACTCTCTCAGAATCTCGAACTGCGCGACGGCGACACCGTGTTCGTTCCGCGTGCGGAGACCGTCTACGTCTTCGGGCAGGTGAGAACTCCTGGCGCCTACGGTGTGCAAGCGAACATGACCGTGCTCCAGGCGCTCTCACTGGCTGGCGGTGTCACCGAGCACGGCGCAAGTGGCCGAATCCGCGTGATGCGCTCCGAGGACGGCGTGAAGAAGGAGATCAAGGTGAAGCTCACGGATCTCGTGCGGCCCGGCGACACCGTGATCGTTCCGGAGAGATTTTTCTGATTCTCGCTCGCGTCCGGTCCGCCGGCCGCTTTGAAAGGCGCTCCCGATGAATGACGAACTGAATCCTGGCCAGGCAGCCGAACCGCACGGATCGCTGCGCCTGGCGGTTGGGACCGGCCGTCCGCCCCAGCAGGCACAGCCGCCCGCGGCGCCGCGCGCGGCCGCGCAGCCGTCCTCGCCGGCACCCACGCAGCGGGACTGGACCACCGACGGACATCTGCTGGACTACCTCAAGGTGCTCCACAAGCGGCGGTGGACAGCAACCACGGCGTTTCTGCTCGTCGTCGGCGGGATCATGCTGTGGACGTTCACCACCACACCGATTTACGAGACGAGAACGCGCCTGCTGATCGAGTCGGACAATCCCAACATCATCAGCTTCAAAGAGGTCATCGACGAGCAGGGCGCGAAGGCAGACTACTATCAGACTCAGTACAACATCCTTCAGAGTCGGATTCTCGCGCACAAGACGCTCGATGAACTGCACCTCTGGGACAATCCGTACCTCGGGCAGCCAGCGACGGGACCTGGCTTCTTCGCACGCTGGCTGGGAGACCACGGTCGCGTCCAGCACGCCGCTAACACTCCCGCCGACGGCGAGTCGCCCGAGCAATCCCGCGCGATCGATCGGTTCCTGGAAAACCTGACGGTTTCTCCGATTCGCAACAGCCGACTCGTCGATATCCGTTTCCGTCTGCCGGATCCAGAGCTTGCGACTCGAATCGTCAATGCGCTGGCCAAGAACTACATCGAACAGAACCTCGAATACCGGTTCGTCGCGTCGAAAGAAGCGAGCGGTTGGCTCAAGGATCGCCTCGACGAAAATCGGAAACAGGTCGAGCAGGCAGAAGCCGCGCTGCAGCACTACCGCGAACAGAACGACGCCATCCCGCTCGAGAACCGCGAGAGCATCATCGTGCAGAAGCTCTCGGATCTCAGCGCGGCCGTGACCCAGGCCAAGACGGATCGCTTCCAGAAACAGGCGGTGTACACGCAGCTCGAGTCACTCCGTCAGAGCGGGGACGCTCTCGACAGTTTCCCCGCGATCCTGTCCAACACATACATCCAGCAGCAGAAGGCGTATCTGGCGCAGCTGCAAAGTCAATACACGCAGCTCTCGGAAAAGCTGGGCGAGCGCCATCCAGAGATCATCAAGGTGCAGTCGGCCATCCACATGGCGGAGACGAAGCTGGAGGGCGAAGTCGGCAAGATCGTGCAGTCCGTGCGGAACGAATACAAGGCGGCCCTGGCGAAGGAGAACAGCCTGATTCAGGAGTTGAACCAGCAAAAACTGGAAGCGCAGGGCATGGCCCGGAAGTCGATCGATTACAGCGTGCTCGAGCGAGACGTTCAGAGCAGCAAGCAGATCTACGAGAGCCTTCTGCAGCGCGCCAAGGAAACAGGCATCAGCAGCGAACTGAAAGCGAGCAACATCCGGATCGTGGACCGTGCAGAGCAGCCTCGCTCTCCGGTCGCGCCGAGGAAGATGCTGAACCTGGCGCTGGCGCTCGTCGGCGGTGTCCTTCTTGGCCTGACGCTGGCGTTCTTCTTCGAGTACGTCGACAACAGCATCAAGACGCCCGACGAGATCCGGAGCTATCTCGGGCTGACCACGCTGGGCATGGTGCCCGCGTTGAATGCCAAGACATTGAAGGGACGTGAACCGCTCATCAACACCGGCGTGCCGCCGAATTTCGCCGAGGCGTTCCGCGCCATGCGCACCAACGTGCTCTTTGCCGCCGCCGCAAACGAAGGACCCCGAACACTCGTCATCACCAGCACCGGGCCTGGAGAGGGAAAGACAATCGTCGCGGCGAATCTCGCGATTGGATTCGCGCAGGCCGGCCAACGCGTGATCTTGATTGACGCGGACATGCGACGCCCGCGCGTGCACCAGATGTTCGATCAGCCGCAGGAACCCGGACTGTCGAACCTGATGGTCGGACATACCAAGCCCACGGCGACGATCTGCAAGAGCAGCGTGCCCGGACTCTGGCTGCTGCCGGCCGGCCGCATTCCGCCGAATCCCGCGGAACTGCTCGGATCGCGACGATTCAGCGAGTTCATCACGCTGCTGTCGCAGCACTTCGATTCGGTCATCATCGACTCGCCGCCGATCATGGCGGTGACCGACTCGGCGATCGCGGCAAGCGCGGCCAGCGGTGTCGTGTTCGTCGTGGGTGCGGAGATGACCAGCCGGCAGGCCGCGAAGGCGGCAATCGAACAGCTCCAGAACGGACGTCCGCGGTTCCTCGGCGCCGTCCTCAATCGCGTGGAACTGGAACGGAACGCGTACTACTACTCGGGATACTACCGGCGCGAATACGCCGTGTACTATCAGACCGCCACGGCAGCCGCCGCCCGGTGATTCGGTGATGCGGGCGAACATCTCCTGGGCCTTCGCTGGCAATTCGCTGTACGCGGGTTGCCAGTGGCTGGTGTTCGTGCTCATCGTTCGCTCGCTCGATCTCGGCCGGGCGGGCCAGTTCGCGTACTGGCTGGCGGTGACCGGCCCGGTTTTCGTCCTCGCCAACATGCGGCTCAGGAATCTCGTCGCGACCGCCGACGATTCCCTTTTTGATTTCTCCGACTACCTCACGGCGCGGGTGCTCACGACCGCGGTGGCCATTGGCGTCGTCGTGCTCATCGGCACCTGGCTGTCGACCGATCGCCACACGCTCTTGATCGTCGCGCTGGTGACCTCCTCGAGGGTGTGCGACGCAATCTCCGAGATCTGCCATGGCCTGTTCCAGCGCGAACTGGACATGCGGACCGCTGGCCTTGGGCTGATGATCAACGGAATTCTCAGTGCCGCATTGGTGGGCGCCGGCCTTTGGATGTGGCCCTCACTGACCGGAGCCGCCGGCATGTACGCAGCTGCTTCGATGGTAACGCTGATTGGCTGGGATCTGCCGCACATGCGGAAGGCATTGAGAGCCCGAGGCCGGTCAATCACCAGAACCGGTGGTCTGCCGGCTGCCGTGAAGGTGATCTGGAGAGCGCTGCCGCTCGGCCTCAGCGCGGCCATTGGCAGCCTGCAGATCAACCTGCCGCGTTACACCATCGCGGCGTACCTCGGTCCCGCCGCGCTGGCCGTCTTCAGCGCGCTCGCCTACGTCCCGACGTTGAGCAACTTGATTGCGAACGCCATCGCGCAGGCGGCGCTGCCGGTGTTGGCCAGAGACCTTCGCGTATCGCGAGCGGCGTACGTGGCACGGCTGCGGACGCTCGTTCGTTCCGGTGTGGCGCTGGGTGCAGTCAGCGTGGTGACGGTGGCATTGGTGGGACGCGCTCTCGTCACGCTGATATACAGCGCGGAGATTGCCCGCCACGTCGACGTTCTGATTGTTCTGATGATCGCGACGGCGGTGACCTACTCCTTCCTCTTCCTGGGATCGGCATTGACGGCACGTCTGCGCTTCTCGACCCAGTGCTTCATCAGCCTGGCCGGCCTCGTGACCGTTGCCTCGTCCGTCGTTCCGCTGGTCAGCCATTTCGGGCTCCGCGGCGCAGCCTACGCGCTCTGCGCGGGAGCGGTGGTCGAGGGATCGGCCTACGTCGCGGCTACCTCCCACGATCTCAGAGCGGACACGCGGCCACGCAGCAAGACCCCCGGCCTCATGGACGAATGCACAGGTGAGGCGGCATGACGACCGGAAAGCTCCGCATTCTGCATGTGTTCGGCCAGATGGCCCGGGGAGGCGCCGAGCTCAGAACGATCGAGCTCGCCGAATCGTTTCACGGCGAACGGGTTCGATCGGACTTCCTGGTTCTGAGTGGTCTCGACGGACCGCTGGACGCACGCGTCAGAGCGGCCGGAGGCGAGGTGGTCAAGTGTCGAATGGATGCTCGATTTCCGTTTCGTCTCTATCGACTACTGCGCGAACGACGTTACGACGTCGTTCACTCGCACGTTCACTACTTCTCCGGCGTGATCCTCGCGATCGCTCGCCTCGCCGGCACGCGTGGACGGATCGCACATTTCCATACGGCGGTGGTCAACGATAAGGAAAAGACCGTCCGCCGACGTGCACAGCTCGCCACGTGTCGGCGCCTCCTTCAGGTTGCCGCAACCGATTTGATCGCGGTCGGCGAAGGCACCATGCACGGTGCCTGGGGACCGCGGTGGAAATCGGACCGCCGGTGCCGGGTCGTGTACAGCGGGTTGCCCGCAGCACGGCTGAGTGTGCAGGTGACGACATCTGAGACGCCCATCCTCACCAACGTCGCGTCGATTCAGCCGCTGAAGAATCAGCTGCGGCTGATTGGGATCCTTGGTCGCGCGGTCAGTGACGTTCCCGATCTGAAACTGCGGCTCGTGGGTCGCGAGGTCGGAGACTACGGCCTCAAGGTGCGCCGCGCGGCAACCGCAGCAGGTCTCTCCGATCGGCTCGAGCTGGTCGGCGAGGTCGATGACCCGATGCCGTGGATCGCCGAATCGAATCTGGTGATCCTGCCATCGCTCTGGGAAGGTCTCCCAGGCGCTGCGCTCGAGGCGTGCGCGCTCGGCATTCCGGTGCTTGCCGCCGATCTGCCAGGAACCCGGGAACTGGCGAGCCATTTTCCGCATCTCTCCGTGTTGTCGCAGCAGGCAGACGACGGTGCCTGGGCAGCTGCGGTCGTGCGATTGAGTCGATCAGGCGTGAGACCCGTTCGCGACGCGCAGGAGCGCTTCGAACGAAGCCCCTTCACGCTGGCGCGCAGCCGTGACGCGCATTACGAGATCTGGAGTCGCTTCCGTGCGTCTGCATAAGTGGATTCTGCGCGGGCGCACGAGCACGTTCACGTTGGGTGTGCTCGCGGGATTGATCGCGCTGACAGCGGCGGTCGCGCTGCCCAGGGAAGGCCTCGAAGTATCCATCGGCAACTTCTGGTGGATCGCGTTGGGCTCCGTCGCGGTCGTCGCCCTGCTCGTGGCTCGGGACGGTCTCTGGAGCGCGACGGGCGCGTATGCCAGCGTGTTCTGGTGTTTTCATTTCGGACTGGTCGCGGTTCTCGCGAGTGGCTTCATCGAGTCTCACGAGCTCTCGTTGTGGGATCAACTGTGGCTGCTCGGCCCGTTTGGCGCCGATGCTGCCGTGCTCGCGCTGATCGGCTTCACGGCGTTTGCCGCGGGGGCGAGCCTGATCCGCGCGTGGGCGAACGCTGCCGACTCGAGAGCAAATCCACTCGATCCAAACGAGGGCGCTCACCCATTCGGTCCGGCCGGCTCCGCGCTGGTTTTTGCGGCGATCGTGGTGTGGTCCGGCATGGTGCTCATGACGGGCGGAGCGAGCGCGTTCTACGGGGCCTACGGGGATTACCTGAGCGGCATCGATCAGGCCGGCGGGTTCATGGCGCTGGTCTGGCTCGCGCTGGGCTGGGGGATCGTCATGTCGGTCACGGGAAGGCATGGCCGGCTGCGAACCAGTGCCATCGCTGCGTTCGCGGGCATGGCGCTCATCGCGCTTCCGATCGGTTTGAGGGGGGAAATCATGTTCCCCACGGTCGCGGCCCTGGTCGCCGCCGCGCGATGTGGCTGGACGTTGTCGCCGGCGAAAGCCTGTGCCTTTCTGATCGGGTTGCTGATCGTGATCCCGTCGGTGCGCGAGATTCGAAGCACCGGCCTCCAGGGTCTGTCCGATGTGTCTCTCGAGCTGCGGATGTTCGACGCGTTTGTCGAAATGGGAGGCTCGCTGCATCCCGTCGAGAAGGTCGTCCGTTGGCACGCCGAAGGTGAAGCACTCGACATGGGCAGCTCGTACTGGGCGCCGGTCGAGCGCGCGGCGGCGCGTGTCCTGCCTGGCGTGCAGACCAGCGCGGCAGAAGACGACATGCGCATCATGAACGTTCTGGTGACGGACCGTGTCGGGCCGATCGGCTTTTCCCCGGTCGCCGAGGCCTATCGCAACTTCGGTGCGGTAGGCGTCGTGCTGGTTCTCGGTCTTCTGGGTGCAGGCCTTGCGGCCATTGACGGGACTGGGGATCGCCGATTGGCGGTCCTGGCGATCGCAGTTTTCTATGTGCCGCTGCTGACCAACGTTCGGAACTCGTTCGTGTCGGTCCCGCTGCAATGCGGCGTCGGCGCGTTGTTCGTGGCCGGGATCTATGTCATGCGCCACGTCTCCGCCGCGATCAGGTGCAGAGCTTATGCGCGTCCTGCTTACATCAGAAGCGAGATTTGAGCGCACTCCGGACGGCCAGATCTGGGGCCCGCCGGCGTATGGCCGCGCGCTGTGGGCACGGTATCTGGACGTGTTTTCGAGTGTGCTGATTGCTGCGCGAGTCGCCAATGTGGACGCCGCGTCACCGGGCTGCGTGACCGCCTCGTCGTCGGACGTGGAGTTCTGCCCGCTCGTGCCGTATTCAGGACTCTCGGGGTTACTCACCAACCTTCCTCGCGTCCGCGCCAGCGTCGCTGGTGCGGTGCAGAACACCACCGCCATCATCGTCAGGGCGCCGTCGCCGATTGCATATTTCACGTCCCGGGCCGCAGCGAGCGTCGGGCGTCCTTTCGCCGCGGAGGTCGTCGGTGATTCGGATCAGGTGTTCTCGCAAGGCGCCTTTCACCATCCGCTCCGGGTGCCGATCAGGTGGGTCGCCAGATCGACGCAGCAGCAGCTCTCGCGTGACGCGATTGCGGTTCTGTATGTGACCAATTCCGTGCTTCAGCGCCGCTACCCAAGCCAGGGGCAAGCCTACGCGGCCTCGGATGCCGCGCTCGACGACCTGGCCTTCGCATCCGACGACCGGCATGAGTGGCGACCGCCAGCGGACTTCGTGCTCGTCACGGTTGGAGGACTGGATCAGCCCTACAAGGGAACTGGCGTACTGCTCGACGCGGTACACGAGGTTCGTCGACGGGGTGCGGGCGTAAAGCTCCGCATCGTTGGCGACGGTCGGCTCCTCCCCCACTATCGGAGCCAGTGCGAGGCATTAGGTCTCGCGCCGGTGGTCGAGTTCGTTGGACAGCAGGATCGTGCCGGTGTCCGCGCGGCGCTTGACTCTGCGCACCTGTTCGTCCTGCCGTCACTCACCGAGGGCCTCCCGCGTGCGTTGCTCGAAGCGATGGCGCGCGGCCTACCCGCGGTCGCCACCAACGTCGGCGGTGTGCCCGAATTACTTCCTTCGGAATGTCTTGTTCCGCCCAGGGATTCCCACGCGCTCGCTGTCCGCATCGAACAGATGATGCGCGACCAACCTGGAAGGCGGCGCCTTGGACACCGAAATCGAACTCACGCACGCACGCATCACGAGCGGTGTCAGGCAACGATTCGCCGGGACTTTCTCACCGCGGTCAGGCACGCGAGCGCGAGGTACTTCCCGGAGGTGCGCTGTGCGTGAATCCGTCAACTTGACCGTCGCGGACGCCATACCGACTCAGGTGCAATCCGTCGACGCACGCGACGCCAGGACGAGGGAGCGAATCGTCGTCGATCAGAACGCGGTGACAGGCACCCGGCTCAAGTACTACATGCAGCCGGCCGACGTCGATTACTGGACTGATCTCTGGAAGCAGGCGGGCGAGACGTCGTATGTCCGAGCGAGCCGCGGACATCTGCCGCATCAGTTGCGGCAGACATTCCGGCGCTGGGCGAAACGCGGCGGCAGGACGCTCGAAGCGGGATGCGGACTGGGCCACTTTACCGTCGCCGCACACGCGCTCGGGTACCAGGCCGAAGGGCTTGATTGGTCCGCAGACACCATCGAAACGATGCGACAAAGATTTCCGTCGATTCCGTGGCGCGTGGGAGACGTGCGGAAGCTGGAGTTTGCGAACGCAAGCTTCGACACGGTCTACTCGCCGGGCGTCTGCGAGCACTTTATCGAAGGGCCGATCACGGTTCTCTCCGAGACACACCGGATCCTTCGCCGTGGTGGAATCGCCATCGTGTCGACGCCCTGTTTCAATGCGTGGCACCAGCGGCATGTCGATCGGGTGACCCGCGGCGGGCACGGTGCCGATCGCGAGTTCTATCAGTACGCTTTCACTCCCGATGGCCTGGCGAGGGTGCTCGCAGGACTCGGCTTCGAGGTCGTGCAAGTGCGACCGTACGCCGCGCTCGACACATTTATCCAGCACGCCGGTTGGCGCTTCCCGCCTCGCCTGGCACACGTTGCGGCGGGCCTGATGGACTACGTTCCCGTCGTTCGCAACTGGGGCAGCACGTGTATCTGGGTTGCACGGAAATGCTAGTGGGCATCACCGGGGCGTCAGGATTCGTCGGCTCCGCCCTCGTGCGCCGGCACGTCGACGCTGGAGACGTTGTGCGCTGCCTCAGCCGGCGGTCGAAGGCGGTCTCACAGTCAGGCGTCCAGGTGATCGAAGGCAACCTCGAGAAACCGGACAACGCGCTGGCGCGATTCGCCGACGGCCTCGACGTTCTATACCACTGCGCCGGCGAGGTGCGCGATGTGCACCGGATGCAGGCCGTCAATGTGGAGGGGGTGCGCGCGTTGCTGAGTGCCGCCGCCGGGCGCATAGGTCGATGGGTTCAGTTGAGCAGCGTCGGCGTCTACGGCTCGAGCCAGAGCGATCTCATCTCCGAGGACACGCCGTTGGCGCCACGGGATCTCTACGAACAGACCAAGGCCGATGCAGATGCCCTGGTCACGGAGGCGGGACGCGCCGGGGATATCGCGTCGTATGTGGTGCTGCGTCCTTCGATCGTCTTCGGGCCGGGGATGCCGAACCAATCCATCGCGCAGATGATGCGGATGGTGCAGCATCGGCTCTTCTTCTACATCGGACGGAGCGGGGCGTCGGCAAACTACGTTCACGTGTCGAACGTCGCGGATGCGCTTCTCCTGTGTGGGACCGCGCCGCAGGCTGAAGGCCAGGTCTACAACCTGTCCGATTGGTGCACGGTGGAAGAGTTCGTCGGCGCAATCGCTGACGCGCTCGCCTGCCCGCGGCCTCGCCTGCGGCTCCCGGAGTGGCCAGTCCGCCGAGCGGTTCGGATGGTCAACCACATCGCGAGCCTTCCACTGACCGACTCACGCGTCGATGCCCTCGTCAATCGACGCCGTTACTCGATCCAGCGAATTCAACGCGATCTGAGATTTTCGCTCGCTGTCTCGATTCCCGCCGGCCTGGCGCAGATGGTGGCGATGAGGAGCGCGGCATGACGCGCAAGGCCTGTGTTGTGGTCGCGAGCGAGATGACGCTTCGTACCTTTCTCGTCGCTCAACTTGTCGCGATGCAGGCACGCTACGACATCACGGTCGTCGTCAACACCGCGAATCCGGCATTGCTCGAAGAACTCGGCGTCATCGCGAGGCTGGAGGCGCTTGCGATCCAGCGGGCGATCGCGCCGCTCTCCGATCTCCGATGTCTGGCAAGGCTGATCCGCCTCATGCGCAGAGAGCGTTTCGACCTCGTGCACTCGATGACACCGAAGGCCGGACTGTTGGCGATGGTGGCGGCCTGGATCGCGCGCGTGCCGGTGCGTATCCATACGTTCACCGGCCAGGTGTGGGCGACGCGAACGGGCATTGCCCGCGCGGCGCTCAAGTGGATCGACACAGCAATGGCGAGGGCCGCAACCTTCACGCTCGCCGACAGTCAGTCGCAGCGGTCCTTTCTCGCGAGCGAAGGCGTGGTCTCCGCCTCGAAGATCGCGGTGCTGGCCAACGGCTCGGTCAGCGGCGTTGACGCAACCAGATTCCGGCCGGATCCCGTGCGCCGCGGCATCGTTCGCGAGTCGCTGGGCGTCCCCATGACGGATGTCGTGCTGCTCTTCGTGGGGAGAATCAACCGCGACAAGGGCGTGATGGATCTCGCCCGCGCATTCGCGATCCTGGCGGATCGCCGAGCCGACATCCGCCTGCTGATGGTCGGACCCGACGAGGAAAGCCTCACTGGGGCCATCCGCAACGTATGCAGCCGCCATCTCGCACGCCTGCACTTTTGTGCGTACGCGAACGCGCCGGAGGATTTCATGACCGCCTCCGACATCCTGTGCCTCCCGAGCTATCGAGAGGGATTCGGCACCGTGATCATCGAAGCCGCCGCGGTCGGTCTGCCCACCGTCGCATCACGCATTTACGGCGTCGTCGATGCGGTCGTCGACGGGAAAACGGGTCTGCTCCACGAACCAGCGGACCTCGACGGGCTGGCCGGTCAGCTGGAGCGGTTGATGTCGAGCCCCGAGCTCCGACGATCGCTCGGTGCAGAAGCGCGGGCGCGGGCAGTTCGCGATTTTTCGCAAAGCACGATGACGTCTGCGGTCCTCGACGTCTACTCTCGATTGCTCGACGTCGCCCCGCGTAAGCAGACGGTGACTTCAACCGGAGCGGCACAGATGGCCGAGGGATCGTTCCGCGCCGAGACGCAGGGGGTCGGAAAATGATGGCACCCGGTCTGTACGCGCGGCACGGCAAGCGGGTGTTCGACGTCGTGGGCGCGAGCGCGGGAATGGTGTTGCTGGTGCCGCTGGTTGCGTGTCTCGCCGGGCTGATCCGGATTTTTCTCGGTGCGCCCGTTCTGTTCCGTCAACGTCGCCCGGGACGATACGCCGTGCCGTTCACGCTGATCAAATTCCGGTCCATGACGGACAAATACGACTCCTCGGGCAGGCTTCTGCCGGACTCGGACCGTCTCACGACGCTCGGGCGATGGCTTCGCGCCTCGAGTCTCGACGAGATTCCGGAATTGTGGCACGTGCTCACCGGAGAGATGAGCCTCGTTGGTCCGCGGCCGCTGCTCATGAAGTACCTGCCGCTTTACACCCCGCAGCAGGCTCGCAGACATGAGGTCCGTCCGGGTATCACCGGGCTGGCGCAAGTCAATGGCCGTAATGGACTGAGCTGGCCGGAACGTTTCGAACTGGATCTCTATTACGTGGAGCATTGCTCGCTCGAACTCGACCTCAGGATTCTTGCCCGCACGGCACTCGAAGTGCTGACCCGGCGAGGCGTTGCGCAACCGGGGCGGGCCACCGTCGATGATTTTCAAGGAACCACGAGTCATGGCTGATCAGAGGCTGAATATCGCGTTTGCCGGCGACCGCGACGTTTCGGTCGACGTGCTGTCGGCATTGCTGGAACTTGGCGACGTACCGAAGGCGCTCTTGCTGTCCGATCAGGATCGAGCGTCGCACGATAGCGCTCTGGTGAGGGTCTGCGAAAGCGCCGGGATTTCACCACCGGTCATCCGCGGACGACATCTGTCCAGCGCTTCATCGGTGGAATTCCTTCAGCGGCTCGAACTCGACTACATCGTTTGTGTGCACTTTCCGTATATCCTGCGACGCCCCGTCCTAGATACCGCGAGCCGCGGCGTGCTCAACCTCCATCCTTCTTATCTTCCATACAACAGAGGATGGCATACCCCGACGTGGGCAATTCTCGATGGAACGCCCGCGGGCGCATCTCTTCATTTCGTCGATGAGTCTCTGGACACGGGCGACATCGTCTGCCAGAGACACGCGCTGGTCGACCCGGCGGACACGGCGCACACGCTCTACGCCAAGCTCAAGAAGCTGGAAGTGCAAGTCTTCACAGAGGGATGGCAGCAGATCAGAGATGGCAGCGCCAAGGGAATTCCCCAGACCGATGGGCAGGCAACGGTACATAAACGGCAGTCGCTCTTCGATCCGGCAGTTCAGCGACTCGAGCTCAACGCCGTCGTGCGAACCCGCGATCTCTTGCGCCAGTTGCGGGCGCTGACGACGAACCGGGTCGACGAAGCGGCGTACTTCGAGAGCGGCAAGCACAGGTATCGAGTACAGGTGACGATCACTCCTGAAGCGATGAGTCAGGAGACCGATCGTGAGGAATGCCTGTCGCGTCGATCGGGTGGCACGAGATGAAGCGCATCTATTTGTCCCCGCCGGATGTCGGACAGCTCGAACGCGAGCTGCTTCTCGACGCCTTCGACTCGAACTGGATTGCGCCACTCGGCCCGCACGTCGACGCCTTCGAGCGCGAGTTCGCCGCCACCGTCGGGGTTCCGTATGCGGTCGCTCTTTCGAGCGGTACGTCCGCACTGCACCTGGCGCTTGCGGCTCTCGGCGTCGGACGAGGCGATCTCGTGGTGACCTCGACACTGACCTTCGCGGCGACGGCCAATGCGATCACATATGTTGGCGCGACACCGGTGTTCGTGGATGCCTCGCGTGACACGTGGACGATGGATCCCGACCTGCTGGAGGAGGAACTGGCGGCGCAATCGCGAGCTGGCCATCGTCCAGCGGCGGTGTTGGCGGTCGACCTGTATGGGCAGTGCTGCGATTACGAGCGTCTCACCGCGGTGTGCGAGCGCTACGGTGTCCCCCTGCTTGAGGACGCGGCGGAGGCGCTGGGCGCGTCATGCGGAGCACGAAAGGCCGGTGCATTCGGCGCCGGCGCCGCTTTCTCGTTCAACGGCAACAAGATCATCACGACCAGTGGCGGCGGCATGCTCGTGTCTCACAGCAGAACCGTGGCGGATCGGGCAAGACACCTGGCCACACAGGCACGTGACCCTCTGCCACATTACGAGCATTCCGAGATTGGGTTCAACTACCGCATGAGCAATCTGCTGGCCGCAATCGGACGTGGTCAGTTGACCACCCTTCCGGACAAAGTACAGCGTCGCCGCAGAATTCGCAGCAAATATCACGACACCCTCGGCAGCTATTCAGGAATTCGCTTTCTGCCCGAAGCGGCCTACGGCCGCTCGAACGCCTGGCTGACCTGCATCACGGTAGATTCCTTGCTCTTCGGCGCAACGAGCGAAGAGATCCGTCTGCATCTGGAATCGTGCGACATCGAATCGCGCAGCGTCTGGAAGCCGATGCATCTCCAGCCGGTATTCCGCGACTGCCGCACCCGCGGAGGCAGCGTCTCGGCGGACCTCTTCAATACGGGTCTGTGCCTTCCGAGCGGTTCCGGCATGTCCGATGCGGATCAATGGCGCGTGATCGCAGCGATTGCGGACGCGCCGCGACGCCTCACCGGTAGTAGATCAGAGAAAGAGACGATGACAGAAAGGATGACCCGTGTCTGACAGGCCTTCTCAGCCTGCGAGGCTGTCGATTCAGTGGCAGCGCGCGCTGACCATCGCGGTACAGCTCGCGGTCGTGGTGGTGGCGAACCGCCTGGCGTTCATGCTGCGATTCGACGGCGATCTGCCTTACCGAGCCAATGAAGCGTTCTGGCTGACGCTGCCATGGCTGGTCGCGATTCGGGCGCTGACCTTCATCCCGTTCAGGTTGTACGAAGGTCTCTGGCGTCACACGAGCATCTATGACCTCCGCGCGATCGCCGGCAGTGTCACCGTCAGCTCGGCGATCTTTTTTCTGTTCACGCAGACGCCGCTTGGCCCCGTCATGTATCCGCGATCCATTTTTGTGGTCGACGCGCTGATCGCGATAGTGCTTCTTGGTGGCGTGCGCATGGGTCGTCGACTTTCCTCGGAGCTTGCTCGCGGAAAACCGCAGAAGCGTGTCCTGATATTCGGCGCCGGCGATACCGGCGAATTGATCGTTCGTGACATGAAGCACAGCACGTCGAACAACCACCACCCGGTTGGCTTCATCGACGACGATCTCGCGAAGTCTGGGCACTTGATCCACGGGGTACCCGTGCTTGGAACCCGAGCAGACCTGGCACAAATCGTCGCCCGGTTCCAACCGGACGAAGTGCTTCTGGCGCTTCCCAACGCGGAACCGGCTGCCGTCCGCGCGATGGTTCGGTCGCTGGAGCCGTTCAAGATCCCGATCAAGACGGTGCCGAAACCGCGAAACCTCCTCGATGGCGAAACCAATATTTCGCAGATTCGAAGCCTGGCCGTCGAGGACCTGCTCGCGCGCGCGCCGGTAGGTCTCGATCCGGCTCCCGTAAAACGTCTGATCGCCGGTCGCCGGGTGCTTGTCACCGGAGCAGGTGGTTCGATTGGCTCCGAGCTGTGCCGGCAGATTTCAAAGCTGAAGCCCGTCTCGCTGGTCATGCTCGATCGGTACGAGAACAGTCTGCACGCCATTCGCATGGAGCTCGAGGATGGCTCGCACGCGTTCGGCCTGCACCCGGTGATTGGCGATGTCACCGACGCGACTCGCATCGCCGACGTGCTGGAGCAGCATCAACCCGAGATCATCTTTCATGCAGCAGCGCACAAGCATGTGCCTCTCATGGAGGAGAGCCCCTGCGAGGCCGTCAAGAACAACCTTCGCGGAACCCGGCTGCTGGCAGAAGCTGCCGAACGATATGGCGTCGACCGCTTCATCCTGATCTCGACAGACAAGGCGGTCAACCCGACGAGCGTCATGGGCGCGTCGAAGCGGCTCGCGGAACTCGTCGTTCAGGCCAAGGCGGTCGGCAGCGGCACGTCGTTCGCGGTCGTGCGGTTCGGCAACGTGCTCGCCAGCAACGGCAGCGTGGTCCCGCGTTTCATCGATCAGATCAAGAAAGGGGGACCGGTCACGGTCACCCACCCGGAGATGCGCCGTTTCTTCATGCTGATTCCAGAAGCGGTGCAGCTCGTGCTGCACGCCGCCGCCCAGGCGCACAGCGGCGAAATCTACGTTCTCGAGATGGGAGAGCAGGTAAAGGTACTGGATATGGCGCGGGACCTGATTCGCCTCTCGGGATTCGTACCCGAAGAGGAGATCGCAATCGAATTCGTCGGATTGCGGCAGGGAGAAAAACTCTACGAAGAACTGGTCGGGAACGACGAGTACGTGCAGCGGTCGGCAATCGACAAAATCCTGCGGGTGATGAGCCGCACACGACCGGCTGATGATTTCTCTTCGTCGATCTCAGCACTCGAAAGGGCTGCCGCCGAAGGCAGGCGGGAATCGGTGATCGCCGCTCTGCAGACGCTTGCCGGACTGTCGGTGGCGCCTGAGGACTCGGCGCAGCCGTCCGCGACCGCCAATCGACCTCACGCTCCTGTCGACAGTGCACCGGCCAGGTTGAGTCCGTCGGCGGACGCCTTCCTCAAACAAACATGTCCGCACTGTCAATCGGCGACCCTGCATCGATCGCGCGCCCGGACGATTACTGAACGCGTGCGTCGCACCAGCTCCGTTCAGCGGTTGTTCCGCTGCGACACGTGCAACTGGCGCGGCTGGTTGATACCACTCGAATTCGGCGACCACGAGTCACCCGAACCGGTGGCGATGCCCGACCTCGTGGCACTCGACACCGCAGTGCAGGATGTGCCGAAGACCGTTCGGCCAAGCTTTTCGCCGAGGGATCTGCAGTGACGCACGCCGCACCAGCCGTCGCGGCGGACGCCAGTGACCCCTCCAGGCATCCAGCGATCACGCTGGCGCAGGTGCTTCCGCTGTGTGCGATCGCATGGGGCGCACTGGCCTTCGGCGGCGTGTATGCATGGGCATACTGGCCGCTTGCTGGCGTGTGTCTCCTGTCGGGATGTCTGGCAGCCTACGTCGCTCGCGACGCGCCGGGGAAATCGGTCGACGCACCGTTGGTGGTCGCCCTGACCGTGCTGGCGGGCGCCATCCTCGTCCAGTTGTTCCCGCTGCCGATACATACGCTATCAACCTTCAGCCCACATACGATCGATGTGCTTCACAAGCTGAATCCCGCATTTGCCGCGGGCCTGATGCAGTGGCACGCAATCTCGGTCTGGCCGAACGACACGCTCGTGGCCTTCGGGCTCTATGCTTCATTGGCGCTGCTCCTCGTCGGAACCGCGCGCCTTCTATCGGTGACGGGGAGTCGCCGGCTGGTTCAGGCGTTGACGGCGTTCGGCGTAGTCCTGGCGCTCATTGGAATCATCCAAAAACCCCTGTACACGGGAGCAATCTACGGCCTCTGGTCTCTTGACATCGGCCGCATGCCGTTCGGACCGTTCGTCAACAGGAATCATTTCGCCGGCTGGATGCTGATGGCGCTGCCGTTGACGCTGGCGCTGCTGTCCGGCGGGATTCATCGCGGCATGCGGGGACTCAAACCCGGCTGGCGGCACAAGGTGCTGTGGTTCTCGTCGCCGGAGGCAAGTCAGCTCATTCTGCTCGCCGCCGCTGCCGTGATCATGGCGCTGTCGCTGATGTTGACGATGTCGAGGTCCGGGATCGCGGCTTTCATGTTGTCGCTCGTGATCATGGCATCGTTCGTTGTGAGAGCATCTGATACACGTTCGAGACGGCTCGCCTCTACGGCTTGCTTCGTACTCCTCGTCATCATCGTCGTGGTATGGTCCGGCCCCGAGGTCCTTGCCAGCCGGTTCGCTGCTGGCGACTGGGGGGAGTTCAACAATCGGCGTGGAGCATGGACCGACGCCTGGAGCGTTGTCCGAGACTTTCCGCTGTCGGGGACGGGACTCAATACGTACTGGGCCGCTGCCCTCTTCTATCAGCGCCATGAGCTCGATTACTTCTTCGCGCAAGCACACAACGATTATTTCCAGATTGCGGCCGAGGGTGGTCTCCTGCTGATCCTGCCGGTCATCGCGTGTCTGGCAGTCTTCGTTCGGAACGTGTCGCGGACCATGTACGATCGGCGGGGTTCGATGGCATGGTGGCTTCGCGCCGGTGCGGTGACGTCGCTGCTCGCCATTGCCTGTCAGGAGACCGTCGAGTTCAGCCTGCAGATGCCCGGCAACGCCGTCCTCTTCACAATCGTGTGCGCAATCGCGCTGCACAATCCTGCCAACAGCGACGATCCGGCAGAAGCGCGTGACGTGGCGGAGCCACGATTGCGGCTTGCCACGCCGTCGTCGGTACGAACGGGAACGGGCCACGCGCCTTCGAGACCGATCAGACTCGAATTTGCCCGGCGGACCAATCGCCGCTAAGGTTTTCGAATGCCGCTGAGAATCGGGTTCGACATGGACGGCGTGCTCGCGGACTTCTCATCCGCCTTTCACGAGGTCGAGGTGCGTCTGTTTGGCCGCGGAAGGCCGATTCGGCCAGAGCTGCCGGAAGAAGCGGAAGAAAAACAGTCAGGCCGGTCAGCCACAGGAAACCAGCTTCACCAAGGCCCCGGGGGGCAAGCGCTCGGTGCCGACGGCGTCGACGATACCCGGCGGCGGTCTGAAGCAATCTGGAACGCGATCCGCTCAATGCCGGGCTTCTGGACAACGCTCAAGCCCCTCGACCCAACGGCGGTCCGGCGGATCCGGGATGAGATGATTCGCCATCGCTGGGAGGTCTTCTTCATTACCCAACGGCCGGAGACGGCCGGCGAGACGGTGCAGCGGCAGACGCAGCGCTGGCTGCTCTCGCAGGGGTTCGACGTTCCCAGCGTGCTGGTCATCGGCGGTTCCCGCGGCGCTGCTGCGAAAGCGTTGCGGCTGGACTACCACGTCGACGACAGCCCTCAGAACTGCCTCGATGTGATGTCTGAGGGTCATGCGAAGCCAATCCTGATTGTGCCGCCAGGCAACGAGGCGACGGCTCGCCGGGCGCGCAGCCTGGGGATTGGCGTGGCAAAGAGTATCGGCGAGGGCCTCGATATTCTCGAGCAGATCTCGGTTGCCGGCGGCGAGCCTGGCGTCTTGCAGAAGCTTGCCGCCGCCGTCGGATGGAAGTGAACCGACATGATGAAGCCTGATTGCTGAATTGCCGAACGCTTCGCATTCGACGTCGTTTCATTCAACATTCAGCATTCAGCATTCGTCATTCGTCATTAGTGCACTGCCCGATAATTGTTTTGAACCACCCATGCCATTGCGGAATTCGCCGCGACCATGAAGATGACGGAAGCGGTCCTGTTCCTCTTCCACATCTTTTCGCTCGCGAAGATGACTCCAGCCGTCCCGACGGCCTTCAGCGCAACCAGTCCGGCCTGATTTCCAACGACCCCTTGTAACACCGGATTGGCTTCAACGGCGCCGTGATCGAGCGCGCGCCATGTCGAGTGGATATCAAGCACCTGCAAGGCGCCGAACGAGACGTACAGCGGGACGAGTGAATCAGGGCGCCGTTCTCGCGCCCGGCCAATTTCAGCTCTGTTGGCTGAAGGCAGCGCGGGCGCCGCCAACGGCGGTGTGACCGAAGGCATGGGTGCTGTCAGCGTCGCCGCTGCACCATCGTCAATCGTTGCGTGCTCGAGTTCCTGTGCCGAGAGGCGGCCGGCAGAGCCGGCGGCACAGATCAACAGGACGAACGCGATCCGTAAGCAAGCGAAGCGCACCATGACGAACCTCCCGTTGCGGCGGGCGTGCGGCCGCATCGACGGGCCCGGCAAATTCCGGGCGGCAGTTCGTCGTCACAACTCACAACCTAGGGCAGCGTCCGAACAGTCGAGCCGGCGGTTGCAGGGGAGACGATCTGCCGTGGTCACATCAACAGTGCTGCCACGGGTGTTAGTGTCATATGGCTCTTTGAAATTCGCGGGAATTGCAGGGGCTTACGCGTCGCCGCGCGCGCGCGGAGGTTCCGCTCGACCTGAGACGTGCTCAGCGTTTTCCTTTTGTGGGCAGAATTTTGCCACGCTCGCAGACGACTACAGCGTGCAGGGCGATTTCAAGTAACCGAGTGAAAGGAGCGAGCTGCGAAGAGCGAGCGCACCGTCGTGAGCCGGGCGGGGTGCACGGGACCCCGCCGATCCAACAGAAGCGAACAGAGCGGAGCGAGCCGCGAAGGGCGAGCGCAGCGCCGTGAGCCAGGCGGGGTGCACGGGACCCCGCCGATCCAACAGAAGCGAACAGAGCGGAGCGAGCCGCGAAGGGCGAGCGCAGCGCCGTGAGCCAGGCGGGGTGCAGGGGACCCCGCCGATCCACCAAAAGTGTAAGCGCGTTCTGCCGTCGTCAAGCCCTGTGGACTCCGTCTCCGCCAATACGGAGTTGAGCGAACACGGGAACGCGGGTATAACGTCGACGCTGCTCACGAGACAGCGGCAGGGAAACGAGCGGAGCGAAATGACGACGAGGCCTGAGAAGATCGCGGTGGTAACCGGTGGCGCGCGGGGGATCGGTCTGGCGACGGCGGAATGGTTTCTCGCGCATGGGTATAAGGTCGCCCTGTGGGACATCGACAATGCCACTCTCACCGGCACAGTGTTGCGGTTGAACGATGCTGCGCGGGTGCTGGGCACACACTGCGACGTGTCGGATCGGAGCGCCGTGGCCGCCGCGGCAGCTCAAGTCTGGGATCGATACGGCCGCATCGACGCGCTCGTCAACAACGCCGGCGTCGCGGTGTTCAAGCCGATTGCCGAGACCTCATTCGAGGAATGGACCCATGTTCTGAACACGAATCTCAATGGGCCGTTTCTCTGCACCCAGGCGTGCGCGCCTTTGATGCGGCGTTCAGGCGGTGGCGCAATCGTCAACATCGCTTCGATCTCCGGGCTGCGAGCCAGCACGCTCCGCGTGGCTTACGGAACGAGCAAGGCCGCGGTCATTCAGTTGACGAAGCAACAGGCCGTCGAACTCGGCACGGTAGGCATTCGCGTGAATTGTGTTGCCCCGGGCCCCGTCGACACGGAGATGGCCAAACTCGTGCATAGCGTCGCGATTCGCGCCGACTACCACGACGTCATTCCACTGAATCGCTACGGAACGACCGAGGAAATTGCAGACGCAATCGGATATCTGTGCAGCGACGCCGCCAGCTACATCAACGGTCAGGTCCTCGCTGTTGACGGTGGGTTCGATGCCACCGGGGTTGGCCTGCCGACACTGCGACGTCACGCCGGTCAGGTCGACGCGTAACCCGCACGAAAAATCTGATCGATGAATTCGAACGCAAGTGATCCGAGCGTGAGCGCTCGTCGAAAGGCGTACCTCAACGTCGTTCTCCCGCTCTTCCTGATCTCGGTCGTCGCCTACATCGATCGCGTCAACATCGGCTATGTGGCGTTGACGATGAACAAAGATCTGGGATTCGATTCGCGTGTATTTGGCCTTGGTGCGGGAATCTTCTTTGCCGGGTATTTCCTCTTCGAGATCCCCGGAGCGCTGATCGCAGAGCGCTACAGTCCGCGGCTCTGGCTGGCGAGGATCATGATCTCGTGGGGCGTCGTCTCCGCCCTCATGGCCTTCATGCAGACTGCGTGGCAATTCTATCTGCTGCGGTTCCTCCTCGGCGCCGCCGAGGCGAGTCTGTATCCGGTCATTTACGCGTCATGCATCCCACGCTGGTTTCCGGCGCGCGATCGAGCGCGAGCCATCGCGGTGCTGCTCGCCTCTTTGCAGACAGCAGGAATCATCGGCGCACCCCTGGCGGGGTGGCTGATCGACGTACCTATCTTCGGCCTCGCCGGCTGGCGGGCTCTGTTCCTGATCGAGTCCCTGCCGGCGATCCTGCTGGGCGTCGTCGTGATCTTCTGGATGATCGACTGGCCGAGCGAAGCCCCATGGCTGACTCCTGCAGAGAAGCAGGCGCTCACGGAGCAGTACGAGCGTGAGCTGGCACTCAAGGCGTCTGTCCGTCAATACACGGTGTGGGAAGCGCTACGCGACCGCGAAGTGCTGAGATTGTGCCTCACGTATTTCCTCTGGGTGACGGGTTACTGGGGCTTCACCTATTGGATGCCCACGGTTTTCAAACAGGTGTCCGGCTGGTCAAACGTCGCCATCGGGCAGTTGTTCGCCATCGCGATGGTCGTCTCGCTTGCAGCGTCGATCTATACGGGGCACTCGTCGTCCAAGCGCAACGAGAAGCGCTGGCACGCGGCGCTGCACATGTTCCTGGCGGCGATCGGTGTCGGTGTCGGCGGTTTCGTTCGCTCACCTTGGCTGTGCTACGCGTGCCTGGTTCTTGCGGCAGTCGGCACGTATGCACCGATGTCGGTGTGGTGGTCGTACCCGACGACGTTTCTTTCCGGTGCCGCCGCGGCGGGAGCCGTGGGACTGATTAACTCGGTCGGCAATCTCGGTGGGTTCGTCGGACCCTATGTTACCGGGTGGATGCAAGAGCGTACGGGATCATTCGCCGGGCCGATGCTTTACCTCGCGATCTCCCTCGTCTCCGCAGGCTTGCTGATTCTCACGCTCAAGCGTGAAGCGAGCACGCGCTCCGTTCACAGCAATTGAGGAGGGAGCTTGGTGAATCGACCAGCGGCGACGCGCCTGCCCTAAGTGTCGAACCACGCGTCGCATGGGTCAACGTCGCCGGCTCGTATGCGAGCGAAACTGATCATGCCGGCTGATCGTGCGACACGCGATCGCCCTGGCGGGCGATCGCGTGAACAGGATTGTGGAACTAGTTAATGGTGAAGACCCCGCTGCTCTTGTAGGCCTCGTAGGCCACGGTCGAGCCGGCGCTCCGCACCCAGACTTGGAGCGCGTGGTCGCCCACGTCGGCGCCGGTCGGGGTCCAGGTGAAGGTGTTCGAAGAACTGTAGTTCTGCACCATCACCCAACCAGCGCTGCTCCACATCCAGAATTGATACTGGAGCGGCCCCGCCGTTCCGCCGCTCGCGGCCGCGGTCCACGTGATGCTCGTGCCGGACACCGCGGGCAGCGAGACGTTCGTCGTCAAACTCGCGAGTTGTGCCGGGCCTTGCGACACCACCAGCTGATTTGTGCTGACAAACACCTCGTATGAGAGCGACGAACCAACCCGGCGCGCCCACGCTTGGACGTAGTAGTTGCCCGTGTTCGCCGGTGTCCACGTGAACGTGTGGGCCGGACCATAGGTCTTGCCAAGCGACCAGGTGGCGCTTGTCACCGAGTACACCCAGAACTCGTATTCGAAGTTCGCCGTTGGATCCGGAATGTCAGCATTCCAGTCCACCGGACTTCCGGGCGCCACCGGGAAGAGCCCGGTCGTCGTCAGCTTCATCGGCGCGCGCTGAATGGTGAACGTGCCACTCACCATCGAACTTTCCGAAGGCGCCGTCGAACCGTTGCTTCGGGCCAACACCTGCACCTGGTAATCCCCTTCACTGCCCCACGTGGGCGTCCAGGTGTAGGTCTCACTCGGTCCATACGGCTGGACCACGGTCCACCCGGTTGTGGCTGAATAGAGCGAGAACTGGTACTGAATTGGCCCCGACATGCCGCCCTGAACGCGAGCCGTCCACTTGATGGGCGTGCCGGTATTCGCCGGAGACGGCACGCTCGGCGTCAGTCCGGTGACCGTGAGCGGCGTCTGGGAGACGGTAAAGTAGTTGGTCGTACCCGTGTACTCAAACTGCGCGGTGCTGCCGACCTGGCGTGCCCAGGACTGAATTGCATAGAAGCCGTTCGCCGTCGGGGTCCACTGCGCGGCGTTGCTGGTGGCGTACTCGCGGAACACCGTCCAGGTGGCGCTCGGCGACTGGTTGACGAGGAACCTGTACTCGAGGGTGCTCGTGCTCGCCGCGGCAACCGTCGCGGTCCACGTCACTTCGTTTCCAGGTGGCGTCGGGAAGTCGACATCGGCCGTGAGCTCGAACGGAAGAACGGTCACCGAGAACGTTGGCGTTCCCGCCCAGCTTTCATATTGAGCGGTCGAACCGACGGCTCGAGCCCAGGCCTGAACGGCGTACGGCCCACCCTCGTCGGCTTGCGTCGGCGTCCACGTGAACGTGTTGCTGGCACTGTAGTCTTGTGCCAGTACCCATCCGGTTTTCCGATACAAATAGAATCGATATTCCAGTGGAAGCGATGCGGTGGCTTGGGCGGTCCACGTGACTGATCTTCGTGCGAGCAATGGGTAGCTGACGCTCGCCTGGATGCCCGTGACCTTGGTGGGCTCCCACGTCACCTCGTTCGACAACGAACTCGTCAGACCGCTGCTCGTGTACCCGAGCACGGCGAAGTAACGCTTGATCGACCAGTCAAACCCCGAGGGTCGATAGGTTACGACGCTGCCGACGTCCACTTGATCGGTGTAGACGCCAGTCTGAGTTCCATAAACGAGGCGATAGCCAGTCACATTCGGGTCTGGACTCGCGTCCCATACGAGCGCCTGCGCGTGGAGTGCAGACGGAGCACAGAACACGATCACAGCCGAAATCATCGCACCGCGGACAAAGCGCATTCCAAGTCTCCTCTGAGAACTGGGAGTCGAGGCGCAAGACCTGTTCCGTCGCGGGGCGCGATTTTACGAGAGCGTTAGTCCTGTGTAATCAGCGGCATAGACGCTTGGGGGGTAGCGGGGTGCGACCGGGAGAGAAGAATTCCCTGACGAGAATGTAACTGGTTCGACGGACCCGAGTGGGGGCTCACATTCTTGCGGCGTGTCCGCGGGTGAAGTCGCCCTGACGCGTGGTCGCTACTGGAGCATGGCCTTGACCGCATCCAGTCCGGCCTGGGCGCACGCCGCGTCGTCTTCCTTGGAGGCGCCGCTGACGCCGATCCCGCCGAGAATCTGCCCCTTGGAGTTCTTGATCGGAATCCCACCGGCGAACTTGATCAGATTGGGAACGAGTTCAATACCTGGCGTCTCCGCCTTCGATATTTCACCAACGTCTGCAGTCGATTTTTCCATGGCCACGGCCGTGAAGGCCTTCATCTGCGAAATCTTCTCGGCGACGAGCGGCGCGCCGTCCTGGCGCAGATAGTATTTCAGGTTGCCGCCGTCATCGACGATCGCGATGTGCACCTTGATGCCCAGGTCGGTGGCCTTCTTGTCGGCCGCTTCGGCCATGGCCTTCGCTGTCTTCAGCGTCAGGAAGGGCTTCATGTCTTGCGCCGACACCATTCCATACCGGAGCACGACGCTCACCATGGCCACCATGATCAGGCCGTTTCGTTTTCTCAACACCTGTTCCATGTTCAATCCCTCTACTCTTTGATTTCTCACGCGTCAGATGTGGCTCATACCGTGAGCGCCTTGAGATACGGCACGCTCTCGCGCATCAGCTGTTCGTTCATCTCGATGAAATAGTTCTGGACGCCGCCGGTCCTGGCGGTTCGGAATGTCTTCACCCAGTCGATGCTTCCCTTCCCGATCGGCGTCTGCGGGCGGCGTCCTCCCCCGCGGCCGCCTGGCGTGGGGGCCGGCACGGGCGCGTTCATGTCAAGGTCCTGCAGGTGCATGGAGATGAAGCGGTTCGGGTGCGCCGTGAAGTAATCAGCAGCGACGAGACCGCTCGTGATCGTTGACATCTGGAACTGGAACTTCACGAGCTGCGGATCGAGCAGGTCGAAGAGGACGTCGAAAACGCGCTTGCCATCGACCGTCGCCAGCTCGAAGCCTTCAGTGTGGAGTCCCTGCTGCAGCCCGGCTTTCTTGGATTCGGCGGCGATTGCGTTGTATCGATCTGCAAGCCGCTTGACGTCGTCCATCGTCGGATTCCGCGGGCCGTCGAGGCTTGGAACCATGATCTGGGTGAGCCCGCGCTCTTTCGCCCAGCTGATCGTCTGTGGCAGTTTCTCGGGCGTCAGCTCGGTCATGTCCACGTGCGAGCTGATGCATCGGAGATTGTGATCCGACAGCACGCGCGTGAACTCTGCGGCGGTGATCTTGTTCAGGCTCCCGAAACCGAAATCGTGCTCCGAGTACCACGGGGAGCAGAGCTCGATCGACTGGATGCCCGCCTCCGAGAGCATCTTCATTGTGCCCGGAAAGTCCTGGTCTATGGCTTTGCCGTACGGAAACGTCTGGCAGCCGATTGGCCAGCCATACGGGCTGGCGTCAACGACGGCGCGCTCGGCGAGCGCCGTCCACACGGCGGCGGTGCCGGCGGCCGTGCATTGAATGAACGCGCGTCGCGATACGGCAGGCATTTCACACTCCTCGGTGACGGTCATGCGCGCAGCGGCGCTCTTCTGATGGCTGTCCTTTATAACCCAGATAAAGGCTCAATAAAATCGGGCCGATAAAGGCAGTGATCCCATGCCCCTGCTTTTCTCATACGGCACCCTTCAACGTGAAGACGTACAGCTTCTGGTGTACGGCCGGCGTCTTCACGGGCGACTGGACGAATTGGTCGGATATGAAAGCGTGCCGATCACCCTGGAAGAGCCTCGACTCGTGGCCCAGACCGGTACGAGCGATCACGTCATTGTGAAATTTACTGGGAGTGCCGACAGCCGTGTGCGCGGGACGGTTTTCGAGATTACAGACGACGAGCTCGCAAAATCAGATCAATACGAAGTCGATCCCTATGTGCGTGTCCAGGCTCTGCTGGCTTCAGGAATTCAAGCCTGGGTTTACGTCGCGGCCCGCGACCGGGAGGCTGACGGCTAATCGCCGCGCTCGTGCATGGTGCGAAGAGAGAGCAGATACGAATTCGCGGGGTCATAGCTCAACGCCTGGCGAAGAAGATGGTTCATCTCGTCGCGGTGGCCGCCAGCGGCGGCTTCGTGCTCTCTCCAGATGAGCGTCATGATGTTGCGCGCAGAGTCCAACGTCGCCGGGTTTGGCGGTGCGCTGGTCAGGTATCTCTCTATACCCTCGCGATGCGCGATGATCTCGTCATAGTTGATTGGAATGTTGGGATAGAAATTGAAATACTCAATGCGCGGACGGTCGTCTGTGACTTGCGGTCCATCGCCAACAAACCTCGCCAATGTGGCGTCACCTGCCACGAACGTTCCCGCCAGAGCCTCCGGCGACTGAAAGCCGATAGCCTCGAGATCCGTCCGGAGGGCCGGTTCCCTCATCCGCTGCTCCCACGCCGGGAGATCGACGCGTAAAGGCTCTTGTGATGCGATGAGTACGCCTTCCATTCGGCTGGGAATCCAGAGCGAGAC
>Ga0310810_10001107_pt1 | contig 27559 bp, 24 predicted proteins | sample NCmetagenome_FD_207641 | JGI IMG/M metagenome (GOLD analysis project Ga0310810, IMG submission 207641) | Soil microbial communities from experimental microcosm in Duke University, North Carolina, United States - NC | ecosystem: Engineered > Artificial ecosystem > Soil microcosm > Unclassified ...
CCGAAATCCTCCACCTGGGACAGTTCCGGCCCTTCCACCATCACGCGAACCAGAGGTTCGGTTCCGGAAAACCGGACCAGCACGCGGCCGGCCGTGCCCATGGCTTTTTCGCACGCGCTGATCTCATGCTCCACGGCGAGCATCTCGGTAAGCGGTTTCTTCTCGCGCACGCGCACGTTGTAAAGCCTCTGCGGGTAGACGTGCAAATCGCGCGTCAGGTCGTCGAGCGAAGCGTTCGCGCGCTGTGCCGTTTCGAGTACGCGGAGCGCCGTGAGCATCCCGTCGCCGGTGGTGGCGTAATCGCGGAAAATGACGTGGCCGGATTGTTCGCCGCCCAGCGCCGCGCCCACCCGCACCATCTCCTCGAGCACGTACTTGTCACCGACCGGAGTGCGCAGCATGCGGATGCGATCTTGCGCCAGCGCCTTCTCCAGCCCGAGGTTGGACATGACCGTAGCCACCACCATGTCGCCGGCAAGATGCCCTGAGGCTTTCAATGCGCGCGCGGCGATCAACAACACCGCGTCACCATCCACGACTTTTCCGCTCTTCGAGACAAAGATCGAGCGGTCCGCGTCGCCATCGAAGGCTACCCCAAGATCCGCGCCCCCGTCGACCACGGCCCGGCAGAGCTTTTCGAGGTGCAGAGCGCCGCAGTTCAAGTTGATGTTGCGCCCGTCGGGAGTGCAGAAAATCGCGTGCACCTCGGCGCCGTTGCGGCGAAACAATTCCTCGGCGAGGCCGGATGCCGCCCCGTTGCCGCAGTCGATCACGATGCGGATGCCATCGAACCGAATCGGTACCGTCGAAAGCAGGTAATCGATGTAGCGCTGGTCCAGGCCGGGATCCACTGCCAGCGGCTTCGGCCGCGCTTCGCCCGTGTGGTGATCGAGCAGGCGGAAAATCTCCTGCTCGATGGCGTGCTCTTCTTCGTCGGGAAGCTTGAAACCGGAATGGCCGAAGACTTTGAGGCCGTTATCCTGATACGGATTGTGGGAAGCGGAAATCATGACGCCCGCCACAAACTCATCCGCGCGCGTGAGATACGCGATGCCCGGCGTGGTGATGACGCCGGCCAGGCGCGCGCGCACGCCGCGTTCCGCCAGTCCTCCCGCGAGCTGTTCTGCGATCCACGGACCAGACTCGCGGGTATCCATGCCAATCACGATCTCGGGGGCAGCGCTGAGGTGACGCGCGGTGTTGGCCAGCGCCATGCCGAATGCATGCACGGTACGCGCATCGAGGGGATACCCACCCGCCACGCCGCGGATGCCATCCGTGCCGAACAGTTGCTTGCCCATTTCTATTTCTTTTTCACCATCACCCGCACGGTGACCTGTGATGGAGATTGAAACCGCACCTGAGGTTCGGAAAGATAACTATTTACGCGGAACTGGCTGGTACTGAGCACGCCACTGATGTTGATGCGATCGGTGACTACAGCCGTGGTGCGCTCGACGCTGGACTCCGGCCCTGTGATGGTGACTTTGGCCGGGACCACTTCGTAGCTGGCAACGGCGTATCCTTCGCGTGGATCCGTAAACCGCGGTTCGACCGGCACTTCACGCACAATTCGACGTTCGAAGCGGAACCGCAACTGCGCAGGGATCACGCGCACCAACTGGATTCCGCGAGGAAGGCTGACATTGCCTGGTTCAATGCTAAAAGTCCGCTGGCCCGGCTGCAGCACCGACGAGAAATCGAGGACCACGGCCGAACGGGCGTCGCGCATATCGCGCAGGCGGCCGGCCGGTCCGCGTGTTTCGAGCACGACGTTCTCGACGAAGTCGGAGGTAATTTCCAAATCGTCCGGCACTCCCTTGTACTCCACTGGGACCGAGTGAAGGGTGGCCAGTTCCGGTTCGCTGGCCACGGAAATCCACAACACTACCGCCGCAGCCAGCGACAGCAGTTTCCAACCAATATTTCTGGTCAAAATTGCGGTCCACATCAGCCGGTCCTCTCAACGGTTCTGGAGCCCTCCTCGGGCTGCGGCTCAAAAGAGCCCGTGGAAGAGGCGTCCTGTTTGCCCACGCCGAAGTGCGCGTTCACGCGCTCATCCACCTCGCCCAGGCTGAGGCCGCGATGAATTTCGCCGAACGCAGCCACCGACAGATCGCCCGTCTCTTCCGACACCACGAGAGACAGGCAATCACTCTCCTCGGTGATGCCGATGGCGGCGCGATGCCGGGTGCCAAGATTCGCGGGCACGGCGGGGTTGGTGGTCAACGGAAGGAAACACGCGGCCGAGCTGATGCGATCCTTCTGCACGATGACGGCGCCGTCATGCAGCGCCGCGCCCGGCCGGAATATCGAAAGCAACAGGTCAGCGGAGATTTCGGCATCCAGCCGCACGCCGCTTTCTACAAATGTCCGCAGGCCGATATCGCGCTCGAGCACGATGAGGGTTCCCGTCTTCTCCTGCGAAAATCTACTCAGCGCCAGCAAAATCTCGTCGATTGACTCCGGCCGTTTGAACCCCCGGCCCAGCCAGCGCTTACGGCCGATGCGCGCCAGAGTGCGCCGGATTTCCGACTGGAAAAGGATAATCACGGCGATGGCCGTGTAGGGCACGATGTAGGACAGCAGCGACCGCAGCGCCTCCAGACCCGCCCAAACCGCCAGCCCGTAAATCATCACCATGGTCAGAATGCCGATCAGAATGTGGCCGGCGCGGGTGCCACGCACAATCATCAGCAACTGGTAGATGAGAAATGCGACGAACAGAATGTCCAGAATGGCAAGCAGGTTCAGCTTCGGTAACGACGGCGCGACTGGCAACAGAAGCAAAGACATGAAACGGCTCGCAAACGCACCCCAGGGCTCAGAGTTTAATCTTAACAGGTGGGCCAGTCGGCCCCGGCCGCACAGTGTCCATTTCAGGACGTATTCACGGCCCGGAAACGCTATAGTAAGAGTAACTTATGCCGTTCGTCTCCATTTCCGAGGCGATTGAGGAAATCCGCGCGGGCCGCATCCTGGTTGTGGTCGATGACGAAGACCGCGAGAACGAAGGCGACCTCACCATCGCCGCGGAAAAAGTCACGCCGGAAATCATCAATTTCATGGCCACGCATGGCCGCGGCTTGATCTGCCTGCCCTTGACCGCGGAGCGTTGCGATTACCTGCGGCTGCCGCTGATTTCGCCGCAAAACACATCCAATTTCGGGACCGCATTCTGCGAATCGATTGACGCGCGCGAGGGCGTGACCACCGGTATCTCCGCGGCGGACCGCACGCGCACGATCCTGCGCGCGATCGATCCCGCCACCCGGCCCGCCGATCTCGCCCGCCCCGGCCACGTGTTTCCGCTGCGCGCCCGGGAGGGCGGCGTGGTGGTACGTGCCGGACAGACCGAGGCGTCAGTGGATCTCGCGCGCCTGGCGGGATTGGTTCCGGCGGGTGTCATCTGCGAAATCATGAATCCCGATGGCACCATGTCGCGCGTGCCGCAGCTCGAGGAATTCTGCCGTCACCACGGCTTGAAAATGATCTCCGTAGCGCAATTAATCCGCTACCGGCTGAAGCACGAGCGTTACATCCACCGCCGCGCCGAAGGCTGCATTGAGACCGAGTTCGGCGAATTCCGCACCGTGGCGTACGCCAGCGAGATCAACCCCGAGATGCACCTGGCACTCATCCGCGGCGAGCCGTCCGGACACGAGAACGTGCTGGTCCGCATGCACTCCCATTGCGTTTACGGAGATGTGTTCGGCTCCAAATTCTGCGATTGTCAGAGGCTGGTGCACGAATCGCTGCGCAGGATCGCCGAGGAGGGCACGGGCGTCCTGGTCTACCTGCACCAGACCGGGCCGGGCTTTCGTACCGAGAAGGATGAACAGGGCGTGACCCGCATGGTCTCGCACGGCCGCGATTTCATGCATTACGCGGGCGCCGCAGGGCAGCGGCAGCTCCAGCACGAGAGCGGCATCGGCGCGCAAATCCTTTCGGATCTTGGGTTGCACACCATCCGGCTGCTCACGAACCACCCCCGCAAGATCGTGGCGCTCGAAGGGTTCGGCATCGAAATTGTGGAGCAGGTACCAGTTACCCCGGCAGCGGTCAAGACCGGAGATTGATCTTTATTGAAACTTTCGCGTAGCTAGTTACGTTTAAGCCAAGGAAAGGTTTCTACACCATGAACTTCCCCGCAGTTCGCCCCGCAGTAGTTTTCGTGCTGTTCGCAAGCCTGTTGTCGGCCGCCGACCGGCAGTTGGTAAACCTCCTGATGCCAGACGCCAAAGTTGTCGCCGGCATCAACGTGGATCAGGCCAGGAACTCGCCGCTCGGCCAGTTTTTGCTGTCGCACATGCAGCACGGCGATGGAGGCTTCGACAAACTGGCTGCGACAATAGGCTTCGATCCGCGCCGCGATCTGCGCGAAGTGCTGATGGGTACGGTGGGCCAGCCCGGCCAGCAGGGCCTGGTGCTGGCTCGAGGGACGTTCGACGCGGCGCGCATTTTCGCCGCGGCGCGCCTGGGCGGGCACACCGTCGAGACGTACAACAGTGTGGATATTCTCACCGGTAAGGACGACTCGCTCACACACGCCGTAACGTTTTTTGACGGGTCGATCGCCGTGGCCGGGGACCTGGTCAGTGTCCATGGGGCCATTGACCGTCATGCTGCCGCCAAAGGTGCCCTCGATCCCGCTCTGGCGGCAAAGATCGATCAGCTGAGCGGTTCGCTGGATGCCTGGTCAGTCTCGATGGTGCCGCTTGTCGCGCTCGCCAATCAAAAAGTTCCAGACACCAAGTTGAACGGCATGCTGAACACCGACGTCGTGAAATCCATCCTGCAAACCAGCGGCGGCATCAAACTTGGCGCCATCATCCAGATATCAGGCGAAGCCGTGGCAAACTCCGACAAAAACGCCACTGCACTGGCCGATGTCGTGCGCTTTCTCGGCACCATGGTGCAATCCAACGCTCCGGCAGCCAGCGCCGCGGCCATTTCAGCGCTCGTCCAGAGTTTAGACGTGAAAGCCGATGGCAACACCGTGAAAGTTGCCCTGGCGATTCCCGAGCAGCAGATCGAAGGACTCGTGAACACGGTCCAGCAGCACCACGGCGCGCACGGGAAGTTGTAAAAAGGCAGGTGCCAGGTGTTAGCAAGCCCAAGACCCGCTGCTGACATCTGGAACCTGACACCTACCTCATCAACTGCTTCACAAAACGATCGTCCGGTTCCTCGTGCGTGCGGTATAGGTATCCTTCCAAGTGCGGCTGCACCTCCTGCATCCAATCCGTGGGATCGCTCCAGATGACTTCGCGTGGCGCCATGGCTTTCACGAGATCCGGCAGGTCCCAGCGGAGCGCAAAGCCTGGGATTACGGCGTCGTGCAAGTCGCGGCTTAATGGATTGTCGAGCGCGATGCGCAGGCTGTACGGCGTGCGGTCGAGCCAGATGCGGCCGATGCGCGGATCGATGGCGGCGGCCATCAGCAGCCACACGCCCTGAACTCCGCGTGCGGCTGCACAGATCGAGTTTGCATCAACGTCGGGGCGTGACGCGAGTTGGTCGACGCCGCGAATGATGTCCCCGGCGCGCATCCCCGCCAGGTCGCGGCCGATCATCAGCGCGCGCGTGTTGGTGAGCCAGTCGCCTAGCAGTCTGCGGGTCTGGCCGGCAGGCAGACCGCGCGGTGTCAACGACAGGACCACGTTTCCACTCCTGGCCAGCTCCTCGGCCAGAGCCGGCGGTCCATCCACGAGCAGCACGGCGGGCTTGCGTCCCGAGCTGCGACCGTAAGACAGCGTGCCTGAGATCATGAGACCCGGCTCGGTTTCGATGTTAATCTGGGCGCCACGTCCGTTACCCTCGCCGATGGCGAACGCTGATCCTGTGCCGGGCAGCGTGGCTGCTTTGCGAATCTCCGCCAGCATCTCCTCGCGGCTGCCCTGCGATTGCTTCCGCCGGAAATCTTCGCGGATGACCTCGTATAGATCGCGGCCCTCCACCTGGCCGGATTCGGTGGCCCGCAGATCGAACGGCGGTGTCAGATCGACCGGCTCCTCTTTCGCGTTTCCGCGGCCATCCTTCAGCCAGCGGATCATCCAGCTATAAATGGCCTCACGGTCTTCGAGCGGCGTGCCGTGGCCACCCGGACCAATGGCCCATGCAATCTTCTCTTTTGCGCCGTACAGCGCGTACCAATCCGACGCTTCCTGGTAAGTGTGCCGTGCACCCTCGACCGGAAAGAAATCGCCCACTGTGGAAACGATCAGCCACGGTTGGGGAGCAAACAGCTCGACGTAATCCGCCAGATCGAGGCCCGCGGCGAGGAAACCGGGAATGCTTTGCTCCGAATCACCCGTCGGCCCGGTGAACAGCAGCCGGAAGGTGCTCATGTAACACGCAGGAGCCGCCACCTTGATGCGCGGATCGAGCGCGGAAATATAAGTGGTCACGGTGCCGCCGCCGGAGCAGCCGGTGCAGCCAACTTTTTCGGCGTCCACTTCCGGGCGGCTCAGCAGATAGTCCAGTGCGCGCTTGGCGTCCCAGATGCGGAAGCGAGCGAAGCTTTCCCCGGCCAGGAGGCTCTGCGCGCCCGCCAGGATATGCTGGTCCGTCGATCCCCCACCAAGCGAAGCGCGCAACCGGCGATCATAGGCCTGCTGCCGTTCGCCTTGTCCCACGGGATCATACGCCAAAACCACGAAACCCTTCAGCGCCAGATTGGCGGCAGTCCGCTCCGCCGCTACTTTGCCCGTATCCCAATGGCCGAGCGGGAACAGCACGGCGGGATATTTTCCCTGCCCGCGCGGGCGGTAAAGGTTAGCCGTGACGAAGTATTGCGGCAGGCTTTCGAAGATCACTTTCTCGATGATGTAGCTGGGTTTTTCAATACGTCCGGTGACGCGCGCGTTGAGCGGGCCGTCATAATCCGGCAGACCGCCGATCCGCTCCAGAATTTTCGCGCGTACCCAACGCTTGCGGGCCTCAGCCTGATCGACCGATTGAACAGCTCTAATCGTAGCCTCGCGCTGGTCGAGCTGCTGCTGCGCAATCTGGTTCATCCACTCGAGAAACCGGTCTTCGGCCTTCAGGCTCGAGCCGAGCAGAAAAATCAGGATGGCTTTTCGCATGTTGCCAGAATTTTACCCAGAATGTCCGGGATCTCAAACACCGCGCGGTTCTCGATGGCCGCCGCGTAGGCGTGAAAACGGCGGTAGTTCTCCGGTTGCAGCAGTTCCGCCACCGCTTGTACAATGTAGCGGAAGTTGCGCAGCACGATGCCGGTCTGCTTTTCCACGATCCAGTCGGCATTGTAGCGTTCCTGCGGCAGGGTCCACGCGTTCTTCTCCACCAGCACCGGCAGCTTCATGGCCAGCGCCTCGCTGATGCTGCCCGGCCCCGGCTTGCCGATGAAAAAATCCGACAGGCGCATGTAGTACTGCACTTCGCTGGTGAAACCCTCAACCAACATCGGAATGTGGTGCGGCATGGCGCGCAGTTCTTTTACGAGAGCCTCGCTGCGCCCGCAGATCAGGATGAGTTGAAGTTTCAGGCCCGACGCGTCCAGTCGCCGCGCGATATCGAGCATGACGCGCGAGCCATGGCCGCCGAACAGCACCAGGCCCGCCGGCAATTCGGGATCGAGACCGAGCTTTTGCCGCTCCGTGCGGCGGTCCAGTTCCACGGTCTCATAGAACTTCGGCGCCAGGATCATGCCGGAAGTGCGAAAAATGTGCGCGTCGTCGTGCCCCATGGTTCGAGCCTGGGCCACGGCGCGATCGGTGCCGCAAATGAAATACTGCGACTGCCGCTCGATCCAAAAGTGCGGCGGATAATCGGCAAAATCGGTGAGTATCGTCACCAGCGGTACGCGCGGCAGCTCCTGGCGCAGGCTCTGGCCCATGGCCCGGTTAAGATTAGGCACCAGTGACACCACAAGATCCGGCCGTTCATCGCGCCAGAACTTTTCGAGCAGCCGCACTGTCGGCCCGTGATACAGCCGCAATACGCCGTGCATCGCCCGCATCAGTTGCGGCGAGCCCAGCGTCCAGCCCTTCCGCAGCATCAGATTGTAAATGTCCTGCAAGCGGAGTCCGGTAACTTTGCGGAAAATGTCTAGTGGATCGAGCAGCTCCTGGAGGTTAATCAGGCGCACATCCCACGGCCTCGGTTGTTGACCAATGACCTGGACTAACGCATTCGCGGCTGCGCGGTGTCCGCCGCCCGCGTCAAAATACACCAGATCGACTCGCTGCATGCACCTAAGATGATGGCATGGTGGCGCCACTCGCGCTTAACGTAAGTTAGTAGAATCGGCTTAACCTAAGTTGGATTGTCCACTGCTAACCCTGACGCCTAGAATCGTAGACAGTGCAGCCACGCACCTATTTCCGGCTGACGCCGCGCGAGTACCCGGCGGCGGTTTCCATCGTGATACCGGTTTATAACGAAGCGGAAGTTTTGCCGTTGCTGCGCGACCGGCTCTCCCCTTTCATGGATCATCTCGGCACGCTGGCCGAGCTGATCCTGGTGAATGATGGCAGTTCGGATCAGACGGTTGACGCTTTGCACACCTGGGTCGAAGAAGATGCGCGCGTCACCCTCCTCAATCTGGCGCGGAATTTCGGACATCAGGCGGCCGTCACCGCGGGACTCGACCACGCCACCGGTGACGCCATCGTCGTCATGGACGCCGATCTGCAGGATCCGCCCGAAGTGATTCATCAAATGCTGGCCGAGTATTGCCGCGGCTACGATGTGGTCTACGGGAAGCGGATTGCGCGTAACGGTGAAACGCTGTTCAAGCGGTGGAGCGCCTGGGCCTTCTACCGCATCATGCGCACCATGATCCACCGCGATCTGCCCGAAGATGTGGGCGACTTCCGGTTAATCTCGCGGCGCTGTCTGGATGCCGTTGCCGGTATGCGCGAAACGCACCGGTTTCTACGCGGCATGATCTCCTGGGCCGGCTTTCCTCAGACGGCGGTAACGTATGCTCGCGAGCCGCGCGCCGCCGGCGTGACTAAATACCCGATGTGGAAGATGTTGAAGTTCGCGTGGACCGCGGCCGTCTCGTTTTCGCCTCTTCCCTTGAGGCTGAGCTTCGGGCTGGGAGTATTGCTGGCTCTGGTCGGCGGCGCTCAGGCGGTCAATGGGCTGGTGCAATACGCGCTCGGGCTCTACATCGTGCCCGGTTGGACATCTCTCATGGTAGTGGTCTGTCTCATCGGCAGCGCCATCCTGATCAGCATAGGCGTGCTCGGAGAATACGTCGGCCGAATCTTCGAAGAGAGCAAAGGCCGGCCGCTCTACATTGTGGCTGACGCGGTGAACACCCGGTCCAACATCCCGAGCGAGCGCTATGCCGAATCCGAGTCGTTCACCAAATTCCGATGACGCAGGGTGATCTCGCGCCGCAAGCCCCGGTGAACAGGCGCGAGCACCTGCGTTACGTGCTAGTGGGGCTCGGCTCGGGTGCCTACCTTTACCCATTCCTGCGCGTGCTGTGGCGCGTGGGGGATGAGGGAACCCTTGTATATGGCGCACTGCGCGTGGCTGAAGGCGCCGTGCCTTATCGGGATTTCATGGAAGTGATGGGACCGGGCACTTTTTACTGGCTTGGGCTCTGTTTCAAGATATTTGGCGCCACCTGGCTTGTCGCACGCGCCGAGGTGCTGATCACCGGAGTGGCGACCACGCTGATCCTCTACTGGTTGACGCGCCGTCTGCGTCCCGGATCGGGATCGCTGGCGGCCGTTCTCTTGATGGCCATCACATTTCCGCTGTGGCCCGCGACGAGCCACCACTGGGATAGCAATCTGTTCGCTCTGCTCTCCTTCGCCGCCTTCGTAGCGTGGTTGGACAACTCACGCCCATGGCTGGCTGTTACGGCGGGAGTGCTAGCCGGCGTTACCACCCTGTTCATGCAGCAGAAGGGCCTGCTCCTACTGTTTTCGTTCCTGCTGATCCTCTCTCTTCTGCGCCGCAAGCAACCGGATTTCGCGTCGTCAGCCGCGCGGTTGTTGATCGGCTATGGTGGTGTCGTGGCTGTGGTAGTGCTGGCTTTTTATGCAGCCGGCGCGCTGCCGCAATTCGTTTACGCCAACATCGTCTGGCCCTTCACCCACTACTCCACAGTGAATGCGGCGCCCTACGGGTACGGACTCCGCGAGTGGTTCTGGAACGCCTGGTGTGGCCTGCTGCTGTCGCTCTTTCGCCCAGCCGTGGCCTATACTACCGCCAGTGTCTTCGCCGTGCCGTTTCTTGTAGTAGCCGCGCTGCCCGGGCTCCTTGCGGCACTCACGGTTGCCGGCCGGGGCCACGCATGCAATCGCCCGACGTTACCGTATTGGATTGCGGGATCGGCGTTATGGCTATCCGAAATCCACCGTTCCGATGTCACGCATCTGATTTATGGCTCGCCTCTTCTTCTGATTCTCTGCATCAGCCTGTGGCAACAGCGGCAAGACAGATTCTGGCGCTATGGAGTGCGGGTGCTGGCCGTATCGGTAGTGCTGTTCGCGGTATTCAACGTATTGGTCGCGCAGGCTGCCCGAACCAAAATGGTCACACGCCGCGGCGCTGTGTATGCGTTCGCGGATGACGCCGCTCTGGAATTTCTCGACCGTCAGACTCAGCCCGGCGAAGATGTCTTCGTCTACCCTTATTACCCGATGTATTATTTCCTGTCGGGCACGACGAATCCCACACGATTCAGCATTCTGCTGTATCACAACAACACCGATGCGCAATTCCAGGAGGTTATTTCCGCCCTGGAGCGAAGAAAAGTCAGATACGTCCTTTGGGACACGGTGGTTGATGGCCAAAATCTGAAACAGTGGTTCCCCAATTATCAGCAGCCTCCGCGGGAAAAATTAATGATCGAGCCATATCTTAAGGCCCACTACGATCTGATCGCTATCAAGAACGGCTTCCGCGTGCTGCAGCGCAAGGACACTATGGTTGCTGCCGGCTCTCAACCAGCAGCCGCTCCGGGACTCTAAAATAAGTATGAGCACCGCCTTGACCACGAAAACTCAGTTCACTCGCGACCAATATGCCGAGGGCTACGCTCCCGGTAGCGAGGAAAACTATTGGCACCTGGCGCGCAACCGGATCCTCGAAGGGCACGTTCGCTTACTCGGAGCAGGCCGCGTCCTCGATATCGGCTGTGGCCGCGGCATATTTGTCGATTATCTGAACAAACGCGGGCTCGACTGTTACGGCGCGGAGTTGGCTGACGTTGAAGTACCCGCGCATTTGCAGCAACGCATCTTTTCCGGCGTGGCCGCTGAAAACTTGCCGCCGGCGTTTCGAAATTCTGTCGAGATCATCGTTTTGGGCGATGTCATTGAGCACTTGGCCCAGCCGGTCGGTTTTCTTCGATCCCTCGTACAGGCGTTCCCAGGGCTGAAAGGCTTCGTCCTGGCGGTTCCCGCGCGTGCCGAACTGTGGTCCAACTATGACGAGTACTACGGCCACTACCGGCGCTATGATCTCGCCGGCCTTCGCAGGACAGCGGAGGAAGCAGGACTTTCAGTGAACGGCCTCCAATACATGTTCCGCCTGCTCTACCCACCGGCCAGGGCGATTCTCATGGCGGGGCGGAAGCGCAACACGCGAATGGGCACGCCAGGAGCCCTGCGCATTGCGCATAGGATTGCCGCCGCTTTGATTGTGGCGGATTACTGGCTCTTGCCGGCAGGGATTTACGGGACCTCCGTTATTTGCCGCGCGACCAAGCTCCCGTCATAATCTCAACGCGCCGTCCTTTAATATGATGGAATGGCGCCGCCCGCCACGCTTCCCGCGCTCCTGATCTTCGCCGTCACGTATCTCGTGCTGGCCGTCGGATGGCTGCCGGGCTTCCGCGTCGATCGCACCGGCGCTGCCATCATCGGCGCAACGCTTGTCGTCGCACTGAACATCCTCACCGTTCCCGAAGCCATCGACGCCATCAACATCGATACCATCATCCTGCTGTTCGGCATGATGATTGTCGTGGCTAACTTGCGGCTCTCCGGCTTTTTTGCACTGATCACGCAGTGGGTCGTCAAGAATGCGCACGGCCCGTTAGTATTGCTGGCCGCGATCGTCACGGTGTCCGGCGTGTTCTCGGCGTTCTTCGTCAACGACACCATGTGCCTGGTTCTGACTCCGCTGGTGCTGGACATCACCACGCATCTGCGGCGCAATCCCGTCCCTTACCTGCTCGCTGTGGCCATGGCGTCGAACATCGGCAGCGTGGCCACTATCACGGGAAACCCGCAGAACATGCTGATCGGAAGTTTCTCCGGCATTCCCTACCGCGACTTTGCGGCCGCACTCTCGCCGGTAGCGGCCGTAACTATGCTGGTGCTCATTGCCATGATCGCTTTCATCTACCGCCGCGAGTTTCTCACCGCCGCGCCGCGCGTTGTGATCGACCCGCCGCCGGTGCGCGTACATCGTGCGCTCGCCTGGAAATCAACCATCGTCTCGGCAGGTATGATCGTCTTTTTCTTCGCCGGCTGGCCGGTGTCGAAGGTAGCGCTGTTGGCGGGCGCTGTGCTGCTGGTCACGCGCCGCGTGAAGCCGGAGCGCGTCTACGCGCAGATCGATTGGTCCCTGTTGGTATTGTTTATCGGTCTGTTTATCATCGTTCGCGGCGTGGAGAAAACTTCACTCTCCACGGACCTTTTTGCCATTGCTTCCCGGCTTCACCTGGAGCGTCCGGGCGTGATGAGCGCGTTTGCCGCGGCGCTCTCGAACATCGTCAGCAATGTGCCCGCGGTGCTGGTGTTTCGCCCGTTCATTCCGCACTTGCCCGATGCCCGGCACGCGTGGCTCACGCTGGCCATGTCATCCACACTCGCCGGCAATCTCACGGTGCTGGGCTCGGTCGCGAACCTGATCGTGCTCGAACGCGCGCGTCACAAGGTGCGCATCAGCTTCTGGGAGTATGCGCGGGTCGGGGTGCCGCTGACCGTGCTGACCGTTGCGCTGGGCGTTTTGTTGCTGGCAAAATGATGCCCGCGTGCTAACGTGAGGTCAGCATGCCCATTACGACCCTGTTCAGCGTCAGTCTATTTATCTCGGGCTTCGTGCTGGGGGCGATTTTCGTCGCGCTGTTCATGCGCAGCCGCATCGTGGAGTTGGATGCCGCACGCAAGCTGGCCGAAGTGAATCTCGCAGCCGTCCAGCCCGGGGCCGGCAAGATGGCGGAGACCTTTCAGGCCCTGGCCGATGCGGCCCTGCGGTCGACACAACAGACGTTTCTCGATTCGGCGCGCGGTACCCTCGAGACCGTGCGCGTGGAGATGACCGGCGACATGACCCAGCGCCAGACCGCCGTCGAAACTGTGGTCAAGCCTCTAGCCGATTCACTCGTCCGCCTCGAGACCCAGATCCGGGACCTGGAGTCGGCCCGCCAGCGAGCCTTCGGCGGCATCGAGCAGCAGCTTCAGAATCTCGTGCAGACCGAGCTCGGCCTGCAAAAAGAAACCGCATCGCTCGTAACCGCGCTGCGTGCTCCGCAAGTACGCGGACGATGGGGCGAAATTACCCTGCGGCGCGTGGCGGAACTGGCCGGCATGGTAGACCGTTGCGATTTCATGGAGCAGGAAACCCACGAAGCCGAAACCGGCCGCATCCGCCCGGACATGATCGTGAAGCTTCCCGACGGCCGCACCATCGTCGTGGATGCCAAAGTGCCGCTCACCGCGTATCTCGACGCCGTCGCCGCTACATCCGAAGCCGACCGCAAGAACGCTCTGATGCGCCACAGCCAGCAGGTGGCCAAGCATGTCGACCAGCTCAGCAATAAGACCTACTGGCAGCAGTTTCAGCCAGCGCCCGAATTCGTCATTCTGTTCCTTCCCGGCGACCACTTCTTCAGCGCCGCCCTCGAGTTCAAGCCCGCGCTGGTGGAGGATGCCGCGCGTTTGAAGATTCTGATAGCCACCCCGGCCACGTTCATCGCCATTTTGAAAGGCGTGGCCTATGGCTGGCGCCAGGAACAGCTCGCCGAAAACGCCGAGCAGATCCGCGAACTGGCGGCCGAATTGTTCGACCGCATCGTCAATCTGCAAACGCACTTCAACGATATCGGCCGTTCGTTGGGGAAATCCGTGGAGTCATATAACCGGTGCGTGGGATCGCTTGAATCGCGCGTGTATCCGTCGCTCCGGCGCATTCGCGAACTGGGCGCCACCACCGCCGAAGAACCGCCCGCGCCGGAGCACATCGACGTCGTGCCACGCACGCCCGATCTATTTGAATCGTCTTAAGCTAAAGTCAGGTGCGCGCTCTCCTTCTCTTCCTCTCACGCCGCAGGTCGCTGCGCCGGTGGATGGAAACTTCGGCCCTCGCCCGCCGCCTGGCCGCGCGATTCGTGGCAGGCGATACTCTCGCCGACGCGCTCGAAGCCGGGCGCCGCATCAACCGGGAGGGTATCTCGCTCACGCTCGACCATCTGGGTGAGAGCGTCACTTCGCTCGAGGAAGCCGAGGCCTCTGCCAATGTCTATCTGCGAGCCCTGGATGAACTCTCGGGCCATGGAATTAACGGCAATGTCTCGCTCAAGCTCACCCAGTTCGGCATCGGCATTTCTGAGCGGGCCTGCCGCGCGAACGTCGAGCGGCTTGTCGGCCGGGCGAAGGAACTCGGGAATTTCGTACGTGTGGATATGGAAGCGAGCGAGTATACCGAACGGACCCTGCAACTGGTTACGGATCTGCATGCTCAATACGGCACCGTAGGTACGGTCATCCAGGCTTATCTCTATCGCAGCGAGAAGGACGTCGAGATGCTGTGCCGCCCGGGAATCCGGGTGCGGCTTTGCAAGGGGGCCTATCTTGAGCCGCCCGAAGTCGCGTTCCAGGCCAAAGCTGACGTCGACCGCAACTTCGTGCGCCTGATGAGAATTCTGCTGGCAGCGGGCACTTATCCTGCGATTGCCACGCATGACGAAAAAATGATCGACGAGGCCAAAAGCTTCGTGCGCGCCCGCAAGATAGCGCGGGAGAGCTTTGAATTTCAAATGCTTTACGGCATCCGGCGCGACCTCCAGCTGAGGCTGGTTGCCGAAGGTTATCGTCTGCGGCTTTACGTGCCGTTTGGCAAAGCCTGGTATCCGTACTTTATGAGGCGTCTGGCCGAGCGCCCGGCCAATGTTGTGTTTCTCGCGCGCAATTTTTTCCGAGGATAGCTTGTCGCGCATGGATAGAAACTTTACACTGGTGAAGGGCGTCTAAGAGTCATGCGGTATTGGGGTCTGCTCATCGGCAAGCTGGCGGCTTGGGGAGCGGTTTCCTACGGCCTGTTTCTGGCCCTCGATTCCCTCTGGCCTTCGCCCGTCTTGTTGTTCAATGTACGCGCGTCGCGTTTCGGCTTCGATCTGGCCTACACCTCCGCCGTGGGCCTGTGGTTTCTGATCATTGCGGGACTGCTTTACCTGTGCATCTGGGACCAGCGGTACCGCTGTCGCGTCTGTTTGCGCCGACTCCGTATGCCCATCGCGACCGGTTCCTGGAGCCGCATGCTGCTGCTCGGCCGGCCGCGCATCGAATATATCTGCCCCTACGGCCACGGCACGCTCAAGGAAGAGGAGTTGTACGTTTCGGTTCTCGATAAACTGGAGTGGACGGAGAGCGGCGATATGTGGGAAGAGCTTTGCGCGGCGTCACGGGATCCTGAGCCGCGTCCGTGAGCGACCTGGAATACCCCCCACCCTCCCATCGAGTTCCTGCATGGCGCATCTCCGCGGCGGTCGTAGTGTTGGGCGCGCTCGGCCTGATGGGCGCTATCCTGGTCCCGGTTTATCTGCGCAACTTCCAGCTCGAAAGATTCCTACTCCAAACACAGCCGTCTTCTGAAGAAGCGCTGCGGAAAACGATCATCGATAAGGGCCGGGACCTTGGCCTCGACATCGTTCCCGACGGTCTGCAGATCCGCCAGTCGCCCGGGACCAGCCGCACGGACGTTCACTACGTCGTCCGGGTCACGCTTCCCCTGTACACCGTTGATCTGCATTTTTCGTCTAAAGGGGGAGCAGTGAAATAGTTGAGCGGTGAAATAGTTGAAAGCAGCGGGCTTGGAGGCCGGTGCTATGTCTGATTTCGCTCTTGAAAGCCGGCAAGCAAGCTAATAACGAGACGCCCCGTTGATACAATGAAGGAAATGGCAGGGAAAAAGAACGGGTTGAAGGTCCGGGTCTCCAAGAATGCGCGGCTGGCGCGCTTCATCATGGGTCCCACCGGGAAAGTCGTCCTGGTCAGCTTCGTCCTGCTGATTACGGCCGGCGTTCTCTCCTTCACCTACTATTACGTCAAATATTCGCGGCTCATCGATCAGAAACTAAAGGGCGGGCCGTTCGCCAACACCTCCAAGATTTTTGCCGCGCCGCGCGTGATCGGGGTGGGCGATGAGATTTCGCCAGCCGAAGTCATGGCGGATCTCCGGCGCAGCGGGTACAACGAATCGCGCGGCAATCCCATGGGCTGGTTTAACACGCGGCCCGACGCCATCGAGATCTTTCCGGGCCCGGAATCATATTTCCGCGATGAAGCCGGTGTGATCAAATTTGCCAAGAATCACATCTCGCAGATTATTTCCCTGCAAGACAATACCGACCGCAGCCAGTTCCAGCTCGAACCGCAGCTCATCACCAACCTGTTCGACCGCAACCGCGAGAAACGGCGCCTGGTGAAATACGCGGATATACCCAAGGTGCTGATCTATGCCGTCATTTCGGCCGAGGATAAGCGTTTCTTCCAGCATGCGGGCTTCGATCCCTTGCGCATTGTCAAGGCGGTGTATGACGACCTGAAGCAGGGCCGCAAAGCCGAGGGCGCGTCGACCCTGAGCATGCAGCTCGCGCGCAGCTTCTGGCTGGACAACGAAAAGAACTGGAAACGCAAGGCCGCCGAGGTCATGATCACCCTCGAGCTGGAGCAGAAGTTATCCAAGGAAGAGATCCTTGAGTTTTACTGCAACCAGATCGACCTCGGACGCCGGGGCACGTTCGGTATTCGCGGGTTCGGCGAAGCCGCGCAGGCGTACTTCGGCAAGGACATCCGGCTGCTGACGATTCCAGAAGCCGCCATGCTCGCGGGCCTGGTACAGCGTCCCAGCTTTTACAACCCGTTCCGCCACCCCGACCGCATCCGCGAGCGCCGCAACGTGGTGCTCAGCCTGATGCGGCAAAACGGGTACATCACTGAGCGCGAGTACGCTTTGGCCTGCGACACCCCGATTCAGTTGGTCTCGACGGGCTCGGAGTCCGCCGAAGCGCCCTATTTCGTCGACCTGGTCAACGACGACCTTCAGTCCCATTTTCAGGACAAAGATTTTCAGGCCACTACTTACCGCATCTACACCACGCTCGATCTCGATTTGCAGCGCGCCGCCGTCGAAGCGGTGCGCATTGGCATGCAGAACGTGGATGAGCAATTGAAAAAGCAGCGCCGCCACAAGAATGTGCAATTTCCAGAGGCGCAGGTGGCGCTCATTGCGCTCGATCCTCATACCGGCGCGATCCGGGCGCTCACCGGCGGACGGAATTACGGCGTCAGCCAGCTAAACCGGATACTCGCAATGCGGCAGCCGGGTTCTTCCTTCAAGCCATTCGTTTACGCCGCCGCCATGAATACCGCCATCGAGGGCGGAGACCGCATCCTGACGCCTGCCACCATGGTGATGGACGAGCCCACCACGTTCTGGTACGACAACAAGCCCTACGAGCCCGGTAACTTCAAACACGAATATTTCGGGCAGGTGACCCTGCGCGAGGCGTTGGCCCACTCCATGAACATTGCGACCATCAAGGTCGCCGAGATGGTGGGCTACGACGCCGTCGTGAAGTTTGCCAAGCAAGCCGGCCTGAACGAAGACATCGCACCCACTCCTGCCGTAGCGCTGGGCTCTTATGACACCATGCCGCTCGAAATCGCCGGAGCCTACACGGTTTTCGCCAACCAGGGCATGTACGTCAAGCCTAACTGGATTTCCGCGGTGCGCGCGCAGAACGGCTCGATGCTTTATCAGAACCAGGCGGAAACCCGCCAGGTGCTCGATCCTCGCGTGGACTATCTGATGGTCAGCATGCTGGAAGAAGTACTGCGCTCCGGAAGCGCCGCCGGCGTCCGCGCGCGCGGTTTCAACGTTCCCGCCGCTGGTAAGACCGGCACATCGCGCGACGGCTGGTTTGCCGGATTCACGACCGAGCTGCTGTGCGTGGTCTGGGTCGGCTTCGACGATAACCGTACGCTGGATCTACAGGGTGCGCACTCGGCCGCGCCCATCTGGGCCGAGTTCATGAAACGCGCGCTCCAGTATCGCGCGTACCGCAATGCCAAGCGGTTTGAAGCTCCCGATGGCATCGTCTCGGTGGAGATCGATCCGCAGTCCGGTATGCCGGCCACGCCGTTCTGCCCCAAGACGAAGAACGAGGTTTTCATCGCCGGGACACAGCCCGTCGGCACCTGTCCGCTGCACGGGGGACAGGGTCCTGGAGCAACGCACGTAGCCGGATGGCAACTGGAGGCGCCCCCGCGACTGGCGGCGCAGAACGGCGCCCCCGCCAACGCGGCCGATCCTCGTTTCCGCCAACCCCCGCCCGCCGCCGCACCCAACGAGAAGCCCGATAATGCGCACGAGCAGGACCAAAAGTCGCAAAAACGCAAGGGCTTTTTCCATCGCCTCATGGATGTGTTTAAATAGTCCGAAGGAGGCGGTATGGTTTCCGCCAAATGGTCTTGCTTCGCACTCGCTTCCTGGTTCTCCGCGGCGCTTTTCGCACAGAATCCTCTGCTCGACGCCTCTAAGCTCCCCGATCGCCCGGAGACGCCCGTGGTCCCGGCACCCCAGTCGCTCAGTCCCGAAAGACGCGGCGATATTCTGATGGCGCGCAAGATGTACCGGGAAGCCGCTGAGCTCTACAAACAAGGGTCGCTCGACTCGGCCATCATCGAGAACAAGATCGGCATCGCCTACCACCAGATGCTGCAAACCGACATTGCCCGAAAATACTACGAGCGGGCGATGAAGATTGATCCCGCTTACGCCGAGGCCACCAACAATCTTGGGACCATCTATTATTCGAAAAAGAGTTACCGCCGCGCAATCAAGCTTTATCACCGGGCGCTGAAGCTTGCGCCCAATTCTGCCTCCATCTACAGCAACCTGGGCACGGCGTTCTTCGCGCGCAAGAATTACAAACAGGCAGCCGAATCCTACCATAAGGCGTTGTCGCTCGATCCCGATGTCTTCGAGCACCGCGGTTCCTGGGGCGTCATGTTGCAGGAGCGCAGTGTGGAGGAGCGGGCCAAATTTCATTATTACCTCGCCAAGACCTACGCCAAAGCCGGGATGAATGAGCGCGCGCTGCTGTATATCCGTAAAGCCCTCGAGGAAGGATTCACGGAGCGTAAAAAGTTGATGGAAGATCCCGAGTTTGTTTCGCTCCGCAAGCTGCCCGAATTTCAGGAATTAATGGTCATGGAACCGCGTGTTCTTTAGCGGCGTGCGCGTCCGCGCGCAGACCGCGCTGCTGATCGTTGGGCTCGTGGCCCTTGCCGCTTCCTGTTCCCGAAAAAGCCCATCCGGTCCGCAACGTCTGGCCATACTCCGTTTTGAAAATCTGACGGGCGACGAGTCCCTCGACTGGATGGGCCGCGCCGCTTCCGAAGTGATAAGCGCTGAGTTGACCGGCTCAAAGGCTACGTCGATCATCTCCTCCGGCGCGCTGCACGCTACGGATCGGATCTTGGGCGCGCGGCCCCTCATTGTTCCCGGAATCTCCGCCGAACGAACAGCCGCGCTGCTTTCAGGCGCAAACCGCATTCTGTACGGCCGAATCTCACGCTCCGGCGGCAACCTGCGCCTGGATGCGGCGCTGTTCGACACGGCACGCCAGAAAATCGACCGCACGCTCACCGCAAGCGCATCGGAGTCCGGGAACATCATTCGCCTGACCGATTCGCTTGCCAGAGAGCTGCAGCCCCTCGTGCGCCCGTTTGAGACACAGAACCCCGAAGCTCTGCGCCAATATTGTGCCGGGCTCGAAACCACGGATGGCGTGGCGGCCGCGCAATCTTACTCACGGGCGGTTGCCGCCGACCCCAATTTCGGTGAGCCATACGTAGCCTGGGCGCAACTGGCCGCGGGCCAGCGGAATAGAGCGGAAACCGAGCGAATTCTCGCACTCGCCGCGGCACGTGGCGGCGCCATTGCGGAACTGGCGCGCGCGCGTCTGGCCGCGGTAGCCGCCGGGCTGAGCGGAGATCTCGCCGCCGTAGCACGCTCCCTGGTTGCGCTGTCCCGCCTAAGTCCGGCCGATACTGTCCTCCTGCGTCAACTTGCGCAGGCGCAGTTGAACGCCAGAAACTATGAGGGCGCGGCGGAAGCCCTGAAAAAAGCGCTCGTCATTGAGCCCACGGATGCGGCGTTGCTCAACCAATTAGGCTATGCCGAAATGTACGCAGGCAACCTGGTGGGCGCCACTAGCGCTCTCAATGAATACGCGCGCCTCAGACCCGACGATCCCAACGCGCTGGACTCGTTAGGCGATGTCCATTTCTATCTCGGGCAATTCACCCAGGCCGAGCAGTACTACCGGCGATCGTCTGAAAAAGATCGCAGCTTTAACGGCGGTGCGGATCTCATGAAGGCGGCGCGCGCGCGCCTGATGACGGGCGACCTCGGTGGTGCGGATGGCATCTTCAAGGAATATCTGGACGCGCGCCGCCAGGCTAAGGATCCCTCGGTGGAGTTCCGCCGCGCCGAATGGGAATTCCTGAGCGGCCGGAAAAGGGAGGCGATCGCGCGCATGGAAGCATTTGCGCGGAGTTTGTCCGGGGGCCTGGCGGCCTCCGCCGCCCCCGAGGCATATGCCCAGATCGCGGTGTGGGAATTGCAGCTCGGTGACCAGACGCGCGCTCGCGAGGCGGCGTTAAAAGCGGCTTCACCGCGCGCGCCGGGGCCGGCCATCATGGCACGGTTTCTAGCAGGGCCCCCCGCGCCGCCTGCCGAGTGGATGGCGCGTGCCCAGCAAATGCTACCCCAGCCGGCACAGGATCGAACCAGAAAATTGATGCTGGCTTACACCCTGCTCCTGCACAAGGAATTCCAGGCGGCGGAGCCTGTTTTATCCGATCTGTTCCAGCACACGCCGCCCGATCCGTCCGAGATCCTACCGGTGTTGTTGACCTGGGCGCGCATCGAGAGCAGTCACACCGACCAGGCGGCGGCTAGTCTGGTCGCGCGAAATCCCGTGCCTGCGGCTAGCGTGGAGATCTTCGGCTCGCTCGGGTTTCCGCGGCTGCTCTTCGTGCGCGCCGCACTGCTTGAAAAGCAGGGCCGGCGCGAAGAGGCCCTCGCCAACTACCGGCTGTTTCTCACTCTCTCGGGCCCGGACGCAGGCACATTTGGAGAAGAAGCCACGGCGCGCCAGGCCACTGCAAAGTAACCCCGCTATTCAGCCGGAAAGTAACGGCTACTCCGGCCGGTACTCGACGACGACCAGCGTGATGTCGTCCGCCTGCATGGCGGTGTCGGTGAAAACTTTCACCGCGCGCAACACCGCATCGTGAAGCACGGCGCAGGAATCCGCGGCATGTGCTAACACCAGCTCGCGGAGCTGTTTCCGGCCGAAGAATTCGCCGCGAAGGTCTTGCGCTTCGGTGACGCCATCGGTATACATCACGATGCGGTCACCGGGTGCCAAATGCCGTTCCTCCACCTCGAATTCCGCTTCTTCGAGCATGCCCACGGGCATGGCCGTCGCCTCCAGGTACTCGTAACGGCCATCCGGCGATATAACGATGGGAGCGCATTGACCCGCATTGATGTAGCGAAAACGGCCATCGCGCTCCAGCAAGCTGTAGAAGATAGTGGCGTACTTGCCGCCTTCAGTGCGCTCGTGGAGAAAACGATTCAATCCTCTGACTCTTTTGACCATCAATTCCGAGCTGTCGGTGGCCGTCAGAAACGCTCCCTGCAACAGCGATGCGAGCAGCGCGGAACTGACTCCCTTGCCGGAAACGTCCGCCACCACCGCGGCCCAGCAGGATTCGCTTACTCCGTTGACATCGAAGTAATCGCCGCCCACCTCGTGCGACGCGATACTCGATCCGCACGCGCGGAACCAACCCTCGGCTGGCAGGTGACGCGGTAGCAGGCTCTGCTGGATGGTGCGCGCCACGCTCAACTCTTCATCGATCTTCTGCTTCTCACGCTCTTCCTCGAGCAGGCGCGCGTTCTCTAACACGGTCGAAGCCTCGATGGCCAGCGTCTGCAGCAGCTCACGGTTTCCGCCCGAGAGATCGGCGGCCAGGTTGCGGGAGTCCATGTATAGGACACCCACAGTGTCGTTCTGCGCGGAGAGAATGCTGGTATCCTGTCCCGCGCCGGTCTTGATCCGTACCAGCGGCACACAGACTACGCTACGCAGATCGAGTGCGGCCACGCTGTGCTCCGGGTTGGCCTCACCCGTCGCCTGGGGATCGAAGTTCATGGAAAGCAGTTCCCGGCGGAGTTGCAATGCGCGATGAATGATGCGCCGCGGAACGCGCAAATCGGATTCCGCAAGCCGTTTGCCGTGCTTGTCACGCGCCACCTTCATGGCGAGGCCGTCTCCGTCCCGCAACAGCAGGAACCCGCGCTCGGCGCCAGTGACTGTCAGTGCCGCGTCGACCACGGAGTTGAGCACGTCATCGGTAGAGAACGAGCTTTGCAGCGTGCGGGCCACCTCCAGCACCGCGCGCAGCTTGGCCAGATTCGCGCCTACGCCGCCCGGCGCCAGCTGGCCGCCCGGTACCTGCTCCATGAGCCGCTTCAGCTCGGCGCCGTCCAGCGCGAAGACGAGCTGGTACGAATCCGGCACGCCGAACTCGATGCGATCGGAATTGTGCAGCCGCTGCCGCTCGACGCGTTCTCCATTGACGTACACGCCATGGCGGCTGCTTAGATCCTCGACCACATACTCGCCGTTTACGAGCACGATTTGGGCATGGTTGCGGGAGGCGCGGCTATCGCGCAGGATCAGGTGGCTGTCCGCCAAGCGGCCGATCTTGAATGGTATCGGTTGAATTTCAACCCGCACGCGATGACCGTTGGGATCGACCACGATCAAGGAGGCGGGAACGGCGGACTCCGAAGTACCCTCGGAAGACATCAGGCCGGGCGCTTGGAGCGCGTCTGATGGCCAAGCCCATTGGGCTCGACGAGGGCTTGCTGGGCTGCGGCCTCACGCGCAGCCTGCTCCATCTCCCGCGACCGCAGCGACTGGCAGTGGGAACAATAGCCGCCCACCTCGGTGCGCGCCAGTAGGATTTGAAATGCGAAGTGGCTCTCGATCTGGCGGCGCAGCCGCTGCAGCGGCTCGCCGAAAAACTCTTCGACTTTACCGCACCGCAGACAGATCACGTGCGCATGCTCCTGCTTCATGCGTGTTTCGTAATAATGCTGGTCGCCGCCGTAATGCATCAGGTCCAGCTCATCCACCAGGCCGCCCTGCTTCAACAGCTTGAGCGTGCGATAGACCGTGACTCGGTTGAGTTTCGGATCCCGCAACTTGGCCAACTGGAAAAGACGCTCGGCATCCAGGTGTTCGCCGCTTTTGTCGATCAACTCAAGAAGCAGCGAGCGCTGCCGCGTCAGGCGGACGCCTCGTTCCTTCAGTGATCCCTTGATGGAGTCGACAGCCATGGAGCTCCACTCATATTCTAGCAAGGTGGCACGGAGGGACAGGCCTGCCTGCCGATTTCACCGAGCTGTGGCCGAACCGCCCCGTCAATCGCCGGCTTTGCCGGCTACTAATGCTTCCGGCGCAATTTCCACCGTGTATCCGAGCGGCTCCAGGAACTCGCGAATTAATTCAAGGATCTCCCGGTCCTGAACCGAAACCAGGACCAGTTTCTCCACTTCAGTCTGAACTGGCATATGGCGCGTTGGTGAAGTGTTATCAAATCCCGCGAACAAAGTACAGCCTTATCTCGCGACGGCAAAACGGCAGCGGCTGCCTGCGTCCGGCAGCGTGCATTGGGCGCTGGCCGCCACTCTAATTTCGCCTGACGGTGGCATCCAGACTTCCCTGGGCCAGGCGGATATGCACGCCACTGTCCACCGGGGCCGCATGGCTGTCCTTGACGATGGCGCCGGACTCATTGGTCACGATGGCGTAGCCGCGGTCGAGAATGCGCAGCGGGCTCAATTGGGACAACTTGGCCTCCAGTGTCTCCGCGCGGCCGGCGCGGCGCGCCAGATCTAGACGCGCCACCTGCGAGATCGCGGCCAGTGCGGCCGCCAGGCGCCGCCGGTCGCGCGCGAACCGCGGCCGGGGATCATAAGCACGCAGCCGTGACTCGAGCGCGCGGTGCGTCCGGTTCCCTGCTTCGATCATCGCCCGCACGCGCTCGCGCAGCCGGTATTCCTGCTCGTCCACGCGCTGCAAACGCCGCCCCACGACGCGGTGAAAAACTGAAAGCGCGCGCTGGATGCCCTGCTGGTCGGCTTGGCGGCGGGCCATGGCCAGCCGGTAGCGCGCGGCTTGCGTGAGATGCCGCCGGAGCGTCTCGATGCCCGCCAGCAGCTCGTCACGCGTCGAAACAATCAGCTCCGCCGCGGCCGAAGGCGTAGGCGCGCGCAGGTCGGCGACGAAATCGGCGATGGTGACGTCGGTCTCATGCCCGATGGCGGAAACTACCGGTACATGGCTGGCCACGATCGCGCGCGCCACGGCCTCCTCGTTGAATGCCCAAAGATCTTCGAGCGAGCCGCCGCCGCGCGCCACGATGATGAGCTCCGCCCACCCCGACCGGCTGAAAAATTCGAGGCCGCGGCAGACTTCCTCGACCGCCCCCTCGCCTTGGACGAGCGCCGGAAAGAGCCGGATATGCAGTCCAGGGAAACGGCGCTCCAGGATCTGCAGCATGTCGGAGATCACCGCCCCGCGTGGCGAAGTCACGATGCCGATGCGCCGCGGAACGCGCGGCAGAGACCGTTTGCGCGACGCGTCGAAGAGGCCCTCGGCCGCCAGTTTCTTCTTGAGTTGCTCGAAGGCGAATTGCAAAGCGCCGTGTCCTTGCGGCTCTAGAAACTCAACGAGTAACTGGTATTCGCCACGCGCCTCGAAAACATCGATGCGCCCGCGCGCCAGCACCGCCACGCCGTCCTGAGGTTTGAATTTCAGATACCGGTGCGTCGACCGGAAGCAGGCGCAGCGCAACTGCGCGTCCCGTTCTTTTAGCGTGAAATAGTAATGCCCGCTCGCGGCCAGTTTGGTCCCCGAGATTTCCCCCACCACCCAGACGTCCTGGAACTCGCGGTCCAATATCCCGCGTATAGCCGAGTTCAGCTCACTGACCGTGAAGACGCGGCGCTCGGGGAGGAATTGGAGGGCGAATTGTTCCATCCGGTATCAGGTGACAGCATACCGCGCTTCGCTAACACCTAACACCTGGCACCTAAAGCCTGTCTTAACTCTCCTTCCGCTTGATCGAGACGCCGCCGTTGGTAGTCACCGCTCGCACCAGCGGTCCACCGGAACCGAGAGCGATGGAGAGCTGGCGATCGATCTGCCCGCTGACGGTCACCGGAAAATCGACGCGGATGTGCCCGTTCACGGTTCCGGTTTCGAGGCGCGCGGAATAGTTCGCCGGTACCGACATGGACACGCCGCCGTTGGTGGTGCTGGTATCCAGCTGGCTGCCTTCCCATCGGCTTCCGGCGAGCTCGACCGATAGGCCGCCGTTGGTCGTGTGCCCGTGTACATTGCCCGCCAGGCGCTGGAGCGAAACACCGCCGTTGGTAGTCTCAAACTCCATCTGGCCGCTGACGTCCGCGATGCGGATTCCGCCGTTGTGCGCTTTGAGAGTCAGGTCGATCTTCTGTGGCACAAAGACTTCATAGCTCACCGACCAGCTCTCCTGCCGCTCATTGCGCGGGCCATCGGCCATGACTCGCCCCCCGCCGGTGTGAATGATCACCTGCCTGGCGAGGTCGCGGGCTCGGCCGTCGGACTCAGCGCTGGTCTGGACGCGCGCCCGAACCAGAATTTCGTTCTTTTGCCAGCCCTTCACCGTCATCCCGCCGTTGACGCCGCCATCCACGCTCAGACGGGGTAGCACCGCCAGTGTCGTCTCGTTGATTTCGCAGTGCGACGCCCGATCACTCTGCCAGTTCTCGTCGCAGTTCATCTCGCGCTCGGGTTGTTGCGCCCGCGCCTGTTGCATCAAGACGAGGCCCGTGAGGCCGGACAATGCCACGAGCATAAATCGAGTGAAAATCCGCATGACGTTCTCCTGTTCAGCCGTTAGACGGCGCAAAGGGCCGGCGGTTGGCAAAGTGTCGTCATGCTTTCACACAGTATGCGATCCACCGACATCGTCCCGGACGCCGCCGGGGCGTCTTGTCCCGGTGGACAATGACTTACAGGCCGGATAGGGTTGGCCTTCAACTTGCGCTGCTGCTGGCGTGAAACCACGGCTGATGTCGCTCGGGATCCATGCGAGCGTGATCGCGCTGCTGATTCTGATCTCCTCGCACCCCCCGATGCGACCGGCGCGCGGGATGCAATCGATCTCGCGCACGCCCGCGTCGCACGGTTAGTAGCGCCCAAGTCATACCGCGGTGGCGGCGGAGGCGGTCAGCAGGACCTGCTGCCGGCCAGCCGCGGCAGGCTTCCCAAGTTTGCGCCGCGCCAGTTCACACCACCATCAGCCCGGCCGCCCGAGGTGCAGGCCGTCCTGGTAATGGAGCCGACCCTGATTGGCCCGGCCGACGTGAAGCTGCCGGAGCTCGATTTGGCGCGGCTTGGTGATCCGCTGGGCCGCGACGGTCCCGCATCAAACGGCCCGGGCAAGGGTGGCGGAATCGGCGGCGGCTCGGACGGCGGCGTCGGTGGCCACAAAGGCCCAAGCTACGGCGACGAAGATGGCGGCGGCTTCACCGCCATGGGATTTGCCGGAAAGATCACCGCCCCGAGCGTGCTTTACAAAGTGGAGCCGGAATTTTCCGAGGAGGCGCGGAAGGCCAAGTACCAGGGAACCGTGCTCCTGACGATCGAGGTCGGCGAGGACGGACAACCGCGTCGTTTGCGGATCCTGCGCGGACTGGGCCTGGGCCTCGATGAGAAAGCCATCGAAGCCGTATCGCGCTGGAAATTTAAGCCCGCCCAACGCAACGGACGCCCCGTTCGCGCCGCCGCGACCATCGAAGTAAACTTCCGTCTGCTGTAAACTTTAGCCATAACCAGCGAGGAGGCAAAAGTGCTTAGGACCGCTTGTTTGTTCCTGGTGATAGTTGGCTCAGGGGCCGGCGAGGATGCGCTGCCTGGCAAGGCCGTTTCGTTTGGCCGGACTTTCGGAAATGATCCGCTACCCGCGTTCGACAAGGGTTACCTGCTATATCTGAATCTCCCAGCAGGCCTGAGCGTTTACGCGCCGAACGGGCTTCGGCTCTTCGATACAACCGTGCGTGATCCATACGGGCGTGAGGTGCATGTCCAAAGCGCAGCGATCGATACAGACGGCGCAATCGCCGTAGCCTCTGCCTTCAGCGGAAACCAAAGTGGTTGGATAGACACCGGGGGATTGCGTTTCTAGACCCCTCCGGCAAGCAGACG
>Ga0310810_10001108_pt1 | contig 27553 bp, 21 predicted proteins | sample NCmetagenome_FD_207641 | JGI IMG/M metagenome (GOLD analysis project Ga0310810, IMG submission 207641) | Soil microbial communities from experimental microcosm in Duke University, North Carolina, United States - NC | ecosystem: Engineered > Artificial ecosystem > Soil microcosm > Unclassified ...
CTGAGCTCCCCCAGCGCGTCCTCAGCCTTGGTCTTCCACACTCGGGAATTGGCCCTGTATTCCTCGAGTTGTTGGGCAAGCTTGCCGGCGCGCGACTCAGCCTTCGCGCGCTGTTCCTCGAGCGCATCGTAGCCGCTTGCTGGCACCAGTCCTAAGATCCGTGGCGGTCGCTTCATAACGCTTTCTCCTGCTGCAAACCAGCCGACACGACACGCCGCAGATCCACCATCGGTCCGACGGCTTCCCAATCGAATGCGAGGAAGGTCGTCCCACGATCGATCTCTCGCTCCGGCGCAAATCCCAGTCCCCAGCCATCACCGTTGTCGTAGACCACGTCACTCTTCCAGCGGATGTCACCCCATGGCGCGTCGCCAGGGCGCGCGTTGTACATCCCCCGCATGGCGTGCAGCGTGCCTCGACCGACGTGATAGATGGGAGCGCCAATGTCAACAATCGGTATGTCGGATACGTACGCTTTCATACAGAAGTTGCCATCGATGTGGATCTTCGCAACCCGATACACCTCGTTGAATCCTCGTATCTGCTGCGAGGTCTGATGATCGATCAAAAGGAAGTCGCCTGAGGCATTCGTGAACAGCGGCGGCCGGATTGCGTTGACGATCTCGCAGTTCCGCTCGTCTTCGAGGACATCCCAACCGATGTCGCTGACATCAAGCGCCGACATGAGGTCGTGCCTGGCTGCTCGGTAGAGCACGCCTGGCTCGAGCGCCGTCTCCTTCAGACGCGCGATCACGCCCCGGCTGAAATAGATGTCGGTATTCGTCGTCAGCACGAACGCACCGCGCGCGCGTCGTATGCCCACGTTCTTGGCGATGAACTCCTGAAACTGCAGACGCGGATTGAGGCTGAGCGCCTCGTGGTATGCAGGATCGACGACGAAGGAACGCAGGGAGAGCGAACTCACGTCAGCGAATTCATCGGCCAGTAACGATGCGAGCAGCGGGCGCTTGTCGATTGGGCGCCACTCGACGAATACGAACTCGTGAGTGATACCGGCTGCAACGAGCTGCTGATGATTGAAATGCAGTGCCCGGAAGAAGCGACCATTGAAGTCACCGCCGAAGTCATCATTGCGACCGGTGGCGATGATCGTCAGATACGGAGCCGGGCCAGCTCCTCCAGACATCATGGTTGCGTGCCTGATAACGTCGGCCGTGCAGTTACGCAGAGATGCCAGCCAAGGCGACGCTCGAGTCCGCGCATGACTGGCTCCGGAAGCCAGCGGAACGGGAGCGCCTTCGTGTAGCGGTACTGCACGTACTCGCGGACGACATACGGAAAGATGTGATCGACAAAAACCTCTTCGACCTGGAAGCCGGTTTTTGCGAGCAGCTCCGTGGCCGACCGTGGTGTATACGTGTACGTCACGGGGCAGCCGGTCTGCGCTTCGGAGTTACGCGCAACCGCCTCGTCGAGTCGCCAGAACGCGCCGTGGGCTTCGCGAAACAGGATGGCGAGCACCTTCCACGACCACCGGTTATAGACCATCAGCTTCACCGTACTGCGTGGTCCCATGAAGTGGGTTCTGATTTGTTCAAGGACCCGCTCGGGATGCGGTGTGTGATGGATGACGCCGAAGGAATAGACCAGATCGTACTGAGCGGGCGGAACGAACTCTGACAATCGTTCGGCATTCGCTTCGATAAACTGAATGCGATCCTGGAGACCAAACACCTGTGCACGCTGTCGCGCGAGCTCGATCGATCGGCCTGAGAGATCGACCGCGGTAATGTGCGCGCCCGCGCGTGCGAAGGAGATCGTATCGGTCCCGAGACCGCAGCCTATCTCGAGCACCCTCTTCCCCGCCCACCGCTGATACTGGGCGAAGCCGGGGATATGTGGCTCGACCAAATACTTCCGTGCCTCGACCTGATCGAAGTACTCCCGTGTGCCGACTGGCTCGGGGGAATGGCGGAGGTTGCAGGGGCGATTGTTCCAGTAGTCGCGAACGCGCTCGATGGAGGTTTCACTGAAAGTCGTACTGGCGTCGAACGCTGTGCTCATCGGATTGCTATACTACACAAACTTTCAGGAACAGACGGGTTGTCACTACACGAGAAGATCCTTGCTTCTTCGCCGCCTGCGTCTATGACGACCGAGACGCTCGACAGTCGTGTCCGGCGGCTGGCGCAGATTCTCGCAGCAAGCGGCCGTCAGGTCGAGACGAACAGCGACGAGTCTCACGGCGCGGCCGCGCTGAAGCACTTCTCTGCATCGCTGGGGCTCGTTCAGCAGCTTACAGCAGAAGTCCGATCCCGCATCGGCGTTGACGACTGGGATGCCAGCGACGCGCTCGCGGCACGGCTGCTTCTCGATGCGTTCACGTCGGCTGTGCGAAGCTGCCGTGTCGTAAGCCACGGAACGACGTCGAGTCTGGTTGAGGTGGAACGGACCATGAAACAGTTCCACCACTTCGCGCATCGCGAGGAAGTGACCAGGCGGTAGAAGTAGTCCTATACTTGTGGCGTTTTTTTGTCAGCCAATCAGGCTTTGAGGTATGCCTGCGGGCGCGCAAGGGAGGAGTTCGGCTGAATGAAGATTTCGGTTATCGGTCTCGGTAAGCTCGGCTCCCCCCTCGCTGCCGTGTTCGCAAGCAAGGGATTCGAGGTCATCGGCGTCGACATGAATGTGGCCGCTGTGGAGGCCCTAAATGCCGGCAGAGCACCTGTTGATGAGCCGCAACTGCAGGAGCTGATCGATAAGAACCGGCAACGCCTCAGCGCAACGCAGGACATCAATGACGCCATCAGCGGGTCGGACGTCACGTTCGTCGTCGTCCCCACGCCGAGCGACGCCTCGGGTCGCTTCAGCAATGCGGCAGTGCTCAAGGCGATGGAAGGCATCGGCGCAGCACTCCGCCGCAAGACCCAATACCACGTCGTCGTGATCACGAGCACCGTCATGCCGGGATCGACTGATGGCGAGATTCGCGCAACGCTCGAGCGACATGCGGGTCGCTCCGTCGGTCCGGCACTCGGCCTCTGTTACAACCCCGAGTTCATCGCACTCGGCAGCGTCGTTCGCGACATGTTGCGGCCCGACATGATCCTCATCGGAGAGTCGGACTCGAAGGCTGGCGATCTGCTCGAGAGCATCTACGGGCGCAGCTGTGACAATCAGCCCGCGATCCGTCGCATGAACTTCGTCAACGCCGAGCTGACCAAGATTTCTGTCAACACCTTCGTGACGACGAAGATCTCGTACGCCAATATGCTCGCAGACGTCTGCGACCGCTTGCCGGGCGCGAATGTGGACGTCGTGACGCAGGCGGTCGGTTCTGATTCGCGCATCGGGACGAAATACCTCAAGGGCGCCATCGGCTACGGAGGTCCGTGCTTCCCACGCGACAACACCGCCTTCGGCGTACTCGCCCGCTCGCTGGGCGCCCGTGCGGAGTTGGCTGAAGCCACCGACGTGCTCAACCGCTATCAGGTGGAGCGTGTCCTCGGAGCGGTGGAAGCGCGAGTGAACGACTCGGGAGCCATCGGCGTCCTGGGGTTGTCCTACAAGCCCGACACCGCCGTCGTGGAAGAAAGTCAGGGAGTCGCGCTCATCGAGCGGCTGCTCGAACGCGGCCGTCGCGTCATTGCCTACGATCCGAAAGCACTGCCGGCGGCGAAGATGGTACTACGGCGGCCATTCGAAGCGGCGGCATCCGCAGCCGAGTGCGTGCGGGCTGCGTCGCTGGTCGTTGTGATGACGCCGTGGCCGGAGTTTCGCAACATCCCAGCGGACGCCTTCAGCCGTCCTTCGTCGCGTTTGACCGTGATCGATTGCTGGCGCATGATTCCGACTGAAGTCGGAACGATCGCCGATGTCGTGTACCTCGGTCATGGTGCAGCGGCGCAAAGTGCATCGGTAAGCGTGTAAGCCCGGAGGAAGCCATTCGCATGGAGCGCAGCGATCTCGTCCTCGTCACTGGTGCAGGTGGATTCATCGGCGGCCACCTCGTCGCCGAACTGCGGCGGCGCGGCCATCGCCGCATTCGTGCGGTGGACATCAAGCCATTCGATGAGTGGTATCAGACCTTCGACGACGTGGACAATCGCTCGCTCGATCTGCGCGAAATCGGCGCCTGTCATCAGTCGGCCAACGGCGCACGCTACGTCTTCAATCTCGCCGCAGACATGGGCGGCATGGGCTTCATCGAGTTGCACAAAGCCGAATGCATGCTGACGGTGTTGATCAACACCCACATGCTGATGGCGGCGCAGAAGGCAGGAGTCGAGCGGTTCTTCTACTCGTCCTCGGCATGTGTGTATGCCGCGGAGAAGCAGACGTCAGCGGCGGTGCAACCCTTGCGCGAGCCGGATGCCTACCCAGCCATGCCGGAAGACGGGTACGGGTGGGAGAAGCTGTTCAGCGAGCGGATGTGCCGCCACTTCACCGAGGACTACGGGATCGTGACGCGCGTGGCGCGCTATCACAACGTCTACGGTCCGCACGGAACCTATGACGGCGGACGCGAGAAGGCACCTGCTGCCGTCTGTCGCAAGGTGATCGCGGCGCTCCAATCAGGGTCAGGCGAAATCGAGATCTGGGGCGACGGAGAGCAGACACGAAGCTTCACCTACATCGACGATTGTCTCGAAGGAACGTTGCGTTTGATGGACAGCGACGTCGCCGAGCCGCTGAACGTCGGCAGCGAGCAACTCGTGACGATCAATCAACTGGTGGACATCGTCGAGTCGATTGCCGACGTGAAGTTGAAGCGGCGTTACAAGCTCGATGCGCCCAAAGGCGTGCGTGGCCGCAACAGCGATAACACGCTGATCAGGCAGCGCCTGGGCTGGGCACCGTCGATCCGACTCGAGGAAGGCATGCGCCAGACCTACGAATGGATCCACGCGCAGATGTCATCCCAGGCGCACCGTCGCGTCCTGGCATAGCCCTCGCCCGTCGGTCTCGTTCCTCCCCGACTGAGACGACATGAAGATCTGCTCCGCCTGCACGCACCGCTTTGCGGCTGCGGAGTGGACGTGCCCCCGTTGCAACTGGACGCCCAAGATCCGTGACGGCATTCGCATCCTCATGCCCACCACAACTGACGGTGCGCCGGGGTTCGATGCGAAGTTCTTCGACGAGGTCGACCAGGCCGAGCGCGATCACTTCTGGTTTCATGGCCGCATGGCGCTCATCGAGCACGTCCTCGACCGATTCTTCCCGCGCGCTGAGTCGTTCCTCGACGTCGGTTCCGGCACAGGCCACGTCGTCGCCGCCCTACGCCGTCGATGGCCATCGATGCAGATCACCGCGGCCGAGGCGTTCGCCGACGGGCTGCGCCTGACGGCGCAGCGAGCCGCCGGCGTGGAACTCGTTCAGACCGACGCGCTGCACCTTCCGTACGACGCCGAGTTCGACGCTGTCGCAGCCTTCGATGTGATCGAGCACATCGCCGACGATGGCGCGGCCGTGCGCGAGATGGTGCGTGCCGTGCGGCCCGGTGGGGGACTCATGGTGACAGTTCCACAACACCAGTTCCTCTGGAGTCCCTTCGACGACTACGTGCTTCACCATCGGCGATACTCGCGGGCCGCGCTGAAGCGATTGTTCAACGACGCCGGCTGCGATGTCGTGTTCGCCACCTCGTTCGTGTCGTTGCTGCTCCCCGCAATGTTTCTAGCACGCATGTTTCGGCGCGCACGTCCCGAGGATCCCTTGTCGGAGTTTCGCGTCTCGGGATGGCAGAATCGCGTCGGCGCCTCACTGCTCACGGCGGAACGCTGGCTGATTCGCTGCGGCATCTCGTTCCCGGCAGGCGGCTCCCTGCTGATGGTTGCGAGAAGACGCACGCGATGAGGCTTCGAACGGCCGGTGGCTCACAGGCCGTGGGATATGATTCGCCGGTGGCGCCGATCCAGCCGAGCAAAACGGTTTCTGCCATCGTGCCCGTGTACAACAGCGCGGCCACGCTTGCGGTGCTCGTCGATCGTCTCGGTGCTTCGCTCCGGCCTCTCGTCTCCGACTTCGAGATCGTCCTGGTGAACGATGCCAGTCGAGACGACAGCTGGAGCGTCATCGAGCAGCTGTCGCGTTGCAACCCGCGCGTTCGTGGCATCGATCTCGCCCGCAACCAGGGCCAGCACAATGCCTTGCTGTGCGGTTTTCGTGCGGCGCGTTTCGAGATCATCGTCACCCTCGATGACGACCTGCAGCACCGTCCCGAAGAAATCGCCAGGCTTCTCGAAAAGCTCGAAGACGGATACGACGTCGTGTACGGTGCGCGGAAAGCCGAGGGCCACGGACTGCTTCGGAACGTCGCCTCCCGCATTACCAAAATCGCGCTGCAAACGGCCATGGGTGCGGAGACGGCGGAGACCTTGAGCCCGTTTCGCGCGGTGCGGGCGTCGGTCTGCCGCGCATTTGCGAGCTATCAGGGCCCCTACGTCAACATCGACGTCCTGCTGACATGGGGAACGACACGGTTCGGCGCCGTGCAGGTCACGCATGCGCAACGTGAGACGGGGGCGTCGAACTACACGGTGCGTCTGTTGCTGCGTCATGCGCTGAATATGATCACCGGATTCAGCACGCTGCCACTGAAGCTGGCCAGCCTGATGGGATTCGTCTTCACGGCGTTCGGGATGCTGGTGCTGGCCTTCGTGCTGATTCGTTACGTCATCTCGGGCGGCGGCACACCAGGCTTCCCCTTTCTCGCCTCGATCATCGCGATATTTTCCGGGGCGCAATTGTTCGCCCTCGGCATGATCGGCGAGTATCTCGCCCGCATGCACTTCCGCCTGATGGATCAGCCCGCATATGTCGTGCGCGGCACAACCCTGCCCCTGCACGAAGAGGACGCCATTTGACCGAGAAGTTCACTATCGATCAGATCCGGGAGTTCTGGACCACACAGGCGGAACAGCATCGGGAATCGCCATCCGCCTCGTGGTCGGACCGCATGGTCATCGAGCTGGAGATTCGCGAGATGGCACGGCGGCTCACCCCCGGCGACCGTGTGCTGGACGTCGGGTGCGCCAACGGCTACTCCACGCTGAGCTACGCGCGCGAGAAGGCGATCACGATCCGCGGCGTCGATTACATCCCCGAGATGATCGCGCATGCCAAGGCGCGCCTCGAGGTGGAGCCGCGGATGGCGGGCACAGCGGAGTTTGCCGTCGGCGATGTGCTTCAGCTCGACGAGCCCTCGGACGCATACGACAAGGTCATCGCGACTCGCGTTGTCATCAACCTGCATAGCTGGGACGCGCAGGTCCGCGCTGTTGAGGAGTGCGCGCGGGTGCTGAAACGAGGTGGCATCCTGCTGCTCTCGGAAGCCACTATCCAGGGATGGACGAAGCTCAACGAGTTTCGCGCAGAGTGGGGACTGCCGCCCATTCCGATGCCGCCATTCAACACATACATTGATCAGCCGCGTCTGGTCTCGGCGGTTGGCCGTTCGCTCGAACTGCTCGAGACCGTGGACTTCGCGAGCTCGTACTACGTGGGCACGCGAGTCCTGAAGCCGCTGTTGGCGAAGGTGGCAGGCACGTCCGACAAGATCGCCAACCCGGAGATGCACTGGAACTACTGGATGGCGGCGCTGCCCCCGGCCGGTGACTACGGCACACAGAAGCTGCTCGTGTTTCGGCGCCGTTAGGCAGTAGATCGAAATGCTGCGTCTGCTGCACGCCCTCGCCAGCCATGGCTGGGTGTACGACCGGATTCAGGATCTCGCTGGCGCGCGCGAGGTCTACCGTCGTCTCGGCCGACATCTGGCCGACACGGATTCATCTTACTGGCTGCTGGACGTCGGCGGAGGAACGGGACGTACTCGCAGCCTGCTGTCTGGGAACGCCCGCTATGTCTGCATGGACATGGAAGAGCCCAAGCTCGCTCAGCTCCGGCGCACGAGCAACGTCGGCGCACCTGTGCTAGGTGACGCCGTCCGCATGCCGTTTCAAACCGCGTCTGTCGATGTCGTCGTGTGCGTCGATGTCTCGCACCATTTGACCGATCACGAGCTGGACGCGGCGCTCAGCGAGGTGCAACGTGTGCTGCGACCGACCGGCCGATTGATCTTCCTGGACGCCGTCCTGAATGATCGATGGGTCGGACGGACGCTCTGGAGTCTCGATCGTGGAAGCCGCCCCCGCCGATCCACGGATCTCCGGGCCGCGGTGAGCCGTGGGTTTCACATACGCGACGAGGAGCAGTTTCGGCTGTTTCACGAATACCTGCTGCTCGTCTCTCAACCACTGCCGTCCAGGTCGCTCACCGCCCCATCGATCATTTGACGTCGAACACGATCAGGTTAAAACCCAGTCCGTCGCGCGCGATGTGCCCCTCGCGGACGACGCGAATCCCGGCGCCGAGTTTTTCTTCAATCTCGTGCACCGTCTGTGGTGTCTCGGTCAGCAGGACGATGCGTTGTCCCGATTGAGGCTGATTCACAGTGCCGGTCGGCGTCGTGCGCGCCGGGAAGCGAGCGCTGAACAGTCGATACGCCCACATGTAACACGATGAGATGGACTGATAGGCACTGTGGTAGGCGCGGGGCGCATCCTGCGAATACCAGAAGTAGAACGGCTTCTCCAGCTGAATCGGCAGAAGCTGTTCGAGGGCGTCCACCGTCACGCGATAGCTCGTCTCGCGCTCGCCTGCCTGGCCCTCTCGCGTGCCCCGATGTACCACCAGCAGCACGACGATGCATGCGAGTCCCATCGCGGATAGCCACGCGCGTCTCGAGGACATTCGAAGAGCAATCGCCGCAAGCGTGACGAGGGCGACCGCCACCATGAAGGGCGCAATCTCCCCAGCCGGTTGAGTGCCGCGTGCACTCGCAAAGACGGGTAACCACACCGCGGCGGCGATCGTCAGAGCGGCCGCGACTGCTCGAGGCGACACCCGGCGAAGGGGCTCGGCCAGGAGCCCCCCGGTCGACAATGCCAGTCCAGGAATCAGATAACTGACGTACCACGGAAACTGAAGAACCGGTGTGCCACTGAGTTGGACCAGCAGCATGACCGGCAGCGTCCACAACCAGACTGCGTGCGGCGCGATCGATGCCGCGACGCCGCGGCTCGCGGCCTGCCTGACGACAGCAATCAGCGATAGCAGATAGACGGCGCCCGCCGTGCCGAGCAGTGCGCTGTCCCACACCCACTCATAGGTCGGGTTCTGCCATGGGTTGGGCTGCGACACCAGTACACGGGATACCGAGATGCTGGGCAGAAAAAATAAGTACACGCCTGTGATGCTTGCAAAGACGAGGGCGCATGCGATGGTCACCGCGGCAGCGCCGGCACCGATCGACAGCGCGAGACGCGCCCGCTGCACGAACGGCCAGCCTGATGAGAGGCACGCGAGATAGATGACAAAACCTGGAAGCAGCATCAACCAGGCAAGGTTCGTTATCACGCACGCGCCAGCGAATACACCGGACCAGACACCCCAGAGCCGCGGTCGTTTCCCTTGACCGCACCGCAGGCACACGCAAGAAGGAAATACGCAACGCCGGCACCGTCCACATAATCCCACCCGACGGCATCGAGGAACGGCTGATACGCGCCGAGTATCAGACTGACGACCAGCGCCGGCATGCGACCGACTGTCGTCTTCAGACTGAAGTAACACCCAAGAGTTGCCGCATAAAACACCGCGAGATGCAGGCACACCACGGCCGCGACGGGCGGCAACAGGGAGTGTGCGAGGTACCCGGGCAGAATCCAGGAGAGCCGGCCGACGTAGTAGGTCTGACTGAAGTTGGTGAGGATGTACGGGAGGTTCACGAACGTCCCGAAATACACCCACGGATCGATCTTCCCGAGCGGCGTGAACGCCCAGTCGAAATCGGCGAGCAGGAGCATCAGCGGCCACGCGACGAGCAGACTCAGATCCGCGGCGAGCGGATGTCGAGACATCGTCATCCGAAGACGTCGGTTCACGTTTTACGCGCCCGCTTCGCCTTCAGCTCCTCGACGCGCTTCTCCATCCACTCGAGACGGTCACCCTGGATTCGCAGCTTCTCTTGCAGTCTGGTGTTCTTGTTCGTCAACTTCGCGAGCCGGTCCTGGAACTGCTGGTCGATCGAGGGGTCTTGGGCTCGGAGCGCCCGATTCTTCGCCAAGGGCCTCGGATAGAACCGCGTGTAATCCTCTTCGAATGCGGCAAGACGCGCTCGATATGATCCCGGTTCGCCTGACGCCAGCAGATCCAGCAGGTCCTCACGGATCCCAGGATCGATAGAGTCCCCTCTGTTGATCAACAACTCGGCCGCACAGTCGGGCAGATTGAACAGCTCGAATAGACAGGCGAGCTTCATCACGCGTTCGGTCGTGATCTCATAGGGCCACATCCGCTCGTAATCCTTCGCCGCAAGATCACGGAAATACAGAGCCTCACCCCAAAACGTCTGACCCGAAATGGTCTGGGCACTGAGGTTGGTCACAAAGGTCGCCGGCAGGTCGGCACGGCTGTAGCGGTGCGACTGAAGATCGAACAGCGTAAAACCGTGTTGTCTCACGATGCGATCGATGTTCGAGAAGGTGTTGGCGTACTCGTGCGTCGCACCGTGGAATTGCGCCTCCACGGTCAGCCCGATCACACCGCCGGCTGAAAAGATCCCGTGAGCGCCGAGGATGACCTCGATATCGTGCCCGTCGGTGTCGATCTTCACGAAGTCGACGCGGCTCTGCTCCTCCGCTGGAACGTACTCGTCGAGTGTGAGCGTTCGGTCGGTCAACGAGACCGGCGCTCCAGCATTGAACATCTGTTGAACGTAGCTCACTGTCATGCGCCGCAGGACGGCGGCAGCACTCGACCGCTCAAAGGGCTGGTTGTTGCGTGACGCGACCGAGTCGTTTCTCAGTTCCGGCGGGAAGAGCTGGTCGTACCCGCGACTGGTGACGAAGGCCGCCTCGTATTGGATGCCTGGGTGCGTGTTCGCAGCGTTCAAGCGGTCCACTTCAGCGATCAACGGATCGAAGCCGACCGCGCGCAGTCGATCACCAAAGGGTCGCCAGCGCGTTTCGATCCCGCCGCTGCAACCCACGTCCAGCAGGAACAGCGGACTATCACCCCACAAGCGCTGCTCGAGTACGCGTCTCGTCAGCGCTCCCCGACGTTGACTCATACCTGATTCACGCGTTCGCCCGCGTCGGGAAACCGCATCCGCCCGAAGATATCACGACGTATCTCGCGTCCAACGGGCGAGCGAGCGTTAGCGTAAACTTACGTGCGAGTTCATGGCTGAATTGAGCCACCGTATAGCCAAACTTGAAACCGAACTGCGAAAGCTCCGCGCTCGGAACAAGAACCTGAAGCGGAAAAAGCAGCATCTCATCCTGCGTGTCAAACGCCAGGACGAATACATCCGCCAATTGCGTGCGGCAAAGCCTGCGCCGACACCCGCAGTCCCATCGGAGGCGCAGTCGCAACCAAGGCCGTCGACAGTCACCGAACCTAAGGAGGCTCCGCCGCCGACTGGTGCTGAGTACGCGCGACAACTCCTGCACGACACGAAGCATCCACGTCTCACGGCTGCGCAGCTTCGCCGGCTCGAGCAAGAGCTCATGACGGCGACCGAAGATGAAATCGCGACTCTGTTTCCCGAGGATCGACTCATCTCGAACTTTGTGCGCAACCTCTGGGAGTGGGGTCGTGGCAGCACGACGTTGACGAGCCTGCCATGGAACATTTCTCTACCTGTGTCAGACGTGTGCAACGCCCGTTGTACGTTCTGCACATCCTGGCTGGATGGAAAGAAGCAGCTCACACTTGAACAGCTCGAGAAGTTCGAGCCGGTGCTTCGCACGGCCATTTACGTCGGACTGGTGGGCCACGGAGAGCCGCTGTCGCATCCAGATCTCGGAGAGATCGCGCAACGGCTGGAGCAATACCTCGATCCCCGTGCAGCGTCTTACACGATCACCAACGGGGTCTACCTGGCGAAGTGGCTGAACCGGATCGACCAGCTTCGACTCAGCACGATTTCCTGCAGTCTGAACGCAGCGACGCCTCAAACCCACCACACAGTGATGGGTTTCGCTCCCGACGAATTTCCGCGGATCGTTGACTCATTGCGGGTCCTTGCCTCCGGTCAGGCCTCAACGCGTCCCATTCAGGTCAGTATCACCCTCGTGGTGACCCAGCAGAATATCCATGAGATTCCGGCGTTTGTTGAATTGGGGAACTCGATTGGAGCCAGCTCGATCTATCTGCGAACGCTCCTTCCTCAGCCCCAACTGGTGGCTGGACTGAATTACCACCAGCTCCCGCCGTATTTGCATCCAGATTTTGAGCGTCTGCGCGCAAATGCCGTTGACGCGATGCAGGCGTCCACCATCCCGGTGTACGGTGAGCCACACACGTGGGGTACGCCGATTTTCCCGGAGGAGCTCGCGAGACGGATCGAATCAACACCGCCGACATTCATCTCTCGCGCCGACGCGTTGCGCAGTCATGAAGCACGGGAACGCGGCCAGACGGCGTACCGTGTTTCCGTTGTGAAGTTCCGCGGGGCTCCGAACGATCATCCCGATTTGGCGGACACGCTCAAGGACGCATCGAATCCGCTCAACCGGCATCCACCGTTTCGATGTCGTGCGGTCTACAACAACCTGTACGTCAATGAGTTGTTCTTACGAGTGGCGCCGTGCTGTTATCTGACAAAGACGCCGGGGCACGACGAGATTCGCCTGATGGACATGGAAAACATAGTCGAGGCCTGGAATGCTGCTTCCTTGCAGAATCTGCGACACCGCCTCGCACAGGGCCCGCTTTATGGAGCCTGCGAGCGCTGCCCTGAATCCTGGTAAGTCCGGGAGAGCTACCCCCAATCAACGATGAAGCCTATTCACGTTTCCCTCAGTACCCCCGGCATCATAAGAAAGCACGCAGGTTGCATCGTCGAATCGGAGAGTCCCCTCACGGTTCAGTCGAGTCCTGATCAGTGGCATTACGCGGTGAGCGTCGCGTTGGGCGATGCCATCGCGGCATCGCAGCCGCTTGTGTTTCCAGCGAAGGTGTCGGCATCGGTCAATGTGCGGTCCGGCGAGCTCGGATGCCTGCTCGTCGCCGACGATTTCACCACGATCCTTGCGCGCGTTCCGCCTTCTGTGCCTGCTGGGCATCACACAGTCGACGTCGTGCTCGAGACAAGCGTCGACGTCGCGAATCTCGTCTTTCGAAACGTCGCATCTGACAATCGGCCTTCCGTGTTCACGGTGGAGTCAATCTCGATCTCGCCCGACTCGGGTGATCGCCGCGAGCGGTCGCTTGACCTCGACGATCTCCTCGTGGGCAATCCGCCCCGCCTCGACGTCGCAAAGCTGCACGACGCCGTCATCAATGTGGGAAGAAGGTCCTCGGGATCCACTCAATGATCGACGACGCATTCATTGACATCGTACCGGTCGATTCCCTTCACCAGCGTCTGGGTGTCGACACGCCGCTCGACTATCCGGCGGAGTCTCTTCGCAAGCCGTTCGCTAATTGGAGAATGGAAGTCGACGATGCACCCATTCTTCGCTATCTCTACCGAAGCGTCCGTCCGAAGCGGCACCTGGAATTTGGCACCTGGGAGGGGACGGGCGTGTGCATGTGCGCCGAGGAGTGCGACGCGACGGTCTGGACGATCAACCTGCCCGAAGGCGAGACGATTGGAGGGCGACCGGCGTACTCGTCGGCGCCCAAGGAAGTGCCGTCCGGTGCCTCCGCATTGAAACGCGGTGGCGACGGCAGGAGCGTGTATCAGACTGACGCCGGAGTCTTCATCGGTCATCGATACCGCAGCGCCGGCTTCGGCCACCGTGTCTGTCAAATTCTCTGTGACAGTCGAGAGTGGGACACGTCAGGCTACCCTTCCGACTTCTTCGACTCGGCGCTCATCGACGGTGGGCATTCGCCAGACGTGGTGCTTAGCGACACGCAGAAAGCGCTGGCCGTGGTGAGACCTGGTGGGCTGATTCTGTGGCATGACTTCTGCCCCGACCCGGCGGTCTTCCCGGCGATGGCGTCGGTGACCGGAGTCGTGGGCAGCCTGACTCGCGAGTGGCGGAGTATCAGTCGCTCACTCAGCGACGCATTCTGGATCCGACCCAGTTTTATTCTGGCCGCCGTGCGGTGATCGCCTCAGGCCTTGTCCTTTGACGCCTGTCGCGATTTGAGCTTCTTCAGCCTCTCATCGCGTTCGTCGAGCCGGCGTCGCAGCTCAGAGGTCCGCTCTTTGAGCTCGGTCACTCGGGCCTCCAACGTTCGCACCGTCGAGCGAAGGCGATCATTCTCCGCGCGCATCGCTTCGGTCTCTTTCGACTCAATCGACTTGCTAGCCTGCACGGATGCGGCACGCTCTGTCTCTCTGAGTGATCTGAGATTCTGTGGCAGCCACTTCGAAGGGTCGCTGTTGAATCGGCCAAGATAGTCGTCGTAGCGCGTATCGCCGAATAACTGCGGTGTGAGCGAATCAAGGAGCGATGTCCGATGCGGCAGCCTCTTCAGCGCCTCGCCCGTCGAGAGTATCTCCGCTGCACAGTCGCTCAACCCGTAGAGGACGAACAGGCAACAGAGCTTCAGAAGCCGTTCCTGCGTAGGAGCCACTCCAAACATCTGCTCGTAGTGCGGATGCGCCAGATCGCGGAAATAGACGGCCTCCCCCCAATTGACCTGTCCTGTCGTCGTCTGCGCGGGCACGCCAATCGCAAACTCTGCCGGCAAGGCCGCGCGGCTGTATCGGTAATGCTCCAGGTCGAACAACGTGAATCCGCGCTGTCTCAGGAAGCGATCGATATTCGAAAACGTGTTGGCGTAGTCATGCACGGCGCCATGAAACTGCGCCTCGATCTGGATTCCCAGGAGGTGCCCCTGCGCCACAAGATCCATCGCTCCGAGCAGCACCTGGAAGTCCCCACCATCGGTATCGATCTTCAGGAAATCGGGGACGAGCGACGTCGAGGCCAGGTACTCGTCGAGCGTCACGGTGCGATCCGAGTACTCGACTTGAGCGCCGGTATTGAACATCTCTCGAACGTAATCGAGGTTCATGATGCGATGCGCCTCGACGGCGCTCGAGCGCTGGAAGGGATGGATGAACCGGCTCGCAATCTCGTCGTTTCGGACGACCAACGGAAACAAGCTGTCGTAGTCGCGGCACGTGACGCTGGCGGCTTCGTAACGGACCTTTGGGCGTGTCTCGACTCGATTGAGACGGTCGACTTCCGCTACCAAGGGATCAAACCCGACCGCACTCAGCCGATCGCCAAAGATCGACCAGCGCGGATCGATACCGCCGCTCGCGCCGACATCAATAAGGCAGAAATCCGAATTGCCCCAGCCACCGGACGACAACAGGCGCTCGATGAAGCCGCCGGTGGGGCTGGCCGTGACCGTCGCCCCCGAACTGAGTCCCGACAGAGACGTCGCGCGTTCCCTCGGCAGCGCGACGACGTTTTGCCCGTCAATGTCGGTCAGGTGCTCGATCGGTTGGAGGCTGGCGGTTGAATCGTCGATTCTGAACAAAAGATAGTTGGCGTCGCGGAGCAGCGCTTCGACCGCGGCAGGACTCGAGCCATTGGCCTGGAGCGAGGGCGAAAATACTTCTGCGACGATCGCCGGCCGGTGGGAACGCAGCATCCGCGATGCGCCGCGGAGTGCGGCCTCTTCCGCGCCTTCGACATCGAGTTTGATCACCGACACTCGCTCGATCTGGTGACGCTCGATGAGTTCATCGAGAGACGCTAACGTGACGGGCTGCATCCGATCGGTATCGATCCCGTCGTACGGGAACCGGTCGCCCAGTGTGTTCAGTCCTCCGAACATTTGTGGGGCGACGCGCAACGAGGCGTGACCGGATGCCGAGCTGACGGCACACTGGACGGGTGTGACATTCGCTGCGTCGTTCTGATTGAGATGGTCGACGAGTCGCGCGTACTCACGCTCACTCGGTTCGAAACTGTAGACGTGACCCTCCGGCCCAACCCAGCGAGATGCCACGAGCGAGATGATTCCGGCGTTGGCGCCGGCATCCAGGAACGTATCGCCGGGTCGCAGCAGCGCCTTCAACGCGACGAGTGTGTTCGGTTCGTAGGTGTCCGACAGGTACACTGCGCGCGAAAGCTGGTCGCCAGGAAGGATGTTCAGCGACAGCCCGTCCGACCATTGGACGACGGCCGGCGCAGTGAGATCTGCGAAGGATTTGGCTCGACGCGTCTCCTCGTCTGTGTTCAGTTCAACGCCGTAATAGCGATTCCATCGTGCCTGCGGACGCGGGTCGGACAACGCAGGCTCCCGCCCGCTCTTAACCAGGTCTTGTGACATACGCGACAAATCCAGCGAACTCGAACAAACGGGACGAGCGCGGCTCTCCCATCGACGGCAACACAGGGTACCACGCGTTTCCTTCGCGATCTTCTTCAGTCAACTGATCGTCGAACTCAGATTTGCCCACCGGTCTACCTGCGAACCGTTGACAACTCGTAATCCCTCTGTAAGAGTCGGAGCTCATCCATACCCAGTGGTTCCCAAACAAGGAATCTCGACCGATGAAGCAGCTTGTCGCTCTCGCTGTGATTGCCGCTGCTGCGCTCGTGATCTTTCCCCGTGCGCACGCGCAATCGCGCATCTTCACGAGCGGGACGCCTGCGGAACTCGAGTTCGCGCGCTCGAGGGGACTCGAACAACTGCGAGCTGTTGCTGCGCAACGCGGCATCGATGACGAGTTGACCGTGTCCGGTGCGAACGTCGATCGGCTGTCGATGGCTCACACGCGGGTGCAGCAAAACTTTCGAGGTGTCCGTGTGCTCGGTGGCGAGGCTATCGCGCATTTCCGATCAGACGGCCAGCTGTTTGCGGTGACTGACGATCTCGTGCCGAACATCAGCGTCAACACCACGCCTCGTTTGACTCCGGCCGCTGCGATCGATATCGCTGTAACCGACTACGGGTGCCGCGATTGTTTGACGGCGCGGTCGACTGCAGACTTGTGGATCCTTCGCGATCAAGGCGTTGACCATCTCGTGTACCGCGTCCAAATGGCGCGTCTCGATGGCACGAACAATACCGCACTCCCTGTGCGCCTCATCGACGCCCAGGGCGGCTACGTCGTGTCGGCGTACGACGATCTCCAAACCGCCGCCGGCAGCTCTCTGTACAGCGGGAACGTCACGATTGGCACGTATCACAACCCGATCTTTGGGGACTACGTGATGGAGAATCACCCGCGACGCATTGGTACGTTCAACCTGTCAAACACCACCTCGACGGCCTCACGATTCATCGACAGCGATGACGTATGGGACTCCCCAACGCAGCGAGCTGGCGTCGATGCACATTTCGCGATGGAACGCTATTTCAGCTATCTCGCTGCGGTCCACGGCCGGAACGGTATTGATGGCTTCGGTGGCCCGTTCACCGTTCTCGGAGATGACGGTGCAACCACGCTGGTCGCCAGTTTCGTGCATTACGGCGTGGGCTACAACAACGCCTTTTGGAATTCCGCTGGCAATTACATGGCGTATGGCGACGGCGACAACGTCGTCTTTTCACCGCTTGTGACGGTCGACATTGCCGGGCATGAAATGACGCACGGCGTGACACGCTTCAGCGCAGGCTTGATCAACCAGGGCGAATCAGGCGCACTGAATGAGTCGTGGTCCGATGTGTTTGGCGCGATGTTAGAACGTGACGTGAAGGGCCCAGGCCCCAACAATTGGCTCGTCGGTGAGGAGGCGTTCACGCCAGGAGTGAGTGGCGATGCGCTCCGATACATGGACGATCCTCACCGCGCCGTGGACAACGGCTTCACAGCGAATGACGATCCGGACCATTACACCGAACGCTATACAGGTGGGTCTGATAACGGTGGCGTACATATCAACTCGGGCATCTCAAACAAAGCCTTCTATCTGCTCGCCCAGGGCGGCACACATCATCTCGGCGGATCGATGACAGGTATCGGAGCCGACGCCGCGGCCCGCATCTGGTTCGTTGCGCTCACCAACTACATGACCTCCGGCAGCACCTTCGCGGGCGCGCGGACCGCGACCTTGAATGCGGCGGCAGCACTGTACGGTGGGGGCAGTCCGCAGCAATTGGCAGTCTCAGCGGCCTGGTGTCTCGTCGGCGTCGGTACATGCAGCGTACCGACTGCCGACTCGGCGACGCCAGGCAGCGGATCAGGAACGACGCAACTGTTTAGCCTGCAATACTCGGATTCCTCAGGCACCAGCAACCTCGCGACGACCTGGGTGTGGTTCAGCGCCACTCAGGCATCGGCTGTGAACTCGTGCCTCATCAACTACGCGCGCGGGACGAACACCGTGAGCCTTCTCGACGATGCAGGAGGCACATGGATGTCGGCGACGCTCGGTACGGGCACGACGCTCCAAAACAGCCAGTGCGCGATCGCGGTCGGCACCAGCGGCGCGAGTCCCAGCGGAAATACGCTCACCGTGAATCTCGCGATGACGTTCAAGGCCGCGTTCGGCGGCGCGAAGAACATCTATATGTACGCGGCGAATGCCACCGGGGCAAACAGCGGTTGGCAGGACCGGGGCGATTGGACCGTCCCTGCGGTCATCGCCACGATCACTGCCAACAGCGTAACGCCATCATCAGGAAGCGGTGCGACACAGACCTTTGCGTTGCAGTATTCGGATTCGCTGGGAGCAACCGATCTCCTAACCACATGGGTGTGGTTCAACGCGACGTTTGCCCCTAGCGCCGCCAATTCCTGTCTCCTCTATTACAACCGTCCGACGAACACCGTGTTCCTGTTGAACGACGGGGCAACGGCATGGACCTCCGCCGCGTTGGGCAGCGCATCTACACTGCAGAACAATCAATGCTCCATCTCGCTTACAGGGAGTAGTACGACAACCGTCGGCAGCACGTTGACGTTGAGTGTCGCGATGACATTCACTGCCGCGTTTAACGGGGCCAAGAACGTCTACCTGTACGCCACCAACGGAACGTTCGACAGCGGCTGGCACGATCTGGGTGATTGGACGGTGCCAGGCGTCGTGACGAGCGTGACCGCAGATTCGGTGACGCCCAACTCGGGAAGCGGCGCGACGCAAGCGTTTGCGTTTGCCTATTCGAGCACACAGGGCGCCGCCGACCTCTCGACGACATGGGCATGGTTCAGCGCGACGTTGGCGTCCAGTGCCGCAAGCTCATGCCTGACGTACTACGATCGTCCGACGAATACGGTGTTCCTGCTCAACGACGCGGGTACCACATGGTTCTCTGGCCTCCTCGGCAGCGCGACGACACTCCAGAACAGTCAGTGTTCGATCGCGCTTCTCGACAGCAGCATCTTGTTGAGCGGCAACACGCTGACCCTCACGCTCGCGATGACGTTCAAGGCTCCATTCAATGGCGCCAGGAACATCTACATGTATGCGAGCAACGGCACGGCGAACAGCGGTTGGCAAGACCGGGGCGACTGGACGGCGACTGGCGTCGGGAACGCGGTCACCGCGGACAGCGCGACGCCCTCGTCCGGGAGTGGATCAACGCAGTCGTTTGCCTTGGCCTATTCGAGCACGCTCGGAGCGACAAACGTGCTGACAACGTGGGTCTGGTTCACTCCGACTCTCGCTCAGACTGCGGCGAGTTCATGCCTCGTGTATTACGACCGGCCGTCGAACCTGCTGTTCCTGTTGGACGATGCCGGCACGAACTGGATGTCAGCAGTGATGGGGACCGCCACGACGTTGCAAAACAACCAGTGTGCGATTGCCGTCGGTAGCAGCCACACCAATACGAACGGTAATACGTTGACCGTGACGCTCGCGATGACGTTCAGCGGAGGCTTTGCGGGTGCGAAGAACACCTACATGTATGCCACCAACGGTGTCATCAACAGCGGATGGCAAGACCGCGGTGACTGGAACGTACCGTAGCGCTGACCGCCGCGCCTTCACATTCCCGGGCGCGCTCGGTCGAAGTCTGGCAATAGATGATCAGGGCGCAGTCCAGGACCCGCGAGTCTGCCAGCCGCTATTCATTCCCCCGACATTCCCAGCATACATGTCGATATTCTTCACGCCGGCAAAGGCGGGTCTAAACGTGACGGCAAGGTTCAGCGTCAGGGTCGTGCCGCTCATTGCCACTGAGCTCGACGCCATCGACACCGAACACTGGCTGTTCTGCAGTCCGTAAATGCTCGACAGCGACCTCGATGTCCACTGCGTCCCCGCGTCGTTCAGGAGATACACTCGTGCTGCTGCGACATCGTAGTACACGAGGCAGGAATACGCAGCAGAGTCCGAAGACGTCGTATTGAACCACACCCAAGTGGTTGCGAGATCGGCGGCGCCCAGATTACTCGAATACCGTAACGAAAAGATCTGCGTCGCGCCGGATCCGCTATTCGGCGTCGCGGAGTCAGCGGTGACGGTTGGCCCAGCGGCACCCGCCACGTCCCAGTCACCGCGGTCCTGCCAGCCGGTATTCCCGATGGTGGCACTCGCGGCGTACAAGTAGATGTTCTTCGCCCCGGCAAATGCCGATTTGAATGTCATCGCGAGATTTAACGTCAGTGTCGTCCCACTCGTCGGCGCCGAGCTCCCAGCCAGGGACACCGAGCACTGACTGTTCTGCAGTGTCGCGCCGCTGCTCAGCGAGTTCGACATCCACTGCGTACCGGCGTCGTTCAGAAGATTGACGGTGCGCGCAGCCCGGTCGTAGTACACCAGGCACGATCCCGCGGAGCTCGAGGCGAGTGTGCCGCTGAACCAGACCCATGCGGTCGACAGATCCGTTGCCCCGAGGCTGTCCGAATAGGTCAAGGCGAAGCTCTGAGTCGCGCTCGATCCTGCGTTGGGTGTCACGGCGTCTGCCGTAATCGACGGGGCGCTCGGCGCCACCACTGCCGGTGCGCTCGAGCCACTTGAGCCGCTCGAGCCACTCGATATGGTCCATGAGCCGCGGGTTTGCCAGCCGCTGTTCACGTTCCCGGCGTTCGTGCCATACATGTAAATGTTCTTCGTGCCGGCAAACGCTGGCTTGAATGTCACCGCCAAGTTCAAGGTCAGCGTCGTCCCGTTCACACTCACCGAGCTCTGGGCCAACGAGACCGAACACTGGCTGTTCTGCAACGTGGCGCCACTCGACAACGGGCTCGACATCCACGTTGCCGCCGCATCGTTCACCAGATACATGGTCGCTGACGAGCGGTTGTAGTACACCAGACAGGAATTCACCGAGCTTGAAGTCGTCGTGTGAAACCATGCCCAGACCGTTGACAGGTTCGTCGCCCCGAGATTGCTCGCGTACTGCAGTGCGAACGTTTGTGAGGTCCCGGATCCAGACGCGGGTGTCACGGAATCTGCCGTAACAACTGCCGCAGGAGGCGTATAGGTAATTGTGGTCGTGGTTGTCCGGGCGTTGCCCGCACCGTCAGTCGCGACGACGCTTACGGTGTTGGCTCCGCCCACAAGCGTGAGGCTCCTGCTCCAACTCGCCGTGTTGCTATCAGTGGCCGAGGCACTTGTGGTGCTGCCGTTTACGGTCACACGGGTGATGCCGCTACCGCCGGCTCCGCTGTCGGTTGCCGTCCCGCTCAGCGTGATGCTCGATGCGTTCACAACCTGACCGGAGGTGTGACTCGTGATCGAGATCGTTGGCGGCGTGGAATCGCGAGTTATCGTGAACTGCTCAGCAGCGTAGTTCCCGGATCCGTCCTGAGCTTCCACCAGAACGGTGTTGATCCCACTGGTGAGGGAAACACTTCGGCTCCAATTCGCAGTACCGCTTCCGGATGCCGTGCCTCCCGCGGCTAACTGGCCATTGACCCTGACATTGATGATGCCACTGTCGCCCGACCCACTATCGGTGGCCGTGCCGCTCAGTGTGATGCTCGCGACATTGACCCGCTGACCAGCCGAATGACTCGTGATCGACAGGCTTGGCGCCATCGTGTCGCCACCAGTACTTCGCACTGTCCATCCAAAAGACGTCGAGCTCGTGGAAAGACCGTCCGACACGAATATCGTCACGTTGTACGTGCCGATCGATGCCGGAGTCCCGGTAATGATTCCGGTGACCGGATCCAGGACGAGTCCAGGCGGAAGACCTGTATGGCTGAATCGGAGAGTGCCTCCGTCCGGATCCACAGCAGTCATGCGCACGTTGCTGATCGAGAGGCCGACCGTATCCACCCGACTCGCAACTGGAGACAGAAAGGGAACAGCTCCCGAAATCTCGCTAGAAACCGGGCTCTCCAGACCGTACGAGCTCACCGCACTCACCGCGAAGTAGTAACGGACGCCAGGTGTGGCCGCAAATGCGTAGGTCGTGTCCGATACGGTGCGAACCGCACCGTCGTACGTCCCGGTCGACGTGCCGACATAGACGTTGTAGTGATCGATGTCCGTGGAACTGGATGCGTCCCACGCGAGATTCAGGATGTTGGTCTGCGCCAGCGCCGAGACTGGCAACAATAGGCCAACGAGAGTCGCCGTAAAGGCGACCCGGATTGTTTTCGCTATCGACGCCGCTCGCTGCATCCGATCGTGTGGCTTGCGTACTCCTGAGTGGAGTTGAAGCCGATCGGCCGCTCAGCAAGTTGGCGGCCAACTCATCAGACGCTTACAAGCTGATGATTGGCAGAGACTTACGAAATGCTGGATTCACTCCGGGATCTGAATGGCTGGCAATCTGGTGAGACACAATTACACAGTCCTGCGTTAATTCGATACGCGTGCGAGAGCAGCCCTTCTCAGGGGATGGTCCAGGATCCGCGAGGCTGCCAGCCGCTATTCACATTGCCGGCACTCACGCCAAACATGTAGATATTCTTCGTTCCGGCAAACGCGCGCTTGAACGTCAGAGACACGTTCATGGTCATGGTCGTGCCGTTCGTCGTGACCGAACTCCCAGACAGTGAAAGCGTGCATTGGCTATTCTGAAGCGTTCCTCCATTCGACAGCAGCCTGGACATCCACTGGGTCGCCGTGTCGTTCACGAGATACATCCTGCCCGTCGCACTGTTGTAATACACCAGGCAGGAGTTGGCGGCGCTCCCGGACAGCGTCGGGCTGAACCAGACCCACGTCGTCACCAGGTCCGTCGCCCCCAAACTATCCGAGTACGTGAGTGCGAAGGTTTGCGTCGCCCCAGACCCTGCATTGGGCGTCGCCGAAACTGCCGCGACTGTCACGGAACCGGTGCCCGTGCCCGTGCCGGCACCACTGCCCACCGTCCAATCCCCGCGATCCTGCCAGCCGCTACTCACGTTGCCGCTGCTCGCGCCGGACATGTAGATGTTCTTCGCGCCGGCGAATGCAGCCTTGAAGGTCACAGCCAGGTTCATGCTCAGAGTCGTGCCGCTGACAGTAACTGAACTTCCCGCCAACGATACCGAGCACTGAGTGTTCTGAAGCGTGCTGCCGCTCGAAAGCAGGCCCGACATCCACTGCGTCGCGGCATCGTTGACGAGATACATCCTGGCCGCCGCTCGGTCGTAATACACCAGACAGGAGTTCGCCGCACTCGAGGCGAGTGTTGCGTTGAACCAGACCCACGCCGTCGATAGATCCGTCGCACCGAGCGTGTCCGAATACTGCAACGCGAACGTCTGGGTCATCCCAGATCCGGCATTTGGTGTCGCCGAATCTGCCGTCACGGTTACTGGGGCAAAGGTGGTACTCGGGACCGTCCAATCGCCGCGGTCTCTCCAGCCGCTGTTCGCGCTGCCGGTATTCGTGGCATACATGTAGATGTTCTTCGCACCGGCAAATGCGGACTTGAAGGTCACGGCCAGGTTCACTGTCAGCGTTGAGCCGCTTGCGGCGACCGAGCTCCCCGCGAGCGACAACGAGCACTGGCTATTCTGCAGCGTCGCGCCGCTAGAGAGCAGGCTCGACATCCACTGCGTCGCACCATCGTTAACCAGATACATCCTCGCCGCCGCCCGGTCGTAATACGCCAGGCAGGAGTTTGCTGCGCTCGCGGCCAGCGTCGAATTGAACCAGACCCACGCCGTCGAAAGGTCAGTCGCTCCGAGGCTATCCGAATACTGCAACGCGAAAATCTGCGTCGTGCCCGACCCGACAGCCGGTGTCGAGGAAACAGCATCAACCGCTACGATCGGCGAGTAGGTGATGGAGATCGGCACCGACCGCGTGTTGCCAGCACCATCGGTGGCCATGACAGTCACCACGTTAACGCCGGTGGCTAAGTTGACGCTTCGACTCCAGTTCGCGGCATTGCTGCCAGTGGCGGTCCCGCCTGTTGCGGCGGCGCCGTTGATCGTGACGCTCGAAATCCCACTGCCGCCGCTCCCACTATCTGTCGCCGAACCTGCCAACGTGATGCTCGACGTCGTGACCGTCTGGCCCGGAGAGTGGCTCGTGATGGTCAGCGTTGGAGCGGTTGTATCGGACGTACCAGACGGTTGCACTGTCCATCCGAACGATCGCGTTGTCGTCGCCAGGCCATCAGTCACGAACACCGTCACGACGAACGTGCCGGTGGTCGTCGGCGTACCGCTGATCACGCCGGTGCTCGAGTTGAGGCTCAACCCGAAGGGCAATCCGGTGTGGCTGAATCGAAGGGTGCCGCCGTCCGGGTCACTTGCGACAAGCGTGATCGGAGCAATCGGTTGGTTGACGATGCTCGTCTGGGTCGACGGCACCGTCAGGCCTGGTATCGAGACTCTGACCTCGGAAGAGTATGCGCCGGGCCCGGCGGCGTTGATGGCACGAACAGCGACGTAATACAGCACGCCGGCGGCCGGTGTGAACGCGTACGAGGTCTCCGATGCGGGAATTGTCGCGCGTTGAAAGTTGCACGAGAGCGACGTCGTCCCTATGCAGACTTCGTAATTGAGGACGAGGTCTTCTGCCGCGTTGGCATCCCACGTCGCTGACAACGTTTGCCCCGATGCCGCCATGGGCATCGCGACGACGCAGAGGGCTATCGCTGTAATCAGCTTCCAGTGGGACACGCTGCGCCGTTGTGCAAGGCAACGGCCAGTGGATCAGCTCGCTATAACTCCCAGCAAATGAGGCAGTTAACATATGGAAGCGATAGGGCGATTTCTTCGTGATGTCGATTCCGAAATCGCGCTTACGCTTTTGTCTACTCGACCTTCGCGACCTTTGCGCCGAGGGCAAGCAGACGCTCGACGAGCTGACTGTAACCACGCTCCACAGTCTCGAGCGGCGTGACGCGTGTCTGACCTTCAGCGGCGAGACCGGCTGCAATCAACGACATGCCCGAGCGCAGATCGCGGCTATCCAGCACACGGCCACCGCGCAATTTCGTTGGACCAGTGACGATGATGCGGTGCGCGTCGGCGAGGAACATGTCGGCACCCATGCCGCTCATCTGCTCGAGCGCGAAGAGACGCAGCTCGTACATCCAGTCGTGCACAAGCGTTCGGCCTGCTGCCTGTGTCGCGAGCACTGTGACGAGGCTGACCAGGTCGCTTGGAAACGACGGCCATAGTCCGGTCGTAATTCGGCGAACTGCAATCGGCTTCGATGGCTTGACCTCGAAGACGCCTCGCGTCATCCCGCACTGAACGTTCATGCGCTGCATGACCGCAGCAACGACTTCGATGTCCTCTTCGCGGCATCCTTCGATGGCCATTTCGCCACCAGTGATCGCGCCGACCACTGCCCAACTTCCAGCCTCGATGTAGTCGCCGCCAAGACGGTGCTGTGCACCGTGGAGTTTCGGCACGCCCTCGATGCGAATCTTCGAGGTACCAAGTCCACTGACACCTGCGCCCATCTTCGCGAGGAACTCGCACAGCTCGACGACGTGCGGTTCTGTTGCGGCATGCCGAATCTCGGTGACACCCTTGGCTGACGCCGCGGCGAGGAGCGCCGTCTCTGTGCCGGTGACCGACGCTTCGTAGAGATACATCGACGCGCCGGTCAAACCGGTGTCCGGCGCTTCGAGGACATGGTCCGGGCCCTTCCCTTCATGAGCCCCGAGCGCCTTGAGCGCCTCCATGTGCGTAGAGATCGTGCGGCGCGCCGGAAAGTCACCACCGGGCGGCGCAATGTGCGCGCGGCCGGTGCGTGCCAGGAGTGGACCGAGCAGCAACACCGAACCACGCAACCTGCCCACCAGCGATCGATCTGGAGAATCCGTCGTCAGCCTGGGCGTACGAATGCGCAACGTGGTCGTACCGATGCCGTCCACTTCGGCACCGAGATCGAGCAGCAGCCGCGCCATCACCTCGACGTCGCCGATGCGTGGGACGTTGGTCAGCACGCACTCTTCGTCGGTGAGGAGACAGGCGGCCAGGATTGGCAGCGCCGCGTTCTTGTTGCCTTCCACCGCGACACGGCCTTCGAGCCGGTGCCCGCCTTCGATGAGTAGTGTTGACATCAGCTCGTTGCTCTCGTCAGAAATTCCACGTCGGGGTCTCCGTCGAACCCGACGAAGATCGGCTCGGGCCGAAGCCACACACCGAAGCGATCGCCGACGCGCTGTTTCACCGCGCGTGCGAGTCGCAACACGTCAGCAGCGGTGGCACCACCGCGATTCACCAGCGCCAGTGGATGCTTCGTCGAGATGCCCACTGCGCCGTCCACATAACCCTTCGAATAACCCGATCGCTCGATCAACCACGCCGCAGGTATTTTGACCCGCCCATCGTTTGTCGCGAAACCCGGCAGCCGATCGCCGGCGACAGACGCAACGCGTTCGCGGTCGGCGTCAGTCACGACTGGATTCATGAAGAACGAACCGACGCTGCGTGAATCCGGATCGTTGGCGTCAACGACCATGCCCTTTGAGCGCCTGATGTTGAGAACCGAATCGCGAACGACGGCAACGGTGGGGGCGGTCGCATTCGCGCGCTTCAGGAACGCTGCGACATCAGCGTAGGTTGCGGTGGGCGGACCTGGCCGCAGTCGGAACGTCACCTCACAGACGACGAACCGTCCTTCGTCTGCGGCCTTGAAGCGGCTCATGCGATACGAGAAGCCGCACTCCGCCGCGCTCATCGATCGCACGGTGTGATCCGCACAGTCGTAGACGATGACCCGCTCGATCGTGCTCGACACTTCTTGCCCATAGGCCCCGACGTTTTGGATCGGCGTGCCGCCGACCGTACCGGGAATGCCGGACAGGCATTCAATGCCAGCAAGCCCGCGATCGACCGCCATCTGAACGAGATCGTCCCAGCTCTCGCCAGCGCCTGCGGTGATCAGCGTGTCTTCCCCGTCGCGCGACACCGTCGTCCCCGTCATGCCGATCTGCAGCACGAGGCCGTCGAAACCACGATCGGCGATCACGACGTTGCTTCCGCCGCCGAGCACAAACCACAGAATGTTCTGCTCGTCGCACCACCGCCGAGCCGCAGCGACATCGTCGGCATGCTCCGCGCGGAGGAACCATCGCGCCGCACCGCCCACGCCGAGCGTGCCAAGCGAGGCGAGTGGCACGTTGGCGCGCGGCGCCAGCACCTTACTGGAGCGCAAGAATCGCCCCTTCCTGCGCGATCAACGCCGACATCGCCTGGGCACGCGTGCAGATCTCGAATTCGATCAAGTCACCCGGCGCGAGCTGGCCCGCTATCGGCAGGTCCGCAGTAATCACGGTCGCGAGTTGCGGGTAGCCGCCGGAGGTC
>Ga0310810_10001109_pt1 | contig 27553 bp, 22 predicted proteins | sample NCmetagenome_FD_207641 | JGI IMG/M metagenome (GOLD analysis project Ga0310810, IMG submission 207641) | Soil microbial communities from experimental microcosm in Duke University, North Carolina, United States - NC | ecosystem: Engineered > Artificial ecosystem > Soil microcosm > Unclassified ...
GGCGCGACCGGACATGTCGAGCAGGCGCTCCTTGAGCGTCTTGAGCTGATCGTGAAAATGGCGAAAGCCAGCGGCCTCGGGGCTCATCCGAATCTCCCTGTGATGTACGCCTCGGTGCGCTCCTCGCGCGGGGTCGTGAACAGCCGTCCCGTCTCGCTCACTTCCACGAGACGTCCGAGGTAGAAAAAGGCGGTGTGATCCGAGACGCGAGCCGCCTGCTGCATGTTGTGCGTCACGATGACAATGGTCAACTCGGAGCGAAGCTCGTAGAGCAGCTCCTCGATCTTCTGCGTCGCGATGGGGTCGAGCGCGCTCGCCGGCTCATCGAGCAGGAGCACTTCCGGCTCGTTCGCGAGCGCCCGCGCAATGCACAGGCGCTGTTGCTGGCCGCCGGAGAGACCTAACGCGCTCTGGCGGAGCCGATCCTTGACCTCATCCCACAGGGCGGCGCGTCGCAGCGAGTGTTCGACGATCTCGTCGATCTGGCCGCGTGAGGCGCCGCCGTTGATGCGCGGGCCGTAGGCGACGTTGTCGTAGATGGACTTCGGAAACGGATTCCATCGCTGGAACACCATCCCCACGCGCTGGCGAAGCGCGACCGGTGTCATGGATGTTCCGTACACGTCCTCGCCGTCCAGCTCGATGGCGCCCGAGTGTCGAGCACCGAGGATGAGAGCGTTCAGCCGATTGATCGACCGCAGGAATGTCGACTTGCCGCAGCCCGATGGTCCGATGAGCGCAGTGACGGCGCGGGACGGAATCGTCAGGTCGACGTCATGCAGCGCCTGCTTGGGGCCGTACCAGAACGAAAATTTTCGAGCGACGATAGTCCCGGGATGACTTGCCGATGTCCCTAACGACGTCATCCGAACCGTCCGGTGATGTACGCTTCCGTTCGCGAGTCGGACGGGGTCGTGAAGAGCGTATTCGTAGGGGCGAACTCCACCAGCTCTCCGCTCAGCATGAACGCGGTACGGTCGGACACGCGCGCGGCCTGCTGCATGTTGTGTGTCACGATCACGACCGTCATGTCGCGACGCAGCTCGTACACGAGCTCCTCGACCTTCTGCGTGCTGATCGGATCGAGCGAAGCGGTCGGTTCATCGAGCAGCAGCACCGCGGGACGAGTGGCCAGCGCGCGCGCGATGCACAGGCGTTGCTGCTGGCCCCCGGACAGTGCGACCGCGCTGTCCCTGAGTCGCGTGCTCACCTCGTCCCACAGCGCGGTGCGCCTGAGTGCATCCTCGACGATGCCGTCGGTTTCACTCTTCGATGGGCCTTTACGTCCGAGAATCTTGAGCCCCGCCGCGACGTTGTCGCGGATGGACATCGTCGGGAACGGCGTCGGTCGCTGAAACACCATGCCGATATGGCGCCGCACTTCGATGGGATTCACGCCGCGCGCGTAGATCTCCTGATCGTCGAGCAGGATCGAGCCCGTGACCCGAGCCGTCGGCACCGTCTCGTGCATGCGATTGAGGCAGCGCAGCAGCGTCGATTTCCCACAGCCGGACGGGCCGATGATGGCCGTCACTTCTCGATCGCGAAACGGCAGCGACACACCGCGGACGACTTCGGCCGCGCCGAAGAACGCACTCAACGTCTTCGCGTCGAGTCGTACACGGGCAGGCGCGCTGCCCGCAGCCGCGGGCGTGGCTGCGGTAGGGCGGGGGACCCGCGGTGACTCAGTCGCCACCATGACCGAATCGGGAGCGTGTCGCGAAGCGGGCTGCAAGGCTGATGATGAGGACAATGCCTATGAGAACCAGCGCGCCAGCCCAGGCGAGCGAGTGCTGCGCATCGTACGGGCTGATCGCGAAATTGAAGATCTGCAGTGGGAGCGCCGCGATCGGCTCCCGGAGAGACAGCGACCAGAACTGGTTGCCTAACACGGTGAACAACAGCGGCGCGGTCTCGCCGGCGATGCGCGACACGGCGACGAGCGCGCCCGTCACGATGCCCGGCAGTGCCGTCCGCAGAATCACGACGAGCGACGTGCGCCATCGTGAGTACCCCAACGCGAGCGCGGCTTCGCGCAGTGACACGGGGACGATGGAGATCATCTCCTCCGTCGTCCGGGTCACGAGCGGAATCATCATGGCGCCGAGTGCGATGCCGCCGGCGAGCGCCGTGAACTTGCCCATGGGCTTCACCAGGAACTGCCAGGCGAAGATGCCCATGACGATCGACGGCAGACCGTTCAGGACATCCGACAGGAAGCGCACGGTGTTCGCGAGCATCGTCCCGCGATTCTCTGCGAGGTAAAGCCCCGCGCCGATGCCGATTGGCAATCCGAACGCCGACGCCGCACCGATCAGAACCAGCGTACCGACTATGGCGTTCGCCATTCCCCCGCCTGCTTCGCCGGGCGGCTTCGGGATCTGGGTGAAGAACGCGAGGTTGATCGACGACGCGCCGGCCTGGACGAGATGCCAGAGGATGAACACCAACGGCAGCGTCGCAACGACGGCGGCGACCAGCGTCACGGCGATCATCACGACGTTCACGACGCGGCGCCTGCCTAACGTCGTACGGGTCCGCTCCGCGGCGGCGCGCTGGACGCCTGACGGCCGAGGGCCGCGCCCCGATGGTTTGGCGGGAGCCATCGTCGCCATCAGGAACGCGCCTCGCGCGAGACGCGCCACACGAGCCAGCGCGCGATTCCATTCACGATCAGCGTCAGCACGAACAGCACCGCGCCAACCGCCATCAACGCCGAGAGGTGGAGATCACCCGTCGCCTCGGCGAATTCGTTGGCGATGAGGGACGCCATGGTGTAACCCGGCGCGAACAGCGACGCGGAGATCTGGTGGACGTTGCCGATGAGCATCGTGACCGCCATCGTCTCGCCGAGTGCGCGGCCGAGGCCGAGAATGATGCCGCCGATGATGCCGGAGCGAGCGTAGGGCACGACGGCGTCCGCGATCATCTCCCATTTCGTGGCGCCGAGCGCGAGCGCGGCCTCGCGCTGGGATCGCGGCACCGCCATGAGCACCTCACGTGACACGGCCGAGATGAACGGCAGCACCATGATCGCGAGAATGAGGCCGGCGCCCAACATGCTGGGCCCGTAGGCGGGCCCCTCGAACAGCGCGGATTTCCCGACGACCGGCAGGCCGGCAAGGAACGGCATCACGCGGTCACGCAGGAAAGGCTGCAGGACGAAGATGCCCCACAGCCCGTACACGACGCTGGGAATCGCCGCGAGGAGGTCGACCAGAAACGCGACCGGCTGCCGCAGCCATGGCGGCGCGAACTCCGAGAGAAAGATCGCGACACCGAGCGCGAGCGGCGTCGCGATCACGAGCGCAACGATGGACGAAACGATCGTGCCGTAGATCGCCGGCGCCGCGCCGAACACGTTATGCGGCGGATCCCAATCGCTCGACGTGAGAAAGCCCAATCCGAACGTTTTGAACGCCGGCCAGGCCGCCTCGCCGACACCGATCGCGATCAGGATCAGGATCACCGGAACGCATAACGCGAACGCGGTCGTCATCCACCGATAGACCGAATCCCCGATCGCCGAGCCTTCGATGCGTGCTGCGATCCCGGTGTCGTCCTGGCGCGTGGTGACCAGCGGACGAGCGGCTTCACTCACGACGCGGTGCCGACCTGGATCGACGCCAGGCGATCCAGCAGTTGTGCGCCGAGCGAAGCCGGCAGCGGCGCATAGTCGAGTGCCGCTGCGGACCCTTCACCCTCGGTGAGCGCCCATTTCATGAAGTCGACGAGCTTCTTGCCCTTCGCGGCGTTCGCCTGATGCTGATAGACGAGCAGCCACGTGAACGAGGAGATCGGATACGCATCCGCACCGGGCGCGTTGACGATCGAGACGCGGTAGTCTGTGGTCGCTGGCAACTTCTCGACGGCGCCTGCGGCTGCGGCGGTGATCGACGCGATCGCCGGCGCGATGAACTGACCGGCGGCGTTTCTGACTTTCGCCACTGCGAGCTTGTTCTGGTTCGCGTATGCGAGCTCGACGTAGCCGAGCGTGCCGGGCGTCTGCTTCACCTGCCCCGAGACGCCGTCGTTGCCTCGACCGCCCAGCCCGACGGGCCACTTGAGCTCCTTGCCCTTACCAGGTCCCGCTGCCCACGCGGGGCTCACGGCGGTCAGATACTCCGAGAAGATGTACGTGGTACCGCTTCCTTCGGACCGGTGGACGACGATGATGTCACGCGCGGAAAGCTTCGCGCCGGCATTGAGCGACACGATCCTGCTGTCGTTCCACTTCGTGATCTTGCCGAGAAAGATGTCGGCGATGATCTCGCCGCTCAGATTGAGCGGTTGTGTGACGTCGGGGAGGTTGTACGTCAGTACGACGGCGCCAAGCACGGTGGGAATGTGGAGGATCGGCCCACCCTTCGCCTTCGCCATCTCCTCGTCCGTCATCGGTGCGTCGGACGCGCCGAAGTCGACCGTGCCTTCCTGCAACTGGCGGATGCCGCCGCCCGATCCGATCGCCTGGTAGTTGATCTTGATCCCGGCCTTGGCGTTGTAGTCCGAGATCCACTTCGAGTAGATCGGGTACGGGAACGTCGCGCCAGCGCCCGTGAGGTCGACGCCACCACGCGAGGCGGCGGACGGCGGCGTGCTCGCGGCGGCTGAATCCGTCGCGCCCTTCGTATCGGAACCGCTGCACGCCACGACAGACATGAGGCCGGCGGCTGCGAGCGTGAATAGAGTCGAGCGAGTCACTGCGTCCCTCCAGTCGGAGTTACTAGAACGTTGGCATGCGGCCCGATCAGGCGGAGCAGGGCCATGTAACGGCCGCGTCACACTCCGCCCGATCGATAGCGAGCCGCCTACTGGGTACCGGCGGCGCCGGCCATTCGGATGGTGCTCAACCGCTCGACGAGCCGGTCGGCGATGACTTTCGGCAGTGGCGCGTAGTCGAGCGCCGCGGCGGACGCCTGGCCCGTCGTTAGGGCCCAGCGCATGAAATCCACCAGCTTTTTGCCCTTGATCGGGTCGGTCTGATCCTGATAGACCAGCAGCCACGTGAACGAGGTGACCGGGTACGCCTGCGCGCCCGGCGCGTTCACGATGGAGATGCGATAGTCGCTCTTGGCGTTGAGCTTCGCGGCGACGCCTTCAGCCGCGGCAGTCGCGGACTCGACGGACGGCGCGACGAACGCACCGGCCGAGTTGCGGATGGCTGCGTAGGCGAGGTTTGTCTGTCGTGCGTAGGCCAGCTCGACGTACCCGATTGAGCCGGGGATCTGCTTCACCTGACCCGCGACGCCGTCGTTGCCTTTTCCGCCAAGACCGATCGGCCATGCGACTTCCTTCGATCGTCCCGGTCCGGCGAGCCATTCCTTGCTGGCCGACGACACGAAGTCCGTGAAGATGTACGTCGTGCCGCTCCCGTCAGACCGGTGCACCACGAGAATGTCGCGCGCTGGAAGCGACACACCGGGGTTGAGCTTCGCGATCTTCCCGTCGTTCCACTTGCGCACCTTGCCGAGGAAGATGTCGGCGATGGTGCCGCCATCGAGATTCAGTGGCTTCGTGATGCCCGGAACGTTGTACACGATCGCGACGGCGCCGATGACGGTCGGGAAGTGGAGCACTCGACCACCCTTTGCCTTCTGCATCTCGCCGTCGGTCATAGGCGAATCCGACGCACCGAAGTCGACCGTGCCATCCGAGAGCTGGCGGATGCCGCCGCCTGAGCCGATGGACTGGTAGTTGATCTTCACGCCCGTCTTGGCGTAGTCGGCGAACCACTTCGAGTAGATCGGGTACGGGAAGGTGGCACCGGCGCCGGTGAGGTCGGCCTGCGCGGTCAGCGCACTTGGCGCGAGCCACAGGACGGCGAGCGTGGCGAGCATTCGCATGCGGTTCGTCTCTTGATCTCGTTAGGTTGATTGGGCGGCGAAGCGACCGTCAGAAGCCGGCGATGAGGTGGAGGAAGTACACCTTGCTGTCGGCGGCGGTGCTGCCGTCCTTGGGCACCTGGTTCTGATAGTCGAACGTGAACGAGGTTCGCTTGTTGAACTCCCACTGCAGACCCGCGATGTAGTTGCGCGTGTACGGGTCGGTGTCGGTGTTCGGCCTGATGTGGTCGGCGCGGAGCACGATGGCGACGGGCCAGTTCGGCGCGCTGTTGATGAACGTGAGCGGGCGGATCGTGGTGTGCAGCGACACCAGGGAGGCCGCCCGCTCGACGGCGGTCGGTGCCACGTCGCGCGTGGTGTCGGCGCTCTCGAACACATCCCACTTCTTCGCGAACTGCGCACCGAGGATGATCCGCGGGTCACGCAGACCGACGAACACTCCGGCGCGATCCTTCCGCAGCGCGCTCGAGACAGGCTGCACCGTCCCGCGGGGCCGCGCGAAATCGCTCGCTCGGTCGCCGTTGTAGTACCACGGCGATACGGTCAGGCCCTTCCAGAAGCCGAACGTGTTGGCGAGGGGCGTCAGCGTTAGGCGAGCGGCGTAGTCCTTGAAGCGATCGGTCTCGCGCGACGTGTACCCGGGCCCGTTCGTGATGGACGCGTAGAACTCGCCGCGCTTGCGCGGGAAGGTGAACGTCGTCGCGGCACCTGCGTCCGCCGAGGAGAAGAAGCCCTGTTGCTCGACCGCCACCTGCGACAGGCCGCGTTGCCAGAATTGCTCTTCCTGCTCGATGATCACGGTGGGGAGCAGGCCCAGTCTGACGTTCGCCTTCAGCTCATCGCCGATGCCGCGAATGAAGTCGTACTGGCCGTAGGCGTATTTCGCGCGGATCGCCCATCCTCGGTAGTACTGGTCCCGCGTGGTATCGCGCTGTTGATACAGGTCGGTCGTGATGCGAACGGAGAAATGCTCGCCCGGCGTTGCACGGAACGTCAGGTATGCGCGTTCGATCTCGAATCGGTTGACGGACCGGTTGCCCTTGAGCCCACCGTACTGGTAGTTCGCGTAGATGATTCCCGAGAACTCGAACGGGAGCGCAGGAGCCGCGGCTGGCGGCGGTGGGGTCGGTTGGGTGTCGGCGGCGGGACGCGCCGTGTCGGGACGGGCTCTCGTTGTGTCCTGAGCGGAGAGCGAGGTATTCGAGACAGCGACCGCCGCAAGTGCAACAGCGCAGCGGAGCAATCCGAAAAATCGGCGCATTCGGTTGTCCGGGTTGAGGAACGGGCCGCACGCTGGGCGGCCGTAGCGCCGTTACACTATCGGACTTTTGTAACGGACTCGCAACGCGACGGTAACGCGCCGGTCGCACTCGGACGCGTGTTCGCGCACGTGGCGTATCGATACGCCGATTGGTCGGCGACCTCGTTATGCGGCTTGCGGGAGTGTCAGAGACCGTTGGTCAATGAGAGAAACTTGAAGCGGCCGTCGCGCTCGATGATGGCGCCGAACATTCGCAGCTCGCTCGCGGCATCCGACCGCACCACGCAACCCGACCAGAGGGTGTTGTCACCCTGTCGCTCGGGTCGAGGAGGACATGCATACCCGTGGAAGCCGAGCCCGCGGCCGCCGAAACGAGCGAGTAATCGCTTCGCGGCTTTCTCGCTCCCGGCCGACCGCATCGTCCACACGAGATCCGGCGACTGGCGATACGGCGGGGCGGTGTTCGGCGAAGACGGGTAGACCAGGTAGCCGAATTCGTTACGGTCGATGACCAGACGGGTCAGGGCCGTCGTGTCGTTCTTCTCGATCGCGCTGACGAATTCCCTGACGAGGGACGACCGCGACGTCGCACCGTGTGCAAATCCCGACGGTCGCACGCCATTCGTCGCGTTGAATCGGCGGATCTCTTCGTCGACGGGGAGGACGCTGTCGACAACGTAGCCGGGTCGTGCGCGCACGACCGAGTCCTGCCGCGCGCGCTCCAACTCGGCCTTCTGGTCCGGTGTCGCGATGGCGCCAGGTGATGCCTCGAGCCGCTGCACGGAGGGACCGCTGTCGCACGCGGCGTGCAGCATGGCCACGAGCATCACGGCCAACCGTAGCCCTCGGAATGACATACGCCTAGTTACGGGTGTAGACCGTCCAGCCCTGCCACCACTTCGTGCCGTTAGGCGCCGCGGCACCAAGGTAGGCCGTTCCCGTCACGGAGGTACCGGCAGCCGTTGCGAGCTTGCCCGCGAAGGTGCCAAGTCCACCCGTCGCGATCGGCGACGTCGCTGCCGGCGTCCAGTCGAACGACGCACCGGTCGTGGCCGCGCCGATCGTCGCGGGGAAAGTGGTGAACAGCGCGGTCGTCGCCGTGGTGCTGCTCACGAGCGCGTTGCCGGCAAGATCGAGCGAGTTCTGAATGTTGGTGCCGTTCGCGCCCTGGAAGACAGAACCGTTCTCCGTGAACAGGATGTTCTTGATTCCGAGGTCGGCTGTCGCGAGGTCGGTGATCGCCACGGATCCCGCTCTCGCGTACGTCTCCGCGTCGCGCAGGCTCACGCCACCGCGCGGATAACGGGCGACGACGCCATTCACATAGTACCCGCCCGTACCGCGGCGGAGCATCATGCCCAGCCCTCCAGACGCGCCGGAGGTCGCGGCGTCTCCCGTTCCGATCAGCGTGAAGTTGGCGATGACCGGGACCGTGAATGGGGCCGAGTTGAAACCGAGGTCGCAGCCTACGCCGTTGCAGCCGTCATTCTCAATGCCTTCCGGATCGGTTGCGAGAGACCCCGCTCCGGTGCGCGGCGTGATCTGCGTCGTCTGCAGCGCGATCAGATACTGCAGCTTTCCCTTGAAGCCTTCCGACATGTCGAAATGATCGTCACCAGACTCGTACGAGACGAGGTGATCGCCGATGAGTCCACCGCCGAAGAACTCGTACGAGTCGTCGAGGCCGGCCATTGCCTGCAAGTAGGAGATCCGCGTCCCGCTGCCGACCGCGGCGAACGTGAACGAGTTCAGCTCCTGGTCCGGCTGTGGGGCGAAGCCGGCGAATTCCACACGCACGTAGCTCAGCGTGCCGCTGTTGTCGTCGTCGGCGGTGCCACCGGAGTACGCGACGGTGTAGTTCTTCCCGCTGACGACCGTGGAGCCGTCCGTACCCGTACCTTCGACCGCGATCGTACCGCTCCGGTTGATCTTCGCGTTGCCAACGAGGATCAGGCCGCCCCAATCGCCCGGCTGTCGCTGTCCCGCCGCTCGCGACGATGTGAAGACGATCGGCGCGTCCGCCGTGCCGACGGCATTGATCTTCGCGCCGCGCAGAATGAACAGCGAAGATCCGAGCGTGTTGAAATCGCCCATGATCCTGGTGCCCGGCTCAATCGTTAGGGTCGCTCCGTTGGCGACGTGGATGAAGCCCTTCAGCGTGTACGTCTTGTCGCTCGTCCACGTGGTGTTGGCCGTGATGTCGGTCGAGACGTCGACGTTGCCGCCGCTCCCCGACTGTCCGGTCGTCGCCGTGAACTCGGACGACGCGGTACTCGTCTTCGTGCCGCGAACGGCGAACACACGATAGCGGTACGTCGTGTTCAGCTTGAGACCGTTGTCGGTGTAGGTGACGGTCCCTGGCGTCGCGGGAGCCGGCACGGTTCCGACTTGAGCGAACGTGCCACCGGTTGCGCCTTCGGCTCGCTCGATGGTGAAGCTGTTGTCGCCGGATCGGCTCGTGAATGTCACGACAATGCTCGTGGTCGACGCGGCGGGATTCGGCGCCGCTTGCGCACCCAGCACCGGCGGAACGGTGTTCTCGGTCGGGTCGTCATCACTGCTGCATGCGGCGAGCGCGAACGTCGCCATCGCGAGCGTCAACGCCGAGATCCTGCGTCCTGAAAGGAGCATCGGTCACCCTGGTGTGTTGTCGTGTTCACTGGTCTCTCGACCGAACCGCACCCGCGGTTGCCGGCGTTAAGTAACAGGCGACGTATGGCAGCCGTGTCTCACCAGCGTCACGGCGATGTCACGGCGTGTCTTTCCTCGACTTCGCCGCTTCGCGGCTCCGCCCGGAATGACGAGGACTAGGGCCGCCAGACGAGACCGATCTGGAAGACACGACCGGTGAGATACGACTCGCGAGTGACGGTGCCCTGCACGGTCTTGTATGGTTCGTCGAGCAGATTCTTCGCGTCGAGCCGGCCGCTCACGGCGGCGATGACGGGGAACCGCAGCGAGAAATCGAGCGCGGTGCGAGCCCGTTCGATGACATCCGGCAAAGGCTGGTCACCCGCGGCATCGATCCGCTCGCCGATGCGATTCACGAGAAGCGTCGCGCTCGTGGTGCCGCGCAGCGGTGTATAGGTCAGGCCTGCGTTGACCACGTACGGCGCCTGGCCGACCATCCGGCGGTCCTTGTTCGTGGCGCTCGCTGTCGTTTCACCTAACGTGATCTTGCTCTCCATCACGGTGATGTTCGTGAACGCGGTGAGCGGCTGAAGCCCGCGCGCGAGCAAGCCCATGTTCTTCCGCAGCTCGAGCTCGACCCCGTAGTTGTCGGCGGCGTCGGCATTGAGATAGAACACCGTCCGCGTGCCGCTCGTGGCGCGATACACCCGCTCGATAGGATTCGTGAAGTGCTTGCCGAACACGGCGACGCTCACGACCTCACCGGCGTTGGGATACCACTCCCAACGCAGATCGGCGTTCGAGATACGCGTGCGCTCGAGATTCGGGTCACCCTCGACGTTGTCGCCACCGATGACATCTCGGCTCGCGATCGGGGAGAGCTCACGGTACTCGGGGCGGGCGAGTGTGCGAGACAGCGACAGACGCAGGCTCTGTGCATCTGTGAGCCTCATGTTCAGCGCTGCTGACGGGAGGACGTCCGTCCACGACTTGTTCGTCGAGACCGGTGATCCGAGCGTCGAAACCGCGTTCACACGGACCTTGTCGAGCTCGACGCGCGCGCCCCCAATGAATTGGATCCGATCCGTGATCCCGATCTCGGTCATCGCGTATCCCGCGCTCAGCCGGTCGCGGGCGTCGTAGGAGCCGCCCTGGCCTAACGGGGCGATGTCGAACACGGGCATCGCGCCCTGGCTGAACCGCCCATCGAACAGTTGCTCGGGCGCCAGCCCGCGCAACGCCTGCGGCGCGCCCGCGGCGCTGATGCTGAACGCGCGCTCACGGCTCCGCCACGGAAACGTGAGCTGGTAGTTGACGCGACCTTCGATGCTCTTCTCGTCGAGCGTGGCAAATGTTCGCACTGCCCCCTGGTTTCCGGTGTTCAACCAGAGCGCCGACTCTGGTGCGTTAGGCGTCGGGCGCTCGAGCGCAGTGACGAACTCGGACCGGTCGGGCTCGTCCCGCGTGACCGCGGACGACGTCGCGGACCAGTCGAGCTTCTGTCGCCGCCCGAGTTGGTGCTCGGCGGCAAGCTGATTGGAGCGCACGCTGCGCTCGACGTACTGCAGGCGGTCGATGTGTGCGCGGATCCCTTCATTCTCCAGCGAGCCGGTCTCGGACCGGGCGTCGTTGTCCGCGGTGCGATTGTACGTGTTGTTCAGCATGACGCGCGTATTCGCACCAAGGAGTGTGCTCAGGTTGACGAGCCCACCCCAGAGCACCGATGAACTTCCGGTCGTACCCACGAAGCGATCGATCTCTCGCGTCGCTCCGGCCGTGGTTCCGCGCTCAGCAAGGGCGCGCACCTGCCCAGACTTCTGGTCCTGCGTCAACGAATACGTCCCCGACGCCACGTACCCGATGCGGTGACCGAGGACGGCATCGTTCCCACCAACGGAGACCGACGTCGACATGTTAGGCGACGCACGCTCCGTCCGCGGCGACCACGAGTTGCGGAACGTGTTGATGAGCAGATTCTTGTCGCCCTGATTGAGATTGATCTGCTGGAAGTTGCCCACCGAGGCGACGAGCCATGGCAGGTTGCGCTTGTTGCCGACGAACGCGAGTCGCTCGCCACCGGCTCGCGGCGCCGTGAGGACATTCGACCCGGTCGCGCCCGAGTTGTATCCGCTCGTCAACGAATAGGTGATCTGGCGGCGAGCGGGAAACTCTCGCGTCCTGATGTCCACCTGCGCGCCGCTGAAGTCGCCCGATTGGTCGGGGGTGAACGTCTTCGATGTCGTGATCGACTGAAGCAACCCCGCGGGGAACATGTCCAGCGGCACGACACGCTTTTCGGGCTCGGGGCTGGGAATGCGGGAACCGTTGAGCGACGCTGTCGTGTACCGTTCGCCGAGTCCGCGGACGAAGACGTAGCGTCCATCCTGGACCGTCACGCCGCTCACCCGCTGCACCGCCTGCGCGGCATCGCTGTCCGGGCTCTTGGTGATCTGTTCGGCGGTCACGGAGCTGACGATCCCGGTGGCTGTGCGCTGCTGGTCGAGCGCGTCGTTTACCGTGCCGCGCTCGCTGGACGCGGTCGTCTGCATCACCTGCAGCTTCACGGTGGCCGTCTGCAGGGTGACGTCCTGCTCGAGGATCTGCCCCGCGTCGAGCAGGACGCCAGTGACGGTCTTCGGCGTGTAGCCGAGGCGACGGACCTGGATCGTCACGGTGCCGGCGGGGACGTTCGGTACGGTATACCGGCCTTCGATGGCCGATGACGTGCCTAACGTCGTGCCGACGATCTGGACGCCGGCGTCACTCAGCCCCTGGCCGGTCGAGGCATCGATGATTCTCCCGACGATGCGGCCCGTTCGAGCCGTAGGCTGTGGAGTAGGCTGTTGCGCGCGCAGTGCGGCGACCGTTCCGATATGCGCCACGCATGCGAGTACGAGAGTGCTACGTACGAAACGAGCCCGCACCGCGAGCCCGAGATACGACATGGTTGTGTCCATTTCACCAGACGAGAGAAGGTGTCGAGGAGACCACTCGATCATCACGCTCTGGTCGTAACTCTGCCTCAGGTGCGTCTCGGATCGCGCACGGAAGTGCAACGAACGCGTCACGGGCGCTGGCCCGCGGCCACGCAATACGACTCACGCCGCGGCGCTCGTGACACCATTCGACGACGAGCGATTCGAGCATCAGCATCGCGTCGACGTCGTAGACCGTGATGCCGCGGAGGTCGACGCGAAGCGCCCGCACGCACACCGGCAGCGCACAGAACGCGGTGAGAGCACGGGCCGTTAGGCCGAGTGACAGGCGGCCGCTCAGGTACGCGCTGGCAGCACGGGCATGGGATTCGATCGTCAGTCCAGACTTGGGAATCACCGAAACTCCGGAGAGTGTTGCACGCAAGCTCTCCGGGTCCCGTCACGCGCTCAGGGCGCGACGGTCACGTCGCGGTAACAGCGGGGTCCGGAAACTCCGCCCAGATCGTGGTGCCGCGACCGACGGCGCTCTCCGCCCTAACGCGGCCGCCGTGCCCCTCGACCAGGTGCTTCACGATGGCCAACCCGAGCCCTGTCCCGCCCTCCGAACGCGAGCGGCCGGCGTCTACCCGGTAGAAACGTTCGAAGATCCGCGGCAGGTGATCCGCCGGAATGCCTATTCCGGTGTCTCGCACGCCGACCGCAACGCCGCCCGGCACGCGCTGCGTGTACACCATCACGCTGCCCTCGCTCGTGTGTCGCACTGCGTTGTCCACGAGGTTGGTCAGTATCTGACGCAACGCCGTGGAGTCAGCCCAGACGTGCGTTGCGTCCGTTGCGATCTCGAGGCGCAGCTCGACCTGTGTCGCCGGGCGGATCTCCTCGACGGCCGCCAACGCTTCGGATGCCAGCGCGCGCACGTCGTTCCTGACCGGATTCGGTTTCCAGCCGCCCGACTCGATCCGCGAAAGGTCGAGCAGGTCGTCCACGATACGCTGCATGCGGCGAGAGTTCGCCAAGACGGTCTGGGCGAACTGACGGCGCTGCTCGTCAGGCAGTGAGTCGTCGGTGAGCGTTTCCGCGAACCCACCGATGACCGTGAGTGGCGTCCGCAGCTCGTGGGACGCGTTCGCCACGAAGTCGCGGCGGACAGTCTCCAGCCGGCGCACAGGCGTCAGGTCGAACAGCGCGACGACAGCGCCACCGGCGGGGAGAGGCCGTGCCGTGAGCGCGAGCTCGCGGCCGCCGATCTGCACTTCGTGCGCATCGACGGCGCGACCAGCGAGCGCGGTGCCGATCGCTTCTCTCAGTCCTCGCTCACGCGGCAGGTTCGACGCTGGAAACGGCACCGTGTCCTTGAGGCCGAGCAGGTGGCGCGCGCGCTCGTTCACCTGCGCGACCTGCTGCCGGGCGTCGATGGCAATGACGCCTTCGTTGAGCGATTCCGTGAGTGCGACGAGCCGCACTTCCTCCGCCTCGAGTGCCTCGAGGCGACTGCTCAACTGCTCGGCCAATCGGTGGATCGCGCTCGCGAGGTCACCCACTTCTCCAGGCGCGGCGAGCGATGGGCGTCGCGCGAGGTCGCCAGCGGCGAGCGCGCGGGCGACGTCACGCAGCTCGACGACCGGTCGCGCGACCGATCGAGAGAAGAGGCCCACGAGAATGAACGCGAGGCCTAACGCGATGCCCGCGGCGACGAGCACGTCGGCGCGCGCGCGCGCGAACAGTTGCTGGATCGAGACGGCGCTTACCGACACGCGAGCGAACCCGGTGCCCGAGCGCACCGCCGCGTACAGCTCCTCGTCGCCCGCCGAGGGGCTCACCCGTCGCGAGACGCCGGTGCCAGCGCGCAACGCCTCCTGGACTTCCGGACGCGTCAGGTGATTCTCGAGTGCGCCGAGCGCCGGCGGGTCGAACTCGGAGTCGCCAACGACCGTGCCTGACGAGTCGATCAGCGTGACACGGTGGCCGAGGGCTCGACCGGCGGCGTTCGCGAGCGAGTCGACGTCGAGACCGCGGTGCCACTGCGCCGAAACGAGCCGCGCCTCGCGGAGCAGGGCAGCCGAGCTCTCCTCGTAGAACCGGAGCCGTAACCGTCCGTCGACGATGGCCACGACCAACGCGACGAGTACGCCCACGATCAGCAGCGAACCGATGAGCAGCCGCTGAGTGAGCCTCACGACTGGGCGTCGGTGGGAAGCGCGGCGGCTGCGGGACGGTGAGTCACGCGCTGCGTGACTGACCCGCCGCGCGCAATCGATAGCCGAATCCGCGAACCGTCTCGATCAGGTCGCCGGCTGAGCCGAGTTTCGTGCGTAACCGCTGGACGTGCATGTCCACCGTGCGCGTCTGAATGTCGGGCGCAGCCTCCCACACGGTCTCCAGGAGATGCCCGCGCGCCTGCACGCGTCCCCGGCGCTCGGCGAGCATGACGAGCAGGCGGTACTCCGTGGGCGTGAGCTCCACATCCTGCCCGTCGACGGCGACACGGTGCGCGCCACGGTCGATCTGCAGCGTGCCGATGCGCAGGATGTCGGCCGCCGTCTGCGGCGTCTGCGCGACGCGACGAAGGATCGCGCCGACGCGCAGCACGAGCTCCTGCGGACTGAATGGCTTCGTCAGGTAGTCGTCGGCGCCGAGCGACAGTCCGCGAATGCGGTCCTGCTCTTCCTTGCGTGCCGTGAGCATCAGCACGGCCACGTCTCGCGTCGCATCGTCGGCGCGCAGCTGCTCGAGCACGTCGTAGCCCGACATACCGGGCAACATGAGATCGAGCACGACGAGCGCCGGGCGCTCCTGTCGTGTCTGCGCAATCGCGTCATTGCCGTTCGCGGCGGTCGACACGCGATAGCCGGCTTTGACGAGATGGAACGAGACGAGCGCCGCGATATCCGGCTCGTCGTCCACCACGAGCAGTCGCTCGCCGCTCGCTGGCACACCCGTCACGCGGACCGCCCGCGCAGACGGCCCTGGATCTTCGCGACGATCATCTCGATGGCGATGGTATTGTGCCCTCCTCGAGGCACGATCACGTCCGCATAACGCTTGCTCGGTTCGACGAACTGCAGATGCATCGGGTGAACGGTCTCGAGGTACTGCGCGATCACGTCATCGAGCGTTCGTCCACGCTTCTGCACGTCGCGGCGCAAACGGCGGATGAGCCGAATATCCGCGTCCGCGTCGACGAACACCTTCACATCACACAGCGCCCGCATGGTCTCGTCCACGAACAGCAGGATGCCGTCGAGCACGAGCACATCTGCCGGGCTCACCGGTTCCGTCTGCGGGCTGCGCGTGTGCGTGACGAAGTCGTACACGGGCTTGAGTACGGACTTGCCCGCACACAGGTCGCGCACCTGCGACGCAAACAGCACGGTGTCGAACGATTCGGGATGATCCCAGTTCACGCGCTTGCGCTCCTCCATGGGGAGGTGCGCGAAGTTGCGGTAATAGGCATCCATGTCCAGGAACGCGACGGACGATCGCGACAGCGCCTCACCGACCTTGCGCGCGACCGTCGATTTCCCGGAGCCCGACCCACCGGCAATGCCAATCACCAGCGGCTTCGCGAGCGACGTATCCAACAGTTGGCTGTTTCCACTCGCGTCGGACGTTCGCGCGTGGACGTCGTAAAGAGAAGCGTCCGCACCGTCACGGTTCTGTATCGGCAGCGCGTGCGCGTCCGCCTCCGTCCGAAGCGACGCCTGTGGTGGCGGGAGTTGCGTGGCCATTGAAGCAAGCTTGCCCCGCCGACCGGCTTCGTCAATCGCGACCCGTGCCTGGCCGGATTCTGCCCGCTTCCGCCGTGACGTACCTTTCGCCCATGTCACGCCCTCCGTTCTCCATCGCGCGCGCGCTCGGCATCGGCGCCCTGGTTCCCCTGGCAGCAGTGTCGTGGATTGGCGCGTGTGCCGGGAACCCTCGCCCTGGCGGTTCTGCCCAGTCCGTCGACCTCGTCGTCGCGGCGACGACCGATGTGCATGGCCGCCTGACCGGATGGGACTACTACGCCGGTAGCGCCGACTCGGCGCGGGGGCTCTCCAGGGCGGCCACGATCGTCGACTCGGTGCGGTCGGCGAACCCTGACCGCGTCGTTCTGGTCGACGCCGGTGACCTGCTGCAGGGAAATCCCCTCGCCTTCGTCGGTGCACGCGTGGACACGACCCGCCCGCACCCGGTCATTGCCGCCATGAACGTGATGCGGTACGACGCCGCGGCGATCGGCAATCACGACTTCAACTATGGTCTGTCTACGCTCGGACGCGCGATTCGCGAGGCGTCGTTCCCGTTCCTCGCCGCGAATGCCTACCTCGCGAGCGGCACGAGGGCATATCCGGCGTTCGTCATCGTGAAGCGCGGTGACGTGCGCGTCGGCATCGTGGGCGCGACGACTCCGGGCTCGATGGTCTGGGATCGCGACAACCTGCGCGGCCGCGTGGTGATTCGCGACATCGTTCCGGAGGTGCGGACGGCCGTCGCGGAAGCGCGCGAGAAAGGCGCCGACGTGATCGTCGTGACGGTGCACTCGGGGCTTTCCGGGCAGTCGGGCTACGACACGGTCAGCACGGGCTTGCCGAGCGAGAACGTCGCGGCCCGCGTTGCCCGGGAGGTGTCGGGCATCGACCTGATCGTGTTCGGCCACTCGCACGGGGACGTCGCGGACAGCGTGATCGGCACGACCCGGCTGCTACAAGCGAAGAACTGGGCGACGAGCGTCGGTGTCGCGCACCTCGTCGTGCAGCGCAATGGTGGTCAGTGGCGGGTCGCCAGAAGCCGTGGTACCACGGTTCAATCTGTGGGACACGCGGAGAATGCGGCTGTGGCGAGCGCCGTCGCGCCTGCGCACGCGGCCACGGTCGCGTACGTGAACCGCGCCGTTGGAACGACCTCGGTCGCCTGGCGAGGCGACTCGGCGAGAGTTCGCGATACGCCGCTCGTCGATTTCATCCTCGAAGTCGAGCGGCGCACGACGGGCGCAGACCTCGCCTCCGGATCGGCGTTCACGCTCGGGGCATCGCTCGACGCTGGCCCGGTGACTGTCGCGGAGCTCGCACGCCTCTACCCGTACGACAACACGCTCCGCGCTGTCCGGATTTCCGGGCGCCAACTCCGCGACTACCTGGAGTACAGCGCGCGGTATTACCGCACGTTCGCCGGCGATACCGGCCGGACGATCTCGTTGGTGAACGAGCGTATCCCGGGCTACAACTTCGACATCATTGCCGGCGCCGACTACGTCATGGATGTATCGCGCCCCGTTGGATCACGGGTCACGACGTTGTCCGTAAAAGGCAAACCCGTCGTCGACACGGATACGTTCACGCTCGCCGTCAACAACTATCGACAGGGCGGTGGCGGCGGCTACACCATGCTGCAGGGCGCGCCAGTCGTGTACGATCAGCAGCAGGAAATTCGGCAACTGCTGATCGACGAGGTCACGCGGCGTCGCACCCTCGAACCTAACGTCTACTTCACGCCGAACTGGCGCCTCGAGCCCGCCGCGGCGGTCGAGCCCGCGTATCTGGCGATGAGCCGCAACATGGCCGAGCAAGCTGGTGGGCCGGTTCGAACGGCGCCTCGTGGACCAGCTGGCATTCCGCGCCCGAATCCCACGCCGATCCCGATGCCGTCTGGGCGGACGTTGCGCATCATCGCGACCAACGACTTCCACGGGACGTTCGAGCCCCGACCGGATTCCGCAGGCGTCCGACGCGGCGGCGCTGCCTACGTCGCGACCGTGATCGGGCAGGCGCGTGCAGAATGTGCCGCGCGGTCCACGTGCACGAGCGTCCTGCTCGATGGCGGCGACATGTTCCAGGGCACCGCGCCGTCGAATCGAACGTACGGCGCGACCGTTGTCGACCTGTACAACAAGCTCGGGTACAACGCTGCCGCTCTGGGAAACCATGAGTGGGATTGGGGACGCGATTCGCTTCGTGCGCGAATGCGTCAGGCGCGATTCCCGATTCTCGGCGCCAACGTTCGGTTTGCGGATGGCCGGGATGTGCCGTGGATGCCTGACGACACGCTCCTGACCGTCGGCTCCCTCAAGGTCGGCGTGATCGGCGTGTCCACCGTCGAGACACCGCGAACGACGATGGCGCTGAACGTCGCCGACCTCGCGTTTCCGTCGCCGGCTCCCATTGTGAACGAACGAGCGAAGGCGCTTCGCGCTCGCGGCGCTGACGCGGTCATCGTCGTGGCTCACGCGGGCGCGTTCTGCCAGTGGCCAATGGCGGGGACAACCGACGCCGCGTGCGACGGCGAGATCGTCGAACTGGCGCGTGGAATCACCGAGCGCGTCGATGCCATCGTGAGCGGCCACACGCATTCGCTCGTGAACACGCACGTGAACGGAATCCCGATCGTGCAGGCGAGGTCCCACGGACGGGCGGTCGGCGTGGTCGACGTCCCGTTAGGCGGAGGCATCGCCAGCGTAGCCGTGCGGGACGTCCTCTCGGATTCGCTCGTCGCGAATGCCGGCGTGGACTCGCTCGTGAAACGCGTCGTCGCCGCCGTGGCCGCCGAGATGAGTCGCCCCATCGCCCAGATCGCCGAACCACTGCGCAGGTCGGGACGCCAGTACGCGCTCGGCAACCTGATCGCGGACGCGCAGCGCGCCGCGGGGAAGGGAGACGTCGCCGTCATGAACAACGGTGGCATTCGTGCCGATCTGCAGGCCGGGCAGGCGACGTACGGGAGTCTGTTCGAGATCCATCCCTTCGCCAACGTGCTGTATCGACTGACCGTTCGCGGCAGCGACCTGCGCGCCTATCTCGAGCGACTCATCGGACGCGACGAGCTCAACGCGCACGTGAGCGGTGTGTCCATCGTCTTCGCGCCGGTCAAGCCACTGGGATCGCGGATCGTGTCGGCCACGATGGCGGATGGCCGCCCGTTACGTGATGACGGGACGTACACGCTGGTCCTCACGAACTTTCTCGTGGCGGGAGGCGATGGGCTGGGGCTGGCGGCGAATGCCATCAAGACCGAGCCGCTCGGCATTCCAGACCTCGACGCCCTCATTCGCTACGTCCAATCGCGGCCGCAGCCGCTCCGATATCCTTTCGAGCCGCGCCTCACGGCGGCGCTACCCTGATTTATTCGATCTCCAATGCGAGTCTACGTCAACGCCACGGGTTTCGATCTCCCAGCCGGATCGACCGCGCTCGATGCGGTACGCGCCTGGAACGCTGCTGCCGCGGATGATGTCGCGCTCGGGCACAGCCTGATCGCCGACAGTCGTGGGCTTCCCACGGCTCCCGACGCGCCGCTTCACGGCGGTGCGATCTTTCGCGTGTTACCGGCGCGTCGTCGGCACGACGCCGACGAGCCTAACGACTAGCGCCCGGATGCCGCCATTCCCCAGCCGGGCGCTGTTGCGTCGGCTCCCGAAGGCCGAGTTGCACTGCCACCTCGACGGGTCCGTGCGCCCAGCCACGCTGCTCGAGCTCGCCCGCGAACACCATGTGTCGATGCCGGCGGACGACGCGGATGCGCTCCGCGAGTTCATGATCGTTCGCGATGCGCGCAATCTCGAGGATTACCTGAATCGGTTCGACATCACGCTGTCGGTGATGCAGACCGCGGATTCGCTCGAGCGCATCGCGTACGAGCTGGCCGAGGATGCGGCAGCGGAGGGCGTTCGGTACATCGAGATGCGGTACGCGCCGGTGCTCAACACGCGGCACGATCTCTCGCTCGGCGAAACAGTCGAGGCCCCGCTGCGCGGGATCGAGCGTGCGCAACGCGACCACGGCATCGTGAGTCGACTCATCGTCTGCGCGCTCCGCAACCTCTCCCCTGGAATCTCCATGGAGCTCGCGCGGCTCGCGGTGGAGTACAAGGACCGAGGCGTGGTCGGCTTCGACCTCGCGGGGGGTGAGCGAGGACATCCCGCGTCCGTTCACGCGTCCGCGTTCGCCCACGCGCGCGAGCACGGGCTCGCGTGCACGTGCCACGCCGGCGAAGGTGCCGGGGCCGAGTCGGTTCGTGAAGCGGTCTACGCGTGTGGCGCGAACCGCATCGGTCACGCCACGCGACTGATCGAAGATGCGTCGCTGACGGCAGAGCTCAACGAGCGACGCACCGCTCTCGAGATTTGCCTGACGAGCAACGTGCAGACGCGCGCTGCTGACTCGTACGACGCGCACCCGCTGCGGCGCTACTTCGATGCCGGCATGAACGTCGTGCTGAACACCGATAATCGTCTCATGAGCGGCACCACGCTGACCGACGAGTACGTTCATGCGGCGGAGCAGCTCGACTTCTCGTTCGATGAGCTCTGTACTGTCGCGCTCAACGGCTTCGAGAGCGCGTTCCTCTCGGACGGTGAGCGTGCCACGCTCATTGCCAGCGCGAAGGCCGACATGGACGCATTGCGCGCGGGGAACCGGTGACGACATCAGCAGCCACCCGGTACGGCACGTCGGCGGCTGGTCAGGCGGCGCGTGCCATCCAGAACCGCATTGGCACCGAGACGCCGACCGTTGGCGTCATTCTCGGTTCCGGGCTCGCGGGCCTCGCTGACCGTTTCGAGAACGTCAAGCGCGTCTCGTACGCGGACATCCCGGGCTTTCCGGCGACATCGGTCATCGGGCATCCGGGTGTTCTCGTCGCGGGAACGCTGGCGGGCCGGCCGGCGGTTGCGCTGGCGGGGCGCTTCCACATGTACGAGGGGTATGAGGCGGCGCTCGCCGCGTTTCCGGCGCGGGTGCTTTCGGCGTTAGGCGCCGGCGTCATGTTCGTGTCGAACGCGGCGGGAGGAATCCGGAGAACGTTCCGCCCCGGCGACCTGATGGTGATTGCCGATCACGTGAACCTGACGGGACGGAACCCGCTCATCGGCGCCGTCGAACCCGGGGACGTTCGATTTCCCGACATGTCCGCCCCCTACGACCCCGTGCTGCGAGCGGCCTTGCACCACGCGGGAACGCGCGTCGGCGTGTCGCTCGTCGACGGCGTCTACGGGTGGGCGTTAGGCCCGTCGTATGAAACGCCGGCCGAAGTCCGGATGTTCGAGCGATTCGGCGTGGACGTGATCGGCATGTCCACGGTTCCCGAAGTCATCGCGGCGCGTGCCGCGGGAATGCGCGTTGCCGGCATGAGCTGCGTCACGAACCTCGCGTGCGGCATCACGGCGGCACCGATCAATCACGAAGAGGTGATCGCGGCCACGCGCGAAGCCGCTGGCCGATTCGAGGCCGTGGTGCTGGAATGGGTGCGGGCGCTGTAGCCGTGTCGTCAGCCGTCGGGCTGACACTCGCCGAATAAGTCCATCAGGCCCAGTGATTGAGCGGGCCATGACCGCTCCCGAGCCCCGGTGCGGTTTCGATGGCCCGATGCACGAATGCGAGTCCTGTCGCAACCGCTTCCGGGAGTGAATGCCCGAGTGCGAGCAGCGCCGCAATCGCCGCCGACAACGTACACCCGGTGCCGTGTGTGCTCGCAGTCGTGATCCGCGATCGCCGAAAGACGCGGAGCTCACCGTCGTAGAACACGTCGACGACCTGGTCTCCATCCAAATGTCCGCCTTTCACGAGCACTGCGCGCGCGCCGAGATCCACCACGAGTCGTTCGGCAGCCTCGCACATCTCTGATTCATCGCGGGGCCTAACGCCGAGCAGCACGGCGACCTCGTCGAGGTTCGGCGTGAGCAGGTCGGCGAGCGGCGCCAGCACGGTGCGAACGCTGGCGATGGCCGTATCGTCGAGGAGCGGGTCCCCGGATGTCGCGACCATGACAGGATCCACGACGAGCGGCGCGAGCCCGTGGTCGCGAACGGCACTGGCCACTGATGCAACCACCGACGCCGTGCCAAGCATCCCAGTCTTCACTGCGCGCGGTCGGAGATCGATCGCGACGGCATCGATCTGACGTCGCACGAAGTCGGCGCTCACGGCGATCCAGTCATCGACGCCGCGCGTGTTCTGCGCGGTGAGCGCCGTGATCGCCGACGTGCCGAATACACCGAACCGGTGAAACGTCTTGAGGTCGGCCTGGATTCCCGCACCGCCACCAGAATCGGAGCCGGCGATCGTGAGCGCGATGTGCATGTAGAAAAATGCGCCGCACGGGATTGCGGCGCATTGGTGACTGTCAGAAGGCCAGTGCTACTGGCTAGCCCTCGGTTGTGGCGGAGGGGCTGGAAGGCCCCGCACTCGCTGCTTGAACGATTGGAAGCTCTGGCTGTCCTTCGTCAAACTGTTCAGGATCGCGGGGCTGATTTTCGCGATCTGCGCCTGCGTCGCCTGAATTCGATCCTCTTCGAGCGGGTGTGTCGCGAACCACGAGCTCACCGACGACGGCGAGGTTTCGCGCTCGTTGAGCAGGATCTGGAACATCTCCGGAATCCCTCGTGGGTCGATGCCGGCGCGCACGGTGTTCTTCACACCCTCTTCGTCTGCCTGGGCTTCGTCATCGCGGCTGAACTTCGCGAACAGTGCGCCCCCACCGACGTTGATCGCGGCCGCAGTCGCCTGGTTGTTGCAAATGCTCGTGAGCACGCACGCGAGCGTGACACCCACGTTGGCGCCTTGCTGCTTCTCCATCTGTTGGACCGAGTGGCGACGCGTGACGTGCCCGATCTCATGCCCCAACACACCCGCGAGTTGATCCATCCGCTGGGCGCGCTCGATGAGGCCACGGTTCACGTAGACGTACCCACCCGGAACGGCGAACGCGTTCACCTCGCCCGCATTTACGACGAAGAACTGCCAGTCGAGATTGCGGTCGTCCGCGAGCTTGGCGATCGAGTCGCCGAGCACATTGATGTAGCGCACGATTTCGGGATCTTTCACGATGGGAAGCTGCGCATTGATCTGTTGCGCGTAATCCGTCCCCATCTGGACTTCCTGCTGCGTCGAGATGGCGCACCCCGATCCCGCACCCGCGAGCGCCAATCCGATGAGTATACGTTTCATGCGTGCTCCTTTCAGTGTTGCTGAGTATGACGACCGGGCAAAACGCATTCCAATCGGCAGAGCCAGCCTAAGACTGTGCGACTCCTGACCTTAGCACGCGACCTCCGCCGTCGTAAAGCGCGCGATCGCAATGCGCTGTTCGTCGTCGAAGGCATGCGTGCCGGCGAAGAGCTCGCGAGGTCGTCGCTACGCATCGTCGGCGCACTCACGTCGCCTCAGCTCACCACGAACCCGCGCGCTCTCGCGCTGCGTGAGGCACTCGCCGCGCGCAACATTGAGATCGCCGACGTCACCGCCGCCGAATTCGAGAGCGCGAGCGACACCGAGAATCCACAAGGCATTCTCGCCATCGCCGAAACGCCCACGCATTCGCTCCATGAATATGCCATGGCCGACCCCGCTCGCGTGCTCGTCCTCGACGCCATTCAGGACCCCGGTAACGTCGGTACGCTGGTGCGCACCGCCGCCGGGCTGGGCGCCACCGCCACAGTCGCTTTGACCGGAACCGTTGACCTGTGGAACGCCAAAGTCGTCCGTAGCGCAATGGGCGCTCACTTCTTTCACCCGGCACTCCATTGTACATGGGACGAGCTGCGACTGTTCCTCCACGACGGCGGCATGCCGTTGTGGGGTGCGGACGCACGCGGAACACCCGCGGGCCGCGGGATCGCGCCGCGTCGACTCGCGCTCGCGGTCGGTAACGAAGGCAACGGCCTCAGTGACGATGTCCGCAAGGCGGCATCACACTTCGTTGGCCTTCCCCTGGCCGAGCCTGTCGAATCGCTCAACGTCGCCGTCGCCGCCGGCATTCTCCTCTACGAGCTTCGCCCGTGATTGTCTGGCCCGAGCTGCTGTTCGCATTCGTCGTGGGTGCATGCGTCGGATCGTTTCTGAACGTCTGCATAACGCGGTGGCCCCACGACCTCTCGGTGGTGAAGCCGCGATCTCGCTGTCCACGCTGCGAGCGACCCATCTCGGCGCTCGAGAACGTTCCGATCGTGAGTTGGCTCTTGCTGCGCGGCAAATGCCGTGGCTGTGGGCTTCCGATCTCCACCTTGTATCCGGCGATCGAGGTGATCACCGGACTGGGGTGGCTTCTCGCAGTGACGACGTTCGGTCCGACGTTCACGGCGCTGCGCGTCGCCGTCCTCGGCACTGTGCTCCTCGGTATCGCCGTCACGGACGCACGACACTATCTCATCCCCGACGGCTTCACGGTGTTCGGGCTGCTGTGGGTCTTCGTGACGGCCCTGATCGGCACGATGCTCAATCAGGCGTCCCCGTTCGCTGATCCCTACGACGCGATGATCGGTGCGTGCGCCGGCGCGGGAGCGATCGCCATTGCTGGTTGGTTGGGCGAGGTTGCTCTCAAGAAGGAGGCGATGGGATTCGGCGATGTCACGCTGATGGCGGTCATCGGTGCGGCCGTTGGACCGGGCAGGGCATTGCTCGTCGTGTTCGTCGGCGCCGTGATAGGCGTCGTCGCGTTCGTGCTCATCATGTATCCGTTGTCACGTCTGCGTCGCGCGGGCGCCGAGCCGCAGTTGGACCTCGCGCTCGGCGACGCACCGGCAGAGCTGCCGCATGTGCCGTTCGGTGTGTTCCTTGCGCCCGCCGCGCTCGCCACTTTGCTTTGGGGATATGCCTTCATCGGCTGGTACGCCGGCCGTATGACCGGACCCGGATGATTCAATCCGGATGAGTGTCACGCAGCGCGACGCTGCGATGTCTCATCGCTGACCCCCCATGGCCCGCCAATCTGACGGCGTTCTCGGACGCTACGCGCGCGACCTCACCGCTGATGCGCGTGAGGGTCGGCTCGAACCGGTGCGATGCCGCGCCGAAGAGATCTCCCGCGTGATCGACATCTTGCTGCGTCACGGCAAGAACAATCCGGCGCTCGTGGGCCCCGCGGGCGTCGGCAAGACCGCGATCGTCGAGGGCCTCGCGCAGCGGCTCGCCGCGAACGATGTCCCGCTGTCGCTGCGCGGGACGCGCATCATGGCCGTGGACCACGTCTCGCTGTTGGCGGGCACCACCTATCGTGGTGATTACGAGGAGCGCATCAGACGCCTCGTTGCGGACACCACCGCGTCTCCCGACGTCATCCTGTTCATCGATGAGCTGCACAACCTCATCGGGCAGGGGACGGCGATGGGTGTGGCGATGGATGCCGGCAACATGCTCAAGCCTGCGCTCGTGCGCGGCGATTTCCGCGTGATCGGGGCGACGACCAATGACGAGTACGAGCGCTGGGTCTGTGGAGATCCGGCGCTCGAGCGTCGGTTTCAGCGCGTGCTCGTTCGCGAGCTCTCCGCCGATGAGACGCTCGACATCATCCGGGCGCGCGTCGACCGACTGGAACGGCATCACAACGTCGTGATCACCGAGGCGGCGATACGCGCCTCCGTGGAGCTCACCGATCGATATCAGACGGATCGCATGCGACCCGACCGCGCCATCGACGCACTCGATGAAGCGTGTGCACACACGCACGCGGTCGCGGAGTACTCGGAGCGCGCACAGGAGCTCATTCGACGCCGCCGCGCACTGGCGGCAGCTCGTCCCGAGCGAAAGGGATCGGAACGGCAACAACCGCGTCCCGAGCGCGTGGACGACCCGATGGACCGTGCCGATCCCGAGGATGATCCGATCGAGCGAATGGCGCGAGACGGCTTCGCGGCGCTCGAGCGGTTCGGCGCCGAGATCGAAGCGATCTTCGTTCCGCCGGTCGACGTGCGAGAGCCGGCGGCCGCCTCGACGAACGGGGCCGCGACGACGTCTGCACCGAGAGCGTCGGACCAGCCGCGGCGCGCGGAGCGGGACGAACCAGCATCGCTCGCGGAGCTCGACGCCGAGCTGCACCGCGTACTCGCTGAGCAGGGGATCGTGGTCCGCGGCCACGACGTCGCACGGGTCGTCAAGCTCGCCACTTCAAAGGACGTGACATGGACGGAGTGAGACTCGTTAGGACAGGAACGCTGCTGGCGTTGTTCGCCGCGGGGCTCGTGACGTTAGGCGGCTGCTCGCGTGATGCCGGCACCGGTGGGAAGAGCGTGGCCGTGGCGACCCGCGATGGCCCGTACGCGAAGGAAGTCGGCGACGCGGTGCCTCGCATCGAGAAGGCCGTCGGGCTCAAGTTCAAGACGCCGCCGAAGGTCGAGCGCCGTTCCAAGGACGAGGTCCGCTCGTTCCTCGTGCAGAAGTTCAACGAGTCGATGCCCACCGCGGAGATCACGGGCATCGAGCGCACGTATCGGCGCCTGGGGCTCATCTCCGATACGCTGCAGCTGCGACCATTCATGCTCGAGCTGCTCACGGAGCAGGTCGTCGGCTACTACGACCCGGCCACGAAAGTGCTGTACGTCGTCGACGGCGCTGATCCGGCAACGGTCAACGTGACGGTCACGCACGAGCTGATTCACGCCCTGCAGGATCAGTATCTGAACCTCGACTCGATTCAGAAGATCACCGGCGACAACGATCGCCAGGTCGCGGCGCAGGCAGTGATCGAAGGGCAGGCGACGTACGAGCAGGTACAGACGATGCTGGGGTCGAACAACCTCGCCGCTACACTGCCCGGTGGGTGGGAACGCATCCGTGACATGATCCGGGACGGCCAGAGTCAGATGCCGGTATTGTCATCGGCGCCTATGATCATCCAGGAAACGCTGATCTTCCCGTACCTGAGCGGCGCAGAATTCATGCGCCACTACGACGAGACGCGGCCCGGCAAGGTGCCGTTCGCGGAGATGCCGCTGTCGACGGAACAGATCCTTCACACGTCCGCCTACTTCGAGCGGCCAGACACGCCGACGGTCGTGACGCTCCCCGAAATCGGCGGTGGTGCGAAGAGCGTCTACTCGAACGATCTCGGCGAGTTCGAGACGCGCCTCTTTCTGTTCCAGCATCTGCAGGATCAGAACGCAGCCATCCGTGGTGCCGCTGGTTGGGATGGCGACC
>Ga0310810_10001110_pt1 | contig 27531 bp, 25 predicted proteins | sample NCmetagenome_FD_207641 | JGI IMG/M metagenome (GOLD analysis project Ga0310810, IMG submission 207641) | Soil microbial communities from experimental microcosm in Duke University, North Carolina, United States - NC | ecosystem: Engineered > Artificial ecosystem > Soil microcosm > Unclassified ...
AGTGGTTTCGCGCGGCGGGCGCCCGGACCTCGCCATCCCGGCACTGGATCGCGTGAAGGCTCCGACCCTATTGATCGTAGGCGGTGCGGACGTTCCCGTCATCGAAATGAACCGTCAAGCTCTCCAGCATCTCAACGTCGAAAAGCGCCTGGAAATCATTCCCGGCGCTACGCACCTTTTTGAGGAGCAAGGCGCGCTCGAGGAAGTCGCCCGTCTAGCGCGGGAGTGGTTTCAACAGCACCTGAAGCCGTATACTGGGCGGTAACCGGAGGTACACGATGTTCCTGCGAACGGTGCTAGTCGGGGCTTGCGCCGCGCTCCTTTCACACGCTGCCAGCGTTGCTTCCCAGGTCACTTTCAACAAAGACGTACTCAGGATCATGCAGAAGCGATGCCAGGGCTGTCATCGTCCGGGCGAAGTTGCACCCATGCCGTTTCTGACATACAGCGACGTGCGGCCCTGGGCCAAGGCCATTCGCGAAGCGGTGCTCACGCGCAAGATGCCACCATGGTCCGCCGACCCGCATTACGGCAAGTTCTCTAATGACTGCTCATTAACCAAGGGCGAGATCGATACGCTGGTTTCCTGGGTGGATGCTGGCGCGCGCGAAGGCGACGCCAAGGACGCGCCGCCGCCGGTCGACTGGGTGGACGGATGGAGCATCGGCAAGCCCGACGCGGTTTTCGAGATGCCGCACGATTTTGATGTGCCGGCCGCGGGCACCATCGAGTATCAGTACATCGTGATCCCGTCCGGTTTCACGAAGGACACATGGGTACAGGCGGCCGAAGCGCGGCCGGGCAACCCGCGGCTGGTGCATCACATCATCGCTTTCGTGCGTGCGCCGGGTTCCGAGTGGCTGAAGGACGCCAAGCCCGGCGTGCCGTTCGTTCCCGTGGAGAAGAAGGAAGAGGGAGACAAGAAAGAACGGAAAGAGGAAAGCGACGAAGCGGCGGCTACTCCGGAATTGCTCATCGGCTTCGCGCCGGGACTGGTGCCCATGACGCTTCCGGCGGGGCAGGCCAAGATGGTGAAAGCCGGCTCCGACTTCGTGTTTCAACTGCACTATACGGCCAGCGGAAAAGCCGGAACTGACCGGAGCCGCATCGGAGTCATCTTTGCCAAAGAGCCGCCCAAGGAGCGCGTGTTCACCGCCAACGCGACTAATTCCAAATTTGTGATTCCCGCGGGTGATCCAGACTACCGCGTCGACTCCAGCATTACTTTGCAGGCGTCCGCGCGGCTGGTCGACCTGATGCCGCACATGCACTATCGCGGCAAGGATTTCGAATACCGCCTGGTCTATCCCACCGGCGAAAAGCAGATCGTGCTGAGTGTTCCCCACTACGACTTCAACTGGCAGCTGTTCTACTATTTCTCCGATCCGATCGTGCTGCCCAAAGGGACGAAGATCGAGTGCACGGCGCATTTCGACAACTCGCCGAACAACCGCTACAATCCCGACGCAAAGAAGGAAGTCCGCTGGGGCGATCAGACCTGGGAAGAGATGATGATCGGCTGGTTCGACGTTGCGGTGGATGCGGGCAGGGACCCGGCCGACGTAGTTCGCGAGAAGAAGGGCCAGGACCGGGCCGGATTGTAGGGGCGACCACGTTGCGCCGCTTTACAGCCGCTGTACGAGCCGCCGTAGGCCTTCGCAGAATACTTCGGGCTCGGTGAGCAGGCTGATCACCAGGAACGCTTCGGATTCGAAATCGTAGAAGAATCCAGGCTGCACCAGTACGCTCGCGTTTTCGAGTAAATCCAGACACCATTCCTCTTCCGTGTGCGTACGGGGCACCCGCAGAATCGCGCTCCACCCACCCTCTACCTTCAGGACTTGCATCGAGGGATGGCTGGCGGCCGCCGCCTGAAGGTCCGCCAGGTTCTGGCGCACGCGGGCGCTTATTTGCCGGTGCACGTCTTCGCCCGCCGCCAGCAGGCTCGGAAGCGCATGCTGCACGGGAGTCCCCACCGAAAGATAGGTGTCGGCGATGAGCTCGAGCCGCTCGGCTGCAGCCGTGCGCAAAACAGATGGCCCGCCGATCACGATCCAACCGAGTTTCATCTGTGGCATTCCGGCAACCTTCGACAGGCCGCTCAGGCAAAATGTCAAAGCACCTTCGACGCCGGCGAGGGACGCAACGCGCTCCGCATCCGGCTCGAGCGTGTAGTCCGCGAACACTTCATCGGAGATCATGGCGATTCCGCGCTCCGCGCAGAGCGCCACCAGCGTCTCGAGTTCGCCGCGCTTCACAAATGAGCCCGTGGGGTTGTTGGGATTGACCAGCACGATGGCTCGCGTGCGATCGGTTAGCGCGCCGGTGAGCGCATCTGTATCGATCGACCAGCCATCGTGATACACCAGCGGATATTGCACCACGCGCACCGATTCCATCTGCGCCAGAAATTCGAACAACGGATAGGAAGGCTGCGGCACCAGGACTTCATCGCCCGAATCGGCCAGCAGCTTGAACAGCCACGCGTACGATTCGCTGGTGCTGGCGGTCAGGAATATGCGCGAAAGATTTACCACGAAGCCGCGCGCCGAATAGTATTCCATCACGGCCTCGCGGGCCGCGGGCAAGCCGGCTGGCGCGGGTTCGTAGATCAATGCCCGCGGGTCGCTGAATGCGCCGACGATTTCCCCGGCCGGATAGGAAAACCCGGCGCGCGTGGGATTCGACTGCGTCAGATTCAGGATCTGAGCACCCGAACGGCGCCTCGCCGCGAGCGCCCGCGCGAGGTGGTTCGGCCGCAGGTCCCAATGAAGCCGGGACGAAAACATGCGTTCAGTCATTCTACAGGATGTTGTGCTTGATGCTTGTTTCAATTGCGATTGCCACACGCGATAAAAGGTGCCATCCGCCGATAGACTTTTCAACGTTGATGCGTTGAGCCGCCAATGACGTCAAGCCACGAATGGCTCCACGCGCGCATGCTAGTTTGAGAGCATGCCTTATCGCTCCTCGCTGTGTCTAATGGGCACCATGGTGCGGGAGCGCCGGATTTCGCCCGTCGAACTGGTGGATGCGCACTTCCGGCAAATCGCCAAGCATAATCCCCAGATCAATGCATTCGTGGTGCTCCTCGAAGAGGAGGCGCGTGAGGCAGCCAGGCAGGCTGAAGCCGCCGTTACGCGTGGCGACACCCCTGGATTGCTGCACGGCGTGCCGGTGACTGTGAAGGATAGCTTCGACATGGCGGGCGTGCCGACGCTCTGCGGCAGCAAGTTTCGTCTGGGGCACCGCGCGGCCGAGGATGCGACTGCCGTGGCCCGCCTCCGAGCGGCCGGCGCCATCATTCTTGGAAAAACCAACTGCCCGGAGTTTCTTTCGAATTACGAAACCGACAACTACATCACCGGCCGCACGAATAACCCATGGGATCTGGAGCGCACACCGGGCGGATCGAGCGGCGGCGAATCGGCGGCGATTTCCGCGTTCTTCTCGGCCGGCGGGATCGGCAGTGACGGGGGCGGCTCAGTCCGCATTCCGGCGCACTTTTGCGGCATAGCGGGACTGAAGCCCACGCCCGGTCGCGTTTCCGCCGCGGGGCATTACCCCGTGATCGGCCATCCGGGCGGACTGCTGGGCGTCGCGGGTCCCATGGCGCGCACGGCAAACGACGTCCGGCTGCTGTTCGCCGCGCTGGCCGGTTACGATTCACAAGATCCGTTCTCGGCGCCGGTTCCTTTGCGCGTGCCGCAGGCCGCCAACATGCGCATCGGCGTGATGGAACAGTTTTACGACGTGCCGGTCGAAGCCACTACGCGCGACACGGTGCTGAAAGCCGCGGGCATGATGGGGCAGATCGGCTTTCAGGTTGAATCCTTCAGACCGCGCGGAATCGAGCGCGCGCCCAACTTCTGGTGGTTCTTCTTCGGACAGCTGCCTGCGCCGCTCACCAAGCAGTTGATTCAGGGTCGCGAGCAGGATGCGCACTGGACGGGTACCGAGTTCCTCACCACCGCGCTCGAACAACCTGCGCCCACAGTGAACGATCTGCTGAACAACCTGGCGGCGCGCGATCGCATGCGGGCCGCGCTGCTCGGCCAGATGGAGACCGTGCCACTAATCCTTGCGCCGGTGTGCGGTGTTCCGGCCTTCCGCCACCGCGAGCGCCGCTGGGACACCGACAGCAAGCCCATCGGTCTGTTCGAGGCTATGATGCCGGTTACGCCATGGAATCTGCTGGGAATGCCGGCGATGACGGTTCCGTTCGGCATGTCGGCAGAGGGTCTGCCCATCGGCGTGCAATTGATTGGCCGGCCATATGAAGAGGAAATGATCCTCGAAGTGGCCGTGCGGCTCGAAGAGGCACGCGGGCCGTTCGCTGGGCCACCGGAGTTCATCGGTTAGGGCACCGTTAGCGAATTGCCTTCGCTAAATTTCCGATACTAACGCGCACCAGCTGCCTTTTGCCGGCGATGCTCGCACGCGCGCCCCGCTGGTCTTGAGCGCCGCCACCACCGCGGCCACTTCGGGCGTCTCGAATCCGCTGACAATCGCAACGCCACCCGGGCGCAACACGCGCACCAGTTGCGGGCCGACGGCGATGATGGCTTCCGGGCTGATATTGGCGACCACCAGATCGACGCTTGCGCCCTGTATGGCGTCTACGGTTCCCACAAACGAGAGAGGCAGCCCGGCGAGTTCCACCGCAACGGGATCGGTATCCGCGGCGATCACCAGGCCCGCGCCCAATAGCGCCGCCGCACGGGCGAGAATACCCGAGCCGGTGCCCACATCGAGCACTGTCATACCGGGCTTCAGCTCGCGCTCCAGCGTTTCCAGGCACAACTGCGTGGATTCGTGAGCGCCGGTGCCGAAGGCCATGCCCGGATTCACCACGATGCGCAGCCGGCCGGGCGGCGTGGGATCGTCGCGCCACTCGGGCACCAGGAAAAACCGCGCGCCTACACACATGGGCGCGAGCCGGCTGCGGGCTTCGGCCACCCAGTCGCGTGGCTCCTCGGCTTGGCAGAAAGCCGACCATCCGGCGAATTCGCGCGACAGCGACGGCGCTTCCGCATCGTCGGCGAAGAATGCCCGCAGGCCACAGCGATCCCCAGACAGATCGGACTCCGTGATGCCATCCGACCCTCGCTCCCAAAGCCTTGCGATGAGCTGATCTTTCTCCTCTTGCCCGCATTCCAGATATAGAGAGAACATGGTGTGCGGATGAAACTTCAAGGAACCTTCGCCGAGATCACCACACCATTCGATCACAAAGGCGACATCTACAAAACCAAGGTAGAGCACAACGTGGAGAAATGGAACCGCACCACGCTCGCGGGTTACGTGGTTTGCGGGAAGGCCGGCGAGGGGGAATTACTTGCGGCGGAAGAAAAAGCCGCAGTGTGGGAGATGGTGGCGAAGTGGGCATCGCCTGAAAAGGTGCTAATCGCGGCCACGGCGATGCCGGGCGTTCGCGAAAGTCTTGCGCTCGCCAACCGCGCGGCGGGCCTGGGCTACAAGGCCGCGCTGGTCGACGTGCCCTATCGCCGTGCCGAAACCCAGCTGGCGTATTTTCGTGCGATCGCGGATCAATCCCGGATCCCGGTGATCGCTAGCGGCGTCGAACCCGATGTCGCGGCGGCCGTCTCGCAACATCCCAACATCGTGGCCCTGTGCGGCGACGCGGGAAAGGCCGCGGGATCAGGTGTCGATGTGAGCATCGATGTGCTCGCGCGCTCGGCAGCGCATCTTTGGCCTGCCCTGCAATCCGGCACTGTGGGCGCAATTCTCGATTTCGCCGCCGCCGCTCCCTATGCCTGCATCGCCATCTGGGAGGCGCACCGTACGCGCGAGGAAGAGGCCGGAATCGACTGGCAGAATCGCATCCTGCGCGCCGCCGAACTGATCGGCGAGTGCCACTATGGCGTGCCCGGCCTCAAACACGCCATGGATCTCAATGCCTACTATGGCGGCCCTCCCAGGCTGCCACTGATCGTGCCCGGTGCCGAAGCGCGCCGCGAGATTGAAGAAGCATTCGGCGCGTTCAAGGGGTAGGCAGGCGCAGGGCCAGAGACTCCTCGTCGACATAGACGCCATCGACCTTCAACGATTCGCGCTCGCAGCCGAAGGGCTCAAAACCCAGCGAAGCATAGAGCCGCCGCGCGGCTATTTGCACTGTCGCGACGTGAATCGTGATCCGTTCGAGGCCGGTCTGTGCGCGAGCTTTCTCGATCAGCGCCGTCATCAGCCGGCGGCCGACGCCATGCCCGCGCCATTGCTCCGAGACATACACACCCCAGACAAATCCCTTGTGCCTGAATTTTTCGCCTTGTTCACGGGCGAGGCCGGCAACTCCAGCGAGCGTGCCATCGGCGAACGCGCCCATCACAAAGTTCCTGTTCGCGCGCAGGCGCACGCGAATATCCTCGATACTGGTGGACTGGAGCTCGGCTACGGATGAGCTAAACGCATACGGCTCGCTCTCGAGCGCCGCGAGCCGCAGTGTCCGCCAGGCCTCGGCGTCACGCTAGGCGAGAACGCGAATCTCCATCGGCTGCGTCACGCGCCGGATTTCAGAAATTTCCGGATGTACTGAATCACCTGCGCCGGCTTCTCGTGAACTACCCAGTGCGAGCCATCGGGCACCCGCTGAATGGTGAGAGGCTTCACGAATTGGTCCAGGCCTTCCAGATTCCCGGTCAGCAGCGCGGTGTCTTTCTCGCCCCAGATGACCAGTGTCGGCGTGGTGATCAGCGCGAGCGGCTGAATGGCTGGTGGTTGAGCAGCCTGCCCCGGCGAAGCACCGGCGGGCGAGCGCAATTGAGCCGCGCGGTAATAGTTTAAGCCGCCCGTCAATCCTCCTGGCCGGTTCCATGCGGCGAGATATACTTTGCGATCTTCTTCATTGAGCGCCGCGCCGAACGCGCCCAGCATCCCGGCGTAGTTGTTCTGGCTCAGCATCTGCTCGGCCTGCGGCGAATTGAACAGGTTGAAATAGCCGCTGGCTTTCTGTTGAGCCGGATCACTCGCCAGCAGGCGCGCGAACAAGGTGGGATGCGGTGCATTGATGATGACTAGCCTGTCGAGCATTTCCGGGTGCTGCGCGGCGAACGCCCAGGCGATCACGCCGCCCCAGTCGTGTCCCACCAGCACGAATTTCTTGGCTTTCAGCTTGACGGCGAGCGCCCGGATGTCCTCGACGATGACGGGCACGCGGTACGCGTCCACGGCCTCGGGTCTCGACGAAAGGTTGTAGCCTCGCATGTCGACCGCGACCGCGTGGTGATCGCGGCCGAAGTCAGCCAGCAAGGCCTTCCACGAGTACCAGAATTCTGGGAAGCCGTGGAGGAACAGGATCAGTGGGCCCTTGCCTTGCTCCACGTAATGCAGGCGCACACCATTGACATCGACGTAGCCGTCTTTCGAGCGTGGCGCGGCGGCGAGTGGCAGCGCGGTCAGCATACAGGCAACGCCTATTCTACGCGCCCAGTTTTTCGAGAACCGCATCAGTCACCTCCACGGTACTGCTCGTCCCGCTGATGTCGGGCGTGCGCACGCGGCCATCCGCCAGCACATCGGCCACGGCGCGTTGAACGCGCTTGGCGGGCTCGATAGCCTGCAGATGGTCCAGCATCATGGCCGCACTCAAGATCGTGGCCATCGGATTTACCACGCCCTTGCCCGCAATATCCGGCGCGGAGCCGTGTACCGGCTCGAACATCGAAGGATAGCGCCGCAGCGGATCGAGATTGGCGCTGGGCGCAAGCCCCATGCTCCCCACGATGATGGCCGAAATATCGCTCAGGATATCGCCGAAGAGGTTCGAGGCGACCACAACGTCAAAGCTCTCCGGCCGGCGGATGAAATTCATGGCGGCGGCGTCCACCAGTAATGATTCCGTCGAAATATCGGGAAACTCCGCGGCCATACCGGCGAAGGCGCGGTCCCATAACACCATGCCGAATCCTTGCGCGTTGGACTTGGTAATCGACACCACGCGTTTTTTGCCGTTGCGCCGCCGCGCCAGCTCGAAGGCAAAGCGCACGATGCGGTCGATGCCGCGCCGCGTGAACACCGCCGTTTGGATCGCCACCTCTTCCGGCTGGTCGTGATAGACGAAACCGCCCACCTGCGCGTACTCGCCTTCTGTGTTCTCGCGCACCACGACGAAATCGATCTGCTCGCCTTTGCGCAGCGCGAGCGGCGATTGGACCCCTTGATAGAGCACCGCCGGGCGCGCGTTGGCGTATTGGTCGAAGGCGCGGCGGATGGGCAGCAGCAGGCCGTTCAGGGTCACGTGATCCGGAATTTTCGGATGCCCCACCGCGCCCAGCAGAATGGCGTCCGCGGGGCGAAGCAATTCGATCGCCTCCACCGGCATCATACGGCCGTTGCGGAAGTAGTACTCCGATCCCCAGTCAAAATCCTGAAACGCAAATTGCATCTCGTGCTGGCGGCCGATCCTCTCCAGCACGCGCTTGGCCTGCGGGACCACTTCCTGGCCGACACCATCGCCAGCAATCACGGCAATCCGGAACGTTCGCATCGAATCTTCGATCCTAGCGTAGAATAGGCATTCTTGCCTCTCGCAATTAAGAAATTACCGGTGTTTCTCATCACCGCCGTTCTGGCTGCGGCTTCGGAGCCCGCCAAGCCCATCGAGCCTCGCGTGCCCAAGCTCAACTCCGTTTTTCCGCAAGGCGCGCAGCCAGGAACGAAGCTGCGGGTCGAGGTGTTGGGCGAGTTCATCGATCGCGCGCAGACCGTTGTATTTCTCGACCCCGCTGTTCATGGCGATGTCGTCGAAAGCACGTACACGCGAATGGCGCTCGATTTCACCACCGCGCCGGATGCACCTCTCGGCCCGCACTACTTCCGCGTGGTGACGCCGCGCGGCGCTTCCAATGTTCTCCTGTTCCGCGTCGGCGATCAGCCGCACATCTTGGAGCAAGAACCCAACTCGACGTTCGAGCAAGCGCAGCAAGTCCAGATTCCGGCGACCCTCAATGGCCGCCTCAACACCGACGGCGATTTCGATTTTTATCGCTTCCACGTGGAGAAAGGCCAGCGCTGGATTTTCGATCTCCGCGCGGCGCGCAACGGGAACGGCCTCGACGCCGCGCTGATTCTCGCCGACGCCAGGGGCCGCAAGCTCCGGCACAGCGAAGATGTCTTCATCTGGGACCCTTTCATCCAGTACACGTTTGATGAAGCCGGCGCTTACTACGCGATTGTGCAGCCCACACACCGGCACAACGATCCGAATTTTGCGTATCAGCTCGATATCCGGACGGCGCCGCAACTGGAAACGATTTCGCCCATCAGCATGCCACCGGGCGCCACCGTCGAGGCCACCGTTTTTGGCGCCGGACTCACCGGCAGCGGCAAGCTGTGGTTCGAAACGCCGGGATTTTCAGGCGATGTGGTCGAGATGCGCGGCGCGACCGCGCACGTGAAGATCCACGCCCCGGCGGACGCCCGCGAAGGCCCCGTTGAACTAGCCATCGCCACACCGGGCGGCCGCTCGAATCCGGCGACCTTGTTGATCGATCGCACTCCCGTCTACTCCGGCGGCGGCGAGATCCATGCTCCGATTTCCATCAATGGCGTTGCGCGTTACCGCCAGCCGGAACGCTTCGCATTTGACGTGAAAGCGGGTGACACGCTGGTGTTCGAAGTGCGCGCGCAGCGCTTCGGCTCGCCGGTCGATTCGCTAGTGCGCATTGTCGACACGCTGGGCAACCAGGTAGCCGCGAACGATGACTATAATTTTCCGGGCTCGCATTTCAGCAAGGATTCGTATCTGTCACACGAGTTCAAAGAGGGCGGCCGCTTCTTTGTCGAGATCCGCAACCTGTGGAAGACCACGGGAGAGGATTTTCCGTACCAGTTGCTGGTACACCCGCCGCAGCCGCGCTTCGAACTGGAATTGGAGGTAGACAGCCGCTACCTCTACGCAGGCGCTCCGGCCTCGGTGAAGGTGAAGGTGCTGCGCGAAGACGGCTACAAGGAACCGGTTCGCGTCGCGGTCAAAGGCCTTCCTCCCGGTGTCACCGCCGATCCTCTCGAAATCCCCGCGGACAAAGAGGAAGGCGAGCAAGTCTTTCACGTTCCGGCGGACGCGAAGCCCGGGACCTACGGCAATCTTCAGATAACGGCTGTCGGTGTCCCCAGGCCTGCATGGAAGTCAGTGCGCATCGCCAGTGGCGGCGGTGAAGGCGAAACATTCGCAACTGTCGACCAGGCCACCCTGGCGGTCATCGAAAAACCGCAATTCTCGCTGGAAGCAGCGGTCGAGACCGTCAACCTGGTGCGCGGCGGCACAGCCGAATTTCAGGTCGCGATCTCCCGCGCGGACGGTTTTTCCACGCCAGTCCACTTCTTTTTCGAAAATCTGCCACCGGGCGTGACCCCTCAGGAGGCCACCGGCCTGCCTGGCGCCGCGAATGTTACAATCCAACTGACGGCTGCGAAAGACGCCCGGCCAGGCCGATTTTCCCGTATCGCGATCCTGGGCCGAGCGGATGATGGGCAAGTACAGCAGGCGCCCCACGTCACGATCGCGCTCGATTGAATGCCATGCGAATTGCCGCCCTGCTCCTGTTCGCCGCTGTGTCTGTGAGCGCCGCGCCCCGAAATCCGGTAAAACTCTCGCTCGAACCCTCCGATCCGCTGCTCTTCGGCCGCGGCTCCAAACAGATGCTGATCGCCATCGCTCGCTACTCCGATGGCTCCGAAGAAGACGTCACCGGCAAGGCGCAGTTCCGGTCCGAAAAAACGGCCGTCGCCACGGTGGATGAGAACGGCCTGGTCACCGCTGAATCGAACGGCGGAGCAATGTTGCGCGCGACGTTCCGCGGGCTGAGCGCTTCGACCACGGCTCTGGTGCAGCGCGCGGAGGTCCCGCCACCGCCCAGCTTCAATGCCGACGTGATGCCTGTGCTCACCAAGATCGGCTGCAACGGCGGAAGCTGCCACGGCGCGCTGAACGGCCAAAATGGTTTCAAACTATCGCTCTTCGGCTACGAGCCGGGTGAAGACTACGAAATGATCGTGCACAAGCACGACGGCCGCCGCGTGAATCTCAAAGAGCCCGAGAAAAGCCTGATCCTGCTCAAGCCGACGTTCCAGCTTCCTCACGGCGGCGGCCAGGTTCTGAAGAAGGAATCGCCGGAATTCCGCGCGATCCTCACGTGGCTCAAAGGTGGTGCCCAGCGTATTCCGGAGAACGAGAAACGCATCGTTGCCCTGCGCGTAACGCCGGTAGAGAGCGTTCTGCTTGGCAAAGATGCCAGGCGCCAGTTGCTGGTGACCGCGCGATATTCCGATGGCACGGAGCGCGACATTACCCGCACCGCCAAGTTCCAATCCAACGACGATTCCATCGCCAAGGTCACTCCCGAGGGTGTGCTCACGGCGGAACGCGGCGGAGAAACCGCCATCGTCGTGCGCGCGCCGGGCATCGCGGGTGGCGCGAAAGTCGACGTGGTACTCCAGGCGCGTGAAGTGCCCACGACCGTTTCGAACAATTTCATCGACGATTACGTCTTCGCCAAGCTTAAGACGCTCGAAGTCCCGCCATCGGGACTGGCGGACGACGCCACGTTCCTTCGCCGGGCGTACCTCGACATCATCGGCCTGATCCCGACGTCCGTCGAAGCGCGTGCTTTCCTCGCCGATAAGGATCCGAACAAGCGCGCGAAACTGGTCGATCAGCTCCTCGAGCGGCCCGAATACGCCGATTTCTGGGCGCTCTACTGGGGCGATCATCTCAACAACACCAAGCAGCTCCTCTACAACAAGGGCCCATACATTTTCACGCGCTGGCTCAACCAGGAATTCAGCCGCAACGCCCCGTACAACCAGTTTGTGCGCGAGCTGCTCACATCCTCCGGCAACATGTACGACGCCGCGGCCACCAGTTTCTACCCGCTCATGAAAAAGGAGCAGGATCTGGCGGCGATCACCAGCCAGGTGTTCCTCGGCGTGAGTATCGAGTGCGCCCGCTGCCACAATCACCCGCTCGAGAGATGGACCCGCGACGACTTCAACGGCATGGCCGCGTTCTTCTCGCAGGTGAAGTATAAAAATGGCGTCGGCCCGCGCAACAACGAGCGCATTCTCTACGTGGATTTCAAACGCCAGTTCCAGAACCCCGACACCAAGCAGGTCTATTGGCCTAAAGCGCTCGACGGGCCGGTCCTCGCCTCACAAGACGAAGTGGACCGCCGCGAGCAACTGGCCGATTGGATCACTTCGCCCCAGAATCCATTTTTCGCCAGAGCGCTGGCCAATCGCATGTGGCGCAACTTTATGGGGCGCGGCCTGGTCGAGCCAGTGGATGATTTCCGCGTCACTAACCCGCCGACGAATGCCCCGCTGCTCGACGCCCTGGCCAAAGATTTCGTCGAGCACGGCTACGATCTCCACCAGTTGATCCGCCGCATCACCGCCTCGCGCGCCTATCAGCTTTCGGCCAAACCTAACGACGCCAATCGCGACGACAAGATGGCCTACTCGCGGCATTACAGCCGCCGTCTGACGGCCGAGCAGATGCTCGATTCCATCTCCCAGGCCACCGGCGTGACGGAGCAGTACACGTCACTCTATCCCGGTACGCGTGCGGCGCAACTGCCTGAGCCCGAGATCGAATCCTACTTCCTGGAAGTGTTCGATCGCCCCAGCCGCCAGCTCATCTGCGAGCGTAAGCAGCCGCCCACGCTCAACCAGGCGCTCCATCTGATCAGCGGCGACACCATTCAACAGAAGATCGAAGATCCGCACGGCGTGCTGGAAAAGATGCTGGCGGCCCATCGTCCTCCGCGGGAAATGATCGAGGAAATGTACCTGCGCACGCTCTCGCGCTATCCGGATGCGGAAGAGAGCGCGATCGCCGAAGCCGCCATGGCCAAAGCGCCCGCCGCAAAGCAGGGCCTGGAAGACGTTTTCTGGGCGCTGCTGAATAGCAAGGAATTCTTATACAATCATTAAGTGGCATAGTGCCGGTGCTACTGGAGCCATTATGAAGGTCAGCAACCACACTTCGCTGTTCGGCCGCCGCGATTTTATCCGCATCGGCTCGTTAGGCGCTCTCGGAATCAACCTCGCCTCTGTGCTGCGCGCCGGCGGCAAGAAGGACGTCTCCTGCATCGTGCTCTGGCAGAGCGGCGGTCCCGCGCACCAGGACACCTGGGATCTGAAGCCCGACGCCCCCATCGAATTCCGCGGCGAGTTCAAGCCCATTCCGACCAACGTACCTGGCATCCAGATCTGCGAGCACTTGCCCTACACCGCAAAACAGGCCGATAAATTCACCATTCTGCGCTCCATGCATTCGCGCGAGAACAATCACGAGCGCGCCATCAACTATCTGCTCACTGGCTATCTACCGCTCTCCACGCTCGAATTTCCCAGCATGGGATCTGTGATTTCGAAAGAGCTCGGCCCCAAGAACGGCCTGCCGCCCTACGTCGCCATTCCCAATACGTTTCCGTCGTACGGCGCGGGCTACCTGGGCGGCGAATACAACCCGTTCATCGCTGGCGACCCCAATGTGGCGGGCTACAAAGTCCGCGATCTCACGTTACCCGCCGATGTTGATTGGGCGCGCGTAGGCAATCGCCGCTGGCTGCTCGAGAAAATGGACGCCAAATACCGCGCGGTCGACGCCAATACCGATTTCGACGCTCTCGATTCCTTCCAGCAGCGCGCCTACGACCTGATGCGCTCACCCGCCGCCAAAAAAGCATTCGACATCGAAGCCGAGCCGCGGGCCCTGCGTGAAAAATACGGCCGCACACCAGTGGGTCAGGGCGCGTTGCTCGCGCGCCGGCTGGTAGAGGGTGGCGTGCGCTTCGTGACTGTCGCCAAGGGCTGGCTCAACTACGATACACACGGTGACAATTTCAATATCATGAAGAAAGTGCTGCTGCCGGAGTTCGATCGGGCATTCGCCGCTCTGCTTGAAGATCTGCACCAGCGCGGCATGCTCGATTCCACGCTCGTCATCGCCATGGGCGAATTCGGCCGCACCCCCAAGGTGAATAACGACGCCGGCCGCGATCATCACAACAAAGCCTGGTCCATAGCGCTCGCCGGCGCGGGCATTCCGGGCGGCCGCGTATTGGGCTCGACCGACAAGACCGCCACCGAAGTGACCGATCTGCCGGTGCAGCCCGAAGATCTGCTGCACACCATCTACGCCATTCTGGGAGTGGACAGCACGCGCGAGTATCAAACGCCCATTGGCCGGCCATCCAAAATTGTCAATGGCGGCGCCATGATCCCGTGTCTGTTGGCTTGAACCCGTTCGATAACATTTTTTCCCTCTCCGGAAAAACCGCGTTCGTCGCCGGGGCGAGCCGCGGCATCGGTCTCGCCATCGCGCAGGCTCTTTCGGCGTGTGGGGCGCATACGATTCTGGCCGCGCGCTCCATGGACAAGCTCGAAGCCCACGCCGCTGCGTTGCCCAATGCCCGCGCGCTCGCACTCGACGTCACCAGTCCCGAATCCATTCGCCAGGCCGTGGATGCCGCGGGCGACGTCGATATCCTGGTCAGCGTCTCTGGCACCAACGTCCGCAAGCGCTTCGTCGACTTCACGCGCGAAGAGTACGAGCGCATCATGCAAACCAACCTGCACGGCATCGTCGAACTGACGAAATTGGTTGGCGAGAAAATGATCCGCCGCGGCCAGGGCGGCAAGATCATCAATATCGGCAGCATGATGTCGCTGCTCGGCCTGCCCTATATCGCTATTTACGCCATCAGCAAAGGCGGTCTGGGCCAGCTCACCAAAGCTCTCGCCGCCGAGTGGGGGCAATACAACATCCAGGTGAATTGCATTGCTCCCGGCTTCATCCTCACGGACCTCAACCGCGCCATGTGGCAACCGCCGGAGATGGAAAAGTGGCTGAAGCATGCCCAGGCCAATCCGCGCATGGGCCGTCCCGAAGACGTCGCGCCGCTGGCCGTATTTCTCGCCGGACGCGGCGCTGACTACATCACCGGGCAGATCATTCCCGTCGACGGCGGCTACAGCACCACCGCGGTATGGCCCTACGTTCCGTAATCGCCGCGGGCATAGCTGCCACTGCGCTTTTGTTCGTCTTCTGTCTCCGCGCGCAAGCTCCCCTACCCGAATCGCAGCCGGCCCCGGTGGAATTCACTTGCCCTATGGATCCCGAGGTCCGCTCCAAAACTCCGGGTAAGTGTCCGCGCTGCGGCATGACGCTCGTGGCGAATATCCCCGAGCCGGTCGAATATCCAACGAAGTTCTCTTTCACGCCGCCGCAGATCCCCGCGAACCAGAATATTCGCCTCGAGATTCGCGTGAGCCATCCAAAAACCGGCACACCCGTGAAGCATTTTCAGATCGTCCACGAAAAATTCATCCACCTGTTCATCGTGAGCGAGGATCTGGAATATTTCGCGCACGTACACCCCGATCCCGGCCCCGGCGGCGTCTTCCGCCTGGATACACGTCTGCCCAAGCCCGGCACCTATAAGCTTCTGGCCGACTTTTTCCCGGATGGCGGCACACCACAAATGATCTCCGGCGTCATCACCACCGCCGGATACAAGCGCGGAATCCTCCAGTCCATCGTGAAGCCGGCACCCGACCTCGCGCCCAAACACGCGGACAACCTGGACGTGGAACTGACCGTCGACCCACCGCAGCCCCTGGCCGGCAAGAAAACCATGCTGTTCTTCAAGCTGAAGCCCGCCGAGGGCATCGAGCCCTACCTCGGGGCCTGGGGCCATATGCTGGCCGCGAGCCACGATCTGGTCGATACCATCCATACTCACCCGATTTACGTGACCGATCCCGCCGCTGGCGAGAAACAGATCCAGTTCAACATCTTCTTTCCGCGCGAAGCCGTCTATCGTGTGTGGGTGCAATTTCAGCGGCAGGGCAAAGTGAACACGGTGGCGTTCACGATCCCCGTTAGCAGTTTGAAGTAGCCTGCGCACTGACCGCCTCAGGGCCGTGGCCCGAGACAATCTCGCTCGCCTCGCTGACGCAGTTGTCTGGCATTAAAGCGCCTGCTAACTTCGTGTGTGGCCTATGAGACTTCTTACTTGCATCGTAATCGCCTTAGTCCCGGCCCAAGCACAGCAGCGCATACCTGCGAGAGATCTGGTGACCCTTGAGATGATCACTGGGGCCAGGGATGGCTGCGCCGACGCGGCAGTGGACTTCGTGCGAACGCTCCCTGACGGCATGGCCGCGGCAGACGTCTTTCGCGTTCCAGAAGACCGCTCGCTGGTAATGACTGACCTGGACTGGCAGTACCTCAGCGGACCGCCCGGAACCACCGCCATACTACGGGTAGTGGTGCAGAATCTCGCTGATAAAGCCAAAAGGCGGCGCGTGTTTGAATCCACGGTGAGGATTGGCGCTGACGGGGCTACTGGCGCGAGCGAGCATATGACCACCGGTTTCGTCGTGTCCTCTCATGCCCGCGTGTGCCTGGATCTGGTTCCCGGCCCGCTCGGCTCGCCCCTGCGCATATCGAAGGTCTTGATGCGCGGGTATCTGGCGGACGAGTGATTGCAGTATGGACACTTCGCCCTACATCTTGAAACGTATCCTGCCCGTCGCCTGGCTCTTCTGCATCTCGTTGCTCGCGCAGCAGCCCGTGCCCAGCCCCGTGCCGGGCGCCAAGCTCAGCATCGATCAGATCAAAGAACAGTTCTTCCGCGTGAGCGCCGGCCGGCGGTTGAAGCCCAAGTCCTGGCCCTACGGCGCAAGGGTCGTGGTGGCTCTCAGCTTCGATGTCGACAACGCCACTTCGACTCTCGCGCAAGGCGAAACCGGCGCCAATGAGCTGTCCCGAGGCGAGTACGGTGCGGTGGACGGCCTGCCGCGCATCCTTCGGTTGCTCGACAAGTTCGAGATTCCCGCGTCGTTTTTCATCCCTGCGGTCAGTGATGCCCTGCATCCGCAGATGGTGCGCGACATCCTGGCAAGCGGACGGCATGAAATCGGCGTCCACGGCTGGATTCACGAGCGTTTGCCCGTGCTCAACGACGAAGCCGAGGAGCGCAGGCTGCTCCATGACGCCATCGAGCGCCTCACGAAATCGGTGGGCAAGCGTCCCGTGGGTTACCGTGCGCCGTCGTGGGCGTTCAGCCGATACACGATGCAGCAACTGCAAGAGGCCGGCTTCCTGTATGACAGCAGCCTCATGGCCAGCGACGATGCCTACGAAATTCTGGTGGCAGGCAAACCCAGCGGCATGGTCGAGCTGCCCATCGAGTGGATCGTCGATGATTATCCTTACTTCGGCGGCACTAACGGATCGTTGCCGTCGCCCGATCTGGTCGAAAAGATCTACGAATCCGAATTCGATGTGGCGCGCGACGAAGGCGGCCTGTTCGTGCTCACCATGCATCCACACGTCATCGGCCACCGCTCGCGCGCCGCCGCGCTGGAAAAACTAATCATCCATATGAAATCGCGGCCTGGCGTCTGGTTCGCTACCCACGAGCAGGTCGCGCGTTATGTGAAGAGCGAATTGGGCCATTGAGATCCATCAGACGCTCGCTACCGGCTGCCAAGAACCTGAATAATAACGTCAAATTCCCAGCCTCGTGCCTATCACCGAGACTCAGGAGTTCAATGACCGACTCCTGATCGTCGCGCCCTACGGGTTCATCTGATTCTGTTGCAAAGGGCAATTTCCTATCGCATTATGACTACGATAATATGACCATAGTCATGAAACAGAAAATTGCTGCCGGCGCGTTCAAAGCGCAATGCCTGGGACTGCTTGACGAGGTCCAGCAACAGCGCATCGAAATCGTAATCACCAAACGCGGCCGGCCGGTGGCCCGTCTTGTGCCCATCGGCGACGATGCTCCGGCGATTTTCGGCAGACTCAAAGGTACTGGCCGAATCATCGGCGATATCTTCTCCACAGGCGAGTCCTGGGAAGCGGATGTCTGAGCCGGCTATTCTTCTGGACACCCACTGCTGGATATGGATGCAGTTCGGACAAACGGAGCGTTTCTCGCGGGCGACCCGCGCGGCCCTGGTACGATCCGCACGTATGGGCGGCATGTGTGTCTCGATAATTTCAGTCTGGGAAGTCGGGATGTTGGAAGCGAAGGGCCGCCTCCAGTTGAAGCTGAGCTGCGCGGAATGGGTCAAGCTGGCGCTCGCCACTCCCGGATTGTCGCTTTATCCTTTAACCGCGGAGATCGCGATAGAGAGTAGTCGCTTGCCCGGACGCTTCCACGGTGACCCAGCCGATCGGATCCTGGTAGCGACCGCCCGCATGACAGGCGCCCGGTTGCTCACCAAGGACGAGCGGCTCCTGGGGTATGGCAGGCAGCGCCACGCTAACGTTCTAGCGGCCTAGCCCGCGTGACCTCATAACCATCAAAGCGAACTCAAAAAATCAATGAGCGACGCCTGATCATTCCGGCTTAAACGTCGAAAACGCTGGCTGGCCTGCTCCCCTTCCTTGCGGTGCCGGAGAATCGCATCGAGGAACGTTAGAGATTCGGCGTCATGCATCAGCCGCGGGCGAAGGCGCACGCCCCACAGCGGCGCTGTTCGCACGCGGTTTCGGGTCTTCTGGAAACTTTCAGGGGAGCACTCCCTCGGCATCTGGCGGGCCGCCCGCGCATAGTGTTCGACCACCGGAATGACTACACCGTCGCCGGTCCCTACATCGTGCATTAGAAAATCGCCAAACGGATCGAAGGTCTTCCCGCCGAGCGCCGCTGGGATGGTGTACGCACCGCCGTTGATCTTCGTGCCCGCGGCCGCCGTAGTCAGCGTTCGCACGTGGCAGATGGCGCAACCGATTTTGTCAAACAACTCGGACCCTCGCTTCGCCGCGGCTGTTGCCGCCAGTTTCGAATCGCGCGCGGGCGCTTTAGAGGCCCGGACGAAACGTGCGAAGTGGTCGATATCCGAGAGTCCATCGGCGCCCGGCTTGTCATTTGGCTCGGTCGCCGTATTACAAAGCTTGGTCACCTCATCCGGGAACAGCCGGCTGGTGATGCCCATCTCGTTGAGATAAGCGTCTCCCGAAAACGACAACAGGCTGGCGTGCTGATCCTTCCAGCCAAATCGCCCGACCCCGGGCTGCCCTGGCGCTTCGACGATGGGTACATGAATCACCAGCCCGCAGATTTTGCCATGCGTACTGGTGCACTGCTGGTGCGCAAGATCAACCAGACTTTGATCCGAGAGGGCCTCCACGAATCCGTCTCCCAGCAGATTGAGTGAAAGGCGCGTCGTCCGGATCGACTCGCTCGCGGGTACGCGCTCCTGAATTTCCGTATCGGGAAATGCGGTATCCGGGCAGATGGCGCGATCGTTGACCAGCGTGCGGCCTTTGATGATTTCGGTTCCCCGGGCAATTGGTATGTCCGGATTGACAAAGCGGCCATCCGGCCCTAGATGCCCCACACGCAGCTCCGTGACCTGGCTGGCTCCGCCCGACGTGGGACTCTGGTGGCATTCGCGGCAGGATTGCGCGTTGTAAAGCGGGCCCAGACCATGCGCCACGCTTTCCACTTCATCGAATTTTAACCGATCGGCCTGGTGCGTTGGGGTCATCCACCAAACCGTTACTCTTGTCGTCAAAGCCTGTGGGCGCCTCGATGGATTGCGTGGATTGGGAAGCGAGTACGAGAGCTAAAGACGTGATTGCCATCAAGATCCTCATAACAGCTATCCTTTCGGAGCGAGTCCGTTGAGTGGCGTTTCATATGTGGTCGCGATAGCTTGCCGCATCATCTGCTGCGGCGAGTGCGTTGCCAGTGTGGTGATGATCCTGGTTCTTGCCGTGGCCGCCCGGGAAGGGATAAGGCAATTTACGCACATCGTGCGTTTATCTTACCTTTTGCTTGGGAGCGGGGCGTGGCCGCACCACGACACGCTCACTTCAAGGAAATGACGGCCGCACCCGGCGCGGTCGCATCCACAACGACCCGTGTTCCCGCCAGCAGGAGTACTGGATCCCGAAACCGGTATGTGCGCGTCCATTCCTCGCGGTAATTCCGCAGCCAGATCAGGTGCTCGACCGAGCCGTCGGGTTTGTATGCGGTAACTTCCATGGAGGCGCCGTTAACCAGTTCGCGCGGTGTGACCGCTACCGCGGTGACTGCGTCGCGGAGAGTCGCCGGGGCCGTGCTCTCGATGATCAACTGTGGCCTTGGCATTTCCGCCGGTGCCTTCTTGGCCGGCTCGAACGTAGGCTTCATCGGCAAGTACACCGCATCTCCTTCCGGCGCGCCGCCCTCCACCCAGCCCACAATATATTCGATCTCGAGCGCCGTCAGGCTTGGATTTTCGCGGAACGCCCCCACGCCCTCCACTGCGCCCCACGGCGGCATGCGCCGCTCCAATACCTCTTCGCGCATGGCCTTGGCCCAGGGACGCGCCTCATCGTAGGTCATGAGCGAAAACGCCCCGCCACCCTCGTGATGGCAGCTCGCGCAGCGCTTGTAGACGAGGCGAGAGATTTCCTGCGTCCAGGTAAGTTTGGTGGTGATAGGCTCGTGGGCCCGCGCGGCGACCGCGCCGATCAGACCCACGAGCAGGATGTACCGGTTAATCGCCGCCCGCCTTCTTTTCGTTTTTTTTCTCGGGGAACAGATTCTTCAGCGGCATTTTTGCGTCAAACGCCACGTCGAAAAAGCCGAGCATCATCTCATCCCAGCTCTGATCGCCCCAGGTGACTTCCTTCGTCGCGTCGGGATTGTTCGGATTGTTGGGAGAGTTGTCGTAGTGCGCGGTGCACTCGATTTTCGTCCCCTTGGTCAGCACGATCGGTTTCACCGGATAGTACGAGAGCTGCCAGCTGAAGCTGTAGTGCGGAACGCTCAGGATGGTCTCCCTCTCACCGGTCGGATAGACGACGCGGTATTCGAAATCCTTACCGCGCAGATGCATGTGGGGCAGCATACCGACCAGCGTCACCTGGGTGCCCATCTCGAACTCGGAGTCCACTTTGTAGTTCGGGTCTCCCGGCGGAATCTTGAAGTCGCCTTTGCCGGCGGCCAGAGTGTATACCCGCTCCTTAGGCGGTTCGGTTGCGAACACCACGCCCACTTTGCTCCGGTCGGCCCCGGCGTGGCCGTTGGCCGTGTAATGCATCTGGAATACGATGTCCGACCCGGCCTTCACCAGCTTGGCCTGCCCCGGCGCAAGTTCCACCGGCATGGTACCCGGCGCGTAACCGGCGAGGAAATCGCCTGCCCGGCCGCCTTCGTCCTTCTCGCCGTCTTTATTCTTCTTCGGGACGAACGGCACGCCCGGCTTAGCATCCTTTAGCCACTTTGAATCCGGCTCACGGATAAAGGCAATGATGTGGTGCACCAGTTGGCGATTACCCGGGCGCGCTTCCGAGAAACGAACCCATTTGTCCTCGGTGAATCCGGACGGCACCACAATGTACTGATATTCGACGGTCCCGGCCGCGGGAACTTCGAACGTGTTCGGCATCTCGAACACTACGTCAGGCTTCGGAATGCGCCAGCCTTCGACAAAACTGGCAGGCGCCGGCGTGCCTTTGGGATCGCCTAGCGGCGCGCCGGCATCGCTCCAGGCCACCAGAGTGTCGATCTCCCTCTGTGAGAGCGACCGGTCGTTCGAAAACTTGCCATAGTGTGGATCGGCGAACCACGGTGGCATCTTCTTCAGCAGCACGGCCTCTTTCATGGCTTTGGCCCAGGGCCGCGCCTGCTCGTAGGTGAGCAGCGAAAACGGCGCCGCTTCGCCGGGACGGTGGCATCCCTGGCAGTTCTTCTGCAAAACCGGCGCGACATCCTTGGTAAACGTCACCGCCGACGGGTTGGTCGCTGCAGTGGATGTGAAGGCGAACAAGAGCCCCACGATCACAGGTTCGAGACGCATAACTCTCCTTGGCTCAAGCTGTAACAGGCGTTACGCGCCTGTTCTCAAACCACGACTTCTTGACATTATACGGTTAAGAACGCGTAAAAGATCGCTTGGTCAGCAGGAATGATTAGCAGGTGATCCAGATGGCGCATTTTCGGTCCTGCTGCGGAGCAATCAGACCGAATGTGGCTTCGATGTTAATGTTAAGGAACCGAGAACTCCTGGCGTCAGATCAAAAAACTAATAAGCTACTTGCTATCAGCGTGTTGTAATGATGTTCTGGCGAAGGTATGGCCGTCTTTTCAGCCGCTGATTAAGCCGTCCGCGTGCCGAGAGTGAAGCCACAATAGCAGACTATCGCTTGGTGGCCCCCGCGACAGTGATATGCTGGCGCACAATGGGCGGCGACCTGCGGGATAGTGCCATTCGTGCCTCGATGGCTGACTTGGTGAACGCGGTGACCGGACTGCAGCAGAGCGGCCAGGTGGACGTGGCGCAAGCCCTGAAGAATCTGGCGGAGCGCGTTCTGGGTTGTGATCTGCTGCCCCAAACCCGGCAGGAGATCATCGAGAACCTCGTCTTTATCGGGCAGCAGGCCCAGATGCTCTCCGAGAAGCGCAAGCGTGGCGTCGTGAAAGCCGTCCTTTCGTACGTCAAGCTCGCGATGCAACCGGTCGAGCCACTGCACGACGCTTGGCACACGCATGGCCGTACTCTTGAAAATTTCTTCCATTTCTAGCCGTTGCGTCCATTAGATCGCGCAAAAAAAAGTACTAGTGCCAGTTGGCGTCGCATCGTTCCGGGCAGAGGCGCGAGCCGGTAACTGGAGCTACAATATATTCACTATGCCCACTTCAGCCAAAAGGCATCCTCTCACCAGCGAGCAGAGTGCCCAGCTCCGCGACGATCTCGCGGTTATCGAAGAACGCCTGCAGGCCGTAGTCGTCTTGATGCGTGCCTGCTATGGCGAACAGAGTCAGGTCGCCATTCGAGCCGAGGAGACTTCCGGTGCATTACAACGGCTCACATGGGAGTTAGAGCGAGTGCAGGAAAAGACGCAGACGGCTGGTGGTTGAAGATCGCGGGCCCATGCCGCGAACTGTTTAGAGTAGCTTGGGTCCATGCCTATTCTGGGTCCACGCCTGTTCTGCGTTACGAGAGTTTCAGAACTTGGAAGGTGACGGGCGCCAGCATCGTCGTCGCCGAAACATGCTCCCCTTTCGCCAGCGTCAGTCTGTAACAATTCCGCCGTAGATTTCCTTTTCAAACACGAAACCCAAGTCTTCGTCTTCTGATTTGCCCGCCTGCTCCCGCGCCCAATGCGTCAACTCGTGCAGCAGTTGTGCGCCGACCACGTGCACCGTTGGCCGTTGTGAGTCTTCCGCAAATCCTTGCCACTTTCGTCATCCAAAACGTCGCGTTGGCGGATTGTGATTATATTTGTGCGCGGAGTATACCCGGCCCTGGGACTCACCACCTGTCTGCCGACTGCTTGTCCACAGGATCTTGACTTCAACCATCGGACCGTGACCCCACGAAAGAGCGGCTTTAATTGCTGCCGTATCGCCGAATTCTGAGATGCTCTCGATTGCCGAAATGATCGACTTAACATTTGCCATGCCGGGCATCGAAATGCTTACGTACTTCGAAAATTTGGAAAGGTTTTGATGTCTTCTGCTATCATCCGCATGGCCATCTCGTCCCGGGAGTGGCACGATCATATTGCCAAAGGGCGGTGGAATTCAAGGTGGTTGGCCGAAAGTATGGCGTGGCCAGTGATACAATCGGGGCGCTAAACTTCGCGAGGAGATGCTAACGCATGGCACGACACGTAGGCACAGATCAGGATTTGCTGGCAATGGCTCTGGTTGGGTATGAGGCTGAGAGAGAAAAAATCGCAAAGGCCATCAGGGAGATTCAGGCGCAACTCGGCCATCGGGGTCCGGGCCGTCCAAAAGCTGCGACCGATGGGGCGGCTCCGGCAAAGCGCATTTTGAGCGCGTCGGCACGGGAGCGGATTGCTGCCGCCCAGCGGAAGCGATGGGCGGCTATCAGGCACGCCAAGGCTCAACCGGTAAAGCCGAAACGTAAGCTGAGTGCGGCGGGTCGCAAAGCGATTGTGGATGCTACACGCAAACGGTGGGCCGCTGTCCGCAAGGCGGCTGCCAAAAAGACTAAGCCAGTTGCGAAAGGGACTCCGAAAGAACCCGCGCAAAAAACGGCAAGCGCTGCCTCGTAAGTGAAGGGACGGTTCCGGCAAACAACTGCCCAGAGCTTGCGGATCGCAGCGGGAGCATCCATACTCCCACCATGACTCTCAAAAATGCGGCGCTCCTGGCGCTGGTCGGGATGATTCTGCTGACCATCCTGTTGGCGGTCGGTTGTTTTGTGAGCGTGACGGGTTTTCTGGGCGGTGTCGTCTCCGCGGCGGCCATGCTCGCCTCGCTCATTCGTGTCTTCGCCGCGCTGACTCTGGCGGTGTTCTTCTTCGCTTTCCATAGAACGCAGGCTTGATACCCGCGAGATGCCCGCGGAGTCCGGCCCATGCGCCTACCCGGGGCCTTACGCGGGGCGCACGGGAATTCGTGTGTTGGGCCGGCGCTTACAGTGCCGGGTGATTGCCCGATTTCAATGCACGACTGTTGCACGCACAATGGAAGAGGGCGCTCTTGCGGAATTTACGGTTCGCGTCCGACACTGCTGATGCTCGTGGTCAGCACTGTTTCCCGGAGCGCCCTGCCACAACGTCAGGCAATTTCTCTGGCAGGTGCAGAAAAAAGACCACTGAGTCGCCGATGAACATGGATAAACACCGATACGACAAAGCTGGTTATCTGTTTTCAATCGGCGTTAATCCGCGGCCCCCCTTACCGCATTTTTCCGTAGCTTGCTTGGGCGACATTGCGCTTTCACGAAGCTAGGCAGAACGCCACGAGGGTCTGGCCTCGCGCGCCCGTTGCTTCTTCGAACTCGCCTAAGAGAGTAGATTCCATGCCGTCCGGATCGGACTCGACTTCGCATGCCGCGATCTCGGTGTCGGTCGCGCCGTGGAAGCATAACTCGCAGACGCCCACGGCTTCGGCGCCGGCGCGCACCGGCGGGCCAAATGTGCGGCAGGTGATGGGTCGCGCGGTATAGAGGTCGCAGGCCCCGGTTTCCGGGTCGAGCGCGGGGCAGGGTTCGTCCTCGGCGAAGCTGGCGAACCGGGCTTCAGCCGCTTCGCCTTCGGCGAGCATACCGGTCGAAGGGTCGCCGGGGAAATCGCGCGATATCCGGGCCACGTATTGGCGAGCCCGTTCACGAACTTGGCGGGCGCGCGCGGGGTCCTGCGCGTCGAGTTCGACCAAACCTCGCCGCAGCCGGCGCGCGTCAAGTTGATTAATCGGGAAGGGCCCCATGCAGCACTCCGTACATCCCACACGGCACACCAGCCACGGCCCGCTGCGGCGCGCGGCCTCGGCCATGGCAGCATCCACAATCTGGATCAGAGCATCGTCGCGGGCATCGATTGGCGGCGCAGACTGCATAATCTTGGCGGCAGCGGGCCCATGGCTGCCATTCACCACCTAGAAAGCCGGCCTCGATTGTGGCTCTGCCTGGCCTCGATGGCAGGTGTAGCATCGCACTTCCATCTTGCCGCCGAAAGTTGAGTCGTTGATCGAATGCGTCATGGTGAGCATCTTGCGCGCCATGCCTTTGGCCGGCTTGTCATCGGAAGCGAAGTTATTTTGCACGTGGCAGTACTCGCAGTCCACGCCCAGCGACATGCTGAACGAGCGCATGGCATCAATAAATTGCGAAGCCGGCAGGTCCTTCAGGATCTGCACGTTCTTGAAGCGGACGCTCGCAGCCTGTTCGGGCTTGCGCAGAGGTTCACCTGCCGAGTCCGGCTGTTTCTCCAGCACTAGGGTTCGCTCCGTGGTTTTCCCCTCCGCGGTCATAGCCGAGGTGATCGTGAGGGTGTTGCCGTCGGACGAAAGCGCATACTTTTCGCCGATGCTGGCGGGCCGTCCCCCGACCTTCGCCTCCAGCATCAGGACGCCGCCACTCCATGACGCCTGCGTGCGCATGGGCAGGCCTTGGAACGAATTCATAGACGGCTTTCCATCTGTGTTGTAGGTGAACGACGCACGCTGCTCGCCATGCGGCCCGAGCGTACGGGTTTTTTCGGTAAGCTTCGAATCTTGCTGATCGAAGATCACCAGATATTCGGTCGGTGGCGGACCAGTGAACTTGCTCTTCTCAATGTTTGCTTTCCAGACGCCGGTAAGGTTGGGGGTTTGGCTGAACAGGACACAGACGCTGAACAAAGCTACGCTGAAACCGATTCTCATATAGGGGGTAGTTTATAACATCGCGTTGCGGTTGCGGCTGACGGATCGTCATCGGCCATGCCTGAGGCGGATGATTAGCTTGACTGCGGCCTGGCTCACGAACGCGGCTCGGGAAATTCCGTCCGGGCCGCGACAGTGCAGCGGTTCCCAGTAACCAAAGCCGCGTTACCGCAGCCACTTCTCCAGAAACTTGACTCCCGACTCCACGCGTATCTCGTGCCCGCCGTCATGCAGGTCCATCTCGATCCGATCTGCAATCCCGAGCTTCTTGTAATGCCCTTTCGAAGCCTCGAACTCCTCGATCACCTGCGGCCACCAGGCGATGCCGTCTTTCTTTCCGGTCTGTATCAGCAAAGGACGGGGACAAATCAGGCTTGCCACATCGCTGTCGGTGAACTCGGTCAGCCAGCCGCGGAAGAAGGCGTGTTCTTCCTTGGTTTCGAGGAAGCAACTGTAGCGAGGGTCGGGGATCACCATCTTGTTGCGCCGCTGGTTGAACCAAGCGGTCACGATGCCGCATTTGATCCGCGGCTCGATCGGCGTCCAGAACATGGTGGCCATGCCGCCCAGGCTGATGCCCCACATACCGATGTGGTTCCGGTCGATGCGCTTGTCTTTGAGTACTTCGTCGAGCAATAACTGCATCCGCCGGAACTCGAGGCCAGGCAATGTCGTGTCGGCCAGGCGCGCCAGCCGCTCGATGCGATTGCGATTGGGAACGAAGCTCAGGTTGATGGGCGCGAGTACCGCGAAGCCCGCCTTGACGAGGACGTGACCGTAATCGTGATAGAGGCCCTGATCGTCGCCCACGCCGAAGACGCGCTCCGGAAAACTGTCGATGCCGTGCTGCGCGATCACCAGCGGCACCGGCTTCGTCACGTTGTCCGGAATCACCAGCAACGCTTCCGCCTTGATCAGACCAAGTGGCAGAGTCACCCATTCAGCCTTCGCCCCAGGAACGGCGGGATATGCCTTGCGCTCGAGAGGCCCCGAAGGCTTCAGATCCGGTGGCGAAAAAATGCGCCGGTAACGCTCGCGGTTGGGTTCGACACTTTTCAGAAATGCCCGCTCGTTTTCGTAAGAGCGATGCCACGTCTCGGCGGCGCGCGCGGGATACTGCGTCACTAAGTAATCGCGAAAGTACTCCTCGAGTTCATCGCCGTACGCCTGGTTGCGCTGCTTTGTCTGTTCCGCCACATCGCCGGCGGCAAGAGCGGCAGATGCGCTCGCCAGCACCAGCGCAAGGACCTTCGCATCGAACATCGGCACCTCCCTGAAGAAACGTGCTTAAGCGACTTCTTCTCTCGTGGCGTCCCAATGCAGCGTGCACCGCTGCCGGTAACTGTCCACTGCCATCCGCGTAGCGATCGCCACT
>Ga0310810_10001111_pt1 | contig 27523 bp, 20 predicted proteins | sample NCmetagenome_FD_207641 | JGI IMG/M metagenome (GOLD analysis project Ga0310810, IMG submission 207641) | Soil microbial communities from experimental microcosm in Duke University, North Carolina, United States - NC | ecosystem: Engineered > Artificial ecosystem > Soil microcosm > Unclassified ...
CGCGATCCACCTACCCGACACCTGGGACGTCCCCGGTCGTTAGTCACTGAATCAGAAGAAGAAGCGGAAGCCGAGCTCGGCGCGATGGTTGTGGGATTCGGGGTGGGGGCCGCTGAAGGGGCGGTCGCCGAAGACCTGGTGTGTCCACTGGTACGAGACGCCGACCTGCACGGCGGGCGTCAACTCGCCGAAGAGGTTCCCGTCGACGTAATCCTGGTAATAGAAGACGGCGCCGCGGCTGTTCTCGGGCGTGAGGCTGATGATGTTGTTCGACTTGAGCTGCGAGTAGTTGGCCGACACCCAGACGTGCCCGTACGCGATCGGCAGGTAGTACTGTAGACCGACGACGAACGCGTTCCAGTCAATCGTCTTGAGGTTTCCGTCGGCGTCGAACGTGACGATGCCGCTGTCGATGTTCGGGCGATAGAGCGGCGGCGGCATCATGCCCGACGGGTTGGGCAGCGTCGGGAACAGCGCGCCGCCCGTCAGCCCCGTGTAGAGGTCCGAGATACCGCTGCCGGTCGTGAGCTCCGCGTTCAGCGACAGCGCGTTCCGGCGATCCATCACCGAATGCCCGCGAATGATCGGAGCGAACGCGTTGACGGCGAGGCCCCAGCCGAAGCCGATCTTCGGATCGCCGGGCACGGGCAGGAACTCCGCGACGGCGAACCGGCGCCAGACGCCCGAGACGCCGACCGACAGCGGTTGCGTGTCGGGCTGGCCGAAGCCCTGCGCGCCGACGCCGCGCCACTTGTCGACGCTGAGCTTGATGCCGCCCTCCACGTCGGGCACCTCGCTGTCGCGCTGGACGGGGCGCACGGCGGCGGCCGCGACGTCGACTGTCACGCAGCACGCCGGGATCGTCACCGCCGCGCGAATCTGCGGCTGGCGGCGGTAGATCTCGCCGGCGATGCCGAGGAAGGCGACGCTGTGCGGGTAGAAGCCGTTGCCGCCCCACCCGAACAGATCGTGGTACTGGCCGACCAGCAGCGTGGCCGAAGAACGCTCGCCCATCTCCGCCTTCAGGCTGAAGTAGAACAGGCGCATGCGCACCGACGGCGTCGTGAAGAGCGTCGATTCGGTGGCGTCGCTCGGCTGAACGCCGAAGAAGTCCATCTCGACGTGGCCCATCGGGAGCAAGCCGCGCCGCTCGCGCGGCTTGATCACGAAACCGAACAGCGAGTTGTTCGCCGTCATCTGCGTGCGCCCGTGCAGGCCGGCGTACGTTCCCGGGCGCGCGAGCACGGCGTTGTTCGACGACGGGCCGTAGCTCTGCGTGCTGTCGTGCATCGCGTTCAGCTCGACGAACCCGTAGAGGTTCGCGCGCCAGCGCGCCCACATCCACGACGGATCGGCGTCGGAATGCGGTCCCGAGACGACCACGATGTCCCGCCAGGTGAGCTTGCGCATCGCCTCGGGCGAGATCTGGTCCGTGTACTTCGGCGGCGCGGGCGCCGCCGGCGGCGGCGTGGGCGCGGCCGCCGGAGGTGGCGACGGCGCGACGAGAGGAGGCCCGTCGGGCGCCCCACCATCGACACTTGGGGCCGGCATCGGGTCCGGAATCTCGGCGGCCGCGGCACGCGCGAACAGCGTTGCGCACACGACAACTGCGCCGGCGACGGTCCGCGCGATCATTTCTTGTTCGGGTTCCCGTGCAGCGCGGCCACGCCGGCGTCGATGACCTTCACGATGGTGTCGACATCGTACACGCACCCGCCCCATGTTCCGCCACTCGCTTGCTGGAGCGCCGCCCACAGCCGCGTGTCGTCGGGCAGCTTGCCGTGCGGCGCCAGCCCCGGGTGGACCGGCCGCGCCGCCAGCACCTGCGCCGCCGCCGCCGCGTCCAGCTCGCGGGCCTCCCCTTGCGCGGCGACGAGGTTGACCCGCCCCTCGAGCGTGTTGCGGTCGATCACGATCTCGACGACGTCACCGTCGCGCAGCTTGCCGATCGGCCCGCCCGCCAGCGCCTCGGGCCCGACGTGTCCGATGCACGCGCCCGTCGACACGCCCGAGAAGCGCGCGTCCGTGACGATCGGGCAGGTCTTGCCCCACGGAATGAACTTCAGCGCCGACGTGAGCTGGTAGGTCTCTTCCATGCCGGTGCCGAGCGGGCCCGCGCCAATCAAAACGACGACGTCGTCGGCCTTCACGGGCGCAGGGGCCCCCTGCCCTTTGATCGCCGCGATCGCGTCGGTCTCGGAGACGAACACGCGCGCCGGGCCGCGGTGGCGGTAGACGCCGTCGGCGCCGACGATCGACGGATCGATCGATGTCGCCTTCACGACCGATCCCTGGGGCGCGACGTTGCCCGACGGGAAGACGACCGTGCTGGTCAGGCCGGCCGCGCGCGCGGCGTCGGCGCTCATGATCACGCGATCCGGATCGATGCCGTCCGATTGCTTCAACCGCGCGCGCGCCTCGCGCCGGCGGTCGCTCTCGGCCCACCAGTCGAGCACCGTGCCGAGCTTCTCGCCCGTCACGGTCAGCACGTCGGTGTTCAGCACGCCCATCTTGCGCAGGTGCAGCATCGCCTCGGGCACGCCGCCCGCCATGAACACCTGCACGGTCGGGTGATTACGCGGCCCGTTCGGCAGCGCGTCGACAAGCCGGGGCGTCGCGCGGTTGATCCGGATCCAGTCGTCGACGGACGGCCGCGAGAGGCCCGCCGCGTGGGCGAGCGCCGGGATGTGCAGCAAGAGGTTCGTCGACCCGCCGAACGCCGCGTGCAACAGCATCGCGTTCTCCAGCGCCGCCGGCGTCAGGATCGCCGACAGCGGCGTCTGCGCCGCGTGCAGGCGGACCAGCGCGCGCGCCGACCGCCGCGCCATGTCCAGCCAGATCGGCTCGCCCGACGGTGCGAGCGCGCTGTGCGGCAGCGTCAGGCCGAACGCCTCCGCGACAACCTGCGACGTCGCCGCCGTCCCCAGGAACTGGCAGCCGCCGCCCGGCGTGCCGCACGCACGGCAGCCCATGTCAGCCGCCTCGTCGACGGTGATCAAGCCGTGCGCGTAGCGTGCGCCGATCGTCTGCACCTTACCGGCGTCCTCGGCGCCGACCGCCGGCAACGTCACGCCGCCCGGCACGACGATGCCCGGAAAGTCGCGCGACCCGGCGAGCGCCAGCAGCGTCGCCGGCAAGCCCTTGTCGCACGTCGCGATCCCCATGACGCCGGACCGGCGCGGCAGCGATCGGATGAGCCGCCGCATCGTGACCGCCGCGTCGTTGCGGTACGGCAGGCTGTCGAACATGCCCGTCGTCCCCTGCGTGCGGCCGTCGCATGGATCGCTGACGTACGCGGCGAACGGGATGACGCCCTCGGCGCGCAGCGCCTGCGCCGCCTCGCGCACCAGCAAGCCGATCTCCCAGTGCCCGGTGTGGAAGCCGAGCGCGACAGGCGCGCCATCCTCCGCGCGCAACCCGCCCTGCGTGCTGACGATCAGAAAATGCGCGCGGCCGACCTCGGCGGGGTTCCAGCCCATCCCCGCGTCCTGCGTCATCCCGAACAGGTTGCCGCTCGGCTCCTTCAGCAGCATGTCGGCGGTGATCGGCAGCCGCCCCTCCGGCCCCTTCGCCTTGGTGCGCGTCGTCGCGAGCAGCTCGCCGGTGCCGAGAATTTCAGCGAGGGACGCGCTCGACTGTTTCACCCTGTTACATCCCCCTGTGACCAGTTGCCGTCGACGAGGCGCCACATCTTGCCCGTCGGATTCTTGTTCGCGAGCTCGGGGGGGAGCCGGTGCGGACGGACCGCGTCGTAGCAGCGCAGCGCCGCGAAGCGCAGCAGCGACGCCGGGATGCCGACGGCCGTGAAGCCGGGGTGGCCGGTCGCGGGAAACGGCCCGCCGTGGTTCATCGCCGACGACACGGCGACGCCCGTCGGCATCTTGTCGTTCAGCAGGCGCCCGACCTTCGGGCGCAGCACCGGCACCAGGCGCGCGTAGTCGGCGTCGTCCTTGCCGGTCGTGTCGCTGTAAACGCAGCCGGTGAGGTTGCCCTCCAGCGCGTCGGCGACCGCGGCCATCTGCGCGACGTCGTCGGCAACCACGACCGTGTTGACCGTGCCGAACGCCTCGGTCTGCAGCTCGTGCGGCGCGGCCAGGAACTGCGCCGCCGAAACTTCGAGCAGCGTCGGCTCGAACGCCGCGCGATCGCCCGCGACCGCGCTGCCGCCCGCGAGGACGCGCGCGCCGTTCTCCGTCAGCTCCTTCAGCCCGGCCGCGATCGCGGTGGCGCCCGACGGGCCCAGCAGCGTCCCCGGCGCGCCCGCCTTGAAGTGGGCCGTCAGCGCCCCGACGAACGCCGACCCTTTGTCACCCTTCGGCACAACCGCGAGGCCGGGGCGCGTGCAGAACTGGCCCGCGCCCATCGCGCACGAGTCGTACAGCTCCTTGGCGATCGCGTCGCCGCGCTCGTCGAGCGCGCGCGGCAGCACGAACACCGGGTTGGTGCTCGACATCTCGAGGTAGATCGGCTTGCCGGCGCGGTCGGCCTTTTCCTTCAGCTTGAGGCCGGCCGCCTTGCTGCCCGTGAAGCCGGTCGCCGCGACATGCGGGTCCGACACCAGCACGTAGCCGACGTCGGGCGGCGTCCGGTAGAGCAGCTGCACCATCGCGAGCGGCAGGCCGGCACCGCGCGCCGCCTCCAGCGCCAGCTCGGCGAGCAGCTTGCTGGTGCCCGGATGGCCCGTGTTCGCCTTCCCGATGACCGGGTTGCCGGCGGCGATCGCGGCGACGAAGTCACCGCCTGCGACGGAGTTGAACGCGAACGGAAAGTTGTTGGGCCCGAACACGACCACCGCGCCGCCCATCGGCCCGTAGTACGAACGCAGGTTCGCCTTGGTGTCGATCGTCGCCATGCACCACGAGCGCTCGCGCGCGGCGGCGGCGCCCTGGCGAAGCTGGTTCGTCGTGCGCGGCAGCTCGACCTTGCTCAGGCGCGGCTCGCGCGGCAGGCCGGTCTCGCGCGCGGCGCGATCGACCAGCGCCTCACCGGCGGCTTCGATGCGCGCCGCGTAGTCGTCGAGGAACTTCGCGATCGCGTCGGCCGGGGCCGCGCGCAACGCGGCGACGGCCTCGTCGGCGGCGCGGAAGGCCGCGATCACGTCGTCGATCGACGACACGGGATACGATTCGGGCATCGACTTGCCCGTCGAGGGATCGATCGCCTTGAAGGATCCGGTCGGGTTGGCGGGCTGCCGCCACTCGCCGGCGATTAAGACAGGTTCCAGTGCCATGGGGGCCTACTCTGTCATCTTTGCGCTTGGTCCGCCGCCGATTTGGCGGCGACCTCGTTCTCCAGCGTCATGGTGGTGATTCCGTCGACGCCGCCGATGGTGATGGCGACGACGTCACCGTGTGTCAGCGAGAAATCCTGGCCCGGGACGATGCCCGTGCCCGTCGACAGCAACGCGCCCTTCGGGAAGTCCAGCTCCATGAAAAGGAAGCCGGCCAGCTCGTCCAGCGAGCGCTTGATCTGCGACGTGCGCGTCTCGCCCGTGAAGGCGATGCGGCCCGCGCGCGTGATCTCGAGGGCGATCGTCAGGTCCCGGAGACGTTCGGTGTTGCCGACATGGATCCCGGGGCCGACTGCGCACGAGCCGTTGTAGACCTTCGCCTGCGGCAGGTAGAGCGGGTTGTCGCCCTCGATGTCGCGCGACGAGACGTCGTTGCAGACGGTGTGGCCGACAATCTCGCCCGCGGTGTTGATGACCACGGCCAGCTCCGGCTCGGGGACGTTCCAGGCGCTGTCGTGCCGCACGCGGATCGGCATGTCGTGGCCGGCGACGCGCCAGCCCGGCGCCTTGAAGAAAAGCTCGGGCCGCTTCGCCTCGTAGACGCGTGTGTAGACGTCCTTGACCGCGGATTCTTCCTCGCGCGCGTCACGGCTGCGCAGATACGTCACGCCCGCCGCCCAGACCTCCGACGTCGGCTCGACGGGGGCGAGCAGCGGCGCGCCGTTCGTCGGCGTCCCTTTCGGAAACCCGCGCAGGAACCCGGTCGTCGCCGCCTTCGGCAACTGCAAGAGAACGTCGAGCGTGAACGAAGGAGGAAGGAAGCCACCGTCGAGCGCCCAGCGCGGGCCGCCCGCGGTCTCGTGCCGCGTCAGGTACATAGTTAGCCTTGTTTATCGCCCGTCGGCGGGCCCGTCAACGCGCGCGATTCGGCGCGCTGCGCACCTACTCGGAGCAGGGCGCGCGGCCGGTGATCCATGCCCCGCTGCAGCACATCGCCGCGAAAGCGTCGCAGACGCCGTACGCGCAGCTCTTGCCGGTTTGATCGCAGGGGGAGCCATGGAGCGGGAGCAGATCGGGACACGCGGGGTCGGGCTTCGACGTGCATGACCACGATCCGCGATTTGGCTCGCAGATGCACAGCGTCTGTCCCGAGTAGTCGCACCAGGCGGCGACGGCGCACGCGGAACCGTCGCCGGGCGTGGCAGCCGGGCAGCGGTCCGCGCACGCGGATGCGTCCACCTGCCACGTCCGATTGTCGGCGCAGCGCCACCGGTCGCGGCACCAGACGTCGGCGCCGCCGTATTCACAGATCGCTTGGATGACCGGGCAAGCGCTGCCGAGCACTGGGCGCTCGATCGGGCACGCCTGCGACGGGGCCGCCGCAGGGCACGTCTCGCGGATGGGGCCGATGCTGAAGCCGTCGTCCCCGGGCTCGTCGACGACGCGGTCAGCGAATCCTCCATCGACGGCGGCATCGGTCCCGATCGGACCTTGCCCGGCCGCGCCACCGACGCCGCCCGCGTCCGCGCCGCGAACGCCGCCCGCACCCAAGACCGCCGTCCCCGGTTCGTCGTGCAGCGGGGCGCGCCGGCACGCGCCCGCGATGCTCACCACCGCCACCAGCGCCAGCGCCGCTGCCTTCACGCCCGGCATCGTGAGTGACCAGTGTTCCGCGCACCCGCCGACAGCTCATGCGCGCGCCGACAAAGTAAGGAGCCTTTTCGCGGCGATCCATGCGAAATTGCGCAATCGGTGACGCCCGCGGATCTCAAGCTGATCCTTGTCGCGCTCCTGGCGATCGGGGCGCTGGTCCTGCTGGTGACGCGCTTCAAGGTGAACGCGTTCATCGCGCTGCTGCTGGCGTCGTTGATCGTCGGCCTGTCGGCGGTCGTGATGGGCAGCAAGTCGCTGACGGTGGTCGGCGTCGTGAAGTCGTTCTCGACGGGGCTCGGCAACGTGATGGCAGGGATCGCCGCCGTGATCGGGCTCGGCACGATGCTGGGAAAGCTTCTTGCCGAATCCGGCGGCGCCGAGGTGCTGGCCAAAGGGTTCGCATCGTTCTTCGGCCCGCGGCGGATCCAGTGGTGCGTGATGGCGCTGGCGCTGGCGGTCGGCCTGACGACCTGGTTCGCGGTCGGGTTTGTGCTGCTGCTGCCGATCCTGTTGACGCTCACGCACGAAACGAAGCAGCCGTTCCTGAAGCTGACGCTGCCGCTGCTGTCGTGCATGTCGGTCATGCACGGGTTGATGCCGCCCCACCCCGGCCCGGTCGTCGCGGTCGCCGCGCTGAAGGGCAGCATGGGCCTGGTGCTGTTCTGGGGGTTCGTCATCGGCATCCCGACGGCTGCGATCGCGGGTCCGCTGTACGCGCGCTTCGCGGTCCGCTTCGTCGTGGCGAACCCACCGCAGTTCGCCGACCGCACGAAGTCGCGCCCGGCCGCCTACCGCGAGCCCGGCTTCGTGCTGACGCTGTGGTCGATCATGTTGCCGGTCGTGCTGATGCTGCTCGCGACGCTGGCGGAGCTGCTGCTCCCGAAAGGAAGCCAGTTGCTGGCGGCCGCGACATTCGTCGGCCACCCGGTGATGGCGCTGCTGATCGCGGTGCTGTTCGCGTCGTGGTCGCTGGGCACGCGCTGCCGTTACACGCGGGCGCAGGTGCTGAAGTTCACCGAGGAGTGCATCTCGGCGATGGGGATGACGCTGCTGATCGTCGGCGGTGGCGGCGGCTTCGCGAAGGTGCTGACCGACGCCGGCGTCGCCGAGGCGATCAGCCGCGGCGGCGAAGCGATGCACATGCCGCCCCTGCTCTACGGCTGGCTGCTGGCGGTGTTCATCCGCGTCGCGACCGGATCGGCGACGGTCGCGATCACCACGGCGTCCGGCCTGCTGGTGCCGGTGCTGGCGCATCACCCCGAATACACCGCCAACCAGATCGCGCTGATCATCACGGCGATGGGTTGCGGATCGCTGTTCCTGTCGCACCTCAACGATTCCGGCTTCTGGATCGTGAAGGACTTCCTCGGCCTCAGCGTGTCGCAGACGCTGCGCACGTGGACGGCCTGCGAGACGATCGTCGGCGTCGCGGGGATGCTGCTGTCGCTTGTCGCGTTCCTGCTGATCTCGCCCCACTGACGATCGGGTAGCATCGTGTCGTGCCGCCCCGCGGACATGGCCGGACCATCGTCGTCGATGACCACGACCTGCTCTGGTGGGTGCGCCGGGCGGGCGTCCGCGGCTGCCCGAACTGCGACGCCTTGCACATCATCGCGTCCGCGGCGTCCCGTCGCGGCAGCGTGCTCGTCGTCCACATGCCCGATCCGACCGGCGTCGATCGACCGCTGACGCCGCGGTTGATGGCCGCGCTGGTCCGCGCCGCCGTTCGGCGCGGCTGGAAGCCCGGACAGGGAAGCGACAGGTTCCTTCTGCCGGACGCCGTTCGCGACGTAGAGCTGAAGAAAACGGGCGTCGTTTAGAAGCGCGCGGTCAGCGCGAGGCCGGCCCACTGTCGGCCAGCGGCCGGCGTCAAGCGTAGGTGCAAACGCGCGCTTCTTTCACCGGTGGCGCACCGAGGGGTTCGACACGCACGGCGGCGTGGTAATTCCGCCGCCACACGACGAAACCCGCGGCGCCCAGCGCGAGGCCTGCGCCCAGACTGGCGCCGCCGATGACGTAGGTCGACGTCGCGAAGTGAGGCGCCGGGCAAGACGGCATGCCGCATTCGCCCGCGGACAATGTTCCCACGAGCATGCCGACGCCGACGAACACGCCGACGATCGCCCCTGCGAAGCCGAGACTGATCAGGACGATGCCGAGGTTTCACTTCCCGCGATCGGCGGGCGCGACGACGGCGCGGGTCGGCATCTGGACGAACAGGTTCTGCGTCGCGCGGTGGCCTGCCGGGTCGGTGACGACCATCATGTACCGCCCTTGAAGAAGCGACAGCGCGCATCGCTCGCCGCACGTCGTGACGCCATCCGATCCCTCGAGGTGGACCCGCGTGCCTGGCTGCGTGGTGCTGATCTCGACCCGGAATATCGGCGGAAGATCGATCCCCTGCGCGCGCGTGCGCCCACCCACCGCGTCAAAAGCAAGCGCGCGCCCCATGCCTCGTTGGTGCGTTGCCGCGCGCGATTTCGGTCAGGAAAGGCTGACGCCGCGGACGGCGCGCCGAGTGGGTCAACGCGCACCGTGGCGTGGTGGTGCTGCAGCCACACGGACAGGCCCGTCAGGCCGAGCGTGAGGCCGGCGCCCAGGCTGGCCCCCGCGATGACGTACGTCGACGTCGCGAAGTCGTGGGTCGCGCAGCCGTTGGGGTCGCCGCAATCTCCGGCCGTCTCGACCCATTTCTCGAAAAGAATTGCGTAGAAGATCGCGCCGCCGACGACGATCCCGGCCAGCCCGACGCTCATCAGAACGATGCCGAGATTTCGCTTCCCAAGATCAGCCGGCGTGACGGTGGCGCTGGTCGGCATCTGGACCAGCAAATACTGCGTCGAGTTGTGCCCTTCGGCGTCGCTGACGACCATCTTGTACTGGGCTTGCGGAAGCGTCAGCGCGCACCGCTCTCCGCAATTCGTATGACCACCCGGCCCGTAGAGATGGATGCGGGTGCCCGGCTGCGTGGCGCTGATCTCGACCGGGAAAATCGGCGGCGCGCTGATCATCTGCGCTTGCGCCCGGCCCGCGGCCGCGACAGATCCGACCACGATCAGAAATGCGATCGCGTGAGCGATCGACACCTTCCGCGACCACGCCATCGGCACCATACGATAGCATCGGTCGCGCGCGAACCATGTCGCAAACCTTTCCGCTGCAAGCATCGCTGGACCTGCTGGCGCGCCGGCGCGCGCCCTACGCGGGCCCGCTGGCGGCGATCGCCGGCGATCTTCTGGCGCGGTTTCCGCCCGCGAACGGCCGTCCGTTGCTGGAGATCGGCGCGGGCGCCGGCGCGCTGCGCGGCTGGCTGCCGGCCTCCCTGCGCGCGCGCGTGATTCACAGCGAGCCGTCCGGCGCAGCCGCCCGCGCCCTGCGCGTCCGCGCCTCCGGCGCTGCTGTCGCGCGCGCGGCCGCCGAGGCGCTGCCCGTCGCGGCCGGGACCTGCGGCGCCGTCCTGGGCCTGTGCGTGTTCGACGCGGTCGCCGATGCGCCGGCCGCCGCCGCCGAGATCGCGCGCGCGCTGGCGCCGGGCGGACGCTTCGTGCACCTGCTGGACATGGCGACGCTGCTGGAGCAGCCGTTCGCGAAGCTCGCCGGCTCCGGCCTGGTGCCGATCCCGAACGTGTTCGGCGATCCGGGCGATCACGAGTGGCCGCTCGACATCGTGCTGCTGGAACGGACCTGGCTGGCGAACCTGCTCCGCTTCGCAGGCGACGCCGGACACCCTTTTGCAGCGACGTTCGCGCCGATCTTCGCGCCGTTTCTCGGCTCGCCGTTCGACGTCGGCGCGGCCACCGGCGCGTTCAAGGCGATCGCCGGCAGCGGCGAGCGCCGACGCGCGCTGGCGGCGCTGCTGACGTCGGCCAGCCGGCTGTCGGTCGCGCAGGGCCTTCCGGCCGTCGAGCCGCTGCCGTTTCATTCGGGTCGCTACCTGCAGAGCCTGCTGGCGACCGTCTTCACCGGCGCCGGCTTCGCCGTCGAGCTCTCCGAGATCGTTGCGCGCGCGATTCGCCGTCCGGCCGCCGGCGACGAAAAAGAGCTCCGCTATCGCAGCCTGTGCGTCGGCCACGAACGCCTGGAACAGGAGCTGCCCCGCCGCCTCCTGGTCGCCGTCCGCGAGCCGCCCACCGACGGAGACATCCTTGTCGAGGCGGGCGTGTTCGCGTTCGTCGCGCGCAAACCGACTACAGCAGGCTCCGGAAGCTCTTGAAGAACTCCCAGAAACCGGGGACCGCGGCGCCGCTTTGCGAGTCGTGCCCGTTCCCCTCGCTGGTACAGAAGACGATCGGGTAATCGTTCAGGCAACGATCGTACTTCACGCAGTTGAAGTTCACGCTGCTCGGCATGCCCGTGATCATGTAGGCCTCCTGCGGCGCGGTGTCCTTGTCGCCGTGGCATTCATTGAGGCGCAGCAGCCGCTCCACCGCCGTGATCGAACCGGAGTACGGATTCGACATGTCCATCGCGTCGTGGATCAGGAACGCCGCGATCGGATGGTCGACGCACACCTTCGAGCCGTTGTGAATCGACGGCGGCAGCCCGCCCGTGACGCTGCCCTGCGCGCGCAGCACGTCGGGGAACTGGCAGCCCAGCTGGTGCGCCATCCAGCCGCCGCTGGAGTAGCCCGCGTAGAACTGCCGGCTGGTGTCGACGCAATAGTCGGCTTCGATCTGCTTGTGCAGCCGGTCGAAGTAGCCGTACTCGGCCGAATCGGGCGACGGCGAGCCGGCGCCGTCGTCGAAGCAGAAGTGGCAGAGCTGGCTGGCACTGACGCCGGCATCGGCGTTGCGGGGATCGATACAGTTCGCGCTGTTGTACTCGGCCTTGTTGTAGTAGCCCTGCTCCATCGCGATCAGGATCGCGTCCGGATCCGAAGCGCTCTCCATCGGGTAGACCTTGCTGCCGCCCAGCAGGTCCTGCGGCGGGCCGCACCCGGGACCGAGGTAGACCGTTCGGTACGGCTTCGCCGGATCGTAGGTCGGCGGCAAGCGCACGTAGTAGAGGCGATCGCGCGCGTTGTCCGCTTCGCATTCCACGGTCAGCGAGAACCGCGCGTACTTCCCCAGCGCCTGCGTCGGCGCCTTGCCGCACCCCGCGCTCGCGCCGCGGTTCGGGGGCGTGGGCGCCACCGGACACCGCATACCGGCGTCGACGCCCAGGCCCTTCTCGCCGACGAAACCGCGGACGGTCGGGCTCGAGGTGCACGCCGTCGTCAGGACCGCAGCCGCGAGCGCGATGCCGACGGGGCGGAACACGCGCGGTCTCAGAACACCCCGGGCACGAGCCCCGGGATCGGCCCCGCGAAGTCCGGCAGGCCGAACGTGTTCTCGTCGATGCCGAACATCTTCAGGAACGACACGAACAGCTTGTTGTGCGCGATCCCGTTCCCGTACCCGGGATCGTTGTTGCCCAGGTAGTCCAGGTAGCGCCCGCCCGGCAGCTGCCCGCCGCAGCTGCCCGCCAGCACCATCGGCACGTTCCAGTACGTGTGCTTGCCGCCCTCGCCCAGCTCGTTCGTCCAGTAGAACAGCATGTTGTCGAGCAGCGACTTGCCGTTGCCCTCGTCGATCGCCTTCAGCTTGCCGAGCATGTAAGCGTACTGCTGCGCGTACCAGTTGCCGACCTTGCTGAGATCCGAGCGGATGATCTGCGCGGTCACCTGATCGACCATGGCGGCGTTCACCGAGACGTCGACGCTCTCGTTGTGCGTCATCATGTGGTGCTCTTTGGTCCCCACGTACTGCAGGGGCAGCCACTCGTGGATGACGGTGCTCTCGGCGGTGGACCACTGCAGGCTCGCGACCCGCGTCAGGTCGCACTGCAGCGCCAGGATCATCAGATCCATCTGGACCTGGCCGATCTCGCGGAAGTTGGTGACGCAGAAGTTCGCCGCCTGCGTCGCGATCACGTCCGGGTCACGCAGATCCTGATCGCGCAGGCACTGCTGGCGCTGGGGCCGCGTCGGGCGCACGTCGTTGATCCCGGGGCAGCTGTTGGACGTCGGGTTCGCCATCAGCTTCGTCACGCGCGTCTCGATGTCGCGCACGTTGTCCAGGTGTTGCTCCAGCTTGGCGCGATCGTCGTTGCCCAGCTGCAGCTTCAGGTCCTCGTAGTCCTGGTTGACGAAGTCGAGCACCGACTTGCGGTTCTTCAGCGCCGCGAGGATCTGTTCGGTCGTCCCCGCCTGCGTGCTGCCCGTCAGGCGCGCGTAGATCTGCACTGGATCGTCGACGGGCTGGATCGGGATGGCGCGCTTGTACTGGTCGTTCTGATCGACCGGCCCGTAGCACATGTGCGTGACCAGTGTCTCCAGGAACGTGTCGGTGCTCTCGACGCCCAGCTCCAGCGACGGCAGCAGCGTGTCGTTGCCGATCGCGGCGGCGATGTGCTGATCGATCGACGGTCCGCCCGCCGATCCGTCCAGGAAGTGGTTGGCGCGGCCGGCGCCCGCCGGTCCTTTCACCAAACCGATCGCCGTCAGCATGTGCGTCATGCCCTGGTCGTGCACGTTGGCGATCGGGCCGTACTTGCTCTGTGACGACTCGAAGTTCATGCCGCGCAGGACGACGATGTCCTGCTTGAACGGCTCCAGCGGCTCGAGGATCGGCGACAGCTGGAAGTCGGTTGCCTCGGCGCGGGGCGCCTGGATCGGCCGCCAGTTCTCCGGGATGGTCCCGCACGGGCTGAAGAAGATGCCGAACCGCTTCGGCGCGGTCGCGGTCTGGGCGCGAATGCCGCGCGGCTGCATCAGCTCGAGGAAGGGCAGCCCGACGCCGACGCCCAGCGCGCCCCGCAGCAGCGCCCGGCGCGACAGCCGGCGCGGGATCATGCGCAGGGGCGCCGGCTTGTTCCCTTTCGCGTTCGTCTCCGTTTTCACGTTGGCGTCGTCCACGTTGGTCCGCACCTTCTTGATCCTCATGGCGCACCGTCCGCCGGCGCCAGCTGCCGGAACGCATCGCTGCCGACCACCGCCGCCACCAGATCGACGATGCGCGTGTTGCGCGAGAACCGCGTCATCAACCAGTCGACGTAGGTCTGATCGGCGTCCAGCCGCCCGTTCGCGAACCGCAACCACTCCTTGATGTAGCAGTCGCGCGCCTCGGGCATATCGGCGATCAGGGCCGCCATCTGGGGCACGCCGTCGAACGGCTTGCCCAGGACCTCGCCGGTCACGTCGATGTTCTGCCCCTGATCCAGGTCGCGCCACTGACCGATACCGTCGTAGTGCTCGAACGGCAGCCCGAGCGGATCGAGCACGTCGTGGCACATCGCGCACACCGGGTTGGTGCGGTGCTCGGTGAACTGCTCGCGCGCCGTCTTGCTGAGGTCCAGCGGCTTGAACATCGCGACGATCTGGGGCGACGGCGGCGCCACCGTCTTGCACAGCAGCTGGAAGTAGACGAACTTCCCGCGCCGCACCGGATCGGTCCGATCCTGCTTCGCCATCGTCGCCAGCAGCGACGCCTGCGTCAGGATGCCGACGCGCTTGCTCGTGTCCAGCTGCGCGCGCACGAAGTCCTTCGGATGATCTTCGTCCGGCCCCTGAACGCCGTAGAAATCGGCGAGCTGCTGGTTGACCCAGGTGTGATCGGACAACATCAGCGACGCGAACGTTCCGCCTTCTTCAAACAGCGTGTTGCGCAGGAACTCGTTGGTCTCCTTCGCCATGTTGTACGCGAGCAGCGGCGTGAACGTTGGGAACGGCTTCTCGTCCTTGGCGAGCGCCGCCGTCGTGTCCGTGCCCAGCCACATGTTGTGGAACTTCACCAGCTGCGACTGCGTGCGCGGGGACGTCAGCAGCCGCTTCGCCTGCTTGACCACTTCGTCCTGCGACGTCAGCAGGCCGGCGTCCGCCGCGCCCGCCAGCTCCGCGTCGGGGATCGTCCCGGTCAGGAAGTACGACAGCCGCGCGGCCACCTCCCACGACGTCAGCGGAACGACCTGACCGGCTCCGCGCGAGCCGATGCCGATCTCGGGACGGAACAGGAACTTCGGCGACAGCAGCATCGCCTGGACGACGATCGCCAGCCGCGCCGGGTACGCGAGCGTGTCCGCGTCGCGTCCCAACAACGCGATCAGGTTGCTCTGCTCGTTGTCGGTCAGCGGGCGCCGGTACGCGCGCTTGCCGAAGTCAGCGAGCCACGGGCCCACGCAGCCCACCTCGTCCTGGGTCGCGTCGCAGCCTGTCAGCGTCGTCGGATCGGCCGTGACCGTCTGCGCGATCCCGAGCGCCACCGATTCGTACTGCTCCATGCGCACCAGGCTGCCCGTCTGCGAGCTGGATAGATTGAGGAAGCCCAACACCTTCGCGTCGGGCACGAAGATCATCTCGGGCAGCGTGTAGCCCGGGAAGAGATCGGAGACCGTCGCCGTGTACTCGGCGTTCGTCAACCGCCGGATCGGCACCGCCTGGGGCGGCGGCCCGTTGGTGTCGATCCGATCGACGTTGCACGCGCTCGACGCGAGCGTCAGGCCGGCGCTCAAAACGCACAACGTCGCCGCAACCGATCGACGGGGTGTTGCCATCTTCATAGCGCCTTCGAAGGTCAGTCTAGAAATACCACGGCTGGCCCAGGGAGGCCCACCGGGCCGCAAACAACCAGCCCGCATCGCGCCGGCCCCGAGCCAGTTCAGGACACATCATCGCCTCAAGGGGTAATGAACTTGATGTTGTCGATGGTGATATCGACCGTGTAGGTCGCAGACCCGGTGCCGTTCCAGGGCAGGGCCCAGGCCGCCAGGGCGGTCAGCAACATCGGGTTGGGGCTTTCCCCGGTGAACGACGGCGGCCGCTTGCCACCCGTCAGGTCGTTCCAGTGGACACTCTGCGTGGTCGTCGTGCCGGTCAGGGGAATGACCTTGCTCGCCTGCGCGCAGGTCCCGTCGTATTCGGTGCCGTTAGCCGGCATGCAGCTCCCGCAGGTGCTGCGCATGTCGTTCGTGTGAGCGCTGTCGACCTCGTGGGCGGAGTCGACGATCGTCATCGTCGCCTGGGCGGTCGGCGCCGCGGCAGCATCGCCCGCCGGCGTGAACGTGCCTTTGATGTCGAACTGAAGGCCGCCGAACATCGACGCGTCGGTCTTCGAGGTCAGGTAAATGCCGAAGCCCGAGTAGTCCCTGACGAGACCCGTGATGTGCCAGTTCATGCCGTCGAAGGTGTTCGTCAGGCCCATCAGATCGGGCGCGGTCGACGCGGTCGGATAGATGTACGTGCCGCCGCCGTACTCGATGCCCATCATGTAGCCGCCGAAGGAGGCCTGGGTTGCGCCGGCAGTGACGGCGTTGAAGTCCAGGATCGTCATGTCCGCGGCGGTCGGCATGACGACCGTGCAGTTCTTCGCCGTCCCGGTCGTGCCGGCCGCGCCCGTCGTGCCCGCGCTGCCGCTCGTCCCGGCGGCGCTCGTCCCGGCCTGACCGGTGCCGGCCGAGCCAGTCGAGCCCCCATGCCCGGCGGTCCCCGTCGCGCCCGCTGTGCCGCCCCCACCCCCGCCGCAGTTCGCGGCCGTCAGCGCGACGACCGGCATCAACAGCAGGGAAAACCGCGCGATAGTGGAAACTGTCTTAACAAACATGCGAATCCCTCCAGATATCCTTGAAGATTTTTCGATTACGTCTGGTTTTGTAGTTTACACGTCTATTGTAGTTTCGTGTGGGTGTAAAGCCCCCGCACGTTAGAGCACCGGAGGCGCCGCGGGCGTCATGGGCGCGGGGCGATCCGGTACTGGTGGCCGGCTTCGGCGGCGAATCCGACCACGTCGGTTGAGCCCGTCTCGTTGGCGGCCGTCACGTCGGCGCCCGAATCGACGTCGGTGACCGTCGCGCCCGTCGCGAGCGCGGCCGACTTCACGCGCACGGCGCCGCCCTGCCGCACGATCAGCAGCGCCTCGGTCAGCGCGCCGGCCTGCCACTTCAGATCGACCTCGTAACCGCCGCGCGCGCGCAGCCCGCGCACGCTGCCCGACGGCCACGCCGACGGCAACGCGGGCAAGAGGTGAATCAGGCGGTGGCTCTGCAGCAACATCTCCGCCATCGCCGCCGTGCCGCCGAAGTTACCGTCGATCTGGAACGGCGGGTGGTTGTCGAACAGGTTCTCCAGCGTGCTGCCCTGTAGCTGCGACGCCAGCAGCGACATCGCCTGGTTGCCGTCGAACAGCCGCGCCCAGGCGCTCACGCGCCAGCCCTTCGCCCAGCCGGTGCCGCCGTCGCCGCGCGAGACGAGAGCGACGCGCGCCGCCTCCGCCAGCGCCGGCTCCGTCAGCGGCGAGATCTGGCTGCCCGGGTGCAGCGCGATCAGGTGCGAGATGTGGCGGTGCGTGTTGCCCTGCAGGTCCTCCGTGTGCTTCCACTCGCGCAGCTGGCCCCAGCTGCCGACGTGCGTGCCCGGATCCAGCTTCGCCAGCGTGTCCTGCAGCATGGCGCGAAAGTCGGCGTCGGTGTCCAGCGCCTGGCTGGCGCGGATGGTCTTCGTGAACAGCTCCCAGATCAGCTGCTGCGCGTAGGAGACGCCGTCCTCCCAGGGATCCTGCTCGGGCGACCACTCCATCGGCGCGACAAGCGTGCCGTCGTCGGTGTCGACGATCAGGCGGTCCAGCCAGAACTGCGCCGCCAGCTTCATCAGCGGGTAGGCGCGATCGCGCAGGTACGTCGTGTCGAGCCCGAAGTCGAAGTGATCCCAGAGGTGCATCGAGTACCAGGCGTTCGCGGGGCGGTTCGCGTTCCAGTTGCCCATGCCGAACAGGTTGTTCTCCGTCAGCAAGGTCCAGCCTCTGTCACCCCACGCGTTCGCGAGCTTGCTCCAGGCGGGCTGGTGCTTCTCCAGGTACTGGATCAGCGGCTCGTGGCACTCGCGCAGGTTGGTCACCTCGGCGGGCCAGTAGATCATCTGCACGTTGATGTTCGAGTGGTAGTCGCAGTTCCAGGGCGGCGCGTTGCTGATGTTCCAGATCCCCTGCAGGTTCGCAGGCGGCGCGCCCGGCCGCGACGAGCTGATCAGCAGGTAGCGTCCGTACTGGAAATACAGCGCCTCGAGCGCGCGGTTGTCGGCGCGGTAGTTCGCGCGCAGCGTGTTGGTCGGCACCGTCGGGCGCGTCTGCCCGAGATCGAGCGCGACGCGGTTGAACAGCGCGCGGTAATCGGCGATGTGCGCGCTCCGCAGCGTCGGAAAGTCCTTGGCGGCCGCGGCGTCGATCGCGGCGGCGACGCGCGCGTGCGGCAGATCGCGCACGTAGCTTCCGGAGGCCGGGTCCGGATCGTAGCTGGTGCCGGCGGCGAGCAGCAGCGTGATCTCGTCGGCGCCGCGCACCGACAGCCCGTTGGTCATAGTCGCCGTCGTCGTCCCGCCCTTGGCGCGCAGAAGCAGCTTCGCCTCGTAGTCCAGCGTGGTCAGCTTGCCGGCGAAGGTGATCGTTCCGGCGGTGGCATCTGCCGTTGACGCCGCCGTGTGCCCGTCGCGCAGCTCGAAGTCGGCGTTCACGCCGGCGGCCGGGCCGGTCATCCGCACCACCAGCACGTGGTCGGGGTGGCTGACGAAGTACTCGCGTCGGAACGCATCGGCGCCGACGGTGTACCCGACCGACGCGAGCGCGTTCTCGATGTCCAGCTGCAACTTGTACCCGGTGACCGTGTCGGCGCCCGGCACGGTGATCAGGATGTCGCCGAACGTCTGGTAGGCGCCGAACGAATTCGTGCTGCCTTCCCAGAGCGTTTTCTCGTTGAACTGGATGCGCTCGATGGGTGTGCCGCCGAAGATCATGCCGCCGATCTCGGCGTTGCCGATCGGCAGCGCCTGCGTCTCCCAGTTCGCGGCCGGGCGGTCGTACCAGAGCACCAGCGCCGGATCGGTGACCTCGGCGTTGTCGACGGGACGGACGACGTCGACGATCGGACCGAGCCGTCCCGATCCCGCCGCGCCGGCCGCGCCGCCGGTGCCGCCCTTACCGGCCGCGCCGCCGCCCGACTTTCCGCCGCAGCCCGCGCCCACGCCGGCCAGGACCAGCGAGAGGACCAGCGAGACGAGCAAGAAAATCGCGCGAAATCTCGGCATTACGCGCGCAAGTCGAGCAAGCGCCCGCGCACGTGTCAACAACATTAATAAATGCGACTCAGCGCGAGCCGCGCCGGCGTTACTCGGACTCGGCGCCCAGCCAGTCGGTGCGGACCTCGGGTCCCAGCTTCGCGACCAGCTCGGCGCGGAACCGCTTCTTCAACCCGTCGGCGATCTGGCCCATGCGCTGCTTCGACACACCGAAGCGCTCGCCCAGCACGCCCAGCGCCACCGGCTCCTCGGCGGCGAGGTGCTCGTTCCAGACCGCGCGCTCGCGCTTGTCGGTCAGGCTGTCGCGGAAACCCGCGACCATCTTCTGCATCGTCGTCGCGAGCTCGGCCCGCGCGGCCTCGGATTCGGGCGATTCGCCGCCGCCCGGGATCCGCTCGGACAGCGCATAGCCCTCGTCGACAGTCGATTCGCCCGGGCGTGGGTCGAACGGCACCTCGCGCGATTCCAGGTGGCGGCGCACCTCGTCCAGGTCCTTCTCGTCGACGTCCAGCTTCGCGGCCAGCAGCTTCGGCGTCACGTCGATGCCGGCGGCGATCAGCTTCTGCCGCTCCTTCTCGAGCCGGAAGAACAGCTTTCGCCCGGCGCGCGTGTTGCCGACGTGGATCAGGCGCTGGTTCGTCATCAGGAAGCGCAGCACATAGGCGCGGATCCAGTAGGCGGCATAGGTGCCGAAGCGCGGGCCCAGCTTCGGCTCCCAGCGCTTGACCGCTTCCATGAGGCCCACGCTGCCCTCCTGGAACAGGTCGAGGATGTTCGTCCAGGCGCGGCGGTACTGGTACGCGATCGAGATGACCAGCCGCAGGTTGTGCACCACCAGCGTGCGGGCCGCGTTCAGATCGCCGCGCTCGCGCGCCGCCACGCCCAGCGCGCGTTCCTCCTGTTCGGTCAGGCGCTTGTAACGGCGCGCCTCGGCCAGGAAGCGGCCGACCTGATCGCGGATCGTCGCGAGCCGGCCCACGCCGCCGCCCGCCGCCACCAGGCGCTCGGCCTCGGCCGTGTCGGGATCCAGCAGCGCGATCGCGCCGTCGGTCTCGCCGTCGCCCGGCACCGCCGCGCCCTTGCCGTCACCCTCCTGCGGGAGATCCGCGATGTCGTCCTCGGCGATGCCCGCGTCCTCGCGCTCCGCGTCCTTCTCGTCGGCGGACGGCGCCTGCTGCTTCGCTTTCGGCTGGTTGCGCTTGGCCATCGGAACAGGAGCTCGGTCGGAGTGGGAGTGTATGATGACACGGCTGGAACGCCATGCGGACGAGGCTGATCGCCGCGCTGGCGGCCACTGGGATGTTCGCCGCGGTTGCGTTCGCCGTGGGCCTCGCGCGCGGCTGGTGGCGGATGAACCACCCGAGCCCCGCGCGGTTTCCCCTTTGGGGCGTCGACGTCTCGCACCACCAGGGCGACGTCGACTGGACGACGGTCGCGCGCCAGCCGCAGATCGCGTTCGCGTACGTGAAGGCGACCGAGGGCGGCGACTGGGTCGATCCGCGCTTCCAGGCGAACTGGGACGGCGCGCGCCGCGCCGGCTTGCGCGTCGGCGCTTATCATTTCTTCACGTTCTGCCGCCCGGCGGCCGACCAGGCCCGCCACTTCCTGCAGGTGCTGCCGCGCGACGCCGACACGCTGCCGCCGGCGGTCGACGTCGAGCTGGGCGGAAACTGCGCGGCCATCCCAGCCGACCGCGAGGTGCGCGACGCGCTGGCCGTCTGGATGGACGCGGTCGCCGCCGCCACCGGCCGCGAGCCGATCGTCTACCTCACCCGCGAAGCCTACGATCGCTTCACTGACGCGCCCCGGTTGCGACGACGCGTCTGGATCCGCAACGTCTGGCGCGAACCGCGCCTGTCCCAGACCGAACCGTGGGCGCTCTGGCAGTTCGACGCCCGCGCCCACCTCGCCGGGATCGCAACGTTCGTCGATCTCGACGTCTTCCGGGGCGCGCGCGCCGAGCTCGACCGTTTCTGATCGTTCGGAACCGCCTGTGGACACTGGCGGCGCTTTCGGCCAGTGTCGCGTCGTGCGCCTCGACGGGAAACGCGCCGCGCTCGTGGCGTGCCTGCTGTTCGCGGCGGTCGCCTGCAAGCGCGCGCGCAAGGACGGGAGCGCGAAGATCCCGCCGCCGGTGTGGACGACGCACGGCGCGCGTCCCGCCTCGACGACGCCGGCGCCACGCGGCAAACACGTCGCGTTGCTCTACACGTCCAACGACGACAGCGACTACGAACAGTGCGGCTGCCCGGTCCACCCGCTCGGGGGGATCGCGCGCCGGGCGACGGTGATCGATCGCGCGCGCGCCGAGGCGGACGCTGTGCTGGTGCTCGACGCGGGCGACCTGTTCCTGCCCCAGCGTGGGAATTTCGCCGCCGGCTGGCGGCCCGACGCCGGCGAGGTCGAACGGCGCGGGCGGCTGCTCGCGGGCGCGTACGGACGAATTGGAACGACCGCGCTGCTGCCGGGCGAGCGCGATCTCGCGCTGGGGTTGCCGCTGCTCCGCCGGCTCGCGAAGCAAGCGGGCGTGCCGCTGCTGGCGTCGAACCTCTACGGCGGCGACGGTAAGCGGCTGTTCACCGCCGACAAGATCGTCGACGCCGCGGGCACGAAGATCGGCGTATTCGGCGTGACCGCGCCGCCCACGCCTGACGACGCCGCCGCGTTCAAGGCCGCGGGCATCGACGCGCGCGATCCGGTGGCGGCCGCGCGCGACGAGGTCGCCGGCCTGCGCGAGCGCGGCGCCCGGATCGTCGTGGCGCTGGTGCACGTCGGGGACGGCAACGCGAACCGCAAGCTGCTCGTCGCCGTGCCCGGGATCGACTGGGCCGTGCTCGGGCACAGCGGGATGAACCTCGAGATGCCGGAGAAGGCCGGCAGCGCGCGCATGCTCGAGGCGATGATGAAGGGCAAGAACGTCGGCCGCCTGGACCTTCACGTCGTCGACGACAGCCTGGCGTTCGTCGATCGCGGCGAGCGCGTGCAGATCGAAACCATCCTGGCCGACCACCGGAAGCAGCTCACCGACTACGACAAGCGCCTGGGCGAAACGGATCCCGCCACGATGCGCGACTACTACGAGCAACGACGCAAGGAGATCGAGGCGGCGATCGCCCGCGAGACGGCGCTGCTTCAGACGATGCCCGCCGCGATCAACGGAAGCTGGTTCGAGAACCGCATCGTTCCTCTCGACGCGGCGACGCCCGACCAGCCGGGCGTGGCGATCCTTGTCGACGCCTACAATAAGGACAGCGAGAAGCGCGCGGCCGCAGGCAAGCCGGTCGGACTGGGCACCGACCCGCCCGGTCCCAAGCCCGCCACGGGCGCGGACGCCGCGCCCCGCCCCGCCGCCGGCAACTACACGGGAACGGCCGCGTGCGGCGGCTGCCACGCGCCGGCGCTCGCGTTCTGGAAGCAGACCAAGCACGCGCGCGCGCTGTCTGCGCTAGCGCGCGTCGGCCGCGACAAGGACCCGTCGTGCGTCGGCTGCCACGTCACCGGCTACCTCCAACCGAGCGGATACAAGATTGCGGAGCGGCGCGGAGACGCGGCTTCGCCGCGTCGAGGCGCGGGGGCCAGGGGGGACGCAGAGGCGCCCTGCGGTGCTGGGGAGAAATGCGACGCGCACGGCGCCGGGCGGTCCCCCCTTGAAAACGTCGGCTGCGAAAGCTGCCACGGCCCAGGCAGCAAGCATGGCGCCGCCCTCGACAAGCGCGGGACCCTCGCCCGCGCCGTCCCGGAGGCGACCTGCCGCGGCTGCCACACGGCCGACGTCACCAACGGCGAATTCGACTACAAGAAGTTCATCCAGGCAGTCGTCGGCCCCGGACATGGTCTGGCGCCCGGGGCCGCGCGTCCTCTATAGTACGCGGGAACGATGGCCACCCCCGCCGCCCTCGCGATCGCGATCGCGCTGTTCGGACCCGCAGTGCCGCAGACAGGAGCTCCCGCTTCCGTCCCCCCGTCCCCACCGGCCCCGGCCCTCAGCGCCGACGCGCCCGGCGCCAGCTTCGAGACGCTCGGGCACCACGCGGTCAAGACGCGGGACATCGCCACGCTGCTGTCGGCGTTCGTCGAAGGCTGCGACGGCGAGCACCGCGACATCGACCGCGCGCGCTGCCAGGCCGCGACCGCGTACCTGCGCCGCACGCTTCCCCAGCGAACCTTCGCGTTCACGACCGACGAGCCGGGCGTGGTCGCCGTCTCCGACTACGACGCCTCGGTGAAGGGCTATCACGTCGCGCTCGCGGGCTGCGTCGCCTGCACGAAGCCGATCACGATCGGCAAGGCCAAGGAGCCCCGCCTCATCACGCTGAAGGTCCCCGAGAAGGACGCCCCTTCGCTGGCGAAAGCTGTCGCGCTCTCGCGCAACACGTTCGGCTTCGACAGCATGCTCGACGCGAAACGCTGGCTGGACGCGGAGCGTCCGTTCCTGCGCGCGGAGTTCCTGTTCCAGCCCCAGATCGTCGGCGACGTCTGGACGTACGGCGCGAACCGCGGCGTGGCGCTGAAGCTCGTCGGCGCGCGGGTCTACAACCGCTGCACGGGCGACGTGCTGGTATCGAAGCCGCCGTCGACGGGCATGGCCGAGCACCCGCAACCCGGCCACGAGGACCCGAGCTGCAAGGTGAGGCCGGGCGATCCCAGCGAGGTGGTCGCGCCGCCCATCGAGGACGATCTGCCGCCGCAGCTGTCGAAGAATTCGATCGCCGACGCGATGGCGAAGATCCGCCCGCAGGTGTTCGCGTGCTACCAGCAGTTCAAGGTGGCGGGGATGCTGGAGCTGGCCTTCGTCGTCGCCGGCAACGGCACCGTCCAGGCGGTGACTGTCGCACCCGCGTGGCGGGGAACGCCCACCGGCCTGTGCGTGCGCGAGGTCGCGAAGGACGCGCACTTTCCAGCGTTCAAGCTGGAACAGCAGAAGTTCACGTACCCGTTCTTCTTGCGCCAGTAGCCGCGACAGCGCGCCCGTCAGTTAACAGGCTGGCGCCGCTCGAGCGGTTCGACCTCGACGACATCGGGCGTCGGCCGCGGCGGAGGGTCGGCGGCCGGAAGCTCGAACCAGAACAGAGCGCCCTCGCCCACTTTCGAAGCCACGCCGTAGCGGCCGTTGTGGCCCTCGACAAGCCGGCGCACCGTCGCCAGACCGAGGCCGAGACCCGGCTCGGAAGTGCCGGCGCCGCGGACGTACGGATCGAAGGCATGCGACAGCAGGTCGGGGGGCAGACCCGGCCCGGTGTCCTCCACCTCGAACCGCACGCGATCGTACCGTGGCTCGACCCGCAGATCGACGCGCCGGCTCGTGCTGTTCCCCATGTGCTTGATCGCGTTGCGCAGCAGGTTCGAAAGCAGGCTCGCGAGGACGCCGCTCGCGCAGCGCACAGCCAACGGCGCGACCGACGGTGTCACGTTGATCGTGATGCTGCGCTCCAGCGCAGGCGCGCGCAGCTCCTCGACGACGCCGTCGACGACCTCGGCGACGGCCGAGGTCATGCCCGCCTGAGGGCGCGCGCCGGCCTGGGCGAATGCGAACAGGTCATCGACGAGCGCGCGCGCGCGGTTGAGGCTGCGCTTGCCGCGCGCCGCCAGCGCCGCCATCCGCTCGTTGCCGGCCGCACCACGCTCGGTCGCCGCCAGCGACATCTCGGCCGCCGAGATCGGGTTCAGCAGATCGTGGGCCACCCGCCCCGCGAAGCCTTCCAGCTCTTCCGATCGCCGGCGCACGATCGTCTCGTTGCGCGCCATCGTCTTCAGCGCCAGCAGGGCCAGCGCGATCGCCAGCGCCACGCTGATGCCGTCGAAACCGAACACCCAGAGCATGCGGCTGCGGCGCTCGCCGTCGATCATGTCCGCGACCTGCGCGACCCGCGCCGCGTTCAGCTGAATGTCGGCCATGATCGCGTCCGACTCGTCGTCGATCGCGTCGGGCAGCTCGTCCACCAGCAGCTTCTGCGCCTCCGCATAGTGACCGCTGGCGGTCGCCTCCATGATCTGACCCGCCAGCACGTCGACGTCGGTCAGCTCCTTGTCGATGCGCTGCCACAGCTCTTTCTCGTCGGGCAGCGCCGGCAACGCGAAGTAATGCTGCAGGTTCTCGCGCAGGCGATCGCGCACGTCCTTCAGCGGCTGGGTCGGCGCGGGCCGCCCCGTCGACGCGAGCAGCACGTGCGTGTTCAGGAGGCGCTGCAGGTCGCGAAGCTCGGCGCGCGCGGCGGCCAGGTAGAGGATGCTCGGTGATTCGTTGGCCGCAATCTCGGCCGTCAGCGCGTGCGTCCGGCTCGCCCGCCATTCCGCATAGCTGCTGCCGCTCAGGAAGGCCGCCACGACCACGGCCAGCGTCACGATGATGACCGCCTTGGAGCCGACCTGACCGGCGGCCTTTCGTTTCTTCTCCATCAGGGCGCCCCGCGTTTAGACCCACAAGGTTGGAGGTGGGAATACTCGCGCTTCATCAAATTGCTCGCGGTTCCACTTTCTTCCCGGATCAGGTGCGCCGGCGGCGCGGGCGCGATCGCACGAGGAACACGACCAGCGCGCCCAAGCATGCGAATCCGAACAGATCGCCGACGTGCCTGTACAGTCCGCCGCCCGGCAACAGCGCAAGATCGACGAGCAACGTCTTCGGCGTCGGCGGGGGCGACCGATTCCGTCTGCTCGGTGACCCGGCCCGCGGCGTCGATATGCGCGGAAATCCCCGTATTCACGGCCCGGATCATCTCGATGCGATGCTCGACCGAGCGAAAAACGGCGAGGGCCAGGTGCTGGTACGGCTCGGCGGTGCGGCCGAACCACGCGTCGTTCGTGATGTTGATGAACGCGTTCGGATCCAGGCGCGCCACCCGCCGCGCGAACCCGGGAAGGATGTCTTCGTAGCAGATGAGTGGTCCGAGCCGGTAGTCCTGGCCGCGCAGTTGCAGCGGAAACGACGCCGGTTCGCTTCCCCGATTGAAATTCGACGCTTCCGGGAAGAGCTTCGTGAACCACGGAATCGCGTCGTAAAACGGGATGTACTCGCCGAACAGCATCAGGAACACCTTGTCGTAGGTGCCCGTGACGTCGCCGGAGGCGTTCATCATCAACGCCGTGTTGTAGGGATACTTGTCTTTCGTGCCGCGCGTCACGGCGCCGAACAGGATCGGCGTCTCGAAGCCGCGCCGCACGCGGCGCGCGTCGTCGACGGGAAAGTCGTGCTGGAACGGCCCGGGCGCCCGGCGCAGCGCGTATGGGTACGAGGATTCGGGCCAGACGATCAGCTCGGCGCCGGCGCGCGCGAGGTCGGCCGATCTGTCCTGGTGAATCGCGAGCAGGCGCGCGAATTCATTGGGGTCCCACTTCTCGAGGATGCCGATGTTCGCCTGCACGACGCCGGTGCGGACCTTGGGCGCAGCGGCCCGGCGGGCGTCGGCCTGGTGCATGCGAAACCCGCCGTATGCCAGGTCGGCGACGATCAGCGCGGCGACGATCGCGACACCCCGACCCGCGATGCGGTATCCGCGCTCGCGCATGCGCCACGCGTCGAGCAGCGCGCCGTTCATGGCCAGCATCAGCGCTGTCACGCCGAGCGGGCCGGTGAGGTCGGCGATCTGGATGATGATCGGGACGAACGCCTGCGAGATCGCGAGGTAGTACGGAAAGATCTGGGGCAGCCCGATCTCGATCGCGACCATCAACAGCGGCGCCACGACGACCAGCGGCAGCTTCGTCCGCTGGTGAAACCGGCGCACCGCCCACGAGAACAGCGCGAACGCGAGACCCTGGTAGCCGACAAGCAGCAACATGATCGGCAGCGCCTCGATCGACGGCATGTGCCCGAAGCGCTCCAAGAGGCCGTCCATCCAGTAAAACGCGACCGCGTTCGCGACCGTGCCCGTGAGCCAGCCGTAAAGGAATGCGCGCTTGTGCGTCGACGCGTCCAGCGCGACCCACATCTGCGGCACCAGCGCGACCCACATCAACGGCCAGACGCCGAACGTCGGCACCGCGAGGAACAACATCACCGCCGAGAGCAGCGACAGGCCGAAACGGTTCAGGACCGGGCGCGACACCGGCTCCTTTTATCACGCGCGCGTCAGCGCACGTCGTAGCAGAGCAGGCGGACCTCGAGCGGGCCGTTGAAGAGCTTGTGCGAGATGACCGGCTTCTGGCGATTCTCGCGCGTCCACAGCGGGCTGCCCGAGAGGACGACGACGCGCCAGCCGCCGAGGCGCGCGAACGCGCGCGCCATCCCGCGATAGAGCGCGCTCAGCGACTCGGGCTTCAGGCGCTCGCCGTAGGGCGGGTTCGTGACGACGGTGCCGGCGGGCCAGCGGCGCTGCAGCGCCGTGACGTCGGCGCGTTCGAACGTCAGCACGTCGTCGACGCCGGCGGCCGCGGCGTTCTGGCGCGCGGCCGCGACCGCACCGGCGTCGACGTCGGCGCAGACGATCGGCGGCAGCGGCGTGCGCTGCGCGGCGATCGCGGCCTCCTCGGCGTCGGCGCGCATCCGCGCAAAATCGGCGAGCGCCTCGGGCGGCAGCGTGGGCCAGCGCTCGAAGCCGAAGCGGCGGCGCAGTCCGGGCGCGATGCCGCGCGCCGCGAGCGCGTGCTCGATCGCCAGCGTGCCG
>Ga0310810_10001112_pt1 | contig 27522 bp, 31 predicted proteins | sample NCmetagenome_FD_207641 | JGI IMG/M metagenome (GOLD analysis project Ga0310810, IMG submission 207641) | Soil microbial communities from experimental microcosm in Duke University, North Carolina, United States - NC | ecosystem: Engineered > Artificial ecosystem > Soil microcosm > Unclassified ...
CAGGGCCATGCGGCGGCGGCGAGCAGCACGGCTACGGCGAATCTCACGCCGCTCTCACGCGCGCCTTCGGCTCGGGATACGGGTAGAGCATGTTGAGCGCCACCGACTGGCCGCTCGCCTGGACGAGCCGGACGTGCTCGCGGCGCAGCTCGCGCGAGTGCCGCACGCCGCACGAGTGCGCGATCATGTCGATCTCGCGGTTCATGTTGTTGGCGTAGTTCGCGACGCGCAGGTACTTCTCCTCCACGACCAGCGCGCGCTGCAGGCGCTTATTGTGCGTGGTGACGCCGGTCGGGCAGGTGTTCTGGTGGCAGCGCAGCGCCTGGATGCAGCCGAGCGAGAACATGAAGCCGCGCGCCGTGTTGACGAAGTCGGCGCCGACGCACAGCGCCCAGGCGGCCTTCGCCGAGGTGACCAGCTTGCCGGAAGCGACGACGCGGATCCTCTGCTTCAGGCCCGACTCGATGAGCGAATCGACCACTCGCGGCAGCGCCTCCTCGATGGAGAGGCCCATGTGGTCGGCGAGCGCCTGCGGCGCCGCGCCCGAGCCGCCCTCGCCGCCGTCGATCACCAGGAAGTCGGGCGCGAACTCGAGGCCGCGGCGGTGCACGATGTCGGCCAGCTCGTTCATGAAGCGCCAGCCGCCCACCGCGGTCTTGACGCCGATCGGCCGGCCGGTGAGATCGCGCAGCCAGGCGATCTTCTCGCACAGCTCGTTCATGCTGGCGATGTCGCGGTGGCGGTTGGGGCTGATCGAGTCGCGGCCCTCGGGGATGCCGCGGATGTGCGCGATCTCGGGCGTCACCTTGCGGCCCGGCAGCACGCCGCCCTTGCCGGGCTTCGCGCCCTGCGAGAGCTTGATCTCGAACGCCTTCACCACGCGCGACAGCTCGAGCAGGCGCTCGCGCGAGAGGTTGCCCTGCGCGTCGCGCACGCCGTACTTGGCGGTGCCGATCTGCATGATCACGTCGCAGCCGCCTTCGAGGTGATACGGCGAGAGGCCGCCCTCGCCGGTGTCGAGCCAGCAGCCGGCCACCGCAGCGCCTCTCGACAAGGACCTTACGGCAGGGGCGGAAATCGCCCCGAAGCTCATGCCGCTGACGTTGACGATCGAGCGAGCCTCGAACGGCTCGCGGGCGAAGTTCTCGCCGAGGATCAGGGACGGCGTCGGCAGCCGCTCCTCCTCGAGCACCGGGAACGGGTGGTTGACGAAGATGAGCGCGCCAGGCTGGTGCAGGTCGTAGGTCGAGCCGAAGCCGATCACGCCGGGCTCGTTCTTCGCCAGGCGGTAGACCCAGCCGCGCGTCGCGCGGTTGAACGGCATCTCGTCGCGGTCGCCGGCGAAGAAGTACTGGCGGAAGTACTCGCCGAGCTGCTCGAAGAAGTAGCGGAAGCGGCCGACCAGCGGGTAGTTGCGCAGCACGCTGTGCTTCTTCTGCGTGACGTCGCGCACGAACAGGATCACGAGAGACGCGACGATCAGAAAACCGGCGAGCGTCCCGATCCCGTACGACAGGATGTCCTTCAGCATTGCCCCCTCCCCCCCTGCGAGTCTAGGGCAATGATACCGCGCGGCTCAGTTCCTCCTGCGTGGCGGCGCGAACGGCAAGAATTACAACCGAGAAGCGCAGCGCGATGCCGGCGAGCGGATGGTTGCCGTCGAGCACCACGCTGCCCGCCGCGACGTCGGTGACGCGGTAGAGGCGCTCGCCTTCCTCCACCTCCATGCCGACCGTGAGGCCCTTGCCATAGCGCTCGGCCTTCTCGACGCGGACGAGCTGCGCGTCGTATTCGCCGAACGCCTCCTCGGGCTCGAGTTGCAGCTGCAGCGCATCTCCCGCCTGCTTGCCCTCCAGCGCGCGCTCGAGCTTGTCGAACAGCTGGCCGTAGCCGCCGTGCACGTAGGAGAGCTCGGAAGGCGCGACGAGCGGCACGTCCTGCGCGTCGTGCATCTCCACCCTGAGGGAAACGAAGCTGTCGCGGCCTACGACCGTAGGCGTTTCACCAGGTCGAAGACTTCGGCGGCATGGCCGCGGGGATTGACGTCGTAGGCGGCGTGGCGGATCACGCCCTTCTTGTCGATGACGAAGGTCGAGCGCACGAGGCAGCGGCGCCGCGCACCGTCCTCGCTCGCCTTCTCCTGCAGCACGCCGTACTTGCGGCACACCTCGCCCTCCGGATCGGAGAGCAGCGAGATGGTGACGCCGTGGCGGTCGCGGAAGTCGGCGTGCGTGAGGCAGTCGTCGGGCGAAACCCCGAGCACCACGCAGTCGTGCTTGCCGAACTGGTCCTGGTGGTCGGAGAAGTCGGTGGTGACCAGCGTGCAGCCGGGCGTGCCGTCGCGCGGGTAGAAGTACAGGACCACGTGCTTCTTGCCCTTGAACTCCTCCAGCGCCACCGGCTGCATGTCGGCATCGGGCAGCTCGAACGACGGTGCAGGTTGTCCCGGTTGCAGCATCGCGAACGATTCTATTCCAAAAATTTTTCACTTTGACAAGTGCCGCGCAACCATAATCGCGCGATGCGCGAGCGCTTGCTCGGCGGCTTGACGCCGAGAATTTTCCTTCGCCGCCACTGGCAGAAGCGCCCGCTTTTCGTGCGCGGCGCGGCTGGCGCGGATGAAAGAGTCGTCGCTGTAAGGGAACTCCTCTCGCTCGCGGCGCGCGACGACGTCGAATCCCGGATCGTGGAACGCCGTGGCGCGCGATGGCACACGCAGCACGGCCCGTTCGCGCGCGCGCGGCCGGCGCGTCGCGGCTGGACGCTGCTCGTGAGCGGCGTGAACCTGCACAGCCGCGCCGCCGACCGGCTGCTGCGGCGCTTCTCGTTCATCCCGCAGGCACGGCTCGACGACCTCATGGTGAGCTACGCGACCCCGGGCGGCGGCGTCGGCCCGCATATCGATTCGTACGACGTGTTCCTGATCCAGGGTCCCGGGCGCAGGAAGTGGACGGTATGGGATTGCGCGAGGAAGACCTACGTCTGCGAGCCGGGCGACCTGCTCTACCTGCCGCCGGGCGTGAAGCACGACGGCGTCGCGCTCGAGCCCGGCTTCACCTATTCGGTCGGCTTTCGCGCGCCGCGCGGCGCCGAGCTCGGCGCGGCCTTCCTCGACTGGCTGCACGAGCGCGGCCTGCCCGACGCGCGCTACCGCGACCCGGATCTCGCGCCGGCCGCCGCGCCGGGGCGCATCCCCGACGCGATGATCGACTACGCGGCGAAGCTGCTTGCGCACATCCGCTGGTCGCGCGCCGACGTCGCGACGTTCCTCGGCGGCTACCTGAGCGCGCCGAAGCCGCACGTGGTGTTCGGCCCGTCGGCGGCGAGGCGCGGCGCGTGGCTGCGGCTCGACACCCGGACGCAGCTGCTCTACAGCGGCGCGAGCTTTTTCATCAACGGCGAGGCGTTCGCCGTGCAGGCGCGCGCCCGCGCGGCGATGCGCGAGCTCGCCGACCGGCGCGAGATCGCGGCGCCGCGCCTTGCCTCGCAGGCGCGATTGATCGGAGAATGGCGCCGGGCCGGCTGGGTGCGGCTGGAGAAGCGCCATGGATGAAGCGAGCTACGAGCGGTTCGACACGAGCGCCGGCTTCCAGGCGGCGGTCTCGCGCCTGCTCGCGCAGCCGGGGCGCGAGCTGCGCATGTTCGACCCGGACGGCGCGGCGCTGCGGCTCAACGACCCGGCGCGCATCGCCGAGCTCGAGCGCTTCCTGGTCGCGAGCCGCACGCGGCGCATCTATCTCGTGCTGCACGACACCGACACGCTGGTGCGCCAGTGCCCGCGCATGATGGCGCTCCTCGCGCGCTTCACGCACGCGGTGCAGATCCACCGCACGCACGAGCAGATCCGCGAGCTGCAGGACGCTTTCCTCGTGCTCGACTCGCAGCACTACGTGCGTCGGCCGGTCGCCGCGTTCTACCGCGGCGCGATGGGGCTTGGCGACGAGTCCGAGGGGCAGGCGATGCGCCAGCGCTTCGCCGAGATCTGGGACCAGTCCTTCCCCGCCGTCTCGAGCACCACCGTCGGCCTCTGAATTCGGGGACGGAGCCCTAATTCCCGCAGAACGGCAGTTCTAGCGAATCCTGGACAGACTCTTCGCTGCTCCGCGGACCGCGCTTGCGACGCTCCAGGGGCGGCTTCGCCACCTGCGCCAGTTGCTCCCTCATCTTGTCACCCAGCAAAGGAAAGTCTCCCTCAGTCGCGTCGCGCACTTGGCGCAGGAACTCCACGTCATCGGCTGCCGCAAAAAGCTCCCGATAGGCGAGGCGGCGGGTTTCCGTTTCGTTGCCGAGCGCTAAGTACTCAGGATGCGGCGAAAGAAGATTGTCATCGCTGCCTCCGGCATTCGCCGCATGGCTGGACCATGGATACTTGGCTGCCGAGTCGACCATGCTCGCGCGGACCGGGTTGCGTTCGATATATCGATAGCAGCCGAGCACGTAGCGCGCCGAATCCACCAGGCATGACCGGGGTCGTCCTTCCCATAGCGCTCCCGTTCTCTGATAGCGCCGGTTGAAGTATTGGGCGTACCTCTGGCCGAGGTTGCGCGTCAGGACTGCGCACGCACCCTGATCCGGCGGCGTGAGAAGCAGATGGACATGGTTTGTCATCAGGCAATACGCATGCAGCGCGCACCGGCTTTTCCTGAGGCAATCGCGCAGGAGAACGAGATAAACGTATCGATCGGTGTCATCGCGAAAGCATGCGCGCCGGTCGTGCCCGCGCTGCCTCACGTGCAGCGCGACATCCGGAAGCACTAACCGGGCGAGTCGCGGCATGACCGGGACAACGGTCCGGACTGCCGGATGGTTGACGTTCGGGCTGCGTCCCCGGATTTGAAGAATTAGGGCTCCGTCGCCGAACTACGCCTCGCGCCAGGCGAAGCCCTCGTCCTGCGTGGCGAGCGAGATCCACGCCTCCTCGCAGCCGAGCGCGCCGGCGAGCGCGCGGCGGGCGAGCTCGGGGCGGTTGTTCTGCTGCGAAAGGTGCGCGGCGATGACGTGCTTGAGGCGCGAGCGGTCGAGCGCGGCGAGCAGCCGCGCCGAGTCCTCGTTGTCGAGGTGGCCGAACGGCCCGGCGATGCGCTCCTTGAGCCAGCGCGGATAGCCGCCGCTCCAGAGCATGTCGCGGTCGTAGTTGCACTCGAGGACGAGCGCATCGAGCGCGGAGAGGGTCTCGACGACGTGCGGCGTGCCGATGCCGATGTCGGTCAGCACGCCGAGGCGCGCCGCGCCGTCGGACAGGACGAACTGCACCGGCTCGCGCGCGTCGTGCGGCACGGTGAACGGCTGCACCTCCACGCCCTCGACCGCCAGCGGCTCGCGCGCGGTGAGGATCGACAGGCGCACGCCGTCGATCACCTTGCCTTCCGCCTGCAGCGCGACGAGCGAGCCGTACGTGAGGTACACCGTCACGCCGTGCGCCGCGGCGAAGTCGAACACCCGGCCGGCGTGGTCGCCGTGCTCGTGCGTCACCAGGATGGCGCGGATCGCCGAAGGCTCGAGGCCGAGGCGCGCGAGGCGCCGCTCAGTGTCGCGCAGGTTGAGCCCGCAGTCGACGAGCACGCAGGTGCCCGAGGCGGCCTCGCGCACTTCGACGACGAGCGCGTTGCCGCCGCTGCCGCTGCCGAGCGAGGCGAAGCGCAGCAACCTATTTCAGCTGCTCGCGCAGCAGCGCGAGGATGCGCTGCGCGCTCTTCGAGTCGTCCGCGGCGCCGTCCTTGTTGAGCACGTTCACCCGGCTCGCGCTGCCCGTCTCGCTGACCTGGATGCGGTATTGCTGCGCGTGCAGCTGGCGCTTGCTGTCGAAGATGCGGCCGAAGAAGCCCGGCTTGTCGACGTCGGAGTCGGGATCGGCATAGCGCACGAAGTAGACGCCCTTCTGGCGATCGCGGTCCTCGACGGTGAAGCCGACGCGGTCGAGCGCCAGGCCGACGCGCCGCCAGGCGCGGTCGAACGGCTCGTACACTTCGAGCATCTCGCCCCACGGGCCCTGAGTGATCTTCGCCCGGTCTTCGGCCGCCGCGGTCTTCACCGCCTCGCGCGCGCGATCCTCCTTCGCGCCCAGGCGCACCATCAGGCGGCGCAGGAACTCGGCCTCGAGCTCCGGATCGCTCGGGCGGGGCTGCCAGCGCGTGTCGGTCGGCTGGCCGGTGCCGGCATCGCGGGTGGTGTACACCTCCTCCATGCCGTAGTGCGCGATGTACACCTCCGTTGTCTTGCCGCCCTCGGCGCGCTCGAGGCGCGTCCGGTACTTGTCGCGCTCGCTGGTCGAGTAGCTCTGGTCGAGCGCGCGGCTGAGCAGCCCGCGGATGCCGCTTTGCGGCACCTTCGCCCGGTGCTCGGCCCACTCGGTCTCCATCACGCCGACCTCGGGCAGCTCCGTGCGGATGAGGAAGCCGTTCTCCTGCCAGAAATCCTTGATCGCCGGCCAGAGCTTCTCCGCCGGCTCGTCGACCACCAGCCAGCGCTGCGTGCCGTCGCGCTCGACGCGCATGCGATCGAACGTCGGCAGCACGCCGCCGGCGCCGGGCTTCGCCTCGCGCCGCTCGGCCTGGTAGCCGGAAAGCGTCGCCGAGCCGGGCGCGTTGTCGGGCACCAGGTAGCGGTTGTCGCGCGAGGGCGAAGTGAGGTCGGGCGGCACCTCGAGCGGCGGCAGGGTCGAGCTCGTGCGGTACGGGGTGCGGTCCTTGCCCTCCATCCAGTCCGTGAGCGACGAGCACCCGCCGAGCAGAAGCACGCCCGCGATCACCGCCCGCCGTATCCGCATCAGCCCCGGCCTTCCACCACTCGCAGGCCGGGCAGCGCGATGCCGGCCTCGTGCAGCGCCTCGCGCAGCGGCTGGTGGCAACGCTCGCTCACCGGCACCATCGGCAGCCGCAGGCCGTACTCGATCAGGCCCATCTCGGCCATCGCCCACTTCACCGGGCTCGGGCTGGTCTCGATGAACAGGCGCTGGTGCAGCGGCAGCAGCCGGTTGTTGAGCTCGCGCGCCCTCTTCACGTCGCCGACCAGCGCCGCGGCGCACATCTGGTGCATGAGCTTCGGCGCGACGTTGGCGGTGACGGAGATCACGCCGTGGCCGCCGCACAGGATGAGCGGCAGCGCGGTGACGTCCTCGCCGCTGTAGATCGCGAAGTTGCGCGGCGCCCGGCGCAGGAGGTCCGTGCCGCGTCCGAGGTTGGCCGTCGCATCCTTGATGCCGATGATGCCGGGCACCTGCGCGAGGCGCAGCACGGTGTCGTTGTCCATGTCGGCGACGGTGCGCGCCGGCACGTTGTACAGCAGCATCGGCAGGTCGACCGCCTCGGCGATCTTGCGGAAGTGCCGGTACTGCCCTTCCTGCGTCGGCTTGTTGTAATAGGGAACGACCGACAACTGCGCGGTGGCGCCGTGCTTCTTCGCCGACTCGGCGAGCTCGATCGCTTCCGCCGTCGAGTTGGCCCCGGTGCCGGCGATGATCGGGATGCGCCCGCGCGAGTGCTCGACGGCGAGGCGGATCAGCTCCTTGTGCTCGTCGAAGTCGACCGTCGGCGATTCGCCGGTGGTGCCGACGACGACGATGCCGTCGGTGCCCTCGGCGACGTGCCAGTCGATGAGGTTGCGGAAGCGCGGCAGGTCGAGACTGCCGTCTTCCCGCATCGGTGTGACGATGGCGACCAGGCTTCCGGTGATCATGGCGCTGCTGCCTCTTCCAATCGGTGGTCGATTCTAACCTCTCCGGGGTTCGCTTTGACGGCGCAGAGCCGCTGCACCATCGCCGGCTTCGGCCGCTCGACGCGCCCCTGCTCGAAGGCGACCGGCGTCAGCGCGGCGAAGGCCGCGAGCAGCTCGCCCGGCTCGAGCAGGAACGCCGGATTCGACGGCCGGCCGAAGCGCTCGTTGCCCGCCATGAAGGTCTCGTAGATCAGCACGCCGCCGGGCTCGAGGCTTTCCGCCATGAAAGGAAACAACGGCCGATGCAGGTAATTGGTCGCCACGATCGCCGCGAAGCCCCGGCCGGCGAACGGCCAGGGACCGCCCTCGAGGTCGGCCTGCAGGAATTCCACGCCCGGGATGCGCTGCGGCTCCCGGTCCACCGCCGTCACCGGCAGGCCCTTCTGCGCGAACAGCAGCGAATGGCGCCCGCTGCCGCACGCCACGTCGAGCACCGGGCCGCGCGTGACCAGCACGGCCCAGCGCCGCACCCACTCCGACGGGATGTCGAGCGACGCGTGCAACTACCGGCTGCGCCCGTCGAAGGGCACGCGCTTCAGCGCCGCGAGGTCGACGCCTTCCAGGCAGCGCGCGTTGATCGCCGCCATCGCGTTGCCCTTGGGGTCGGTACCGAGCGCATAGGGACCGATGCCGCACTTGGCGCAGAACTTGTGCTGGATGACGTGCTTGTTGAAGAGATACGTCGACACGTCCTTTTCGGCCGTCTCGAGCCGGAAGTCCTTGCGCGGCACGAACCAGAGCAGCGATCCCTTGCGGCTGCACATCGAGCAGTTGCATTCCAGCACCTGCCCGAGCGTGCCGTCGACCGAGAAGCGGATCGCGCCGCAGTGGCAGCTGCCGTGGTACGTCATGGCTTCCTTTCCCGCCGCATGCGCTCGGCATAGCCGTCCTGCAGCGGCACCCAGGAGCTGTCGTTGCGCTCGTTCAGCGCGACCAGGATGCGATCGCCCGGCTTGGGCAGCTCGAGCTTGCACAGCCTGCGCAGCCGCACCGGCATGGTGAGGGTCGCCGATTCGCCCGCCGGGCCCTTGAAGGTCTCGGTTACGCGCACCGCGATGGTGTCGAGCGCCTTGCCGGCGTCCTCCTCCACGTGCGTCACCTCGCCGGCGAACAGCGAGCTCGACCACTGGTACCAGGCCTCCGGCGGAACGTCGCGCACGAACATGCAGGCGCGCGCCGGCGCGGCGGCGGCGAGCAGGACGAGCGCGAGCAGCGGCGCACGGATCATTCGTCGGCCGGCTCGAGCGCCGGAATGCCGTCGATGCTGCGCGAGTTGTGCTGGCGGCGATAGGCGACGAGGCCCTGCGGCCCCTTGTTCTCGGTCCAGCGCGCGAGCGCCACGCGCGGCTCCATGCCGGAGAAGCTCGGCACGCCGTAGCCGCACGAGTCGCTGATGCGGCCGACCGCCACGTCGATGATCGCGCGCGCCCCCATGTGCTGCGGGAACCGGGCGCGCAGCTCGCCCCACTGCGCCGCGGCGGGCGTGACGGCGCTCGCCCGGCCGTGCAGGCGCACGATCTTCGGCGCGCCGGACAGCGCGCAGAACATGAGCACGATGCGGCCGTTCTCGCGTACGTGGGCGATCGTCTCGGCGCCGCTGCCCGTCAGGTCCAGATAGGCGACGCGCCGCGGCTCGAGGATGCGCAGGCTGTCGAGGCCCTTCGGCGAGACGTTGACGTGGCCGTCGGCCGAGAGCGGCGCGGTGCCGACGAAGAACAGCGCCTGCCGCGACAGCCATTCGGCGAGCTCGGGGGTGATGCCTTCGTAGACTTTTCCCATGCGCCGGCCATTCTAGGGTAGCCGGCGCAGCGCATCGACCGCTTCCGCGAGGCTCGCGACCACCGCGTCGGCGCCGAGCTTTTCCAGGCGCTCCTTCGTGCTGGCGAGCGGCCCCGCGCCCCACAGCCCGACGACGATCTTCAGGCCGGCGTTCTGCCGGCGCAACCGCCGCGTCAGCACCGCCGCGTGCGCCGCGGCGTGCGGCGGCACCGAGGAGATGCACACCGCCCTGCAGCCGCGGCGCGTCGCCGCATCGCTCACCTCCGAGGCGGTGGCCGGCGCCGAGAAGGCCTGCACGCTGCCCGCGGGCAGCAGCCGCGCGAGCGCCGCGGCCGCCACCTCGTCGGCGCGGTCGTGCGCCGGCACGAGGCCGACCGGCGCGCCTTCCCCGCCGGCGGCCGGCGCCTCGAGACCCTCGACGATCGCCTCGGCATGCTCGTAGATGAAGCGCTCGCGCGCCGGCTCGAGCATGTCGCGCGCGCGGTCGCGCGCCGCGAGGGCGAGCGCCGGCAGGAGCACGCCGTCGAGCGCCGCCGCGACGCCGCGCGCCGCGGCGTGCTTCTCGAGCAGCGCCGCCGCCTCGTCGTGGTCGAGCGCGAGCAGGCGCTGATAGAAGCGCTCCTCGTCGGAGAGCACCGGCTCGACGCCGAGCAGCACGTTGAGGTAGCCGAGCTCGGGCATGTGGCGGCCAATGACCGCGACGCACACCGTGAGCGGCGTGGCGAGCAGCAGCCCGGCCGGGCCCCAGAGCCAGGTCCAGAAGAGCACCGCGGCGATGATGGCGATCGGCGTCAGCCCGACGCTCCGGCCGTACAGCCACGGCTCGACCACGTAGGCGAGCACGAGCTCGAGCGCGAGGAACACGCCGACCGTCCAGAGCATCATCGACCAGCCGTCCGAGATGGCGAACGCGAGCGCGATCGGCAGCGCGGCGGCGACCCACACGCCGACGTACGGGACGAAACGCAGCAGCATGCCGAGCAGGCCGAACAGCAGCGCATTCGGCACGCCGATGAAATAGAGCGCGATGCCGAACGGGATGCCGAAGCACGCGTTCACCACCAGCAGCATGCCGAGGTAGCGGCTGACGCGCGTCGCCGCCTCGGCCATCGCGCGCGTCGTCACGTTGAGCCGGCGCCGGCCGGCGAGCGCGAGCAGCCGCTCGCGCATGTTCTCGCGGTCGATCAGCATCAGGATCGTGAACACGATCACCGCCAGCGCCATCGCCACCGGCGTGGCGAGCGGCGTCGCCCAGAGCGCCAGCTCCTCGTAGGCGCTGCCCGGCGTCTCCTTCACGGCGAGCGGCTTCTCGGGTTGCGCCTCCTGCTCGATGTCCTTGAGCGCCTTCGCCGCCCGGCCGAGGGTCGACTGCTGCTTCGGCGCGCGCAGCGCGCGGATCTTCTGCGCGATGGTGTGCCGGTACTCGGGCAGCTTGGCGGCGAGCGACACCGCCTGGACGCCGGCCACCGTGCCGATCGAGGCGAGGCCCGCCAGGGCGATCAGCACGACGATCAGCACCGAGGCCACGCGGCCGAGCTTCAAGGCCTCGAGGCGCTGCACCGCCGGCGCGAGCAGGAACGACAGCAGGATCGCCAGCGCAAGGGGCAGCAGCACCTCCTTCGCGAAATAGAGGATCGCCGCCGCGACCAGCAGGCCGATCAACGAGGCGCGGCTCGCCATCGGCCTAGACCATCTGGAAGAGCAGCAGCGAGCGCGCCGTCACTTCGTACACGTGGCCGAACGGGAAGCGGCTGCCCTCGGGCAGGTCCGGCATGTTGGTGTCGGCGAGCAGGTCCCACTCGCTGCCGTCCGGCGCCGCCGGCAGCTTGAACTTGACCACGTCCTGCCAGCTGTTGAAGACGATCAGCAGGGTCGCCTCGTGACCGCGCTGGCGGATGCCGCTCTGCTGCGCGCGGCCGTCGAGCAGCATGCCGAAGCAGCGCGTGTGGCCGTTCTGCCACTCCTCGCCGGTCATTTCCGCGCCGCCGGCGCTGATCCAGGCGACGTCCTTCACGCCGAGCTCCTCGTTGTACACGCCGGAGAGGAAGCGGCGCTGGCGCAGGATCGGGAAGCGCTGGCGCAGGCGGGTCAGCTTGGTCACGAAGCGGATCAGGCGCTCGATCGCATCGTCGCTCTTCCAGTCGACCCACGAGAGCTCGTTGTCCTGGCAGTAGGCGTTGTTGTTGCCGCGCTGCGTGCGCGCGCGCTCGTCGCCGGCAACGATCATGGGCGTGCCCTGCGAGAGGAGCAGCGTGGCGAGCAGGTTCTTCATCTGCCGCTTCCTCAGCTGCCGCACGGCGAGATCGTCGCTCGGCCCCTCGGCGCCGTGGTTCCACGAGCGGTTGTGCGAGTGGCCGTCGCGGTTCTCCTCGCCGTTCGCCTCGTTGTGCTTGTCGTTGTACGAGACCAGGTCGTTCAGGGTGAATCCGTCGTGCGCGGTGATGAAGTTCACGCTCGCCCAGGGCTGGCGGCCGAGGTGGTTGAAGGTCTCCCGCGAAGCGCACAGGCGCGGCGCCAGCGCCGCCGCGCCCGCCTCTCCGCGCCAGTAGTCGCGCACCGTGTCGCGGAACTGGTCGTTCCACTCGGCCCAGCCGGGCGGGAAGCGGCCGAGCTGGTAGCCGCCGGGGCCGCAGTCCCAGGGCTCGGCGATCAGCTTGATGCGCGCGAGCAGGGGGTCCTGGATCACCGCCTTCATGAAGCCGTTGTAGGTATCGAAGCCGCCCGGCTCGCGCGCGAGGATCGTGCCGAGGTCGAAGCGGAAGCCGTCGACGTGCATGTCGCGCACCCAGTAGCGCAGGCTGTCGGTCACCATCTGGATGACGCGCGGATGCGAGAGGTTGAGCGTGTTGCCGGTGCCGGTGTCGTTGATGTAGTAGCGCGGCTTGTCCGGCATCAGCCGGTAGTACGAGGCGTTGTCGATGCCGCGGAACGAGAGCGTCGGCCCCTTCTCGTTGCCTTCGGCGGTGTGGTTGTAGACCACGTCGATGATCACCTCCAGCCCGGCGTCGTGGAAGCGCGCCACCATCTCCTTGAACTCCTGGAGGCACTTCGCCGGGTCGGCGGCGTAGCGCGGGTCGGGGGCAAAGAAGCCGATCGAGTTGTAGCCCCAGTAGTTCTTCAGCCCTTTCTTCAGCAGGAAATCGTCGTCGACGAACGTGTGCACGGGCAGCAGCTCGACCGTGGTCACGCCGAGCGACTTGAGGTAGCCGACGACGTCGGGGTGCGCGAGGCCGCAGAACGTGCCGCGCTCGCGCTCGGGCACCGCGGGATGCAGCTTGGTGTAGCCGCGCACGTGCGTCTCGTAGACGATGGTGCGGTCCCACGGCACGCGGCGCCACATGCGCTCGCGCTTCCAGTCGAAGTTCGGGTCGACCACCACCGACTTCGGCACGAACGGCGCGCTGTCGCGCTCGTCGAAGGTGGTGTCCTCCTCGCCCATCCGGTAACCGAAGATGGCGGGATCCCATTTCAGCTCGCCGATGTGCGCCCGCGCGTACGGATCGAGCAGCAGCTTGTTCGGGTTGAAGCGGTGGCCTTCCTCGGGCGCGTACGGGCCGTGCACGCGGAAGCCGTAGATGGTGCCCGGCCCGATGTCGGTCACGTAGCCGTGCCAGACCTCGTCGCGGTACTCGGGCAGCTCGATGCGCGCGGTCTCGCGGCTTCCCGAGGCGTCGAACAGGCACAGCTCGACCTTGGTGGCGTGCGCCGAGAAGAGCGCGAAATTGACGCCCTTCCCGTCCCACGTCGCCCCGCGGGGATGCGGCAGACCTTCCCTGAGCGCCATCCCCTCAAGATAGCCGCGGCACGTGAAAATTCTGCCGGCCGATGATCCGAGCGGACCGTCCCGTTCAGGCTACCCGCGGCCTCTCATGCGGCCAGTTTCTCGACCTGCGGCAGGTTGCAGGCGAGGATGCCCTTCCTCAGCGCCTCGATCGCCTCCGGGCGCGGGAAGGTGCGCCGCCAGGCGAGCGCGACGCGGCGCGAAGGCACGGGCCGGGCGAAAGGCAGGATGCGGATCAGCTCGCCGCCGCCGCCGCTGCCGACGGAGGTCGCCGGCAGCACGGTGATGCCTACTCCACCGGCGACCATCTGGCGAATCGTCTCCAGCGAGCCGCCCTCCACCGTGCGCGCAAGCGGGCTGCGGTTGCGCGAGCGCATGGTGTGGCAGAACTCCAGCACCTGGTCGCGGAAGCAATGGCCTTCGCCGAGCAGGAGCAGCGATTCCTTCGTCAATTCCTCCGACGTCACGCGCTTGCGGCCTTCCCAGGGATGGCCCTTGGGCACCGCCACCACGAACGGCTCGTCGTATACGGCGCGCGTCTCGATGCCGGGCTCGGCGAACGGCAGCGCGATCAGGATCACGTCCACCTCGCCGCTCTTCAGCATCTCGGCCAGGCGATGCGTGAAGTTCTCCTGGATGTGCAGCTGCATCGCCGGCGCGCTGCGCCGCAGGATGGGGATCAGCTTGGGCAGGAGGTACGGGCCGATGGTGTAGATCGCGCCGAGCCGCAAGGGCCCGGCCAGCGGGTCGCGGCCGGCGGCGGCGAGCTCCTTGATGCGCGACGCCTCCTCGAGCACGCGCTGCGCCTGCTCGACGATCTTCTGCCCGGCGGGCGTCACGCTCACCTCGCCCGGCCCGCGCTCGAAGAGCGTCACGCCGAGCTCCTCCTCGAGCTTCTTCACCGCCACGGAAAGCGTCGGCTGCGAGACGAAGCAGTTCTCGGCGGCGCGGCCGAAGTGCCGCTCGCGCGCCACCGCGACGATGTAGCGCAGCTCGGTGAGCGTCACTTCTTCTTCGACAGGAAGTAGAGAGGCACGCCGGCCGCCATCACCATCAGGCCGGCCAGCACGGCGTTGCCGAACTTCGGCCCGAATTGCGGATTCAGGATGTAGGTGACGCTCTTGTACAGCATGAAGCCGCACATGGCGCAGAAGGCGCTCGTCACCAGCGGGAAGAGCGGCACGTTGAAGTGCGCCTTGCCGGCCTCGCGCCGGCGGACCCGGAAGATGGTCAGGCCGGTGAGCAGGAAGAAGGTCCAGAACACCGGCGCGGTGTAGGCCACCATGGAGCTGAAGCCGTCCGGGGTGAGCGAGCCGGCGCCGATCAGCACCAGGGTGATCAGCCCCTGCACGAGCAGCGCGTTGGCCGGCGTGCTGCCCGCCTCGCGCCAGGCGCCGAGCGCCGAGAACAGCGCGAAGTCGCGGCCGAGCGCGTAGCTGGTGCGCGCGCCGGTGAAGATGGCCGCGTTGATGGTGGTGAGCGCGGAAACGCAGACGATGAGCGCGAGCAGCACCGCGCCCTTGCCGCCGGCGACCACGCGCATCAGGTCGGCCGCCACCGCCTTCGAGTCGCGCACGCCCTGCAGCCCGAGCGCCGACACGTAGCCGAAGTTGACGAGCACGTAGAGCGCGGTGACGGCGACGATGCCGATGACCAGCACCTTGACCATGTTGCGCTGCGGATCGCGCACCTCGCCGCCGAGGTACGCCGCCTCGTTCCAGCCGCCGTACGTGAACAGCACGAAGAGCAGCGCGAAGTCGAGCGCCCCGCCGCCCGCCGGCTTCGTCGGCGGCGCCTCGCCGCCGAGCGCGATGCCGGCGAGGGCGAGGCCGGCCAGGCTCGCGACGAGCAGCGTCTCCAGGACCTTCTGCAGGGTCTTCGACTGCAGCGTGCCGGCGAAATTGAGCGCCGTGAGCGCGATCACCGACAGGCCGGCGTAGATGGCGCTGCTGTTCTCGCCCAGGCGGAAGATCTCCGAGGCGTAGTCGCCGAGCACGAAGGCGACGGCCGCGATGGCGCCGGTCTGGATCACCGTCATGCGCGACCAGGCGAACAGGAACGCCGTGCCGGGCCCGAAGCCGCGCGCGAGGAAGGTGTATTCGCCGCCGGCGCCGGGGTGGCGCGCCGCGAGCTCGGCGTACACCAGCGCGCCGCAGAGCGAAATCAGCCCGCCGAACAGCCACACGAGCAGGAACGCCGCGGCCGAGGACGTGTTGGCGGCGACCATCGACGGCGCCTTGAAGATGCCGACGCCGATCACCATGCCGACCATCAGGAAGGCGCCGTCGCCGACGGACAGCAGTGGCTTGGGCGCGCTCACCGGCGCATCCTCTTCGCGTGCCAGGGATAGACGACCTGCCGCTCGCCGTTCGACACGGTGACCTGCCCGTCGATGGCGTCGCCCTGCGCGCGGCCGATGAAGTAGTTGTGCCAGGGCCGCGTGCCGACCATGCCGGTGACGACCAGCTTGACTTCCTCGCCGCGCAGCCGCGTGTTGCGGACCACCAGCTCGTGTCCGCCCGTGCGCGCGTCGACTTCCAGCATCTGGTAGTGCTGGCCGATGCGGAAGCGCCACTCGCCGCCGTGCTGCGGCAGCTCGCTCGTCCACTCGCCCGCCACGTCGGCCGGCACGATCCAGAGGTCGATCCGCGAGTTGCCGCCGATGCCGACCGGCTTCTCCGGCGTGCGCAGCAGCCAGCTCTCGTCCGGCGGCCAGTCGCCGATGCCGCCGTCGTGCGAGACGATGCGGGTGCCCGGCGCGAGCTTGAGGAAGCGCTCGAGCAGCTTCACGTTGAACTCGGGCAGCAGGTACATCGTCACCACCGTCGCGCCGGAAAGGTCGGTGTCGAAGATGTCGCGCGCCTCGAAGCGCGCCCGGCCGGCGACGCCGGCCTTCTGCGCGTTCTGCGTCGCTAGCTTCACCAGGCTCGGATCGAGGTCGACGCCGAGCCCGCTCGCGCCGCGCTTCGCCGCCGCGACGACGATCCGGCCGTCTCCGGAGCCGAGGTCGATCACCCGGTCGCCCTCCTTCACGCCGCCGAGGATCATCATCCGCTCGACCACCTCCATGGGCGTGGTGACGTACGGCACCGTGCCGTCGTCCCAGGCGAACGCCGGCATCTGCGCCCGTGCGGGAAGCGCGAGAGCCGCAAGGCACAGCAAAAGGGAAAGCCTCAAGGGCCGAATACTCCGGAAGTTAGAATGGCGTCCCAGCGCCCCGGTAGCTCAGTGGATAGAGCGGCCCCCTCCTAAGGGGCAGGTCGGACGTTCGATTCGTCTCCGGGGTGCCAGCGGTTTCAAGGGGTTAGCGGGATTGTATGTCAGCGTCGCCGGCCGCCGGGCAAGTTACCTTTGCGTCCGATTCCGGGTAGGCGTACAGTCGCGCGGACCGCATCGGGGGATGCCGTTCAGAAAGAAGGACAGAACAATATGCTGAAAAGAACCGCCGTGATCCTTGCGCTCGGCCTCGCCGCGGGCGGCTGCACCCACCTCGCCACGCCTTCCGGCGACGCCCGGGCGCTCGGCCGCGAGAACCTCAAGAACGCCCAGGGCCACGTCATCGGCTACAAGGAAGTGACGCGCGATGCGGCGACCGGCGAGCGCTTCACGCAGATCTCGCTCTTCGTGCCGCGCCTCAGCGCGAGCGGGCGGATCATCGGCTACGAGGAGCGCGTGCGCGGCGGCTCGGTGCTGCACGACCTGCACGGCAAGAAGGTCGGCGGCCGCTTCGACGACCTGCGCAGCCGCAAGAACATGACCATCGTCGTGCTCGGGCGCGACGAGCAGCGCTACGCCGCGGCGCCGCTGCCGTCGATCGACGAGCTGATTCGCATCGCGCGGCTCGAAAACTAGAGCTCGCAAGCTAAACTTGCCGGCCTGAATCCGGGCGCCGGCAAAATCTTTTTCACCTTCGCGGGCATCGCGCTGTCGAGCTTCGGCGGCGCGATGTTCTGGGTGCGCCGCGCGCTGGTCCACCGGCACCGCTGGGTCAGCGACGGCGAGTTCATCGAGCTGCTGGGCGTCGCGCAGGTGCTGCCCGGGCCGGTCGCCTTCAACCTCACGCTGATGATCGGCCACCGGCTCGCCGGCTATCGCGGCGCGCTCGCCGCGGGCGCCGGCCTGGTCGGCGCGCCGCTCGCCCTCACGCTTGCGCTCGGCATCGGCTATGCGCACTTCGGCACGCTGCCGATCGTGCAGTCGATGCTGCGCGGCATGGGCTTCGTCGCCACCGGGCTCGTCCTGTCGAATGCGCTCGGCCTGTCGAGCGCGCTGCCGCGGCAGCCGGTGCCCTGGCTGTTCGTCGCGCTCGTCTTCACGGCGGTCGGGCTGCTGCACGTCCCGCTGCTGCTCGTCATGGCGACGCTCGGCCCCTGCGCGGTGGCGCTGACCTGGGCGGCGCGGGACCGGTGATGGAAGCGGGCAGCCTCTTCGTCCGCTTCTTCATCCTCTGCACCTTCGCGGTGGGCGGGCTGAACACGGTCATGCCGGGCCTCTTTCACTACGTGGTCGACGAGCAGGGCTGGCTCACCGCGCGGCAGTTCACCGACCTCTACGCGCTCGGCCAGGCCGCGCCCGGGCCGAACGCGCTCTGGGTGACGCTGATCGGCCTGCAGATCGCCTCGTGGCAGGGCGCGCTCGCCGCCACGCTCGCCATGCTGCTCCCGGGCATCCTCTTCTCACTCTTGATGGTGACCCTGCAGGCGCGCAATCCGAACGCGCCATTCGCGATCGCCTTTCGCCGCGGCCTCGCGCCGGTGGCGATCGGCCTCATGTTCTCCAGCGGCTGGGTGCTGCTGCGCTCGGCCGGGCACGACTGGGCGGGCCTCGCCATCACGCTCGCCACGGTCGGGTTGCTGCTGCGCACCAAGCTGAACCCGCTGCTGCTCCTCGCCGCGGGCGCGCTCGCCGGCGCGTCCGGCGTGGTTTAGAAGTCGGCGTCCGCTTCGGCGGCGGCCGTGCGCCCGGCCATGCGCCGGTGCTGCCAGAGGGCGAAGACGATCGACCCCACCGACGCGGCCAGCAGCAGCCCGGAGATCGGATGGGTCAGGAACAGCCATGGGTTCGGGTCGGTCATGATCGAGCGGATCAGGTTCACCTCGATCTGGTCGCCGAGGATCACGCCGAGGATGAAGGGCGCGAGCGGGAAGCCGAACTTCACCATCAGGTAGCCGAGCACGCCGAAGGTGAGCAGCACGTAGACGTTCGACATCGTGTTGTTGAGCGCGTACGCGCCGATGACGCACAGCACCAGCACCACGGGAAAGAGCGCCGACTTCGGCACCGAAACGATGCGCAGCATCCAGCGCGCCGCGACGCCGAGGATCAGCACCATGAGCGGATGCGCGAGCAGGTACGCGGCGAAGATGCCGTAGGCGAGCGTCGGGTGCTGCGAGATGAAGAGCGGCCCCGACTGGATGCCGTGGATGGTGAGCGCGCCGAGCATCACCGCCGTGACCGCGTCGCCCGGAATGCCGAATGCCATGATCGTGACCAGCGAGCCGCCGACGTTGGCGTTGTTCGACGACTCGGAGGCGATGATGCCTTCCGGGACGCCGGTGCCGAACTTCTCGGGGCGGCGCGAGATCTTCTTCGCCTGGTCGTAGGCCATCATGCTCGCGGCGCTGCCGCCGATCGCCGGCAGCACGCCGATCAGCACGCCGATGAAGGCGAACCAGAGCAGCTGGAAGGGATGCGAGACGATCTCCCAGATCACCTTGGCGTGCGACACCACGAGCCGCGAGCCCGCCCCGACCGCGCCGCGCGCGTCCTCGCCGCGCCGCTCGATCTCGCCCATGATCTGGGCGAAGGCGAAGACGCCGATCAGCACCGGCAGGAAGTCGATGCCGCCCTTGATGAACTCGATGCCGAGGCCGAGCCGCTCCTGGCCCATCACCGGGTCGGTGCCGAGCACGGTGACGATCAGGCCGAGGCAGCCGGAAACGAGGCCCTTCAGCAGCGACGCCTCGGTGAGGCCGGCGACCATGGAAAGCGCGAGGATGAACAGGGAGAAGAACTCCCACGGACCGAACTCGAGCGCGATCTTCGCGAGCGGCTCGGTGGCGGCGATCAGGAACACGCCGCCCAGCAGGCCGCCGAAGAAGGACGCCCACACGCCGAGCCAGATCGCGCGACCGGGCTCGCCGTTGCGGGCCATCGGGTTGCCGTCGAAGGTCGTGGCGATCGCCGACGGCGTGCCCGGAATGCCGAGCAGCACCGCGGTCACCAGACCGCCGGCCGAGCCGCCGACGTACACGCCGGTCATCGCCACCAGCCCCTGCAGCGGATCGAGGCCGAAGGTGAACGGCAGGACGACGATGATGGTCATCGTGATCGTCACGCCGGGCAGCGCGCCGCCGATCACGCCGACCAGCGTGCCGAAGAAGAGCGGCACCAGGTACTTCACCTGGGCGACGTTGGCGATGCCGGCGAGCAGCAGCTCGTACATCTAGAAGTCGGTCCAGCGCCCGCGCGGCAGCAGCACGCTCAGGTAATGCTCGAAGACGTAGTAGGTCGCGAGCGCCGTGCCGAGCGCGAGTGCCGCCGCGCGCAGCCAGTCGCGCCCTCGCACCGGCGGCGCCATCAGCGCGTTGGCCGCGGCCACGTAGAGGAACGTGGCGATGCGGAAGCCGAGCCCGGGAAGCGCCGCCACGTAGACGCCGAACACGGAGAAATGCAGCACGACCGCGGCGTAGTTCGCCGCCGGCAGCGGCGCCGGCCTCGCCGCGGCGAAGAAGTCCGCGACGACCAGCCAGACCGCGAACAGCGCCGTGACGCCGAGCACGATGCGCGGATAAAAGCCCGGCCCGACCGGGACGAGCGCGCTCGGCTTGAGGCCGAGCGTCAGCAGGAAAAGGACCAGGCTCGCCGCGAGGACGGCGAGCCCCGCCCAGCCGTCGCGCGAGAGCCTCAACGCTTGAGCAGCCCGAGGTCCTTCGCGAGATCGTGGTTCAGCTTGTCGTTCTCCTGCAGCCACTTGGCGTACGCCGTGCGGCCGAGGTAGTGCACGTCGGTGCCCTGCTTCTTCATGGCGTCGGCGAAAGCCGGCTCCTTGGCCGCCGCCTGGCACGCCGACTCCAGCTTGCCGAGGATCGGCGCGGGCGTGCCCTTCGGCGCCATCACGCCGCGGCTGACGTCGTAGGTCACGTTGACGCCCTGCTCCTTGAGCGTCGGCACATTCTTCATCTCGGGGTCGCGCTTCTCGGTGGCGATGCCGAGGAACTTGAGCTGACCGGCGTCCACCTTACCCTTCTGCGTCAGGTTCGAGTCGGTCAGGTCGACGTGGCCGCCGAGGATGGCGTTCATGCGCGGCGCGAGGCCCTCGTACGACACGTACTTGAACTTGACCCCGGTCGCCTTCTCGATCAGCGCCGGGAAGAAGTGGCTGGTGGAGGCGAGCGTCGCGCCGACCGTGATCTGGCCGGGCCGCTTCTTCGCGTCGGCGATCAGCTCCTTCATGTTGTGCCACGGCGTCTTCGGGCTGGCGGTCAGCACCGAGGCGGTCGAGGAGATCAGGCAGATCGGCTCGAAGTCGCTGTACTTCACGTCGGCGACGCCCGCCCAGTAGGTGGAGTGGATATAGTCGTGCACCGCGTAGAGCGTGTAGCCGTCGGGCGGCGAGTCCTTCGCTTCCTTCGCCCCCTTGGTGCCCGAGGCGCCGCCGACGTTGGCGATCACCACGGTGCCGCCGAGGTGCTTCTGCAGCAGCGGCGCGAACGGCCGGAAGATGTTGTCGGTGTCGCCGCCCGCGGCCCAGGGCACGATCATCTTGATCGGCCGTTCCGGGTAATCGGCGTGCGCCGCGAGCGGCAACAGGGAGACTGCGGCGATGGCCAGCGTCTTCTTCATTGTCTTTCCTCCTCCAAAGGAGCTTGCATGATATGTCAGGCGCGGCGCCGCGGGGCGGCCAGATGCCTGAGCCAGCGCCGGTCGATCGCGTTTTTCCACCACCAGACCCACCGGCCTTCGGCGCTCCAGTCGCCGCGCATCGCGATCGCATAGCGGGCGCCGCAGGTGAGGATGAGCAGCGCCTTGTCGCGCGGGCGGTAAGGCTGCAGCCGCATGCCGCTCACCAGGCAGCGCAGGTTGTCCGCGAGCACCGCTCCCTGCCGCACCGCGTGCACCCCGGACTTCGCCTCGCCGAGGCCGGCGCAGTCTCCCGCGGCAAGCACCTCCGGGTGCGAGACGCTGCGCAGCGTCTCGTCGACCCGCACGGAGCCGTGCTCGTCCAGCGCCAGGCCCGACTGCGCGATAAGCGGCAGCGGCGCTGCGCCGCCGGCCCAGAGCACGAGGTCGAACTGCTGGCGCGCCGATCCGGACACCACGACCGGGCCCGGCTCGATCGCGTCGACCCGCATGCCGCGCCGGTAGTCGACGCCCCGGCGCTTGAGCGCCCGGGTGACGCGGCGCGCGGCCTCGCCGGCGAAGGCGTCGCGCTCGGAATACACGGTGACCTCCGCGCCGCGATGGCGCAGCGCCATTGCCAGCTCCACGCCGGCCGCGCCGCCGCCGGCGATGGCGACATGTCCGGCTTTCCGGTCCAGCAGGTTCTCGAAAGGCTTCACGGGAACTGCGTGCTCGGCCGCGCCGGGCGCCGAAAGCTCGACGCGCGAGCCGACGTTGAGCGACAGCAGGTCGTAGCCGACGCTTTGCCCGCGCGAGAGCGTGACGGTGCGCCGCGCCGGGTCGATGGCGACGATCGAGTCCTCGATGAACTCGGCATACGCGCGCGCCGCGAGGCCGGCCACGTCGATGCTCGCCTCGGCCGCGCTGTAGTGACCGGCGACCACGCCCGGCAGCATGCCGGAATAGAGCTGCCCGGCGCGCGGCGAGACGAGCGTGATGCTGCCGCCGTAGAGCGGGCCGCGCACGAGCGAGGCGAGCACGACGGCGTGCGCATGTCCCGCGCCTGCCAGGAGAATGCGCTTCACTTCGCGCGCAGCTTGGCTTCTTCCAGCCTGCGCAGCTCCTTGCGCTGCACCTTCCCGGTGGTGGTCATCGGCAGCTCGGCGATGAACTCGATCTCGCGCGGGTACTCGTAGGGCGCGAGCCGGCCGCGCACGTGCTTCCGGATCTCTTCCTTGAGAATCTCCGAGGGAGGATTTCCGGGCTGCAGGACGATGAACGCCTTGACGATCGCGCCGCGCGTCTCGTCGGGCTTGCCGATCACCGCGGCGTTCGCCACCGCGGGGTGCTTGACCAGGCAGCTCTCGATCTCCGCCGGGCCGATGCGGTAGCCCGCGCTCTTGATCACGTCGTCGGAGCGTCCCTGATACCAGAAGTAGCCGTCCTCGTCGATCCGGCCCTGGTCGCCGGTGAGCGCCCAGTCGCCGACGAACTTGTCGCGGGTCGCCTGCGGGTTCTTCCAGTACTCGAGGAAGAACACGGGATCGCCTTTCCTGTGGATCGCGATTTCCCCCAGCTCGCCGGCCGGCAGCTCGTTGCCCTGCTCGTCGATGACGGCGACGCGGTGCCCGGGATAGGGCCGGCCGATCGAGCCCGGCTTCACCGGCCACGCGGACTGGCAGTTGCCGACCACATAGTTGATCTCGGTCTGGCCGAACATCTCGTTGATCGTGACGCCGAGCTCCTCGCGCGCCCACTCGATGACCGTCGTGCCGACCGACTCGCCCGCCGACATCACGCTGCGCAAATCGAGGGAATACCTCTGCCGTGGGCGGGGAACGGCCTTCATCATCAGCTTGAGCGCCGTCGGGAAGAGGAAGCTGTTGCGCACGCCGTACTTGTCGAGCAGGTAGTACGCCTTCTCGGCGTCGAACTTGCCGCGGTAGGCGAGGATCGGCAGGCCGAAGTTCCAGGTCGGCAGCAGCGCGTCGAACAGGCCGCCCGCCCAGGCCCAGTCGGCGGGTGACCAGAACATGTCGCCCGGCCGCGGAAAGAAGTCGTGCGAGTGCACGAAGCCGCTCAGGTTGCCGATCAGCAGGCGGTGGCCTTCCAGCGCGCCTTTCGGCGCGCCGGTGGTGCCGCTCGTGTAGATGATCACCGCCGGATCGTCCGGCGCCGTGTCGGCGCAGGCGAAGCGTGCGCTCGATTTTTCGAGCAGCGATTCATAGGCGAGCACGCCCGCCTCTCTCGCCCCGGCCACGCCGATCACGTGGCGCAGGCTCGGCACCTTGTCCTTCGCGGCCCAGAAACTGGCGAGCGTGGCCGGCTCGACCAGCGCGACGCTCGCCTCGGCGTGCGCCAGGCGATATTCGAGCGCCTCCGGGCCGAAGAGGTGCGAGAGCGGCAGCGCGATCGCGCCCATCTGGAAGATCGCCATGTAGGCGATCGCCGTCTCCGGGCGCTGCGGCAGCACCAGCGCGACGCGGTCGCCGCGCTTCACGCCCAGGCTGGCCAGCGCGTTCGACAGGCGGTTGGCCGCCTGCTGGATGTCCCAGAAGGAATACGCCGCGGCGGCGCCCGACTCGTCCTCCCAGTACAGCGCGAAGCGGCTGCGGTCCGCGGCCCAGGCGCCGCAGCAGGCGCGCGCGATGTTGTAGCGCGCGGGCACGTCCCAGCGGAACGCGCGGTAGAGCTCGTCGTAGCGGTCGACCATGGTCTAATTCAGTTTACATGGACGCATTGGTTTTTGACGCCTACGGGACGCTGTACGACGTGCACTCGGTCGTTCAGCGCTGCGAAAGCTTCTTTCCCGGGGCGGGCGGGCGGCTCTCGCAGCTCTGGCGCGCCAAGCAGCTGGAGTACACCTGGCTGCGCAGCCTGATGCGCCGCTATGCGCCCTTCTCCACCGTCACCCGCGAGGCGCTCGCCTATGCCTGCCAGGCACTCTCGCTCGAGCTCGACGCGGCGCAAATCGAAGCGCTGATGAGCGAGTACAACCGGCTCGCGCCGTTTCCCGAGGTGGCGCGGGCCCTGGAGAAGATGAAGGCCAGAAAAGCCATTCTTTCCAACGGCTCGCCCGACATGCTGGAGCCGCTGGTGCGCCAATCCGGCCTCGCGCTCGATGCCGTCCTGAGCGTCGACGAGGTGCGGGTCTTCAAGCCGGCGCCCGAGGTCTACGAGCTCGCGGTCCGGCGCCTCGGCGTGGCGAAGGAGCGCATCGGCTTCGTGTCCTCGAACGGGTGGGACGCCGCCGGGGCGAAGTCGTTCGGCTTCCGGGTGTTCTGGATCAACCGCGCCGGCGCGCCCGCCGAGCGGCTCGGCTTCCGCCCGGACCGGACGATCTCGACCCTCGCCGAGCTGGATGAAGTTCTGCGCTAACTGCGGCGCCGCGGTGGCGCGCCGCGTGCCGCCCGGCGACTCGCTGCCGCGCTGGGTGTGCGATGCCTGCGGCGAGATCCACTACCAGAACCCCAAGCTCGTGGTCGGCACGGTGCCCGAGCACGAGGGGCGCCTGCTGCTCTGCCGGCGCGCGATCGAGCCGCGCTACGGCTACTGGACCCTGCCGGCGGGCTTCATGGAGAACGCCGAGACCACCGGCCAGGCGGCGCTGCGCGAGACGCTCGAGGAGGCCGGCACGGTGGTCGAGCTCGGCGCGCCGTTCAGCATGATCTCGGTGCCGCGGGTGAACCAGGTGCACCTGTTCTACCTGGCGCGGCTCGGCGCGCTCGAATTCAAGCCCGGCGAGGAGACGCTCGAGGTGGCGCTTTTCGAGGAGGCCGCGATCCCGTGGAAGGAGATCGCCTTCCGCACCGTGGCGACGACCCTGCGCCTCTGGTTCGCCGACCGCACGCGGGGGACGTTCGCTTTCCACGCGGAAGATATTTCCTAGGCTATGCTTCAAAAAACGGGGAGGAGTCCATGAAAAACCGCTGCTGGCTGGCCGTTCCGCTGTTCCTCTACGCGCCCTTGCTCCTCGCCGCCGAGCCGGCCAAGCTCGACGGCGCCAATACCGCGTGGATGCTGGTCTCGGCGACGCTGGTGCTGTTCATGACCCTGCCGGGGCTCGCGCTCTTCTACGGCGGGCTGGTGCGGACGAAGAACGTGCTGTCGGTGCTCATGCAGTGCTTCGCCATCACCTGCGTGGTGAGCCTCGCCTGGGTGATCGTCGGCTACAGCATCGCCTTCGGCGACGGCGGCGCGGCGAACGCCTGGTGGGGCGGCCTGGGCAAGAGCTTCCTCGCCGGCATCGACGTGAAGACGGTGAAGGGCAGCATCCCCGAGACGGTGTTCGCGATGTACCAGATGACCTTCGCGATCATCACGCCGGCGCTGGTCGTCGGCGCGTACGCCGAGCGCGTCAAGTTCTCCGGCATGCTGTTCTTCAGCGTCGCCTGGCTGCTGCTGGTGTACGTGCCGATCGCGCACTGGGTCTGGGGCGACGGCTGGCTGGCGAAGATGGGCGTCATGGACTTCGCCGGCGGCACGGTGGTGCACGCCAACGCCGGCATCGCCGCGCTCGTGTGCGCCCTGGTGCTCGGCCGGCGGCGCGGCTTCCCCGAGACCGCGATGCCGCCGCACAACATGACGATGGCGGTCACCGGCGCGTGCATGCTGTGGTGCGGCTGGTTCGGCTTCAACGCCGGCAGCGCGCTCGCCGCGGACGGCGCGGCCGGCATGGCGATGCTGGTCACCCACATCGCCGCGGCGACCGGCTCGCTCGCGTGGATGATCTGCGAGTGGAGCCGCTTCGGCAAACCCTCGGTGCTCGGCATCGTCACCGGCATGGTCGCCGGCCTCGGCACGATCACGCCCGCTTCGGGCTTCGTCGGGCCGATGGGCGCGATCGCGATCGGCGCGGCGGCGGGCGTGGTGTGCTTCTTCGCCACCAACTACATGAAGCGCGCGCTCGGCGTCGACGACTCGCTCGACGTGTTCCCGGTGCACGGCGTGGGCGGCATCATGGGCACGACGCTGACCGGCGTCTTCGTGTCGAGCGCCTTCGGCGGCATCGGCTATCCGGAGAACCAGGGCATGGGCGGCCAGGTGCTGGTGCAGATCGTCGGCGTGCTGGCGACGCTCGCCTGGTCGGGCGTGCTGTCGTGGCTGCTGCTCAAGCTCGCCGACGCGATCTTCGGCATGCGCGTCGCGAACGAGGAAGAGACCGAGGGCCTCGACACCGTGCTGCACAACGAGCAGGGCTACAACCTGTAGCGGCCGTGGACCGCCGCGACTTCCTCCGGTTCTGCGCCGCCGCCGGCGCGGCGAGCGAAGTCCCGGCCATCGCGGCGAACGGCACCGCGCGCCGCTACGCCCGCGCCCGGCTGGTGGACGAGCGCGGCGCGCCGCTCCGCGCGAGCGGCATCCCGGCGAACCGCAATTTGGTCTTCAACTATCCGTACGCCGCGACGCCCTGCTTCCTCCTCAACCTCGGCCGCCCGGTGCCGGCGCCGGCGCGGCTCAAGACCGCCGACCAGACGAGCTATGAATGGTCGGGCGGCGTCGGGCCGGCGCGCTCGATCGTCGCCTATTCGGCGATCTGCGCGCACAAGCTCAGCTACCCGACGCGCGAGATCAGCTTCATCAGCTACCGCGCGGAGAAGACGCCGGGCAACCGCTTCGCCTCGGTGATCCATTGCTGCTCCGAGCACAGCCAGTACGACCCGGCGCAGGGCGCGCGCGTGCTCGCCGGTCCCGCGCCGCAGCCGCTGGCCGCGATCCTGCTCGAGTACGACCCGGCCAGCGACGAGCTCGCCGCGGTCGGCACGCTCGGCGGCGAGATGTTCGACGAGTTCTTCCGCAAGTACGCCTTTCGCCTGCAGATGGAGCCCGGCGGCGCCCCGCATGCCGCCGTCGCCGGCAGCTCGGTGGTCCATCCGCTGGAGAACTACTGCCGCCAGCAAGTGAAGTGCTAGCGTGGCTCGAGGGCGCGGATCCGTTCCCGCCGGTCGAGCGGGCGCTCAAGGATCCGAACGGCCTGCTCGCCGCCGGCGGCGAGCTCACCGTGCCGCGCCTGCTCGACGCCTACCGGCGCGGCATCTTCCCCTGGTACTCCGGCGCCGAGCCGGTGCTGTGGTGGTCCCCCGATCCGCGCATGGTGCTCTACTGCGCCGAGCTGAAGGTGTCGCGCTCGCTTGCAAAGAGCGTGCGCAACAAGGGCTACGCGGTGCGCGTCGACACGGCGTTCGAGGCGGTGCTCGCCGGCTGCGCCGACCGCCCGGAAGGCACCTGGCTCGGCCGGCCGATGCGCGCGGCGTACCTCGCCCTCCACCGGGCCGGTTATGCGCACTCGTTCGAGACCTGGCGCGGCAATGATCTCGTCGGCGGGCTGTACGGGGTGGCGCTCGGCCGGATGTTCTACGGAGAATCGATGTTCTCGCGGGCTACCGACGCGTCGAAGGTGGCGCTGG
>Ga0310810_10001113_pt1 | contig 27507 bp, 22 predicted proteins | sample NCmetagenome_FD_207641 | JGI IMG/M metagenome (GOLD analysis project Ga0310810, IMG submission 207641) | Soil microbial communities from experimental microcosm in Duke University, North Carolina, United States - NC | ecosystem: Engineered > Artificial ecosystem > Soil microcosm > Unclassified ...
CTGCACCGTATTTGATGCGCGCGCCGCGCAACCAACGCACGTCGCTCGCCCTCAGTCGCTCGTGAACGCGGCGATTCTCGCCCGGCTCGACAGACACATCGAGCGCATCGGCGATGCAGACGACTTGAAGGGGAGCTCTGTGCAATTCCGCGCTGGCCATTTCAACCTCTGCGGATGTAACAGCAACCGGGACGCCAGCGTCTAACAGGTGGGATAGAGTGCTCGAACGGCGGGAGTTATGGTGATAATCGAAAAAGCGCGCACCGGGCGTGCGCGTGCCTTTTTAGGACAGAATCCAGCGATTCCAGATTTTCCGAGGCGCGATGATGAGTGAAGAGCAGTTTGCGGTGACGAAGACCGATGAGGAATGGCGGCGTCTGCTGACGCCGGAGCAGTACGCGGTGCTGAGAGGTCATGGCACCGAGTCTCCAGGTTCGTGTGCGTTGCTGTCAGAGCATCGAGAAGGCACCTTCTCGTGCGTCGCGTGCGATCAGTCGCTGTTTATCGCGGGGCGGAAGTTCGAAAGCGGCACGGGCTGGCCAAGCTTCTTCGCGCCGATCGAAGGCTCAATCGGCACGACGACCGATCGGAGCTACGGGATGACGCGCACTGAAGTCCACTGCAGCCGGTGCGGCGGCCACCTGGGGCACGTCTTTCCAGACGGTCCTCCACCGACAGGATTGCGTTACTGCATCAATGGCATCGCGCTGAACTTCAAGCCCAATTCCTGAACCACATTGTGGATTCGATGATTTGTGATTGTGGATTCCTTGGTGATTGAGGATTGGTGATTGTCGATGGCTACCGCACAATCAGCAATCACCGATCCGCAATCACCAACGATTCAACGATCCGACATCATCAAAATCAATGATTGAGAATCAGGCCGAGCGACAGGGAGGATGCTGGCAGTCGCAGCGAAGCTCGATCTTGTCGCCCGCCTGCTTGCAGTGATCGCTGCAATACTTCCCGAACGGTCCCTTTGGCTCGACGGTGCAGTTGCAGGCCGGGTGAGCGCACTTCATCGTTCCAGCCATGTCGACCCTCCGTTAGTCCGAATGTACGCCTCTTTATAGTGGCGCACAAGGCACGATGGATCGGTTGATGAGCTGGGGTGCGTCAGGCGACGCTATCGACGAGGTGGCGCCAATGGAGTTGCCATTCGTCCGGTACGGTCGCGCCGCAGAGACGGTTCGATTCGCTGTCCTGTTGCCAGACCACTCGTACGGGAACGGAGATGGCGGCCTTCGGGAATGTGATGCGGAATGATGGCTTGGCGAGCGCGCTTGAATCACGCTTCGCGATGAAGCGCAGCCCGCCATAGCTGACATCGAGTATCCGAACGAACGTGTCGTCAACGCGTGCGCTCAATTCGCTGGTCGGACGACGCCGCGGCCACCGTCGCGCGAGCGAGAAACTCTCGCCGCTGTCAGTGACCGGAAGCCGCCGTTCGACCACCGCCAGCAGTTGCGACGGTTTGACCGGCTTCAGCAGGAAATCCGCACCGAGTTCCCGGGCCTCGGCCTCGAGGCCGCGATCGGCGTAGCCGGTGACGATGATGACCGGGATGCGTTGCGGGTTGACCGCTGCCAGATAGAGACCGTTGAACTCCGCCAGACGGAGGTCCGTGATGACGAGATCGGGCGTGTCAGATGAAAGCAGGCTGAGCGCATCGGTCATCGACGCCGTTTCGGTGACGTCGTATCCGGCGCCCGTCAGAAGTTGGGCCAGGCCCCGTCGTGTGGAGGTGTCGTCTTCGACGACGAGAATTCGAAAAGCCATGCTAGCGCGTAGGCAAGGGACAGACCAACATCGATTTGGTCGATTTTCTAAGCGGATCTGAGAAAGCCGCTCACGATCCGTCGTGGTTTCATACGATTGTGAAAATGGCCGAGCGCACCTTGTGATCCGTGCACGCCTCCCTCGACGGCGCGCCGAGCGATGCAGTCAAAAGTCTGACCGGAGGGATGCCGTCCGTTGGCCGGTGCTCGGACGTAGTTCTCCTTACCTAAATGAGGGAAGCGCCTCGTTCCGCGAGCAGCTCGCGGAGAATCGATCGATGGCAGCGGGCCTCGTCTTCGCAGTAGCACCCGACGGAGAAGTTGGTGCGCTGAGACAGCGCCGCGAGCAGGTCGAGAAGGCGAGCTGACTCGGGCCGCTTCATCTCGCCTCGATACCTGCGCACAAACGTCTTCCACCTTCTCTCATCGTCCACCGACTGTTTCGCGGCCTTGAGCAGCGCCTCGCTCGGGGCGGCTTCGGGCACCCAGACATCGTAGAAGTCACGTGTCGCCAGCTGGGCTTTAGGAACGCCGCGCGGTGGACGTCTCACGGTTCCCAGGCGTAGACCCTCGTCGGGCGCGCGCGGGGTTCCCAGGCGGACGATGCGCAGGGCCATCGACCCGAAGTCTATCGCCTGGCGTATCGCGAATCGGAGCCTCGATAAATGTGACAGTTGAAACGTGACAGTTGACTGGCTATATTAATCATGATGTCCGGTGCGACTGAACCTCGTTACGCAATCCAGGACCTGGCCGATCTGGCCGACGTCTCCCGTCGGACGGTCCGGTACTACGTGCAGGAAGGGTTGATTCCGGCGCCGCTCGGGGTCGGCCGTGGACGGCACTACGAGCAGGCACATCTCGATCGGTTGCTGCAGGTCAAGGAGCTCCAGGCGGCAGGCCGCACGCTCGACGAGATTCGAGCGACGCTGACTGGCGCCTCTGGCACCCGCGCGACGAAGCGGGCGACCGCTCCTTCGCCTGACAGGTCACTCTGGCGTCGCGTGCAACTCGCGCCAGGAATCGAAATACACGTCGCACATCACATCACCCTGCCCGGGCCGCATCGTCTGCGAGAGCTCGCGGACTGGTGTCGCCTCCACTTCACTTCTGCCTCCAGCGAGTAGCCACATGCCAACGTCCTCTCTCTCCCTCCCTCGCGTCGGCCTCTGCACCAGCCGGTCACAGATCCCGTTGGAACACGTTGACGTACGCGCGCAGGTGACCGGTGCGCACGCGCGGGTCACGTGCACGCAGCGCTATCGCAACCAGGAGTCGCAGCCTGTCGAAGCGATCTACGTATTTCCTCTCGACGAGAGCGCGGCGGTCTGTGGCTTTGCGGCGGTTGTCGGAGGGATTCGCTACGAGGGCGCGGTGAAGCCGCGCGACGAGGCGTTTGCCGTCTACGACGATGCGATGGCTGAAGGGCACGGGGCGTTCCTGCTCGACGAGGAAAGGCCGGATGTCTTCACCGCCAGTATCGGCAACCTCGCGCCGGGCGCCGAGGTTCAGATCGAGTTGACGTATGTGACGGAGTTGCCAGTCGAAGACGACTCGATTCGCTTCACGCTTCCGACCACGGTCTCTCCTCGCTACGCACCCAGACAGGATCAGGTCGGGATCGGCAGGCCACCGGTCGAGGTCCTGAATCCTCCGCGATTGGCGGGTGTGCCTTACGGCCTGTCCTTCACCGCGCGCGTGGCGATGCAAGGGAGCGTTCGTCGAATCGAGTCGCCGTCGCACCCGATCTCTGTAGACCTCGATGACACCGGTGCGACGGTCACGCTCGCGCAGCAGCACACGGCGCTCGATCGCGACCTCGTGCTCGTGGTGACCCCGCGTGAGGCGACGCGGTCTCAGCTCGTGCTCGAACGAACACGCAGCGGCGCGATTGCCGCCGCGATCACGTTTCGTCCGACGTTTGCCGCCGCGCGCGTGCCTTCTGACGTGGTCTTCGTCGTCGATCGATCGGGCTCGATGCAGGGGGCGTCAATCGAACAGGTGCGCAACGCGCTTCAGATCTGCCTGCGATCCCTCGAGTCAGGCTGTTCCTTCAACATCGTCGGGTTCGGATCGGCGTTCGAGTCGCTGTTCGCGGAGTGCCGTCCGTACAACGAGCGCTCACTTGCCGAGGCGTCCGCCTACGTCGCGTCTCTCGACGCCACTCTCGGCGGGACTGAACTGCTTCCTGCCCTCCAGTTCGTGCTCGAGCAGGCCGAGCGACGGGAACGGGTGATGCAACTCGTGGTGATGACGGACGGGCAGGTTACCAATGCCGACGCGGTGATCGCGGAAGTGGCGACCCTGATCGATCGTGTTCGCGTCTTCACGTTCGGCATCGGCCGCGGTGCCAGTCACCATCTGGTGAAGGGTCTTGCGCGCGCTGGTGGCGGAGCTGCCGAGTTCGTCTATCCCGGGGAACGGCTCGAACCCAAAATCGTCCGCTTGTTTCGCCGAGCCTTGTCACCGGCGCTGACGGGCGTGGAAGTCGATTGGGGTGGGTTGCCCGTCACGAATGTGCCGGCGCGTGTCGGGTCTGTGTTTGCCGATGAACCGCTGCGCCTGTACGGCTTCATGGACGAATGCGCTGGTGGTACGGTGACGTTGCGCGCTCGCGGGGCTGACGGCCTGCTGTCGTGGTCTCTCGGCATCCAGCCCGCTGACGTCGCTGATGGCACGACGGTGGGAGTGCTCGCGGCGCGCGCGAAGATTCGCGAGCTGGAGGAGGGCGCTGCGTGGTCTTCGGATCGCGGCTCGCGGCAACGCGAGCGTCGTCAGGATCGAGCAGTGAACGAGATCGTTCGCCTGGCAACGGAATTCGGATTGTCGTCTCGCGAGACCTCGTGGGTGATCGTCGAGAAGCGTGACGTGCCTCTCACTCAGGAAGCCTCGCTCCGACGTGTTCCGATCGCGATCACGAATGGATGGGGAGGCCGGGACACCGATACGGCGCAGATCGGGAACGTGTTGGCCTCGATTCGCTTAGGTGGACCGCTGCCACTCGGCGTGCCACTTCACACGTACGGCGGCGGGCCAGGAGCGGGCAGGCGTCCGGAGTCGAGCGCACCGCTCGTGCGAAAGTCAAAGGGAGCTTTCGGTTGGCTGCGCCGGTCTGCCCCGAAACGTGAGGAGGCAACACATGCAGTCGCCCCGTCTTCGTCGATGCGTGCGCTCGATCGTCTGGTCGCACTCCAACGCGCCGATGGGTCGTGGGAACTCGACCAGGCGCTGGCCGATGTGCTCGGCGTTTCGCTGAACGAGCTCGTTGCCGCCACACGCGGAGCACGCGGTGACGCTAATAACGTGAAGAGGGCGTGGGCGACTGCGCTTGCCCTCGTCTTCCTCGAAAATCGTGCCGCGTCGAATCGCGCAGAGTGGGAGCTTCTCGCAGACAAGGGCCGGCGCTGGCTCGCCTCAGCCGGCGCTGTGCCGCCCGGCGGCGGCACGTGGCTCGACCACGTTGCCAGCGTGTCGATTTGAGAGCGATTTGAGGCGTCTGCCGGTCGAATCTGCTAGGCTTTTCGGTCAGCCGGAGGGCTCTCGGATGTCGCTGCGTTCCCTGGTTTACGTCGGGCTGGGCGTGCTTGCGTGGAGCGCTCTCGCGTCGGCGGCGGAGGTCGACATCCGCCTCGCCGAGGCGGCGAAACGCGAGGACCGCCCCGCCATTCGGACGCTCATCGATCAGAAGGCCGACGTCAACGCGCCGCTTCCAGACGGTTCCACCGCGCTGCACTATGCCGTGCAGGCCGACGATCTCGACAGCGTGAACCTGCTGTTGCAAGCAGGTGCGAACGCAAAAGCTGCGAATCGTTACGGAGTGACTCCGCTGCATCTCGCGACCTCCAACGGTAACGTCGCGATCATCGGGCGCCTGCTGCGTGCAGGTGCCGATCCCGATGCGCGGGATGCCAGCGGCGAAACACTGCTCATGACGGCGGTGCGGAGCGGCAACATCGACTCGGTCGCCGCGCTGGTTGAACGAGGTGCCGCGGTGAATGCCGCCGACACCGCAACGCAGACGACGCCGCTCATGTGGGCGGTCCGGTCCAACAGCCTTCCCGCCGCGAAGCTTCTGATCGAACACGGTGCCACGATCGATGCCGCGACTCGCGTCGGCGCCACGCCGGCGTGGGTGTCGCCGAATGCGGGCGGTGGTTCGCACGGCCTTGGAATCATTCGCGGGGGATGGCCGGAGCGCGGTTCGCGGGCCGCGACGCCAGGCGGGATGACGGCTTTGCTGTATGCGGCGCGAGACGGGCGCGTCGATCTGGCGCGCACGTTGCTCGACGCCGGTGCAAACGTCAATCGCGCAGAGGCCAACGACATCACGCCGCTCCTGATGGCGCTCACGAACGATCACATGGCGGTCGCGCGCCTGTTCATCGAACGTGGCGCCGACATCAACGCCGCCGATTTCTGGGGACGCACGCCGATCTTTTCCGCGGTTGAAATTCGCAATCGCGACATCACGCGCGGCAATGAGTTCGGAATCGATCGCGAGGCGGCGCTCGAGATCGTCACACTGCTCCTCGATCGCGGCGCGAATCCGAATCCGCGGACGAAGGAGATTCCGCCAATCCGGCGCTGGGTGACGTCGCTTGGCGATCTCACCTGGATCAACATGATCGGGCAGACGCCGTTCATTCGCGCGTCGATGTCAGGCGACATCACGACGATGCGCCTGCTGCTGGCGCACGGTGCGGATCCGAAGATCACGACCGTCGGCGGCACGACAGCGCTCGTGACCGCAGCGGGCGGCAACGTCGCCGTGCAGCAGTCGTTCGTGGAGTCACGAGAGTCGTCGATGGCTGCCGTGAAGCTGTGTCTCGAGCTCGGCATCGACGTGAACGCGGCGAATGAAACCGGCTTCACCGCGGTCATGGGTGCTGCCAATAAGGGGTGGGATGACATCCTGGAGGTGCTGCTGAAGGCGGGGGGGCGTCTCGACGTCCAGGACGCGCAGGGACGTACGCCGCTGCGCTGGGCCAAGGGTGAGTTCATCGCGCTGCATCCGCCAGAAGAGAAGCCGACGACGATCGCGTTGATCGAGAAGTACACGAAATGACGTCACGGTCGCTTCTCGTCGGCGGCCTGATCGTGTTCACTGCGGTTGCGGGCAGCTCGCGTGAGGTGTCGGTGCAGGCGCAGGTCCGGCCGGAGGCGGTCCGGTTAAAGCCGGACACTACGTATGAGCAGGCACTCGTCGATAAGTACTGCGTGACCTGCCACAACGAGCGGACGTTGTCCGGCAACCTGAGTCTTGCCGGGCTCGATGTCACCAAGCCTGGCGATCGTCCCGAAGTCTTCGAGAAGGTGGTGCGGAAGGTGCGCGCAGGGCTCATGCCTCCGGCGGGCATGCCGCGTCCCGAGCGTGTGACGCTGGACGGTTTTGCCACCGGCCTCGAGACGAGGCTCGATCGGGCGGCTGCCCTCACGCCGAATCCAGGCAGTCATCTTCTTCATCGCATGAACCGGGCGGAGTACGCCAACGCTATCCGCGATCTGCTCCAGCTGGACATCGACGCGACGACGCTGCTGCCGGCGGACGATTCGAGCGAGGGCTTCGACAACATTGCGGACGCGTTGCGTGTGTCACCGGCGCTCGTCGAGCGATATACGTCGGCGGCGGTAAAGGTCAGCCGGCTGGCCGTGGGTAATGTGCTGCTCACGGCGTCGACGGCGACGTATCGCGTGCCTGGCGACTTCTCGCAATCGAATCACATCGACGGGTTGCCGCTCGGAACGCGGGGCGGGACGTTGATCCAGCACACGTTCCCACTCGATGCCGAGTACTCGCTCAGGGTTCGTGTCAGGGGGGCGGCCATTGGTCTTGCCGCGGCCAACCTGCAGGGAGAAGAAATCGAAGTCTCTCTCGATGGTGAGCGGATCAAGCTGGTTCCGGCGACGGCCACCATCGATCTGAAGTTGCCGATCAAGGCCGGCCCGCACGCGTTGGGCGTCACGTTCGTCAGAAAGCCGCCGCCGGGGGCGGACGATGTCTGGCAAATCTTCGCGGCGAACTCCGGTGTGCAGAGCGTAGCGATCACTGGCCCCCTTGCGCCCACCGGGCTTGGCGACACGCCAAGCCGTCAACGCCTGTTCGTCTGTCGCCCCGCCTCCGCCGAAGGCTCCGGCGCGGCAAGCCCTGCGTCAACTACCGAAGAGAGCGCATGCGCGAAGCGCATTCTGGGAACGGTCGCACGCCGCGCATTCCGTCAACCGGTCACCGATGCCGATATCCAGACGCTCGTTCAGTTCTACGAAGAGGGCCGGAAGATCGGCGGGTTCGACGCCGGCATCGAGCAGGGGCTCGCACGCGTGCTGGTCGATCCGCGATTCGTGTTCCGGCTCGAGCGCGAGCCGGTGGGCGCCATCGACGGCCAGCCGTACCGGGTCTCGGATCTCGAGCTGGCGTCACGACTCTCGTTCTTCCTCTGGAGCAGTATTCCGGATGATGCGCTGCTCGACGTCGCCATCAAAGGCACGCTCCATCAACCTGCGGTGCTCGAGCAACAGACGCGCCGCATGCTCGCCGATCCCAAGGCCAGTGCGCTGGTGACGAACTTCGGTGGGCAGTGGCTCTACCTGCGCGAGTTGAAGAACGCGCGGCCGGAAGCGGCAGGCTTTACGGAGAATCTCCGTCAGTCGATGAGGCGCGAGACAGAGATGCTGCTCGAAAGCATCGTCCGCGAAGACCGCAGCGTCATCGATCTGTTGAACGCCGACTACACCTTCGTCGATGAGACGCTCGCGAAGCACTACGGCATCCCCAACGTGCGCGGCAGCCGATTCCGGCGCGTCCCCGTGACGGACGAGGCGCGTCGCGGTCTGCTCGGGCAGGGCAGCTTCCTGCTGGTGACGTCGGTCGCGAATCGCACGTCGCCGGTCTCTCGTGGCAAATGGGTGCTGGAGAACCTGCTCGGCGTGCCGCCGCCGCTGCCGCCTCCCAATGTGCCCGCGATCGACGAAAGCCCCGAGGCTGCGAAGGCGTCGTCGCTCCGCCAGAAGATGGAGGTTCATCGCGGGAACCCGGCGTGCGCGTCGTGTCATCGCATCATGGACCCGATCGGGTTCACGCTCGAGAACTTCGACCTGGTTGGCCGCTGGCGGACGAGCGACGGCAGTGCGCCAATCGACGCGACCAGTCAGCTCTTCGACGGAACGCCACTCGACGGACCCGTCAGTCTGCGCAAAGCGCTCCTCGCGCGCTCGGATGTCTTCATTCGCACGGCGACGGAGAAGCTGATGACGTATGGCACCGGCCGTGCGCTGAGGTATTACGACATGCCGGTCGTCCGGCAGGTCGTCCGCGACGCAGCGAAGAACGACTATCGCTTCTCGTCGCTCGTGCTCGGCATCGTGAAGAGCGATTCGTTTCAGATGAAGATGAAAGCGACACCGTAGGCCGGGTCCTGGTGTTCGGACCCGGCGGGTCTAAAGAGCAAGACCCGCCCTGCGCTGATTGGAGAAGAGCATGGCTTTCGTAACCAAGAAGTCCCTTCCCCGGCGAACGTTCCTTCGTGGCGTCGGCGCGACGATTGCGCTCCCGCTGCTCGACTCGATGGTCTCCGCGCAGACGCCGATCCGCAAGACGGCGGCCGCAGCGAAAAGCCGATTGAGCTGCATCTACGTCCCGCACGGCGCGACGATGGACAAGTGGACGCCGGCGGCGACCGGCAAGGGCTTCGAGTTCACGGAGATCCTCACGCCGCTCGAAAAGTTGCGCGACCGCGTTACCATCGTCACGAATCTGGCGCACGCGAAAGCGGGTGCCGTGGGATCGGACGCGGGCGCCGATCATGCGCGCTCCGCCGCCGTGTTCCTCAGCGGCGCCCAGCCGGCGCGCGACTCGATTCAGGTCGGCGAGACGATCGATCAGATCGCCGCGCGGCAGATCGGTCAGGACACGCCGCTGCCGTCGCTCGAGCTGTCAATCGAGGACGTGGCGCTCAGTTGCGGCTCGGGCTATGCGTGCGCGTACTCCAACACGATCTCCTGGAAGAACGCGGCAACGCCGCTGCCGATGGAGAACAACCCGCAGGTTGTTTTCGAGAAGCTCTTTGGTGATGGCGGCAACGATGCCGACCGCGCCGCCCGTCGTCGGCAGAGCCGCAGCCTGCTCGATTCAGTGCTCGGGCAGGTCGCGACGCTTCGCAACGATCTCCCGGCTGGCGATCGCGTGCGGCTGACCGAATATCTGGATAACGTCCGCGAGATCGAGCGGCGGATTCAGAAAGCCGACACGCAGTTCCCGAGCGACCTCGCGCTGCCGGACGCGCCGGTCGGCGTGCCCGAGTCGTTCGACGAGCACTTCAAGATCATGTACGACCTGCAGGTGCTCGCGTTCCGTGCGGAGATCACGCGTGTCGCCACGATGATGTACGCGCGCGATACGAGCCTGTCGGTGTACCCGCAGAGCGGTGTGCGCGAGAGCTTCCACGTCGCGTCGCACCACTCGAACGCGCGTGCGCAGATGGACCGCTTCGCGATCATCAACCGCTATCACGTGCAGATGCTGGCGTACTTCCTCGAGAAGCTGAAGGCGACGCCGGATGGTGACGGCACGCTCCTCGATCATTCGATGGTGTTGTACGGCAGCAGCATGAGCAACGGCAACCAGCACGATCACGATCCGCTGCCGGTGATTCTTGCCGGTGGGGCGTCGGGACAGCTCGAAGGTGGCCGTCACGTGCAATCGGCGCCGCACACGCCGATGTCCAACCTGCTGCTCTCGATGGTCAACAAGCTCGGCATCGATCAAGCGCAGCACGGTGACTCGACTGGCTTGCTCGATCTCTAATCGGCGGGTCTAGAAGGCAAGACCCGCCCTACGCGTCGACTCCCAAAACGCCAACTCCCAACTCCCCAACGTTGGGAATTGGGAGTTGGGAATTCGTTTAACCTTCCTTTGAGAAAAATGGCGGGAAAGGCGCGGCCTCAGAATTCTGTGGCGCCTCGGGAAGAACTTGAGTCGCCGGCGTGCAGGGCCGCGCAGTGCCTGCCTGGCGCTGCGCGTGGGTCTACTTCACCTTGATCACGACGACACTGGCGTCGTCGGTCGGATCGGCAAAGGCGACGAGATCCGCCTTGATGGCGTCGTAGATCTGGCGCGCGGTCAGGTTCTTCACCTCGCGCAACTTCTGCTCGAGCGTGCCGGGGAAGTAGCGGCCGTTCGGCCCTTCGTGTTCGGTGAGACCGTCCGTGTACATCAGCAGGATGTCGCCGCGGCCCATCAACGTCCACTCGTTCATCTCGTAGCGTTCCTTGAAGCCGAGCAGGCTGGGCGTCGTGCTGCGATCGATCACGTTGAATGACGGCAGCATGCCGAGCGGCGGGAACGACAGACAGAGATGCGGACTGACCTCCATGAAGCGATCGTGCCGGCTCGAGAACACCGATGGGTACGGTTGCCCCGCCGACAGGAAGCGGAACTTCGCATCGTCGGAGATCTCGCCGTAGATGAGCGACACGAACTTGTTGGTGCCAGACGACTGATAGAAGCGCGTGTTGAGGTTTTCGAACAGTCGCCGAGTGATCTGGCCGTAGCGATCCAGCTCGTAAATCGCGCCGAGCAGGAACGCCTGGTGGAGCATCGCCGCCAACAGGGCATCGGTCATGCGATGGCCAGCGACGTCGATCAGCGCGACACCGCCTTTATGCTGACAGCGCTCGAGGTTCTCGACGACATCGAACCGGCCTTCGGCACGTGCCCGATCGATTCGCGCCGTCAGATCGAAGCGCTTCTTGAAGTCGACGTACGTAATATGGTCGCCGCCGACGGAGCCGCTCATCTGGATCGACCCGCCCCAGATGTCGAAGCCCTCGAGCGTCGGCACCTCACCGGGCAGCGGCACGAGCTGCTGCGCGATGTCCTGAAAGTTCTCCAGCTCACGCGTGAGCCGCTGCAGTTCTTCAGCAGCTTCCGATTCGTTCATGAACATGTTGTGTGGACTGTCCAATGATAGCCGGTCGTGATGGACAGACGAGGTCACACCCGGGATTCGGGATTCGCGATTCGGGGCTGGAATCGGCCGGCCGCACGAGGCGGCCGGCAGTCACAACGATGTGAAGAGTCAGTGAGTCGACGACCCGGTCCTTGGTATTGCGGCCGCGAAGACATCGACCTGCGCCACGTCCGACCAGCCGCCGGCGCCGTGGCCGCTTCCCGGAATCAGATCGACGAAGCCGATCTCGTCAACCTTGCTCAAGTCGGGCCGCTCCACGATGTTGCCGGTGGTGACGATGCGGTCGATATCGAGCTTGAGCCAGTGCACGTCAGCGACGTTGAACTCGGTGACGAGCCAGTCTCGCGTAGCGCCGTCGGTGCGATCGCCAACCAGCCACGTGCCGTCCGCCAGTTTCACGATCGGACGAATCTGATGGAAACCGGACGTCTTCGTATTCCAACGGATGCGCGCGAGGCCGGAGAGATCGGCGTAGTTGTCCTTGTGCCGGAAGGCGAGCGCGCACGGCGTCGAGCACATGCCGGTCCACACGTGAATCGGGTTGTTCTCGTTGCTCAACGCCCCGGTCAATTGAATTTCCTTCGACGTGCTGCCATAGAGCTTCAGCTCGAGCGCGGGGTTCGCGATCGACTGCTGCGTGACAGGATGCTCGTCGTTGGCCGGCGTCTGCTTCCACTGCTCACTGAAGAAGAGTGCGGGGCGTGTGACGCGGGCGGCGGCAGCGCCTCGGCCAGCCTGCGGCGCCGGCGATGGGGGTTGCTGGGCATACGTGGTGCCGACGATGGCCATCGCGATGGCCAGGCTGACGTAAAGTCGTCGTGACATTTCTAATTCCTCCAGGCGAGGTAAGCATATGACAATCGCCACACAAGGCGAGACAACGCCCAAATTCCAGCTCCCAACTCCCAAGAGGAGCCACGCGCGGCTGATCGTGATGCTGGCTCTGACGGTCACGGCGCTCGTCACGATTGCGTTCGCGGGCAGTCAGCAACCGACGGGCGATCCGTTCTCGACGGAGATCCGCAAGCTCAAGGACGGGTTGTATGTGATTCCCGGTTACGACGGCGCTGTGACCGGCGGCAACGTCGCTGTTCGCGTCACAAGTGAGGGCGCCGTCATCGTGGACGATCGCCTGCCGCCGTCGTCGGCGGAGATCGCGGGCAAGGTCAAGTCGGTGACGCCGCAGCCGATCAAGTACGTCCTGAGCACGCACGGTCACGGCGATCACACCGGCGGGCATCCGGAGTTCATCGAGGTCGCCGAAATCATCGCGCACAAGAACAACAGGGCCAATATGGTGCGCAGCAAATTGGCAGCACCACCGCGCGTCGTCTTCAGCGATCAGGCGGCGGTGTTTCTCGGCGGGATCGAAGTGCAGGCGATATACATGGGGCGTGGTCACACCAATGGCGACGCCGTGATCTATTTCCCCGACTTGCGGGCCGTGCACACAGGCGATCTCGTCGTGTGGGGGAAGCGTACTGACGGCAGCACGCTGACACCCTTCGTCGATCGCGCGAGCGGCGGCAGCCTGAACGACTGGATCACGACGCTCGACGGCGTCCTGAAGCTCGATTTCGACATGGCCATTCCGGGCCACGGTCCCGTGCTGACCAAGGACAACGTCCGCACGTTCCGGCAGAACCTGTTCACCTTGCGACAGCGGATCGGAGAAGTCGTAAAAGCCGGTGCGAAAAAAGAGGAGTTCGGCGCGAAGCTCAAGACCGACGATCTGGGCTGGCCGTTTCCGCCGGAGCGGCTGAATGAGCTGTGGGATGAATTTGGCAAGTAGTGTCCGGTTTCAGCCGGACCTTGCCCACGCCGGGCCGGACCCGCGTAGAATGACGCCGCATATGCGACATCTACCTCTCGCTCTCATCGTTTCGATCGCCACCGCGGCGTGCGGCACGTCGAACGCACCCGCGCCCGCGCCGGCACCGGCAACGGAGTCCGCGCCGACCGCCCGCCACAGTCACCAGGACTGGCCGACTGGCGATTACAAGGTCGCCGAAGGCTGGCCCAAGCCGTTGCCTGACACAGACCACTCGCACGCAGGTTGGACGTGGGGCTCGTTCGGCGGCGTCTACGCCGAAAACCCCGACCGCATCTGGGTCGCGATGCGCGGAGAGCTGCCGCTGCCTCCGGGCGCTGCGCCGTGGACGCCGTATGTCGCCCTGCAACCACCGCGCGGTAATTCCACCGGCAACGGCGACGGGATAACGGCGACGTGCCAGCCCGAGCCGAAGCGCGGATGGGAGCGTCGCTTCCAGCATTCGATCATCGTGTTCAACCGTGCGGGCGACCTCGTTGATCAGTGGCCGCACCTCGACAAGCTGTTCGCGCAGTTGCCCTGCGGGCGCGGTCCGCACCAGATCAAGATCAGCCCCTACGACAAGGAGAAGCACGTCTGGATCATCGATGACCAGCTGCATGTGATCTACCGCTTCACCTACGACGGAAAGCTGGTGCACACTCTCGGCGAGCTTGGAAAGAGAGGCCGCGGTCCGAATACCTTCGATCGGCCAACCGACATTGCGTGGCTGCCCGACGGGACGTATTTCATCAGCGACGGCTACGGCGGCACGCGTGTCGCAAAGTTCGGCCCCGACGATAAATTCATCATGGACTGGGGACAGCCGCCGGCCGATCCGAAGAACCCTGGCCCCAACGAGTGGAATACGGTCCATAGCATCGCGATCAGTACCGACCGCAAACTCTTCGTCGTCGATCGTGGACACGCACGGATGCAGGTGTTCGACGAGAACGGGAAGTTCCTCGACATGTGGCCGCTGCGTTCGCCCGACTGGCCGGCCAGTCAGAACACGCTGATGGTGAATCACTTCATCGACGACAAGGGATTCATCTGGGTGGGCGATGCGCCGACCGCTCGAATCCTGAAGTTCGATCAGAAGGGCAACTTCCTCTATAGCTGGGGCGCGCCGGGCCCGCAGGCGGGACGTCTCGGGTGCTCGCACGGCATGACGACCGATCAACTTGGGAACCTGTACCTGGCCGATTGTTTCAACGGACGCGTGCAGAAGTTCGAGCCGATTGCGAACGCCAATCCGGACAGGATCGCCGGACAGCTTTTGCGAACGTGGGATACCTGGAAGAAGGAGTGAGGTTCGAACAGTCATAGCGGCGGGTCTGCAGGCCCGCCGCTCCAACGCGTCCTCCCGGCCTCACTGCATCCACGCCTTCACTCCCCTTTTGATCGCGAGCCGGCCATTCGTGCTGGCCCGAATCATGCTTTTTGGCTGCAAAAGTGCCCGCCCGACGCCTCTTCTCCGTAGACATCGCGTAAAAAATGCAAATTCTCGAACCTATCCGACGAAGTGTGTATGCATTACTGACGCTTGTGATCCTCGCGGCGCCCGCATCTGCGGACGTTCTCCTGAATGCGGGCGGTGGTGCGACAGGAGCATACGCCGCCGACCAGTACTTCACGGGTGGGTCGGCTTACACATTTGGTACTCAGAGCGGCGTTTACAACACAGAGCGCTGGTCTGCCACCGGGTTCTCGTATGCGATTCCCGTTACTCCGGGGCAAGTCGAAGTTACTCTGAGGTTTCGAGAGTCGTGTAGGCAGTGCACGACGACGCGCAGTTTCCGTGTGGAGGCTGAGGGTCAGGTGGTCCTGGCCAGCCACGCTGTGCCTGTCAATACGATTGGCGACCGTACCTTCATCGTCAATTCGGATTCAACTCTCAATCTGGTCTTCACGAGACTGACTGGCGAAGCGTGGGTCAACGCGATCGAAGTGCGGTCCATCGGCGGAAGCACACCACCCCCGCCACAACCACCACAGGTCACACTGAGTGCGTCGCCAACCAGCGTGAGTGTCGGAAATGCATCGACACTCACATGGAGTAGCGTCGGCGCATCGACATGCACAGCGTCAGGTGCGTGGACCGGAAGTCGGGCAACGAGTGGGTCTGTGAGCAGCGGTGCCTTGTCCACTACGAGCACGTTTGCGCTTAGTTGCACGGGCAGTGGGGGGACCACGTCGAGCTCAGCAACAGTAAACGTCGTTACCAACCCGCCACCGTCTGTCACGTTGTCAGTAGCTCCCAGCACAGTAATGAGCGGGGGCGCAGCGACGCTCACCTGGTCTAGCAGCAATGCGACGACGTGTACGGCGAGCGGTGGATGGAGCGGCGCTCGAGCGACGAGCGGATCGGTGAGCACGGGTGCGCTGACTGCGACGACCATGTTTTCGCTCACGTGCACGGGGAGCGGCGGCAGCTACACGCAGAGTGCGGCAGTGACTGTGGCGCCTATGCCGACGGTGCAGTTCACCGCGAATCCAACGACAGTTGCCAATGGCGCATCCGCCACGCTGTCGTGGACGTCGACGAATGCCACGAGTTGCGTCGCTGCCAACGCGTGGAGTGGCACAAAAGCGACGAGCGGATCGCAGAGTACCGGCCCACTGTCGACGACGGGAACGTACGAGCTCACCTGTTCGGGAACTGGCGGCAGCGTTACGGGATTTGCCACCGTCACCGTCACTGCTTCTCCGGCGCCGTCTGTCACGATCACCGCAACGCCTTCCTCGGTCGCAAGCGGATCGACGTCGAGTCTGAGCTGGGCGAGCAGCAACGCGACCGCGTGCACGGCGTCAGGTGGCTGGACCGGATCCCGGCCGACGAGCGGCTCCTACACGACGAGCTCAATTACGGGGCCGACGACCTTCACCGTCACCTGCACCGGTGCCGGTGGCACAGCCAGTTCATCGGCGACGGTAGGGGTCCTGACCTCGTTCACTCCGGTGCTGATCAACGCAGGGGGCGGCGCGATCAGTGGGTACGTCGCTGACAGTTACTTCACCGGCGGCTCCGCCTACACGTTTGGAAATCAGACCGGCGTCTACAATTCCGAGCGCTGGTCTGCCACAGGCTTCTCTTACGCAATCCCTGTGGCGCCTGGACAAGTCGAAGTCATTCTGCGCTTCCGGGAATCATGTACCTCGTGCGGGACGCGCAGCTTCCGTGTTGAAGCCGAAGGCCAGGTGTTGCTGGCGAATCATGTTGTGCCTGCCAACACGGTCGCAGATCGAACCTTCATCGTGAACTCGGACGCGACACTCAATCTGGTCTTCACGCGCGTGGCCGGCGAGGCATGGGTGAACGGGATTGAGGTGAGGCCAGTCGGGTCGGGCGGTCCTTCTCCGCCGCAACTCTCACTGAGCGCGTCGCCGACGAGCGTAAGCATCGGGAATGCATCGACGCTCACGTGGAGCAGCACCGGAGCATCGAGCTGCACAGCGTCTGGTGCATGGACCGGCGCGAAGGCGACGAGTGGTTCGTGGAACACCGGACCGCTCTCGGCATCGAGCACGTTTGGACTCAGTTGCACCGGCAGCGGCGGAACCGCAACAGGTTCGGCAACGGTAACGGTCGCGGCCAATCCTTTGCCGACGATCACGCTGACAGCAACTCCGGCCACGGTGACGACTGGTGCGGCGGCCATGCTGAACTGGTCGAGCACGAATGCGACCTCGTGCACTGCGAGCGGTGGCTGGAGCGGCGCGAAAGCTGTAACGGGATCCGCCAGTACCGGTGCGCTCACCGCCGCGACGACGTTTGCTCTTGCCTGCAGCGGCGCAGGCGGAACAGCGAGCGCGTCTGCCACCGTCAGCGTGACCGGTGCGAGTTCGAGCATATTCCCGCTGCACGTTGAGTCCGGCAAGCGGTATCTCGTGGACGCGAACGGAGCGCCGTTCCTGATTCATGGCGACACGCCGTGGTCGTTGATCGTTCAACTCTCCAGAGCGGATGTGGATCTGTACCTCGAGAACCGACGCCAGAAGGGGTTCAACACGATCCTCGTCAATCTCATCGAACACTACTTCGCGACCAATCCGCCCAAGAATTTCTACGGCGAGTCCCCGTTCTTCACCGCTGGCGATTTTGCGACGCCGAACGACGCCTATTTCGCGCACGCGGAGTACGTGATTAGCAAGGCGGCGGAGAAAGGGATTCTGGTGATGCTAACGCCGGCCTACATGGGATCGGGTGGGGGCAATCAGGGTTGGTATCAGGAGATGGTGGCCAATGGCACGACCAAACTCCGCGCGTATGGGCAGTACATCGCCACTCGTTTCCTGGCGCACGACAACATTCTGTGGGTGGAGGGTGGAGACATGAATCCTCCGAACGCGAGCCTGATGCGCGCGATTGCTGACGGCATCCGCGATATCGATGGGCGCTGGCTGCAGACATTCCACGGGTCCCGGAACACGTCGGCGCTGGGGTTCCTTGGGACGAGCCAGCCGTGGTTGCAGGTCAATACGATCTACACGGACCAGACCAATGTGGTCGCGCACGCCTTCCAGGAGTACGCGCGCTCCACCATGCCCTTCTTCCTGATCGAAGCGATCTACGAATCGGGGTCAGGGCTCCTGGTGCGGCAGCAGGCGTATCAGACGGTACTGTCGGGTGGCAGTGGCCAATTCATGGGTCACTCCTATGTCTGGGCGATGCTGGACAACAACTGGCGGTGGGCGATTGACAGCGAGGGCGCCCAGACGCTGACGCACCTCCGCACGCTCCTCGAATCGTGGTCGTGGTGGAACTTGCAGCCCGACGTCAGCAACTCCCTGCTCACGAACGGGATTGGTACAGCCGCGAATCGGGCCGTTGCCGCATTCGCCGCGGATCGAGCCCACGCATTGATCTACACGCCCAGCGTGAGAACGCTCACGGTCGAACTTGGCCAGCTTGCCGGTCCTAACGTCAACGCACGATGGTACGACCCCACCACCGGCGCTTACGTCGCAATCAGCGGATCGCCGTTTGTTGCTGGCGGTCCCAGGACGTTCACGCCTCCCGGCAACAACGCACGGGGCTCAGGCGACTGGGTGCTCGTGCTCCAGTCGACGCCCTAGGACGATGCGACGTCGGCCCAGAACCGGAGTCCGGGGCCTCAAGGCAGCGCGAAGACGAACACGTTGGCCGCGTTGCTCGGCTTCAGCTCCGGCGCGACGCGGTTGTCGGATCCCGCAACGAGCGATGGTCCCGTCGTCACCGCGACGTACTGTTTGCCGTCGACGGCAAACGTCACCGGGAATCCACTGACCGGCGAGCCGAGATTCACTTCCCACAGCACCTTGCCGTTGCGATCGTCGAAGGCGCGGAAGCGTCCATTCGAGTCGCCGCCGAACACCAGTCCACCACCCGTCGCGACGAGCGAGAGCGCACCCGCGCGCTGCTCGTGCTTCCAGACCGTCTTGCCGGTCTCGGCCGAAATCGCCCACACGCTGCCGACGTACTGCGTGCCGGGCGCGAGCACACCAGGCATCTCGAGCCCGTAGACCTTCGACGGATCGCGCGTGTCCACGGTCGTCGTTGCGTTCATGCACATGTTCTGCAGCGGGTAGTACATGGTGTTGGTCGTCGGGTTGTACGCGCCGGCCGGCCAGTTCTTGCCGCCGTTGCTGCCCGGGCACACCATCTTCGTCTGCCCTTTCGCTGTGAAGATCACTTCGGGGTTGACCGTCACCTTGCCGGTTGCGCCGTCGATCGTCTGCACGACGTTCTGTGTGACCGTTGGACGCGCCCAGAGGAATTCACCGGTGCGACGATCGAGCGTGTAGACGATGCCGGTCTTGCCGGGGATGCCGGTGATGACCTTGCGACGCTCGCCCGGCTTGATCTTCGGGTTGATCCACGCGACCTCTTTCGCATCGGGCGTGATTGCGGTCTCGACGAGCAGGCGCTCGAAGGGATGATCGAGATCCCAGTGGTCGACGATGTGCTGGTAGTACCAGACGATCTTGCCGGTATCGGCGTCGAGTGCGAGCGTCGAGTTGTGATAGAGGTGCTGCTTGTCGTTGCCACCGAGCGTGAACTTTGGCGCCGGGATCGTCACCGACGTTCCGACGTAGATCATGTTGGTCTCGGGGTCGTAGCTCGGGACCATCCACGTGCCGACGTGCCAGCGCTGCTCGAGCGGCACATCGCCCCAGGTTTCCGAACCAGGCTCACCGGGTCTCGGGATCGTGCGTGTGCGCCAGACCTCCTTGCCGGTCTGGGCGTCGTGCGCGGTGATGATGCAGGAGTCGCTGGTGGCGGCGGGCTGGCACTGACGTCCCGTGATCACCTTGCCGTTGGCGATGATCGGGCCCGAGCTCGCGTTGGCCGGAACGCCTGCCTTGAGTACTTGCGTCTCCCATACGAGATTGCCTGTCCGCGCATCAACCGCGTAGACGGCGTTGTCCGCGCCGGCATCGATCAGCGTGGTGCCCCAGATCGCCATGTTGCGATTGGTGCCGCCGTTCACGCCCTCAGGATACTTGCGCTTGTACTCCCACTTGAGGTCACCGGTCTTCGCGTCCATCGCCATGATCAGGTCGCCCGGGTTCGGGATGTACATCGTCCCGTTGTAGACGAGCGGTGTCGCTTCCTGCGTGCGGCCGCTGCCGATGCCGCGCGTCCACGTCATCTTCAGTTTCGACACGTTGTTGCGATCGATTTCCTTGAGCGGACTGTAGCCCCAGCTGTCGAGCGTGCGCCGCCACATCAGCCAGTTCGCCGGGTCCGGCTTCCACAGCATTTCATCGGTGACGGGGACGAACGGCTTTTCCTGGCTCTGGGCGACGACGGTCAGCCCGGCCGACGCGATGAGAACGAACGCACACAGGATGTAGAAGCGCTTCATGGCGGTTCCTCGTTAAGTGGGGCTGAGTGTATTACGAATCCCGCGCGTCAGGAGTTACGGAGCTTACGGAGAACACGGCTAACCGCGGAGACGCTCACGTCTTTGGATTCCTCCGTGTCACCGTGCCTCCGTAGTGATCCGAGTCCTCCGCCACCTCCGTGGTTTACGGCAATGCAAACACAAACATCTGACTGCCGCTCCCCGGTTTCAGCTCGGGCGTCAGCGTTATCACGCTGCCGGCGACGAGCGATGGCCCTGTGCTCACGGCGACATACTGCTTGCCATTCACGGCGAACGTAATCGGATATCCGCTCACGGATGTGCCAAGGTTCGCTTCCCAGAGGACCTTGCCAGTCTTGTCGTCGAGGGCGCGGAAGAATCCTTCAGCGTCACCCACGAAGATCAAGCCTCCCGCCGTCGCGACCAGAGCGAGCGTGCCGGCGCGCTGCTCGTACTTCCACACCGTCTGGCCGGTCTCGGCTGAGATCGCGTGCACGACGCCGACCTTGTCCACGCCGTCAGGCAGTCGCACCTTGTTGTTGATGCCGTAGAGCGGTCCGTTCACATCCTGCTTGTCAGTGATCACGACCGTCGTCATGCACATGTTCTGCAACGGCATGTACATCGTGTTGGTGAGCGGGCTGTAGGCGCCGGCCGGCCAGTTCTTCCCGCCGTTGATGCTCGGACAGATCAACCGCTCGTCCCCTTGGGCGTTGTAGACCGTCTCGGGATTCACGGTGACATCGCCGGTGGCGCCGTCGATCTTCGACACCACGTTCTGCGTGACTGTCGGTCGCGCCCACAGGAATTCGCCGGTGCGGCGATCGAGTGTATAGACGATGCCCGTCTTGCCCGGAATGCCGGTCAACACCTTCCGTTTCTCCCCCGGCTTGAGTCGCGGGTTGATCCACGTGACCTCTTTCGGGTTCGGCGCAACCACGGTATCGACGATGAGCCGCTCGAACGGATGATCAAGGTCCCAGTGATCGACGATGTGCTGGTAGTACCAGACGATCTTGCCGGTGTCGGCATCGAGCGCCAGCGTCGAGTTGTGATAGAGGTGCTTCTTGTCGTTGCCGCCGAGAAGAAACTTGGGTGCGGGAGAGCTGACTGACGTACCGATGTAAATCAGGTTCAGCTCAGGGTCGTAGCTCGGCACCATCCACGTCCCGACGTGATACCGCCGTTCGAAGGGCACACCGCCCCACGTCTCGTCGCCCGGCTCGCCCGGCGCCGGGATCGTACGGCGCCGCCACAATTCCTTTCCGGTGCGTGCGTCGTGAGCGGTGATCACGCATGCGTCCGGGCCGCCTTCCGGCTCGCATCCGCGGCCGGAAATGATCTTGCCCTTCGCGATGATCGGCCCCGAGCTTTGTTGTGCCCCCTTGCGGTAGTCGAGGATCTTTGTCTCCCACAGCAGCTTGCCCGTCTGCGCGTCGAGTGCGAAAACGAAGTCGTCCGCGCTGGTGTCGATGATGGTGGTGCCGTAGATCGCCAGGTTGCGATTGATGGAGTAGAACGGCAGGTACTTTCCGAGGTCAGGGGGGATCGCTCGACGGTACTCCCACAGCAGTCGGCCAGTATTGGCTTCGAGGGCGGAGATGTAATCGTTGGGATTCGGTATGTACATCACGCCGTTGTAGACGAGCGGCGTCGCCTCCTGCACGGTGCCCGGTCCCATCCCGCGCGACCAGACCATCCGAAGCTGATTCACATTCGAGCGATTCACCTGATCGAGCGGGCTGAAGCCCCAGCTGTCGAGCGTGCGCCGGAACATCGGCCAGTTGGCCGGATCGGGTTTCTCCAACATGGCGTCGGTGACCGGAACGAACGGTGCTCGTTGCGTCTGCGCCACCATCGTCAGCGGCACGAGCGTCGCAAGGACGATGAGAACGGATCGAATGTGCGTCATGGTCGCTCCTATGCGCGCTGCGAAATAGGCAGTATGCAGTATGCGGTATGCGTAGGCCGGGTCCTGTTTTATGCCCTTCGATGGTGCTCAGGGCACCCCGAGCACCGTCGAGGGGTGGACCGGCGGGTCTGCAAACCAAGACCCGCCCTACGGCCTGCTATTGCCGAATGCCGCCCGTGCAGTGACGGGCTCGATCAAGAGAAAGGCCACGACCACGCCGATCCCGACCGAGGGCAGCACGATCGAGAGCGCCGAGCGTTCGCTAATCAGCACACCACCCGCAATCAGCGCCGCGGCGAAGACCCAGTCGGCGACTCTGATCCAGCGGCCCGAACGATCGTGCACCCACGTCAGCTCGGACTCGTAAAAGCGTGAGGTAAACCAGAGGTGCAGGCGCAGGTTCGCGGCGACGATCACTGCCGCGAGCAACGTGATGAAGAACGCACGTCCCCACGCGCCGCCGATGTGTTCGCGCGCGTACCACGCCGGAATCACCATCACCCAGTAGACGAGTGCCGCGATGCCCTGGTGGAACTCCCACCACCAGCGAGTTGGATGCCTTTCAACGGACGGAGCCGTGTGCAATTGTGGGATGGGGTCTGACCCCAACGACCCCAGCGCCTGCACGAGCTCGCGCGCGTTCGGGCGCGCGTTCGGGTCAGGCTGCAGACACTGGTTGATGATCGTCGTCCATGCGCCCGAGACCGGCCTCGCTGGCGTGTCGGTCGTGGCCCGGTCCAGCGGATGGTGTCCCTGCAGCATCTCGCTCAACACGACGCCCCAGGCGTAAACGTCGGCGCGCGGATCGACCGTCGAGCCGAGCAGCTGCTCCGGCGCCATGTAGGCCGGCGTGCCGAGCGCGAAACCGGTTCGCGTCAGTCGTGACGCATCGGCGCCTTCGACGTGCGCGATCCCGAAGTCAACGACCTTGACGCTCCCATCCGGCTTGATCAGCACGTTCTCCGGCTTCAGGTCGCGATGGATCACGCCCGCACTGTGCGCGGCGACGAGCGCGCCGGCGATGTCCGACGCGATGCTCCGTGCGCGTTCCTGCGGCAGGGGGCCCTGTGCAATCAGGCCTCGCAGCGTCTCGCCCTCGACATATTCCGACGCGATGAAGAGTTGATCGCCGACTTCCTCGAGCGCGTAGACGACGGCGACCGCGGGATGGGAGATCGTCGCCGCCGCACGCGCCTCGCGCCGCAGACGCTCGCGGAGCTCCGGCTGCATCGCCACCCCCGCTGGCAGTGACTTGAGTGCGACGCGCCGGCCCAGGCGTTCGTCCTGCGCCAGGTACACGATCCCCATTCCGCCGCGCCCGATCTCGTCGAGGATCTCGTACGAGCCGACACGCGCCCCGCGGGGAAGCGCATCGAGGTCGCCCGGATCGATCTGCGCCGGCTGTTCCAGGAAGTCGCCCGCCGTCTCGTGGGTTGCGAGCAGTGACTCGGCTTCCTGCAGCAATACCGTGTCGCCGCCGCATTCCTCGCGCAGCCACGCGCGTCGAACCTCGCTGGGTTGTTCGAGCGCTTCCTGGAACACGATCTTGAGTCGTGCAAACTGCTCGGGCGTCACGACGCGGTATCGTCCATGCCTGGCGCGGCCACGCCCTCCAGTGCGCGTTTCAGCCACACGCGCGCCAGCGTCCACTGGCGCTTCACGGTTGCCGGAGAGACGCCGACGACCTCCGCCGTCTCTTCAACGGTCAGCCCTCCGAAGTACCGCAACTCGACGATGCGTGCGAGTTCGTCGTCGAGTGCGGCGAGCTTGCGAAGCGCTTCGTCGAGGGCGAGCACGTCGATGTCGTTGTGGCGATTCTGATCCGGCGGGGCGAAGCCTGCCTGGATCTTGTCCGGCGCGACACGTGCATCGTCGAGCGTCACGCGCGCCGGCGCTCCACCGCGTTTGAGTGCGCGTCGCGCGCGCGCGCGCTGGATGAGGATCTGCCGCATCGACAACGCGGCAATGGCCAGGAAGTGCGTGCGGCCGTTGAAGTGGCGCGTGCGCTCGGCGGCCATGCGCACGAACGCCTCGTTCACGAGCGCAGTCGCTTGAAGTGTCTGCCCTGGACGCTCGCCCCTGACGTAGCTGGCCGCGATGCGCCGCAACTCGTCGTAGACGAGCGGCATCAACTCGGACGGATCCTGCGGCATGTCAACTTCCAACTCCCAACCCCTCGACTCGCTCGGGGTTGGCCTGAGCTTGGTCGAAGGCCAAGACGCCAACTCCCAGACTTGAAGAGTCTAAACGGAGTCGCCACGGGAACCCGGGGCCTTTTGGGAGTTGGGAATTGGGATTTGATCTAGCGTCTCTCTATTTTGACGCTGGTGATGACCACGTCCTTGACCGGTCGATCGCGCGGGCCGGTCGCGGTGCTTCCGATCTTGCGCACGACGTCCATGCCCTCTTCGACCTCGCCAAAGACCGAGTGCTTGTTGTCGAGATGCGGCGTCGGTCCCAGCGTGATGAAGAACTGGCCACCGTTGGTGTTCGGGCCGGCGTTGGCCATCGACAGGATGCCCGCCTTGTTGTGGCGCGCGCTCGGATGGAACTCGTCGGCGAACTTGTAGCCGGGTCCCCCGATCCCCTGGCCGAGCGGATCGCCGCCCTGGATCATGAAACCGTCGATGACGCGGTGAAAGATGATGCCGTCGTAGTAGGGCTGTGTGACCTTCTTGTTGGTGCGAGGGTCGGTCCACTCCTTCGTCCCCTCGGCAAGCCCGACAAAGTTGGCCACCGTGTTGGGTGCCTCCTTGTCGAAGAGGCGGATCGTGAAGTTTCCCTCAGTTGTTTCGAACTGTGCGTAGACGGCCAATGTGCATCTCCCGGTTGGTGGTTGGTGGTTAGTGGTTGGTGGTTGGTGGTTAGTGGTTAGTGGGTTAGTGGGTTAGTCGTCGGTGCCGGGTTCTACTATCCACCAACCACTATCCACGATCCACCCACCATCCCGCGAGGTACAATTTTTCCGTGACCCCTGTCCTGCAGACTGCCGAAGACCAGCGCATCGTCGAGGTGGCTACCGGGACGAGCGGCGATCCGTTCGCCGTCCTCGGTCGTCATGTCGTCACCATCGACCATCGCCCGGCGGCTATCGTACGGACGATGCAGCCGGCGGCGTCGGCGGTGGAGTTGATCACTGACGGACGGGTGACGCCGATGCCGCGCCGGCATTCGGATGGCTTGTTCGAGGCGCGGCTTCCGCTCGAGGGTCGCGCATCTGATTTCGCCTACCGATTCCGCGTGCACGAGGAGTCCGGCGCGCGCGAGATCATCGATCCCTACCAGTTCGGTCAGATCCTGTCGGACTACGACCTGCATTTGTTCAGCGAGGGCACGCACCTGCGGGCGTGGGAGAAATTCGGCGCGCACGTGACGACCATCGACGGCATCACCGGCGTGCACTTCGCGGTGTGGGCGCCGAACGCACAGCGCGTGAGCGTGATCGGCGACTTCAATCGATGGGACGGGCGTGTGCATCCGATGCGGCGTCTCGTGCCGTCGGGTGTGTGGGAGTTGTTCGTTCCTGAGCTCTCTCTGGACGCCTGCTACAAGTACGAGGTCCGTACATCGGCAGGGCATCTCCTCGAGAAGTCCGACCCGTACGCACAGCGATTCGAGGTGCCGCCGAACAGCGCGTCGATCATCTGGCAGGCCGGCGAGTACGAGTGGCGCGACGACGACTGGATGGACCAGCGGACGTCGCTGGGCGGGTGGCACGACTTGCCGATGTCGATCTACGAGGTGCACCTCGGCTCGTGGCGACGCGTGCCTGACGAAGGCTTCCGCTACCTGACGTACCGTGAGCTCGCCCGCGACATGGTCCCCTATGTGAAGGAGCTCGGGTTCACGCACATCGAGCTGATGCCCGTGATGGAGCATCCGTTCTCCGGATCGTGGGGCTACCAGGTCATCGGCTTCTTCGCGCCGACCAGCCGCTTCGGCACGCCCGACGATTTCCGCTACTTCATCGATGAATGCCATCGCCACGGGATTGGCGTCATCCTCGACTGGGTGCCGGGCCACTTCCCGAAGGACCCGCACGGGCTCGCGCGGTTCGACGGGACTGCGCTCTACGAACACGAGGACCCGCGCCAGGGCGAGCACCGGGACTGGGGCACGCTGATCTTCAACTACGGCCGCACGGAAGTGCGGTCGTTTCTCTTGAGCAGCGCGCTCTACTGGCTGCAGGAGTTCCACATCGATGGTCTGCGCGTGGACGCGGTCGCGTCGATGCTCTACCTCGATTACTCGCGTGCGCACGGCGAGTGGATTCCGAATCAGTACGGCGGACGCGAAAACCTCGAGGCGGTCGACTTTATCCAGCGGCTCAACACCGTGACTCATGGCCGTATGCCCGGCACGATCACGGTCGCGGAGGAGTCAACCGCATGGCCGGCGGTGAGTCGTCCAACGTACGTTGGCGGCCTCGGATTCACGTTCAAGTGGAACATGGGCTGGATGCACGACATGCTGGAGTACGTCCGGCAGGATCCCGTCCACCGCCGCTGGCATCACAACCAGATCACCTTCTCGATGCTGTACTCGTTCACCGAGAACTTCGTGCTGCCGTTCTCCCATGACGAAGTCGTTCACGGGAAGCGGGCGATGCTCGACAAGATGCCGGGCGACGTCTGGCAGAAGCACGCGACGCTGCGCGCGCTCTACGGCTACATGTTCGGGCACCCGGGCAAGAAGCTGATGTTCATGGGATCCGAGTTCGGCCAGTGGCGGGAGTGGGATCACGATTCGAGCCTCGACTGGCATCTGCTCGCCGATCCGATGCACGAAGGTCTGAGGCGGTGGGTGCGCGATCTCAACGCCGCGTACCAGCGCGAACGCTCGCTGCACGAGGTCGACTTCGAAGGGCAGGGCTTCAGCTGGATCGATTGTCAGGACAACGAGAACAGCGTGATCTCGATGATCCGCCGTGCGCACGATCCGCACGACTTTACGGTGATGGTCGTGAACTTCACGCCGATCCCGCGCCCGAACTACCGCATCGGCGTACCCGAAGGCGGCTGGTACCGCGAGGTTCTCAACAGCGACGCTGCGTTGTACGGCGGCAGCAACCTGGGCAACGGCGGCGGCGTTCAGTCAGAATCCCAACCCGCACACGGCCATCCGCAGTCGGTCAGCCTGGTCGTCCCACCGCTTGGGTTTGTGCTGCTCAAGAAGTGAGCCGTAGGGC